>WNGE01011409.1_pt1 | contig 14898 bp, 14 predicted proteins | sample 5400651 | NCBI WGS metagenome assembly WNGE01 (sample SAMN13153370, study PRJNA577476) | soil metagenome | isolation source: 60 cm soil or saprolite under grassland replicate 2 | place: USA:California | collected 2016-06-15 | reverse complement strand
CTGCGGGGTACACTCGCGGCGTGGCCTTCTGGTCGCGCAAGCCCAAGACACGCGCCGAGCTCGTCGCCGCGGCCGACCGCGCGCGCGCGAAGGGCCGCGTCAGGACCGCCGTCGCGGGGTATCGCAAGGTCCTCGCGGAGCACGGGCACGACGACCCTCACGTCCACGGCAAGCTCGCGCCGCTCCTCGCGCGGCTCGACGAGGACGCGGCCGCGCTGGCGAGCTTCCGGAGCGCGGCGGACGGCCACCTGAAGGCGGGCTTCCTCGACCGGGCCCTCTCCGTCTACGTCCAGGCGAGCGGCGCGTTCCCGCTCGAGCCGGACTTCCACTCCGAGGCGGCGCGCATCCACCTCGTGCGGGGCCGCCGCGCGGACGCGGCCCTGACGCTCGTGCAAGGGGGGCGCGCGCTCGGCCGGACCCGCCGCGGCGAAGCCATCGAGATGCTGCGCGGCGCGCTCGGGCTCTCGCCCGGCCAGGTCGAGGGGACGCTGGCGCTCGCGCCGCTCCTCCGGCTCGAGGGCCGGCGGGACGAGGCGCGCGCGCTGCTCCAGGGCGTCGAGCCCGGCCTCCGCGGCGCACCGCTGAGGCACGTGCGCTGGGCGCTCTTCCGGATCGCGCCGGGCCTGCGCACCGGATGGCGGTTTGTGCGCGCGCTGCTCTCCCGCGGTTGACCGAGGCCGAGCCGTTGACCGATCGCGACCTGCGTGCTTCCCTGCGGGCGGAGGAGAGACATGCTGAAGCACAACGGCTACTTCGACGGCAAGGTGCAGAGCATCGGGTTCGAGCGCAACGGCCGCCGCCAGACGGCGGGCGTCATCGACGTGGGCGAGTTCCACTTCGGCACCGACGCTCCCGAGCGCATGACCGTCGTCTCCGGCGAGCTGTGGGCGAAGCTCCCGGGTGACGCCGCGTTCCGCGCCTTCGCCGCCGGCACGAGCTTCGAGGTGCCGGCGAAGAGCGGCTTCGACGTGAAGGCGCTCGCCCCCGCTGCGTACCTGTGCGAATTCCTGTAGAGCGCGTCACCGTGCGTCGCGCTCGCCGCCGCGGTCGTGCTCGATCTTCATCCCGAGCCCGACGCGGAGCTCCCAGGGCGGCGCGTCGGCGCTGACGCTGCGGTTGAGCGTGCCGGCCACCTCGAGCCCCCGCCCGAACGCCTGGCCGAAGGTGACCCCGATCAGCGCGGGCCGGTCGTGCTGCTCGTACCCGTGGTAGGTGCGCCACTCGAGCTCGACGCGCCGGCCCCGGCGCGTGTCGAGCTTGAGTGTCGTGCCCAGCGCGACGGCGTCGTCCTGCCAGCCGCTGCCCTGCTGCCACGCCATGAACCCGACCTTGGCGAGGAGGCGCACGCCCTCGAACGGCCCGAGCGCGAACGGCAGCGTCTTCCCGAACAGGCCGTCGAGCATGTACCCCGGGGAGTCCGTGAAGCGCCGGTCCTCGAGCGACTTCCCGCTCGCGGTCTTCGTCATGAGCCGGAGGCCGAACGCGGGGTGGATCCGGCCCTCCTCGGCGAGCAGGAAGCGGCCGCCGAAGCGGACGTCGCCGAGCGCCGTGCCGCGCTCCCGCGCCGCGCCGATCCGGCTCTGCGTCTCGGGCGACACACGCCACAGCTCCACCGGGACCGCGTCGAGCTCGAGGGTGGCGAAGCCGCGGAACGGGACCAGCACCCGGACGTAAGGCGTCAGCGACGCGTCTCGCGCGTTCGTCAGGCCCGAGAGCTGGGTCGCCATCCAGACCTCGATCCGGACGTCCTCCTCCTCGATCTTCGGGTCGGCGTTGGGGAGCGTGGGGAGCGCGTTGTAGCCCATGAGGCCGGGGACGAGGGTCCGGTCTCCGGGTCCCTGGTCGCCGCGCGATCGCGAGCCCGCGAGGAGGAGGAGCGCCGCCACCAGCGGCGCCGTTTTTCGACGTGGCACGGTCAGTCTCGCCCTCGGCGCTCGCGTGCGAGATAAAACCTGCGGCGACGTCGGCGGCGCCGCCACCCTGCGAAGGGGCTACGTCGCGCCGGCGAGGGCGCCCGGTCGGCCGGACCTCTGGAAAGGGGGCGGCGCGTCTGATCGAACGGGGGCTGCGCCCCCGCCCCGCCGAGCAAAGCTCGTCGGGGCCCCACCCCTGCTGGCCGGGTCCCATGCGCATGCGCGCGCGGCTTCGCCGCACCCGCGCATGCGCCCCGGCGCGCTCGCTCCGCTCCGGGCGTCAGGCGATCTCGAGCCACTCGAACCACACGGGGTGGTTCGCCTTGTACCACTCGAGCACCCTGCGGATCGCCGCCTGCTTCTCGCTCGGCATCACCCTCTCGTCGATCCGATCGAAGTGGACGCGCATGCGGTCCCCCTCGTGGACGAGCGCCTGCGAGAGCATGGTCTGCAGCTCGTTGCGGATGCGGCCGGAGTCGGAGATCTTGACGGCGCGCCGCGTGTGGTCGGCGCCCTCGAGGAACCGGACGAGGAGCGGGCTGAAGACGTGGCGCGCCTCCTCGAGCGAGCCCATGAGACGGAACGTGAATGCGATGCGCGCCGACGCCTTCCGCGTCGCGAGCCGCGTCGTCACCTTGTAGACGCCGTCCGAGAGCTGGGTGACGCCGGGCAGCCCGCTGTACGGGTCGTCGCACATGTACCCGATGCTGGCGAGCACGCTCCAGTCCTTCTCCGGCAGGAAGTCGTCGGCGCGGAGGACGCCCTTGTCCTTCGGCATGTTCGACTCCCGCGCCTCGCGGATGGCCTCGGCGTAGCTCTGGACCTTGCCCGCGCCGACCTCGCGCGCGCCGAACAGCTCCGCCACGCGCCGCGCGTAGTCGGGCGCCTTCGGGTCGAGCTGCATGAGCCGCCCCTCGGCGTCGCACGGCAGCTCGAAGCTCGGCGAGAACATCGACATCGTCGCGTCGACCTCGAGCACCTCGGAGAGGCTCGACGCCTGCATCGCCTCGGCGGTGGCGGCGTAGCCGTCGCACATGAAGACGTGCTTCGCGCCCGCGGCGTCCTCCCAGCTCCCGACGAGGAAGGTCGGCGCGTAGGTGCCGGAGTCGGTGAACACCTCGAAACCCGAGGGCGCCTTCCACCCGTCCTCGACGAGGTGGACGCCGAGCGCCTTCCACTCCTCCCAGAGCTTGCCCAGGCGGCCGACGCGGCTCTTGCCCCGCAGCGTCCAGACGTGGATGTGCTCCCGGCGGATGCCCGGATACGCCCCCTCGATCGCCTCCGCGACGAGCTTGCGCGGCGAGCGGTAGTCGAGCAGCACCGAGGCGCGCTCCGCCCACCGCGAGACGCGCTTCGGGATGGTCATGCACCCCATGTACGACTCGTACGGGCGCGAGACGCAGAGCGGCGAGTCGAAGAGGTGGAAGACGGCCATCGGCCCGGTCGGTTTCCCCTCGGCGAAGCGCGACGTGTTCTCGAGGGTGTCCACCGCGGCGCCCCACAGCGTGATGCCCCGATCCTTCAGCCAGCCGTAGAAGTGCTCGAAGGTGTGCCCGGGCTCGTTGAGCAGCCGCCGCACGCGCCGGTCGACGATGCGCGCCACCTCCGGGCGCGCGTAGACGCGGCCGAAGCCGAGCAGCGGGTTCGCCCCCATCTCGGGCGTCTCGCCCGCCTTCGGCATGAGGCCCTCGCCGAGCGAGACCATGATGGCGTGGTTCTCGGGGAGCGTCCGCGTGAGGTGCCAGAGCCCCTCGCTCATCACGTACGCGCTGATCGCGTCCGCCGACTTCTTCACCTGGTTGTAGGCGGACTTGTCCTTGCCCGCGCCGGCGCCGAAGCCGCCGAAGAGCCTCGTCCCGAGCGCCGTCGCCGCGGAGGTCATGGCGAGGCAGCGCGCGATGCCGCGAGGCGTGAAGGAGTGCGCGGAGACGGGCTCCTCCTGCGCGCGCTCCACCTCGACGTCCTCGAGCCAGAGGTGGAAGCGGAGCAGCACCGGCCGGGTGTCGAACGCCCACTGGGCGACGAGGTTGCGCTTCGCGATGTCGGTCACGGGAGCCTCCGGGCGAGACGGCGGGAGCGAGGGAGCCGCATTCTAGTGGAAACGTGGGCTGGCGTCGTACCCGGTGCCCGACGGCGGCGGTCGCGGACGGCCCGGACGGCGGGGGACGCGCCCGCGGGCGGTCCGAAACGCCCGGCGCCCCGCCAGGACGGTTGAACGAAGCGCCCGCTCGCACGATCGTCCCATGGGGAGGTCCTCGACATGGCCGACGCAGAATCGATCGCGCAGCTCCTGGAGCGGGGCTCGCCCGGCGCGAGCGCCATCGGCGCTCCCGAAGGCGCGCCGCCGCTCCGGTACCGCGATCTCGCCGCCCTGGCGCGCCACACGGTCGAGACGCTGAACGGCCTCGGCATCGGCCGGGAGGACCGCGTCGCGATCGTCTTGCACAACGGCCCCGAGGCCGCGTCGGCCTTCGTCTGCATCGCCGCCGGCGCCACGACCGCGCCGCTCAACCCGGGGTACCGCGCCGAGGAGCTCGAGTTCTACCTGCGCGACCTGGGCGCGAAGGCGCTCGTGGTCGACGCTGGCCTCGAGTCGCCGGCGCGCGCGGTCGCGAAGATGCTCTCGGTCCCGGTCCTCGAGCTGCGCGCCGACCGCGCGCGAGGCGCCGGGACCTTCACGCTCGTGGCCCGGGAGCCGGCCCGCGCTCCGGCCCGGGGCGGACCGGCCGGTCCCGACGACACCGCGCTCGTCCTGCACACCTCGGGCACCACCTCGCGGCCGAAGATCGTCCCGCTCCTGCAGCGGAACGTCCTCGCCAGCGCGCGCCACATCGCCGACACGCTCTCGCTCGGGCCCGGCGACGCCTGCCTGAACATCATGCCGCTCTTCCACATCCACGGGCTCATGGCGGCCACCCTCGCCTCGCTGGCGGCCGGCGCGCAGGTCTCGTGCACGCCCGGGTTCAACGCCCTCAAGTTCTTCCACTGGCTCGACGAGGTGAAGCCCACCTGGTACACCGCGGTGCCCACGATGCACCAGGCGATCCTGGCGCGCGCCGGCCACAACGGCGAGATCGTCGCCCGCACGCGGCTGCGCTTCATCCGCTCCTCCTCCGCCTCGCTCCCACCGCAGGTCATGGCCGAGCTGGAGAAGACCTTCCGCGCGCCCGTCATCGAGGCCTACGGCATGACCGAGGCCGCGCACCAGATGGCCTCGAACCCGCTGCCGCCGCGGCCACGCAAGCCCGGCTCCGTCGGCCTCCCGGCCGGGCCCGAGATCGCCGTCATGGACGAGCAGGGAAACCTGCTCCCGCCCGGCGAGATCGGGGAGGTGGTGATCCGCGGCCCCAACGTCACCGCCGGCTACGACGCGAGCGCGGACGCGAACGCGAAGGCGTTCAGCGACGGGTGGTTCCGGACCGGCGACCAGGGCGCGCTCGACGCCGACGGGTACCTGCGGCTCACCGGCCGGCTCAAGGAGCTCATCAACCGCGGCGGCGAGAAGATCTCGCCGCTCGAGGTGGACGGGGTGCTGATGGGCCACCCGGCCGTCCAGCAGGTCGTCACGTTCGCCATGCCGCACGAGAAGCTCGGCGAGGACGTGGCCGCGGCGGTCGTCCTGCGCGACGGCAAGGTCGTGACCGAGCGCGAGCTGCGCGAGTTCGCGGAGGCCCACCTCGCCCACTTCAAGGTGCCGCGCAAGATCGTCGTCGTCCACGAGATCCCCAAGGGCGCGACGGGGAAGCTTCAGCGCATCGGCCTCGCCGCCAAGCTGGGGCTCGCGCCATGAGGATCTGCGTCGTGGGCGCGGGCGCCATCGGCGGCCTCCTCGCCGTCAAGCTCTCGGAGGCCGGCGCGAACGTGACCGTCGTCGCCCGCGGCGCCCCCGACGTCGGCGCGCTCCTCGGCCCCGCGACGGCCGTGGTCACGGCACAGAACGGCATCCCGTGGTGGTACTTCTCCAGGCACGGCGGTCCGCACGAGGGGACGCGCCTCGAGAGCGTCGATCCGGGGGGCGTCATCGCGGAGCACCTCGACGCCGCGCGGGTGATCGGCTCGATCGTCTACCCCGCCTCCGAGATCGCCGCGCCCGGAGTCATCCGGCACATCGAGGGCAACCGCATCTCATTTGGCGAGCTCGACGGCGCCGAGACGGAGCGCGTGCGCGCCCTCGCCGAGGTCTTCCAGAAGGCGGGGTTCAAGGCGCGGGTGGCGAGCGACATCCGCTCGGAGATCTGGGTGAAGCTGTGGGGGAACTGCACCTTCAACCCGCTGAGCGCGCTCACGCACGCCACCCTCGCGGACATCTGCCGCCACCCCGCCACGCGCGCGCTCGCCGAGAGCATGATGCGCGAGGCGCAGGCCGTCGGCGAGAAGCTCGGCGCGAGGTTCGGCGTCTCGCTCGAGAAGCGCATCGCGGGCGCCGAGTCGGTCGGCGCGCACAAGACGTCGATGCTGCAGGACGTCGAGGCGGGCCGTCCCCTCGAGCTCGAGGCGCTGGTCGGCTCCGTCATCGAGCTCGGCAGGATCACCGGCACGCCGACGCCGCACCTCACGGCGGTCCACGCCTGCGCGAGCCTGCTCGCGAAGACGCTCGCCGGCGCGCGCGGGAGGCTCAGGGTCGAGCCGCTGGGGTGACCATCCGCTTGCCCGCGTAAGCGCGCGGGTCGAGGTCGTGCCGGAACGCGATCGTGATCCTCGGGCCCGCGCGCGCCACCTTCGGCACGCAGTGGTCCCAGGCGCGCTGCGTCTTCCCGCCCGTGACGAGGAGGTCTCCCCTCCCCAGGTTGAAGGGGCGCGAGCGCCCGCCGCCGCGCGGCCGCAGCAGGAACTTGCGTGGCTCTCCGAGCGAGACGAGCGCCACGATGGGCTCCTCGATCTCCTTCTCGATCCTGTCGCCGTGCCACGCCACGCTGTCGCGGCCGTCGCGGTAGAGGTTGAACCCCGCCGAGTCGAGCACGATCCCGTACCGCCGCGAGAGGCAGCGGCGCATCCGCTCGAGCACGGGCGGCGCGAGCGGCTCGCCGGACTCGGCGCTCCACGGCGCCGTCAGGCGCGGCTCGACGACCCTGCGGTCGTACATCCAGCGGGTGCGCTGGCCCCACCGCCGCGACGCGAGCACCTCCAGGAAGAGCGCGTCCGCGCCCCGCACCCAGGAGGGCGCGAGGTCGACCCAGCTCGTCTCGTCGAGGTGGATCCGCTCGAGCGTCGAGAACGACGCGTCGAAGCGGGCCGTGCGTGCGTCGAACAGCGCGAGCTGGAAGGCGAGGTCCAAATCAATGTTTCGATAACGCGACGGGAGCGGACCGGCATGCCGTCGCGAGGAGGCGGCGCGAGGGCGCCTGTCACCGTCGGGTCCGCGCCCACGCAGGCGGGGCTTGGCGCACGCGCGCCCGGTCGGCCACCTTTCAGGGAAGAGGGCCGGAGGGGGCGATGGCGAGAGCGTCCTGGATGGTGGTCGCGTGCTGCGGGGTCGTCGCGGCCTGCACCGGGAAGAGCCGGGAGGCGCCGGACGCCGGTCCCGGAGCGGCGCCCGACACCCGCACGGGAGGAGCTGCCGACGGGGGCACGCCCGGCACCGGGGTCGCGCTCGAGCCACCGCTCGCTAAGGACGGGTGGACGTTCTACGGCGCCGCGCAAGGGCTCGGAGAGGACGTCCGGGACGTGTCCGCCGACGAGGGCGGGAACGTGTACGTCGCCGGCGGCGACGCCCTCTACGCGAAGAGGAAGGGCGACCCCTGGTACCTCCGCTTCGACGCGAGGAGCGCCGGGTTGACCGAGAACTGCTATGCGCTCGCGGATCGCGACGCGCCTGCGTCCCTCGACGCGATCGCCCACCCGCAGCCGCCCGGTCCGCCCGTCCTGTGCCCGGTCGTCTCGGTGGCCGGCGGGTCCGCCGGGTTCGCCGCGGTCGGGCTCCAGGGCCATGGGACGGACGGCGACGGCGACGCGGACTGGGCGACCGACTCCGGCGGGGCCGACCTCGTGTCGTTCGACGGGACGAGGCTCGCGCGGACCCGCCACGTCTTCGTCGCCTCGCCGCCGAACGTCATCTGCGCCGAGCAGGCGACGAGCGGCGGGTGCAACCCGTACGACTTCTTCTGGGTGAACGGCCGCCGCAAGGTGCGGCAGGTCCACCGCATCGTGTTCAACCACGGGTACGGGGCAGCGCCGGAGCGCGGCGACGTCTGGCTGGCCGGCACGCACGGCACCTTCTCCGTCCTCCTCGCGAACGCGGAGAGCCGGGGGTGGCAGGACTCCACCGTGGGAGCGCCCGCGAAGTTCGCCGACGCGAAGGACGTCTACGAGCACCTGCACCCGGGCGTCATCTGGGGCCCGCCGGGCGAGCCCGCGCAGTTCTGGACCAACACCGCATACGGCTTCGCCCTCGACCCGACGACGGGCGATCCGTGGGGCTCCAACGAGCTGCGGATCGCGACCCTCCGCGGCTATGGCTCGACCCCGGGCCAGGGCTGGACGATCGACATGTCACCGCCGCGCGACGCCGACTTCAGCCTCGCGTCGTACCTGTCGGTGTGGACGACGGACCCGCGGGTCGGGAAGAACGACACGGTCATGTCGCTGGCGTTCTGCGACGACGGCACGCTCTGGATCGCCTCGGCGCTGTATGGGCTCGCGCGCCGCGATCCCGCCACCGGCGCCCTGTCGCGGCTCGACCTCCCGGATCCGGCGGCCCACGGCAACAACGCCTACGCGGTCGCGTGCGACCCGCTCGACGGCTCGCTGTGGATCGGTCTCGGCTGGGGCGGCGTGATGCGCTACAGGGACGGTCGCTTCACCGAGCTCGATCCGGCGGGCCTCCCCGCGTTCGTGCGCCAGCCGGTGCTGTCGATCCAGATCGACCGCTGGACCTCGCCCCGCACCGTCTACTTTGCGTTCATCCCGAGCAAGGACGCGAGCGGGCGCATCGTGGCGGGCGGCGGAGTCGCGGCGTACGACGGCAAGTGACGGACGTCACCAGGACCGCCACCCCGGCGGCGGCTCGGCGAATGGAGCGTTCCGGCGGAAAGGCTCCGCGGTCTGCCGCGTCCACGCCTCGCTCCGTCCCGATCTCCATCCGTCCACGTCGACGCCCATCGCGAGCAAGCCGGGTCGATCGTCGTAGCGCAGCGTGAGGACGGCCGCCGGGCGCGGGCTCGCCCGCTCGAACCCGACCTGGTGGACGTGCGACTCGTGCTCCTCCGCGAACTCGGTGCCGAGCCCCGGCCGCGGCGTGGCGTCGGGCCCGCGCGGCGCGAGGGCCCCCGGCGCGTCGCTGCGCCGCTCGCCCTTCGGCGGCGCTGCGCCCGCGCCAGGAGCGCTCGACGAGGGCGCCTCGGACGGCCCGCGATCTCCGAACGGCATCGGATAGGGCGGCGGCGGCGGCCGGTAGACGACCTGCCGCTCGGGGAAGACGGCGACACCGACCACGCCGACGTCTCGCGCGTCGCCCTTGCGCGACGCGTAGGAGCGCGGGACGCTGCTGAAGCGGAAGGCCGCCACGGCATCCTCGCTCATCCGGTACCCGTCGATGACCGCCTCGCCGTGGGGCTCGACGACGTAGCCGCGCTTCTCCCAGGCGGACGGCCGGCCGTCGATGACGTCGCGGCCGTCCACGGAGACGATGATCTCCGCCCTGCGCCCGGAGTCGTTGCGGACCCGCACGAGGTAACGCTGCCCCACGGCGCCGAGCACGTAGAGGCGCCCGCCCGGCTCGAAGGTGGGGAGCGGGGAGCCGCCCTCGTCCGTGAGCTCGAGCGAGTACGGAGCCCACCGGGGCGTGGGCGGGAAGCGCTGCGCGTGCGCCAGGCGGGGCGCAGCGGCGGCGAGCAGGGCGGCGATGGCGGCGGTGGCAGCGCGCATGAAGGTCTCCTCCATGCGGTGGAACGCGCGGCGCGCCGGAAGGATCTGCCGATGCCCTCCGTCAGCGGCGCGGGGCCATGGCGACGAACCAGACGTTCGCCTGGGTGAGGTGCTGCATGACCTCGACCTGCACGCCCAGCTTCGTGCTGCCGCGCAGGATGATCATGTCCGCCCCGTCGTGGGTGATGTCCTCCACGTAGAGGGGCTCGCCGAAGACGGGGCTGAGCCGGACGCCGACTTCCCGGTCCGGTCCGACCCGCGCCCGGAACTCCGCGGCGCGGCGCGCCAGGCGATCGCAGAACGACTCGGCCGCGCCCGGCTCCACCTCGCGCTCCGGCTCGCCGTCGCGGGGCCGGTCGCGCGGAGCCGTCCAGCCCCACGAGTCATGGCGCTCCTTCGGCGCAGGGGCGTCCGGAGGCGCCCGCGGAGAAACCAGCGGGATCGAATCGGTGATCTCGATCTCCGCCTGGAGCTCGAGCTCCGCGACCCCGGAGGCGAATGGGACCTCGAGCTCGAGATCCTCCAGGGAGGGCGGCGGCGCGGCTGGGAGGTCCTGCGCCCGGTCCATCTGGCGCTCCGCGTGCGCGCGCAGGCTGTCGAGCGCTCTCCGCACGACCGGGTCTTCGAGCGCGGGCGGCGGCGGGGGCGCGGTCTCGCGGACCCCCGCGGCGATCTCATCCTGGGGGAAGAGGGAGCGGCGCGCGTCGCGGTCGCGGCGCCAGCGCGCACGGAGGATCTCGAGCGCTATCTGGAAGGCCTCCTCGTCGGCCTCGCTGGCAGCGACGGGCCGCGGCGACGTTCTCGCGGCGCCGTAGATCCCGATCACCGTCTCCGCGCTGGCCGCCGTCGCGCGCCGGCGATGATCGACGTCCACTCCCGGCGCCTCCACCCTCGCCCGCCCCCCGAACATCTCATCCATCGGCGTCCCCCAAGGATGGTACAGAGCAGTACGCTCGCAGCGTACCTTGGGGTACGTTGTGGTCAAAAAAACCGATATCGATGGGTGACCGTGGACCCTAGGGAGCAGTCGCGCCGTGCGCGGCTTCCGAGAGCCGCTCCAGCAACGCGACGAGCTCGCGCGGGTCGATCGGCTTTGGCAGCCAGCCCGCCACGGCGACCGGCGGGTGGATGTTGCGCGCCCACCCCGACGTGACGATGACGGGAATGTGCTCGAGCCCCGGTTCCTGGCGCATGGCCTCGAGGAGCTCGTCCCCTCCCATGTCGGGCAGCGCCAGGTCGAGGAGGATCGCGTCAGCCCGCTGCACCCGGAGCGCATCGAGCGCGGCGCGCCCGCCCTCCGCCACGGCGACCTCGAACTTGGCGCCGCGGAGCACCTCGACGACGCTCTCAAGGACGTCGCGATCGTCATCCACGACGAGGACGCGCATGGGCCCAACCCTACGCACCGCGACGCTCCCCGGCTGGCCCAGGATGGGTACCGGCGGAGAGGTCCGCACTGTACGGGAACTCCGGCGTCGCCCCGGTCGGGCTCAGGTCGTGGAAGCGCCGCAGGTCGAGGAGCATGTTCCCGTCGGGCCTCTCGGAGAGGACGTCGGCGAGGCGCGCGCCCCACACGATCGAGCCGCTCATCCAGGTGTGCTGCGCGTGAACGGGCTGGAGCGACGTCTCGTCCGTGCCGGTGACGGCGAGCGTCAGCTCGACCTCTCCGGCGGCGAGCGACTCCGGCGTGTCGCCGTGCAGCGGCGTGCCCGGCGCGATGCGGTGGAGGACGGTCCAGGATCGCGTGAGCGCGGGCGCCCCGTCACGCACGAGCGGCAGGTCCGCGATGCGGTACACGGGCATCCCCTCCCCCGTCCGCGTGGTCCGCATCAGCGTCAGCCGGAACGTGGCGTCCACGATCCGGCCTCGCCGCTCGTTTCCGATGCGCATCATCAGCGTCGGCGCGCCGTCCATGGGCCCGATCGCCACCCGCGAGCAGAAGGCGACCCGGGCGCGCGTCTGCGAGAAGCGGACGAAGACGAGCCCCGTCGCGAGCGCCGTCGCGACGAGGCCGGTGACCGACTCCACGACGACGATCGCGTTCGCGAGGCGCGTGGCCGGGTACATCGTCCCGTACCCGATCGTGCCCATCGTCTGGACGCTGAAGAAGAAGGCGTCGAGGAACGAGCCGGGCTTCGCGTTCGCCACGCCGCCGACGGCGACGAAGAGCACGGCGAAGAGCGTGTTCAGGAGCAGATACCCGCCGACGATGGTCACGAGCGTGGCCCACCACGGCACGCGCAGGAGCGAGTGGTACAGGTCGCGCAGGCCGGCGGCAGGGCCCCCGATGACGCGGATCTCGTAGCCCTCGCTGCGCAGGACCTCGGAGCGCTTGGACGGACGCATCCCCCGAGTATCGCGCCGGCGCGGAGCGGCGCCACCCCTCGCCTGCCGTTGCGCCCCGCATAACGTCGCGTTATGCTCTTGAGCATGACGAAGCGCAGCCGCGTCGTGCGCCAGGCGAGCCTCGCCGTGCGGATCGAGCGCCTCGCGGGCGAGACCGAGAAGCTCGTCCCGGAGGTGAAGGCGGCGCTCGGCGACGACGTCACGCGCCCGCTCGTCGCGTCCGCGGCGAGGTCGCTCGAGCGCGCGGCCTCGGCGGTGAGGGCGCTCGCGGACGGGGGGCGGCCGGACCGCCACGCCGGCGACCTGCGCGCCGTGCTCGAGGGCACCTCCCCGCTCATGTCGCTCCTGGGCTCGCGCGTCGTCCTGGCGCGCGCCGGCCGCGACACGCGCCGGACGCCCAGCGTTGGCGCACAGGCGCTCGCGCTCCTGCTCGAGGAGCCGGCGCGCACCTTCGAGGCCGCCGAGATCGCGGAGCGCCTTGGCTGCTCCGTCCCGATCGCGCGCACGACGCTCAACCGCCTCGTCCGCAGCGGCCACGCCGTGCGTGGCGCGCCGGGCCGTTTTCGCGCGCGGTCGCGCTGACGCGACCGGCTTCAGCCCCCTTCCGCCATTCGCGCGAAGCCGGCCGTGAGCTCGCCCACGCGCGCGAGGTACGCGCCGAGGTCGTGCTCGCCGCAGCGCTCGCGGGGACGGACCTGGAAGCCGCGCGCCGCGAAGGCGGCGCCGCGCTCGCGCCCGCAGAGGTGCACGACGGCGGCGAGGCGCTGCCCGTCCGCGGCCCGCGGCGGCGCGCGCCGCCGGGCGAGCGTCTCGGCGACGGCCAGGTCCAGCCAGGCCGACGTCATCTCGATGGCGTGGCTCGGGACGCTCCGGAAGTACAGCGCGTTGAACCAGCACGCCCGCGGATCGAGCCATGCCCCGTCGCGCGCGACCGCGTGGTCGTGGATGCAGTAGTGCCGCGCCTGCGCGAAGGTCCCGTCCGTGATCTGGAGGATGCCGACCGCGCTCGAGGCCGGCGCCCAGACCCGGAACGGGTTCGACGTCCAGCGCCAGCGCCAGAACGTGCGCGCCAGGGGATCGCCGGAGCTCTCCACCTGCACGAGCGCCGCCAGGAGCGCGGGGGTGACGACCTCAGTCGCGTGCTCGCGGAAGAGGGGGCCGTACTCCGACCAGGTCTCCGCCGGGCCCTTCGCGGAGGTGGGGACGACGAGGCCGAGCAGCTCGGTGGGCTTGCGGATGACCTGGACGGCGAAGTTCACCAGGGCGAGCGCCACGAGGGCGGGCAGGATCCACGCCGCGAGAGGCAGCCGCGCGCGGCGCCACCCGCCACCTCGTCTCCTCGTCCGGGCCGGCCGGCGCCTCATCTCCGGCATGGTATCCCAGAGCTTGCACGAGGGCGGTCGGTGGGATATCCGCGGTGGCCGGTTGGACGTGCGCCGGCCACGAGGCCGGCGAGAGGAGCACATGGGACGCATCTTCGAGACCCGCAAGGCCACGATGTTCGCCCGCTGGAACCGGATGGCGAAGGTGTTCACCCGGATCAGCAAGGACATCGCGATCGCGGTGAAGGCGGGTGGGCCGAGCACCGACCACAACCCGGCCCTGCGGCGCGCGCTGCAGAACGCGCGCGGCGCGAACATGCCGAAGGACAAGGTCGAGGCCGCCATCAAGCGGGCCAGCGGCCAGGACCAGCAGGCGTACGAGATCGTCCTCTACGAGGGTTACGGGCCGCACGGCGTCGCCGTCGTCGTCGAGACGGCGACCGACAACCCGGTCCGCACCGTCGCGAACGTCCGGATGCACTTCAAGGACCACGGCGGGAACCTCGGCACGACCGGGAGCGTCGCCTTCCAGTTCCAGAAGATGGGCGTCTTCCGGCTGGCGCCGGAGGGGCTCGACCTCGACGCGCTCGAGCTGGACCTCATCGACCACGGGCTCGAGGAGCTGGGTGAGGGCAAGGGCGAGAAGGGGGAGCGGCAGGTGATCATCAGGTGCGCCTTCGCGCACTTCGGCCAGCTCCACGCCGCGATCGAGGAGCGCAAGCTGCCCGTCCTCTCCGTGGACTCGGAGTACGTGCCGCAGACGCCGGTCGAGCTGCCCGAGGAGAAGGCGACGGAGGTCCTCGCGCTCGTGGACGCGCTCGAGCAGGACGAGGACGTCCAGCGCGTGTTCCACAACCTCGCCTGACGCCCGCCCCCGCGTCGTCGCGCGGTCGATTCACGACCGTCGGCTGGAGGAGATGACACCTCGAGGCGCGTTCCAGTCCGGGCGACTCCATCCGCCGCTCCGATGCCCTGGACAGGAAAAGAGGCCCAACGCGGGGCCTCCTCTCGTTTCAACCTGGAGCGCTCTTGGGCGAGCGCTGGTCCGGCCTAGGCCGGTGGAGACTGCTCGTATGTCGGACTCTGCGAACCTTCCGCTATCTCGAGCCTCCTGCTGGTTGGTGCTTCCTAAAAAAGATCCTACGCTCTCTGGCGGGCGCCGCAAGCCCACCTCGCAGGCCAGCATTGGGGCGGGTCCTTACGCCGTTTATTCCGGAGGACGCTCCCCCGCGCGGGGGGCGTGAGGCGCGACGAGCGACGGCTCAGGCTCCGGCGGAGAGCGCGTCCTCCACGCTCCCGGTCGGGAGGCGGCGTGCACTGCGGCATCGGCCTCGCGCGGATGGCTCCCCGTGCGAGGATCGCGCGGCAGGCCTGCTCACCCTGAGCCCCCGGGAGCTGCGCCGTGAGGCGTCGTCAGCCCCGGCCGACGTACGGCATCTTCGTCGCGAGGATGG
>WNGE01005151.1_pt1 | contig 14901 bp, 16 predicted proteins | sample 5400651 | NCBI WGS metagenome assembly WNGE01 (sample SAMN13153370, study PRJNA577476) | soil metagenome | isolation source: 60 cm soil or saprolite under grassland replicate 2 | place: USA:California | collected 2016-06-15 | reverse complement strand
AGCAGCGGCTGGTACGCCTGGTCGAACATGGCCAGCGCCTCGCCGGGGTCGCCGCCGAGGGCTTTCTTGACGATCACCGCAAGCGCCCGTGCGGCCTGCTCGATCTGCCGCATCAGGTAGTCGCGCTGGAACATGGCCGTCCTCGCCCTCTTCAGCCCTGTCGGATCGCTGCGGCTGGTGGCTTGCACCTGCCACAGGCTACCCGGCGCCCACGCGTTGCGGTGGACCGGCGGAGCAAGGGTGAGAGCGGCGTGATCAGTCGAGGTCCGCTCGCGTTGATCCCGAGCAGCCGCGCCTATATCTTCGCTCTGGTAGCGAACTGGCCAGAACGGGCGAGCACCACCGACGAGGAGAGGCTATGCCGAGCACCATGGTGCTGCGCTTCCGGGATCTGGTGGCCGAGACCATCCTGGAGCACAGGGAACTGATCCAGACAAGGGGTCACGTCTGGTGGGGTTGGTGGAACAAGCCGCAGGAGAAGATCCCGCGCAGCACCTTTGCGGAATTCCAGCATGTGGTCCACCAAAAGGGGGTGCTGCCCGTCTATCTGGTCGACTCCGGTAGGAATCTGCTGTACACGGCCACCCTGACGGACATCCGACCCTCTCCAACCGAGGAAGCCATCCCCTGCCCAGAGCCTGACGCGGTGCCCGGATACTACGCACGAGCCCGCTACAAGGCCTGGCTCAAGTTCATCAAGATCGATGACGCCCCCAGCGAGGTGCTCCGCGACTACTCCTACGACGAGGTCGCTGAGTTCCTGGACGACCCGTCAGCGGAGCGGTTCAAGGACAAGCGAGTGTTCAGCGTCCAGGAGATGCTGAACCGCCAGCACCGGACCATCTACTTCCTGCAGTCGTACGAGGAACGTCATAGGGACTACGATCTCGAGCTGCTTCCCGCCATCGCTCCCAGGAACTTCATCGTGACGCCGATCGTCACGAGGTCCATCTACATCCTGCATCTCTCCGACCCTCACTTCGGACTGAGGCACCGGTTCGAGACGAAGGGCGGGAAGCTCCAGAAGACCCTCGCCACCCTCTGCATCGATGATCTGCGACGAACGTATCCGGACATGCCGCCAGCGGCGGTGATCGTGAGCGGCGACCTGACATGGCTGGGAAGGGCGCAGGAGTTCGACGCGGCACGGGACAGCGTCGAGCGGATCAGGAGCGCCTTTGGTCTTGAGCCGTACCACTTCGTCGTCGTCCCAGGAAATCACGATATCCAGTGGAGCCCCCCAGGACCGCGGGACTATGACAAGCGCAAGCCGGTGCGGCAGCCCGCAAGCACCGCGGAGGCCAACTACCGCTCGTTCTACAAGGAGCTGTTCGGCATCGCTCCCACCAGCTATCTGAGCCTGGGTCGGAGGTACATCCTGGGCAACTACGTGTCCCTCGACGTCGTAGGCCTCAACTCCTCGCGCCTGGAGCAGCGCCCTTTCGCAGGCTACGGGTATGTGTCGGTCGAGCAGCTTGAGGACGCGGCGGGCGCCATGCAGTGGACGAGCGAGCCGCAGCGCACCACGTACCGGATGCTGACCCTGCATCACCATGTGGTCCCCGTGAGCCCCAAGGAGGAGATCAGCTCCTACGACAAGATCTACAGCTTGACGCTGGACGCCGGGCAGCTCATGTACAAGGCGCAGGAGCTGGGCATCGATCTGGTCGCTCATGGGCACATGCATCAGCCGTTTGTCGCCAGCCTTTCGCGCCGCATCCGAACAGCCGGCGCCAGTGCGACGAGATCCATCGCGGTCACAGGCGCGGGCAGCTCCGGAGTGGCGCGCCCATACCTCGGTGACATTGGCAAGAACAGCTACAGCATCTACGAGTTCGATCTCGGCGGTGTCACCGCGATAGTCCGCTCGGGGAGCGAGGACTTCGAGGGCTTCGCCGAGGACTGGCGCTGCCGCTTCGAGCGCCCGCCGGACGGCAAGGGACTCCTGCTCGCCCAGCAGCTGTAGCCTGCCTACGCTCCGTCCCGCTCGAACGGCGTGAGCTCAATATGGGCGAGCAGCTCGGAGAACGATCGGTCGAGGTAGAACGTCGGCCGGACGGCCGGTCCCTCCAGCAGGTGGCGCTCCTTCTCGACTTCGCCGTCGGTCCAGTGAGTGACGCGGCGGAGCAGCTCGTACTCCTCGCGGTTCTGTGCGGCCCCGTACCTGGCCAGCGCGCTCCGTGCGCCGAGGTGGACGGCCATGGCGATGTCCTTCATAAGGCTGTCGCCGATATAGACGATGTCGTCGGTGGTGACGCCGATCTCGTCGATGATCTGGCGGAGGACCCGAGGATCGGGTTTTTTGACCCCCGCAGGGATGTACCGGTGCCGGGTGCGCTTCAGCTCGTAGGCGTCTGCGGGGTATCTCCGGATGGACTTTGGCAGCGTGCCCGCGGGCAGGTCATGGTCCGGCGGCGAGTAGAGGAGGTCGATCAGCCCGTCGAGTCCAAGGCGCCGGATCCGGTAATTGGTATAGAACGCCATGGACTCGGTGTAGGCGATGATCAGGCAGCCGCGGTTCCTGATCGTCTCCAGGGTCTTGAGCACCGTTGGATAGAGCGCGAGGCTCTCGTCTCGGGCTTTGCGGTAGGCCTCGATCGCTGCTCCGTACTTCTGCGCGGGATCCGCGCCCCCTGCCTGCGCCGTCCGTAGGGATGGTAGCTCCTGGACGAGGAAGGCGTACTCCGACGTGCCGTGCCGCTGATGTACCCGCCGGATCTCCTCCTCGAGCTGCTCCTGGGGGATGCCGCTCTGCTCCACCAGGACGCTGAGCATCGCGTTGAACGAGCGGTACCAGATGCCGACCCAGTCGAACAGGGTGTTGTCGAGGTCAGTGATGATGGCGGAGGCCCGCTGCTTCACGTTGTCACCCCTCGGCTCCGCGAAGCGGGCATAGATGTCGTGCCCTGAGTCTAGCGGCGGGTAGCGACAGTCCAACGGCGGAGACCGCAACGACCGAGCTGAGCGCCCGGTCGCTTCCAGGAGAAGAGCGGCGGGTTGGCACTGCTAGACCGCGCGGCGGACCTTGTTGGCCTTGATGCAGGAGGTGCAGACGTTGCGGCGCACCGGTGTACGGCCTTCGAGGACGCGGATGCGCTGGATGTTGGGGTTCCAGCGGCGCGGGTTGCGCTTGTGCGAGAAGCTCACCGACATCCCGAAGCCCGGGTGCTTGCCGCAGATGTCGCAGACGGCAGCCATTGTGGGGAAACCTTCCTGCTTGCTCGACGTGGTCGAGGACGTGAGCACGTCCCCGGGGAAGCCGCGAAACGGTAGCACGACCTGCGACGACCCGGCAACGATCCCGCGAGGTGCGTGAGACCTGTCGGCGCGCCCCCCTATACTCTGGCGCGTGCCAGGTTCGAGGGCTGACCCGCTCGCCACCCCGCTCGCCCGTGCGCCCGGGGTGAGTGCCTCCGTGGCCAGGACCATCGAGTCGGCCTTCGGCTACCGCACCGTCCGAGACCTGCTCGAGCACTACCCGCGCCGCTATCTCACCCGCGGCGACCTGACCGACCTCGCCCACGCCAAGGCGGGTGCCGAGGTCACGCTGGTCGGCACCGTGAAGGGGATCGCCAAGAAGCTGCCGCGGCGCAACCTCAGGATCCTCGAGATCCGCGTCGGCGACCGCGGTGGCGCGTGGGTGTGCACCTGGTTCAACCAGCCCTGGCACGCGGCCAAGCTGCCGGTCGGGACGATGGCGGCGTTCTCCGGCAGGCTCGTGTGGAAGACCGGCCGGCTCACCATGGCCAACCCGGGCTACGAGGTGCTGCGCGAGGGCGACGACCCAGAGGGCTTCGCCAACGAGATCATCCCGGTGTACCCGGCCACCAAGGACATCTCGTCCGGCCGGCTGCGCCGTGCCGCGGGCGCCCTGCTGGGGGCGTTCGGCCAGGTGCCCGACTTCGTCCCCGAGGACCTGCGCCGCGCCCACCGGCTGCAGGGCCGGGCCGAGGCGCTGGCCGCCATCCACCGGCCGCCCGATATGGCCGCGGTCGCCCGCGCCCGCGACCGGCTGGTGTACGACGAGCTGTTCGTGCTCCAGGTGGGCCTCGCCCTGCGCCGCCGCGCGCAGGCCGGCCAGCAGCGGGGCCACCCGCTGCAGCCCGACGGCGAGCTGACCAAGCGCCTGGTCGGCTGCCTGCCCTTCCAGCTCACCGGCGCCCAGTCCCGCGCCATCGCCGAGATCGGCGCCGACCTCGCCCGCCCGAAGCCCATGCACCGGCTGCTGCAGGGCGACGTCGGGTCCGGCAAGACCGTGATCTCGCTCTGGGCGCTGCTCGCCGCGGTGCAGTCGGGCTTCCAGGGCGCGCTCATGGCGCCGACCGAGGTCCTTGCGGACCAGCACTTCATCAACCTGCGCGGGCTCCTCGGCCCGCTCGGTGAGGGGTCCGGGGGGGATTGGGGCGGCGGCGGGCTGTTCGGCGGGCCGCGCCTTGCGGTGCTGACCGCGAATGTCACCGGCGCGGCCAGGGAGCGGCTGCTCGCCGAGGTGGCCGGCGGCGACGTCGACATCCTGGTGGGCACCCACGCGCTGCTGTCGGAGGGCGTGAGCTTCCGGCGGCTCGGCGCCGTGGTCGTCGACGAGCAGCACCGCTTCGGCGTCCACCAGCGGGTGCGGCTGCGAGAGAAGGGCGACCAGCCCCACGTGCTGATCATGACCGCCACCCCGATCCCGCGGACCCTGGCGCTCACCCTGTACGGGGACCTGGACGTCTCCACGCTGGACGAGCTGCCGCCCGGCCGCACGCCGGTCGCCACCCACGTGGTCGCCGACCCCGACCTGCGGGAGCGGGCCTACCGGCGGGTGCGCGAGGAGGCCGCCGCCGGGCACCAGGCGTACGTGGTGTGCGCGCTCAAGGACGAGTCCGACAAGCTCGAGGTGCGCTCGGCCAGGGCCGAGGCCGAGCGGCTGCGCGGCGAGGTCTTCCCGGACCTGCGCGTCGGCCTGGTCTATGGCGACATGCCGGCCAGGGAGAAGGAGGCGACCATGGACGCCTTCCGCGCCGGCGAGATCGACGTGCTGGTCTCCACCACCGTGATCGAGGTCGGCGTGGACGTCGCCAACGCCACGGTGATGCTGGTCGAGGACGCGGACCGCTTCGGGCTGTCCCAGCTCCACCAGCTCCGCGGGCGGGTCGGCCGCGGCGCGGCGCCGGGGCTCTGCATCCTCTTCGCCGACCCGCAGACCGACGAGGGCCGGGCGCGCATGGCCGCCATCGCCAGCACCACCGACGGCTTCGTGCTCGCCAACGAGGACCTCCGCATCCGCGGCGAGGGCACCGTCTTCGACGCGCGCCAGTCGGGCCTGTCCGACCTCAAGCTCGCTCGCCTGGTAGAGGATTTCGAATGGGTCCGCAAAGCGCGAGCTGATGCGTTTGCACTGGTCGAGGCCGATCCGGAGCTTAGGGACCCGAGCCACCGCGCGCTCCACCGCGAGGTCCTGACCCGTCTCGGAGACGGCCGCGCCGAATGGCTCACGCGGGGGTAGGGAACCCTAGCCAGGGGCTCGGAGAGGAACTACTCTCCACGGATGGTCGGTGAGGCGCAACGGGGCGACGAGGACCAGCTTATCGCGGGCCTGGCCGAGTTCGGGCTGGGACGCAATGAGGCGCGGCTCTACCTGGCGGCGTTCGGCCGTCCGGCCATGCGGGCCGCCGAGCTCGCCCAGTTGGCGAACATCGGCCGGACCAAGGTCTACGACGCGCTCAGGCTCCTGATCGACAAGGGGCTGTTCACCGAGGAGCCGGGCCGGGTGGCCCGCTTCTGCGCCGCCGACCCCAGGACCGCGGTCCAGCGGCTGCGGCAGCAGAGCTTCCTCGAGCGGGCCCGCCTGGTCGAGGACACCAGCAGGCTCGTCGCCGACCTGTTCCAGCGGTACTACGCCGCGCCGCGTGCCGAGGACCCGTTCGACTTCGTCGAGCTCCTGCAGCAGGGCGAGACGGCCTGGGCGAGGCAGGAGGCGATGCTCGCCGGCGCGCGGAAGGAAGCGGTCCGCGTCCGCGGGCTCCCGCCGCCCGGTGCGGCGCCGCCGCCAGACCTGCTGAGCCTGCGGCCGGACGTCAGCTACCGCTCCATCTGCGAGCGCGGTGCTCTGCCCGACCGCCGGTTCAGGGCCTGGCTGCTCGAGCGGGAGGCGCAAGGCGAGCAGATCCGCTTCGCCGAGCAGGTCCACGGTGAGCTGTGCGTCGTGGACGGCAGGTCCATCATGCTGAGCCTGAACCGGACCGGCGCGTTCACCGGGCAGGGGAACTGGCTTGCGCTCGAGCATGCTGGCCTCGGCGGTCTGATCACCGAGGTGTTCGAACGCCAGTGGTCGGCGGCCCTGCCGGCGACCGCGCTGGACGGGGCCAGATAGAATCCGACAACTTTCATTAGTCTACGCAAAGCAGCTTGACTTCCTTTCCACCCCTGCCTACTGTTCGCCTCATCCGTTGTCCCTGGTCGGGAGGACAAAGAATGCCGAGCGAGTCGCGGGAGGCCGAGCTGATCGACCGTCTTGCTCGCTATGGCCTCGGCCAGGGGGAGGCGCGCTGCTACGTCGCCATGCTCGCGCGGCGGGCGTTCAAGGTCAGCGAGGTCGCCCGCAGGGCCGGGCTGCCCCGGCCGCGCACCTACGAGCTGATCCGCTCGCTGGTGCGGGCCGGGCTCTGCTCTGAGGTCGCCGGCAGCAGGGTCGCACGCTTCCGTGCCGTTCCGCCGAACGAGGCGATCGGCCGCCTCGAGGCCTTCCTCGGTGAGCAGGAGCGCCGCCGCAACGCCGCGCTCTCGACCATCCTCCACGCCCTCGACAGTCGCGAATCCGGCGGTGGCCCCGGCTCCGACGACGAGTCCGTGCAGACGCTGCGCCGCAGGGACCAGGTCGTTGGTGCCTACGACGGCCTGCTCTCCGACACCAGGGAGGAGATCGTCGCCGTGCTGGCCATGCCCTGGACGCCCGTGCTCCGCCCGTCGCCGATGGAGCGTCTGGCCGCCGGGGTGCGCATCAGGGCCGTGCACGAGGTCGACGTGTGCTTCAGCGAGCCGCAGCGGACGTTCGTCAGCTTCTACTGCGACCAGGGTGTCGGCACCCGCGTGGTGGACAAGGTGCAGGCCCGGTTCAGCGTGTTCGACGGCCGCCGCAGCCTCCTGCACCTGACCATGCCGGCGACCGGCACCGACCAGCTCGAGTCCCTGCTGATCAACGACGCCGGGTTCGGGCAGACCTTGCAGCAAGCCTTCGAGTGCCTGTGGGAGCGCGGGACCCCGTTCGACCAGGCGTTGCGCCAGGTCGTGGGACCAGGCCCCGCAGGCGCTCAGCAGCACCCGCGCGAGCGGCGCGAGCTCCCGCCGCGCGGGCCAGAGGGACGGTTCGTCGGCGACGACTGAACCGGCCAAGTAGGTTGGACGGCGGGGGAACGGCCTTGGCCCCCCCGGGCTCGCCCCCCGCCTCCAACCACCGGCGCGAGCGGCGCGCCCTCGCCTCCCCGGCGTCGCCGCTCGGCCCGGGGGCGCGGCGGGCAGGCTCACGCCACGGCGGCGGGCAGGCCCACGGCCACGGCACCATCGGCGGGAAACGGAGGCTCGCATGCGCGTGGTGGCGGGACGGCTCGGGGGGCGGCGGCTGCGGACCGTGCCGGGGAGCACCACCCGACCGACCAGCGACCGCGTGCGCGAGGCGCTGTTCTCGGTGCTGGGGGACCGGGTGGCGGGAGCCCGCGTGCTCGACCTGTTCGCGGGCACCGGCGCGCTCGCCATCGAGGCGCTGTCGCGCGGCGCGGCATCGGCCGTGCTGGTGGAGCCGGCGCCGCGGGCCACCGCGGTGATCCGCGCCAACCTGGAGGCCCTGGGCCTGGTCGGTCCCGCGGTCGTGCGACGCACCAAGGCCGAGGTGTACCTGCGCGGCCAGCGGGACGGCCCGTTCGACCTGGTCTTCCTCGACCCGCCCTACGCCCGGCCCGTCGGGCTCCTCGCAGGCCTGCTCGACCGCCTGGCGCGCAGCGCCCTCGCCCCCGGCGCCGTGGTCGCGCTGGAGTCCTCCGCACGCGCCGAGGTCCCACCCTGGCCGCCCAGCCTCCACCCCGACCGCCCCCGCCGCTACGGCGACACCGCCCTCCACCTCGCCACCCACGAGCCCGAGACCTCCTGACGGGATTCGCTGGTGGAGCGGCTCGGGTCGGACTGAGCGGGCGGCCGGGGCGAACCACACGCGCGAACCGGACGCGGGCCGCAGCGGGGCGTTGGGTACTATGAATCCCCTGAACAGGAGGCTGGACCAGTGCGGATCGCTTGCTGCCCAGGCACCTACGACCCGGTCACGAACGGTCACCTCGACATCGTGGCCAGAGCGGCTCACGTCTTCGACGGGGTCGTCGTCGCCGTGCTGGTCAACCCGGCCAAGCAGCCCCTGTTCACGGTGGAGGAGCGCATCGCCCTGCTCAAGGAGGCCACCGCCGACATCCCGGGAGTCGAGGTCGACTCCTTCGACGGGCTGCTGGTCGACTTCGCCCGCGACCACGGGGTCAGCGCGATCGTCAAGGGCCTGCGCGCCATAAGCGACTTCGACTACGAGCTGCAGATGGCCCAGATGAACTACCGCCTCGCCGGCGTCGAGACCATGTTCATGACCACCAACCCCTCGTACTCGTACCTGAGCTCCAGCCTGGTCAAGGACGTGGCGCGCAACGGCGGGGACGTGAGCGGCCTGGTGCCGGAGCCGGTGCTCGCCAGGCTGCGGGAGCGGGCCGCTCGCGGACAGCCCTGACCTGCGTTTCACCTTCGTCTGGTCCGTCTGCTACTCTGCCTCGGGCGGCTCGCCGTCCCGAAGGCCCGTGCCCGCGTCCCCGTCGCCGGCACACGAAATGCCAAGCTCGAGATGCCCAGGGTCTCTCACATGAGCAAGCAAGCAGCAGCACCTGCGCTCGCAGTCAACGTCCGTGACCTGCTCAACCAGCCTGGAGCACACAGGCACGTGGTCCGGCGCGGACCCGTGCCCGACCTGGCCACCCCGGTGGCCTGGGTCGAGGCGGGCACCGAGGTCACCGTCGACGCCGAGGTCGAGTCGGTGGTCGAGGGCCTGCTCGTCACCGGCCAGGTGAGCGTCCAGGCCAAGCTCGAGTGCGCGCGCTGTCTGCGCGTGACCGACCACCAGCTCCGCGTCGACGTCCGCGAGCTGTTCGCGCTCGACCCGCGCGAGGCCACCGACGACGGCTACGCGGTGCTCCCGGACGACCGGGTCCCCTTGGACGCCATGGCCAGGGACGCGGTCGTGCTCGCCTTCCCCGCGGCTCCACTGTGCCGGCCCGACTGCGCCGGGCTCTGCCAGCAGTGCGGCGCGGACCGCAACGTGACCGACTGCGGCCACCGGCAGGGCGCGGTCGACCCTCGTTGGGCGGGTCTGGCCGAGCTGGACCTCGGCGCGCAGCAGGGCGGCGAGAACGGGAAGAGCGATACGTAACCTGACAGATCTGACAGGAGGAGCAGATGCCCGTCCCGAAGCGGAAGACGCCGCGGTCCAAGGCGCGGCAGCGCCGCGCGCACTGGAAGTCGAGCGCACCGACCTACGCTGCGTGCCCCCAGTGCCGGCAGGCCAAGCTGCCGCACACGGTCTGCCAGAACTGCGGGTACTACGGTGGCCGCCAGGTCGTTGAGGTTGACTAAGCGGCTCCCGCTCGAGAAGACGCTCGGGGTCCGCTTCGGGAACCAGGAGCTCTACACTTGGGCACTGACCCACCGTTCCTACGCGTACGAGCACGGCGGCCTGCCCACCAACGAGCGGCTTGAGTTCCTGGGCGACGCGGTGCTCGGGGTGGTCATCACCGACCTGATCTACCGCGCCTTCCCCGACCTGCCCGAGGGGCAGCTCGCCAAGCTGCGCGCGGCCACGGTCAACATGAACGTGCTGGCCGACGTGTCCCGCGAGCTGGGGGTCGGTGACGCGGTGCGGCTCGGCCGGGGCGAGGAGCTGTCGGGCGGCCGCGACAAGTCCTCGATCCTGGCCGACACCTTGGAGGCCCTGCTCGGCGCGATCTACCTCGACAAGGGCCTGCCCCGCGCCGCCGGCCTGATCCGCCGCCTGTTCGAGGCCCGGGTCATGGAGGCGGCCGGCAGGGGCGCGGCGCTCGACTACAAGACCTCCCTGCAGGAGCTGGCGGCCTCCAGCCTTGGCGGCATGCCCTCCTACTCGATCGAGGAGGAGGGGCCGGACCACGCCAAGCGCTTCACCGCCACGGTCTCGGTGGCGGGCGTCGCCTATGGCACCGGCCAGGGCCGCTCCAAGAAGGAGGCCGAGCAGAACGCCGCTCGGGAGGCCTTTGAGGCGCTGGCCGCCTCGCAGATGATCGCCGGCTCCAACCCGGACGGCAACGGCAAGGCCGGCAGCCTCAAGGCGGACGTCGTTCCCGCCGACAAGCCGGCCGGTCGCAAGTAGGCCGGTCCCGGTGCCCGAGCTCCCAGAGCTCGACGTGCTCGCGGAGAACCTGCGGGCGGGGCTCCGTGGCGCCGGCGTGCGGGCGGTCAGGGTGGTCTCGGTGGCCGCGCTCAAGACGTTCGACCCGCCGGTCGACGCGCTCGCCGGAGGGACCGTCGTGGGCGCGGGGCGGCGGGCGAAGTACGTCTGGCTCGAGACCGAGGGCGGCGAGGGCCACGAGGGCCGCCTCTACCTGGTGATGCACCTCGCCCTCGGTGGCCGGCTCTCGCTCGGGCCCAGGCCCGCGTCGCGCAAGGTGGCCGTGCTCACCATCGAGCTGGAGGACGGCCGGGTCCTGTCGATGACCGAGGGCTCGACCCAGCGGCGGGCGGCGGTGTGGCTGGTGCGGGACCTCGCCCGGGTCCCGGGGCTGGCCGGGCTGGGGCCGGAGCCCCTCGACGCCGACTTCACGGTCGAGCGGCTGGCCGCGATCCTCGGCGCCGGGGGCCACACGCTCAAGGGCATGCTGACCGATCAGCGCGGGATGTCAGGCGTCGGCAACGCCTGGAGCGACGAGGTGCTGCACCGGGCGCGGCTGTCGCCGTTCGCGCGGCCCGAGCGGCTCGACCCCGACGAGGTCACACGCCTGCACGCCGCTCTGGTCGAGGTGCTCACCGAGGCGCGCGGCACCATGGCCGAGCAGGTCGGCGACGCGATCCAGATCCCCAGGGCGGCCGAGCGGCTGTTCGCCGTCCACGGCCGCGCGGGCGCGCCCTGCTTCATCTGCGGCGACACGATCCGCTCGGTCTGGATGGGCCAGCGCGAGACCTCCTACTGCCCGACCTGCCAGACCGGGGGCCGTGTGCTGGCCGATCGCCGCAGGAGCCGGTTCCTCCGTTAGAGTCCCTTTGCGTTGATTGCCTTGAGCCCGAGATACGTGCATCGCCGGGGCCGTTGACCTACACTGCACGCCCGCCGGTCTGGCGCGCTGGGGAGGGAGCTGTGCCCGAGCTGCCCGAGATCGAGACGCTCCGTCGCGATCTGGAAAAGGAGATCGTCGGTCGCAAGATCACCGACGTCGAGGTCATGGCCGCCCGGACCGTGCGCCGCCACCGCAACCGCAAGGAGTTCGGCAAGCGCCTGGTGCCCCACCGCATCGCCGCGGTCGACCGGCACGGCGCCCACCTGCTGCTCTCGCTCGACTCGGGCGACGCCCTGGTGGCGGCGCTCGGGGCGACCGGGCGGCTGCGGCGGGAGCGCAGCTCGGCACCGGTCGAGCAGGGCACCAGCGCGGTGATCACCTTCTCCACCGGCGGTGACCTGCGGGCCCTGCGTCTCGACAGCGGGGGGGAGCTGTTCGCGGCCGCCGAGGGCGAGCTCTACGACCTGGCCGAGCTGCACCGGGCGCCGATCGACCCGCTCACCGACGCGTTCACCTGGCAGTCGCTGGGGGCCGGGCTGACAGCCGAGCCCTCCAGGCTGCGCCCGTCGCTGGTCGGCGGCGGTCTGGTCGCGGGGATCGGCCGGATCTACGCGGACGAGATCCTGTGGTCGAGCGGGCTGCGCTGGGACCGCGAGCCGGACAGCCTCTCGCCGCAGGAGACCCGCCGGCTGTACCGGGCGATGCAGGAGATCCTGCACGAAGCGGTCCGGCTGCGGGGCACCTCGGTGGGTGAGGACCTCTGGCTCGACTTACACGGCAACAAGGGCGAATATCAGGATCAGCTCAACGCCTACCAGCGTGAGGGGCAGCCCTGCCGGCGCTGCCGGACTCCGCTGGTCGTGCAGCCGCTCGACGAGGACCGCACTTACTTCTGCCCGAGGTGCCAGAGTTGACCATCCCACGCACCGCCCGCACCCCACGCACCGCCCGCACCCTACGCGTCGTCCGGCCTGTCGCTCTTGCCTGCCTGGTCGTGCTGGTCGCGGCCGGTTGCTCGCGCGGGCCGGCCGAGCCGGCACCGGCCGCGGCCCCCCAGGCCGTGCCGACCCCCACCACCCCCGGGGCTCCGGCCTCGGGCGACGGCCCGATAAGCCTCGGCGGCGCGCCCGCGTACGCAGCGCTCGCCAGCGGCGATGCCGTCACGATCCGGTCGAGGCCCGGCGGCGGCAAGGTGCTCGACCCCTTCCCGGTCAAGCTGCCCTGGGGCGACCCAACGCCCTTCCTGGTGCGCGAGGCGCGCCGGGTCGACGGCCACCTGTGGTACCGCGTGCTGCTGCCCAGGCGCCCGAACGAGTCGAGCGGCTGGGTCAGCGCCGCCGAGGTCCGCGTCGCGCCGCGCAGCTACCGGGCCGAGATCGACCTGTCCGAGCGCCGCCTGACGCTCTTCAAGGACGGCGAGGCCGCACGTGCCTTCCCGGTCGCGATCGGGCAGCCCGCGACCCCGACGCCGACCGGGCACTTCTTCATCACCGTGCAGCTCCGCCCGCCGCAGATCTCCACCGTGTACGGCGCGTGGGCGCTCGGCCTGTCCGCCTACTCCGACGTGCTCGACCAGTTCGGCACCGGGGACGGCCAGATCGCCCTCCACGGGACCGCCAACCTCGGCGAGCTGGGCCGGGCCGTCTCCCACGGCTGCGTGCGGCTGGACAACCCGTCGATCTCGACGCTCGCCGGGCTGCTGGTCCCGGGCTCGCCGGTGGACATCCACGCCTGAGGCCGGGTTTGGTAGCCTCCCGGGTATGGCTGACGAGCGCTTGCGAGCGACCGTGCTGGGCCTGGTCCAGGGGGTCGGGTTCCGCTACGCTGTGCTATCAGAGGCCCAGATACTCGGTCTGACCGGTTTTGTGGCAAATCGCACCGATGGATCGGTTTACGTCGAAGCTGAGGGACCGCCGGAAAAGCTCGACCGGCTGGAGGCGTTCCTGCGCGGCGGCCCGCGCCTGGCGAGGGTGGAGCTGCTCGAAAGCGAGCGGCTTGACCCGACCGGGGAGTTTGGTTCGTTTTCGTGGCGTTAGACCATGTTTGCCCTGGTCACCGGAGGTCCGCCGAGCGGCGCATCCTGCCCTACGCTACTTGGCGTAGCTACGAAAACATGGTATCGTCCCCTTGTGAAATCACGTCTCTGGAACTGCCTTGATGCGGTACGTGGCACGGTCGACGTCGATCCCACCGACGGGACGAGCGTCAGGTACCGTCCTGGCCTTCCTCACCCAGAGAGCCAGCAGAAGCAGAAGTAGCAAACCGTCGGAGTTTTCCGTTCGGCAGCGGGACCCCAGAGTGCGCGCGAGCCGAGCGGACGGAGATTGCAACGGGCGCTGAGGTCGTTGCTGAGGGGAGGACCTTCCCGGTGTCGAAGGCGCTCATGGGCTTTGTCGGGCAGCCGCCCGCGTATCTGATCCTGCGGGAGCTGAACGCCCTCAAGTCGCGTGTTGCCGAGCTCGAGCGCGCTCTTGCGGTCGCTGAGCAGCAGACCGCTCTTCGCGACGTCGAGGAACTCCGGACCTCGACGCAAAAGGAAGCGGCCCTGGCCTGACCCAGGGTTTTCGTTTGTTCGGGGTCCTCATTTCTGAGGGCCCCGATTTCTTTGACGCCGGACTTTCGTTGTTCGTCCGTCTCAGAACTGCGAGGTTTCTCCTGTCTTGAGTCGTAAGGATTCATTAGTGGACTAGCCCCCGACTACCCAGGACGGGCCTCCACCGGGCTCGGCCGGGCGCGTGCTAGACTGCGCCGTCGCACGACGGGCGCTCGTCCCCGGCGCTCCGAGGCCCGCTTAGTGTCGCGGGAGCAGGGCATCATGTCCGTAAGGCCTTGATTCCCTGCAGATCGAAAGGTTCCCGGCCAGACGCGTGTTCCTCAAGTCGCTGACCCTCCGCGGGTTCAAGTCGTTCGCGGACAAGACCGTCCTCGACTTCGAGCCCGGGATCACCGTCATTGTGGGGCCCAACGGGTCCGGCAAGTCCAACGTTGTGGACGCCATCTCCTGGGTGCTCGGCGAGCAGGGCACGAAGTCACTGCGCAGCGCCCGGATGGAGGACGTCATCTTCGCCGGCACCGCCAGCCGCCCCCCGCTCGGCAGGGCCGAGGTCACCCTCACCATCGACAACAGCGCCAACCTGCTGCCGATCGACTACGCCGAGGTCACCGTCGCCCGGCTGCTGTACCGCTCCGGGGAGAGCGAGTACTCGATCAACGGCACGCCCTGCCGCCTGCTCGACGTCCAGGAGCTGCTCTCCGATACGGGCATCGGCCGCGAGCTGCACACCATCGTCGGCCAGAACCGGCTCGAGGACGTCCTCCAGGGCCGCCCGGAGGACCGCCGCGCCGCCGTCGAGGAGGCGGCCGGCATCTACAAGCACCGGCGCCGCAAGGAAAAGGCCATGCGCAAGCTCGCCGGCATGGAGCAGCACCTGGTGCGCGTGTCCGACCTGGTCGGCGAGCTGCGGCGGCAGCTCAAACCGCTGCAGCAGCAGGCAGAGACCGCCCGCAGGGCCGCGGAGGTGCAGGCCGAGCTGCGCGAGGTGCGCCTCACGCTGCGCAGCCGGGAGCTGTCGGCCGCGCGTGACCGCGCCCTGGC
>WNGE01014169.1_pt1 | contig 14906 bp, 11 predicted proteins | sample 5400651 | NCBI WGS metagenome assembly WNGE01 (sample SAMN13153370, study PRJNA577476) | soil metagenome | isolation source: 60 cm soil or saprolite under grassland replicate 2 | place: USA:California | collected 2016-06-15 | reverse complement strand
CTCCCAACGCCCGGCCCGCGCTTCCGGGTCGAGGTCACGATCGATCCGACCTTCCGTCCGCGCGAGCTCTCGCCGCAGACCGAGAGCGACAACCGCGACCTCGGCGCGAAGATCAGCTACACGTTCCTGCCGCGGAAGGCTGCGCACAAGTAGCTGAAGCGAAACGCCAGCAGGAGCCTGGCGAACGGGCCGCTCTGCTCCAGTGCTCGTAAGGCCGCGGCGGCCGGTCGTGGCAGCGAGATCCGCTGCGGCGAGAAGAACGGGCGCAGGTCGAGCGCGTCGAAGCCGGCGTCGTGCAGGTCGGTGCGCACGTCGTCCACGCGGTACTGCCGGGGATTGAGGTCGAACACGAGCTTGCGCTCGGTGTAGCCGGCGACCCGGCGAAAGAATGCTGCGCGGTCGCGCGCGTAGTAGATCGCGCGGAAGCAAGTCGTGGCGACGACCGGCCCGGGTGGCTCGTAGTCGTTCAGATCGCCGAGCACGACGTTCCGGCCCCGTCGTTGAGCCGCCTCCACCATCTGCTGGCTCGCGTCGGCGCCCCGGTAGGCGAAGCCCTCCAGATGCTCCGCGAGACCACCGTCCCCGCAGGCGAGATCGAGGATGGTGTCACCGGGTTCGAGCGGCGGCCCGAGCGAGACGATCAGCTGCGCACGATGCGCCAGGTACGCCGCGGCATCCGCATACGCATCCTGCGTCCAACCCTCCGCCTTTGCCTGATACTTCTGTGACGTTGGTTTATCGCGATTCAGAGCGCAAATGATCCTAGAGATGATGAAATCGGCGGCACGGGCAGAGCCCGCGCCGCCTCTCCGCGGCGCCGCCGAGTCGGCGCCTTTGCAGTCGTCACCGCAGCGCGAACAACCGCTCCGGATGCTTGCGCAGAAAGCGCAGCATCGCCTTGAGATGCCAGAGGTTCCGGCGTGTCAGGTAGTGCTTGTCGATCACGGCCTGGTACTCGTGGCGCACGACGGCGCTCGGCACCCACCAGCGCTCCCACCCCGCCTTCATCGCGCGGTAGCTGAGGTCGATGTCCTCGACGTAGAGCTTGTAGCCGGCATCCCAGCCGCCGATCTGCTCGAGCATCGCACGTCGCATGAGCAGGAAGGCGCCGAGCATCGTGTCGACCTGCAAGGGCTCGTCCTCGGGCGCGTCCAGCAGGTAGTGGCGACGCTGCCAGCGCAGCGGCCGGAACAGCGCGCGCAGCGGGGTGCGGCGGACGATCGTCCCGCCGATCGTGGGAAAGCTCCTGCGCGAAGCCTGCAGCGTGCCGTCGGGATTCAGCATCTTCGGGCCCGCGACGCCGCAGCGTGGGCGACCGTCCGCGAACCGCACGAGCTCGGCCACGCAGCCCGGCTCGGGGATCGCATCCGGATTCGAGATGACGACGTACTCACCGCTTGTCGCCTCGATTCCCTTGTTCACGTTTGCGGAGAAGCCGAGTGCACGCTCGTTCTCGAGCACACGCACGCCCTCCGGAACGTCTGTCGGCCGACTCCCCGGGCCGTTCGCGACGACGACGAGCTCGCCGACCTGGGCCCGAAGTGCGGGCAGGGAGTCCCGGAGCAGCGCTGCCTCTCCCGCGCCCGTGGCGACGAAGATCGCCGACACCTTCACGCGGCGAGCACGTTCCGGTACACGTCTGCGGTGATGCGCGCGGTCTCGTGCCAGGAGAAGGTCTTCGCGCGCTCGAGCCCGGCGGCTGACAGCCGGTCGCGGTCTGCGAGCGCGCGCCTGATGCCGTCCGGAAGGTCCTCCGTGAAGATCGCGGCGTCTCCCGCAACCTCCTGCAGCGCGGGCTCTGGTGCCGCGACGACAGGTGTCCCACACGCCATCGCCTCGACGACCGGGAGCCCAAATCCCTCGTAGCGCGACGGAAAGACGAGGCAGGCCGCGCTCTGGTACAGCCGCACGAGCTCGTCCTTCGGGACGTAACCGCGAACGTCGGCGCCGCGACGCGCAAGCTCGGCGGCGAGCTCGGCGTCCTTTGGTGGGCCGACGACGACGAGCTTCCTGCCGACCGCGTTTGCCGCGTCGATCGCCGCCAGCGGTTGCTTGCGCGGTTCGATCGCGCTGACGAAGAGCAGAAAGGAATCGTGTTCGCCGGCGGCGCGAAACGCCGGATCGGGCGCCAGCGGCGTGACGACGACCTTGTCGGACCGCGTGCCATACAACTCGATCAGGTCGCGCTTGGTGCGCTCCGAGATGGCGAACACGCGTTGCGCGCGCCGCACTGCACGACGCACGAAGACCTTGAAGGTGAGCAGGTCCCAGAAGCCGAAGACGCTCGGATCGCGCTCCCAGGAGAGATCCTGGACGGTCACCACGGCCGGGCATGGACAGGTGAGGGGCAGGGCGTGGATGAAGTGCGCAAGCGATGGACGCAGGCGCCGCAGAAGGCGTGGGACGCCGACTGCCATTCGCAGCTCCTGCGACCGAGCGCGCAGGATGATCGGCTCGATGCCGGCAGGAACGCGCGCCGGGTCGCGCGTGACGGCGGCGATGCGGAGGTCGCCGGCGACCCCGGGGAGTGCAGCCAGGAGTTGCTCGACGTAGGTCTCGTCACCGGTGCGGTGCCGGCCTAGCACATCCGCGTCGACCAGCACGAGCGGCTTGCTCATGCGGCCGCCTCTCGGTACACGGCAACCGTTGCTTCGGCGACGCCGTCCCACCGAAACTGCCGTGCACGCTCGAGACCTCGCGCGACGAGCTGATCGCGTTCGGCGGCGGCACGCTCGATCCCGGCCGCGATCTCTGAAGTGTCGCGCGCATCGACGAGGACGGCTGCTCCGTCCGCGACCTCCTCCATCGCCGTCCCGCGGGTCGTGACGACGGGTACGCCGCACGCCATCGCCTCGAGCACGGGGATGCCGAACCCTTCGTACAGGGAGGGATACGCGACGCACAGCGCGCCTCGGTACTGACGAGCGAGCTCCGTGTCGCTCACCTCGCCGAGCCAGCGAACGCCGTTGCCGCGGACGTCCACTCGACCCCAGCCGCGGGCACCCACGATGCGAAGCTCGACGTCCGTCCGCCCGACGGCATCGACGAGACGCTGCAGGTTCTTGCGGGGCTCGAGCGTCCCGACCGCGAGCACGTATTCGCCGTCGGCGGCCGGACCGTCACGCGTGAACTCGTCCTCGACCCCGTTCGGGACGACCCGGATCTTCTCGTCCGGCACGCCGAGCAGCTCGACGAGCTCTCGCCGGGTGAACTCCGAGACCGCGATGATGCGCCGGGCCGCGTGCAAGACGCGTGGGACGACACGCGGGCTGTAGTTCCGCGTCCAGCGGTTGAAGGCGTCCGGATGCCGGAACACGGCCAGGTCGTGCACGGTGACGACAAGAGGCTGCTTCGGGTTCAGCGGCCCGCGGTAGGTCGGACAGTGCAGCAGATCGGCCACCCCTGCACGTCCGAGGACAAACGGGTACCAGACCGCGTCCCGTGCAAGCGTCGAGAGCCGGTCGCTGCGCCCGAAAGTGCGCGTCCTGACCTCGACGTCGTCGCGGGCTGCGAGCTCGCGCAGCAGGGCCTTGAGGTAGCGCGCGGTGCCGGCCCGCGTCTGCACGAGCGGGGACACGTCGATCGCAGCGCGGATCACAGCGCGTCAGCGTAGCTCTGCAGATGCACGCGGCCCGTCTCGACCCAGCTGAAACGTGCTGCATGCTCCAACCCGCGCCCGGAGAGCTCCTCGCGCCGGGAGAGCGCCTCCCGCACGGCGGCCGCGATCGCCTCCGGGCTCTCCGGGTCGACGCGCACGGCCGCGTCCCCGCAGGCCTCGTCGAGGGAGGGATGCGCAGAGACGACGCACGGCACACCGCACGCCATCGCCTCGACCACCGGCATCCCGAACCCCTCGAAGCGGGAGGGATACACGAACGCCTCCGCACCGCGATAGATCGACGGCAGCTGCGCGGCCGGAACGTAGCCGAGCTCCCCGAGCGACAGCAGGCGCAGGTCACCCTCGAACTGCGACCACGCAACGCGAACGGTCTCGAGATTCTTGCGCCAGTCGTCGGTCGCGGTGGTGAAGACATATGGGCCGTCGCCCGCGAAGGTCGGCCCCTCGCGCGAGAAGCTCTCGTCGACACCCGGATACGCGATTCTGATCTTCTCGCGCGGGATCCCGAGCCGCTCGCCGACGTCCCCGGCCGTGAACTCGGAGTTGACGAAGACGACGTCGCACCCACTCGCCTCCCGCGCAGTGCCCGTGTGCATGCGCACCGTGCGCGGGTGCAGCCGCTCGGGATAGCGCAGCGGTCCGAGGTCGTGGATCATCGTCGCGCGCACGCCGGCGCGCTGAGGGGGACGCATCCAGTCCGTGAAATGCAGCACGTCGACCGGCCCCACGAAGCGCTCGGCCGCCGGCCGCCCGAGCGCGCCCCACGCGCGGCGGGTCGCATGCGCGAACGGCACGGTCAGGATCCGGTTCTCGACCGGTAGATCCGCGAGTGCGTCGTCGAGCAGCTTGCGACCGCGAATGCTGACCGGCCCGAAAACCACGAGCTCGTGCTCGCCCGGGGCGGCGGCGAGCATCCCTCTCAGCGTGCCGAGGATGTAGTTGCCAACGCCCGTTCTGGGATGCGAGAGGGGCGTGACGTCGTACGCGATCCTCACGGAGGGCTGAAGCCGAACATCAGAACGCGGACGCCGAGGACGCGCGTGTCCGAGCTGCCGGCCTCCACCAACGCAGGCACTGCGGTCGGCGTCACGGTGAAGGCTGCGCGGCAGACTCCGTCGTGCGGACGCAGCGGAACGGTCAGATCGGCCGTCCCCTTCGGGGCGAAGGTGGCGCGGCGACCGGCGGAGCTCACGATCTGGCTCCGCGAGAAAAGACGAGGGTCACTCCCGACGGTCAGGATGAGGCTGCCGCCGCTGCAACGCAGGCGCGTATACGTCAGACGACGCCCGGACCAGCCGTCCGGATAGATGCCGGAGACGCGCGATGCGATTGCGATCGTGCCGTCGGTGCGCCGCAACACCATGCCACGGAGCTCGTCGCGGGCGACGACGGCGCCGGCAAGCGGCACGCTGTCGTCCGACAGGACGTAATCGTGGCGGACGGGTTTCCCGCCGGGCAAGGTGAGGATCCCGTCGGGTCGCTGGTGGACCCGCGTCTCCGGCAGCTCGCCCATCGACTGCTGTCGCAGGTCGTAGACGGGCCCTACGCTTCGGTTGTAGAACTCGTTCTCCCAGAGCGTGAGCGGCTGCTCGCTCCGGTTCGTCCCCGAGAAGACGAACGCGACGTCGGCATTGCGGCCGGCCGCCGCGTCGACCCAGTCGCGCTGGGGCGCCGTGATCCCCTGATAGAGCGCACCGACGGATGCCTTTGGGAAGCCGTGGTCGAAGCGCTCGATGCGCTGGGTCGCGAACGCGAACCAGAGGAAGACGAGCAGCGGCAGGACGAGGGCGTAGCGCGGCGAGATGCTGAGGAACACGATGCCCAGGACCATCGCCGCCGCAACGACCACGACCGCGATCGTGTCGAGGCTGACGACCGTCTCCTGAAGCCACCAGAGCGGGAGCAGCGCCAGCGTGTCGGATTCCGCGGACGTGTCGATCAACCGGTGATACGGGAGTGCCCCGGGTAGAGCGGCGGCAAGGACGACTGCCGCTGCCGCAGCCCGTGCAGGTCGTGGCATACCCCGCCCGATCCAGGCGAGCAGCGCGATCAGGAAGAGCGGGGCGACGTAGAAGAGGTTCCGTTCCTGAACCCGCGGCGAAAGCGCAGACGCGAAGGCGGCCACCTCGAGCAGGAGCCAGGCGGTCAGGGGCAACGTCGCAGCGAGGAAGACGCGCAACGGCCGGTCGAGAGATCTGCCGATTGCGACGAGCAGCAGTACCGCCGCGAAGGGAACGATGCCGAGGTAGAGATCGAGCTCCGAGACGTGGTACAGCAGCCACTTGAGCACCTGCCCCGGCCGGTAGTCGGCGTGCCCCGTGACGCTGTAGCTGCCGAGCACATCGAGCGGGGAGTGGCCGCGGGCCAGCTCGACGGTGAGCGTGCCGAGGACCGCAGCGGTCAGGACGCCGTAGACAAGGCGGAAGTCCGCGAGCGCGCGCAGCAACCGGCGCCGGTCGAGCCAGGCGAGTACGACTGGTGCCGTCGCAACTGCCGGGATCAGCACGATCGCCTGCGATCGCGTCAGGAATGCCACCAGGCAGGCGAGCAGGAGCACGAGTTGCCGCTGGGCCGTTGGGCGTTCGAGCGCGAGCACCAGCGCGAACGCGACACAGACGAAGATGGGGTAGAACACCGTCTCCGTCATCAGCGTGCCGGTGTACATCATCGACGGCACCGCCAGAGCGAGTGCGGCAGCGAGGAGCGCCCACAACGGCGTAACGACACGCTTCGCGAGGAAGTACACGGGGATCGCCGTCAGGGACATCAGCAGCGAGCCGATCGTCTTTGCGGCCGCGTACGCGTCCGGGACGGAACCGAATATGCGCCAGGCCGGCGCGATCAGCGCCGGATAGACGACGCCGTAAGCACCATGGTGCACGTCGCGGATGAGGAAGTGACCGGTCGACGCGAAGCTCTTCGCGAGCTCGGAGTAGATCAGCTCGTCGACCATGATCCACGGAGCGACGACGCGACGCGACAGGCCGTAGCGGAACACTGCAGAAAAGAGCACGAGGCCGGCCAGCCAGACCCAGACCGGCACGCGCTCGAGCGGGCTGTGCTTCGGCGGCGGTTCCGGCCCGGGCCTGCCGTTGCGCGCGAGGCCGACCTCGTCCAGACGTCCGGCCAGCTCCGTCGCGAACGGCGTCCCGGGCTCGATGCCGATTTCCGCCGCGGCCTGGGCGACCTGGTCGACGACGGCGTCCGTGACCATGGCGCCGCCTGCGGCCTCCTCGAGCGCGGCCACGTAGTCCTCCGCCGCTCGCCCGAGGTCGTGCTCCCCGCGGACGTACTCCTGGGCGGCGTCGCTCATCGCATGCTGCGTCGCCTCGCTGGAGGCAAGCAGCTCGAGCGACGTCGCCAGCGCCGGGATCTCGTCCTCGTCGACCGCCACCTTCAGCGCGACTGTGTCGGGCAGCTCGGCGAACCACCCGAGGTCGCTGACGACGAGCGGGCGTCCGAGCGAGAGCGCGCGGATGACACTCCCCGATGTTTCGCCCATCGTGGGAGCCCGCAACGAGATGCAGGCATCGCAGGCGGACATCAGCGACCACAAGCGCTGCTCGTCGACGTAGCCGATGCGCTCGACGCCTTCGCCGACCAGGCGGTCGACGTCGAAGCCCGGCGACGCGGAGCCGACCAGCAGCAGCTTCGCGTTCGGATGCCGCTGCCGTACCACCGCGAAGGCCTCGACGAGCTGCGGGATCCGCTTGCTCGCATTGAGGTGGCCGAAGCAGCCGAAGAGCGGCCGGCCTTCAACGCCGGCGGGCTCGACCTGCGGCGCCGGCCAGGCAGGATGCGGAATGTGCCAGAGCGGCCCGCTGTAACCGCTCTCGCGTGCTCGCTCCGCGACGTACCGCGAGTGCACGATCAGCCCCGTCGCCGCCCCGAGCACCTCGCCTGCCAGCGGGAACTCGTCCGGCCGTGTTTCCCACGGCGGTGGAACGCGGCCGTCGAGGACGCCGTGCGCGAGCAGCCGGCCGGCGACGCCGGCATCCCGTTCCATCGCGGCGAGATAGCCGGGGCCGTCCTTGCGCCCGATCGTCAGTCCAGCGACGAGATGATGCAGGACGAAGTCGTGCAGTACGACGACGCCCGGGCGACGGTGAAGCGCTTCGACGATCCAGGAGTGCGATTCGGGATCGTTCCCGATGTGGTAGAGCGCGACGTCGGCGGCGACAGGACGTGTGCGGCCACGGCGTACGACGTCGACCTCGACGAGGCGCTCGAGCGCCGGCAGAAGCAGAGCAGAGTAATCGGCGATAGTACGCAACCCTCACGACAGCAATCGCGCGATCGTCTCGTCCCAGGAGACGCGGCGCGCGATCTCCTTGCCCGCCCGGCCCCACGCCTTTGCCTCGTCGACGTGTGCGCGGAGCCAGGAACAAGCTTCCGCGAGAGCGACGGCGCGTGGTTCGCAGATGAGACCTGTGCGGCGGTCGGCGACGACCTCGAGCGGCCCACCCGCATCGGTCGTCGTGACAACGGGCTTCTCCGCGAGGAACGCCTCGTACGGGACCATCCCGAAGTCCTCGTCGACCGGCGCGTAGTACACGGCGAGGCAGCGCGCGTAGAGCGCCGCGAGCTCCTCCTCGTCCACGCGTCCGGCAAAGCGAGCCCGACCATCGAGTCCATGGTCGTGGGCGACGCGCTCAAGCCGCTCGCGGTCCGGACCGTCGCCGACGATCACGCAGCGCAGCGTCGAATCCGCGGCGAGCGCGTCGAGCAGAAGCTCGTGTCGCTTCGCGCGGTCGAGTCGCCCGACCGAGAGCACGAAGTCCTCGTAGCCCTCGGTGCGGTAGGGCAGCTCCTGTGGCGGGTGCGGCATCACCTCGGCGTACAGGCCCGTGGAGCGCTCGAGCCGAGCCGCGACGTTCCGCGAGGTTGCGTAGAGCTTTCGCGCCTCCCCGAGGGCGACGCGATCGAGCCGCTGGACCGCACGCCGCGTCGCTCGGTCCTCGGCGCTCTCACCGAACTGTCCCAGCTCGGTGCGGTCGAGCTCGTACGCCTGGCGGAACTGGTGCAGGAGCCAGACGACCTTGTTCGGGTGGCGGACTGCGTACGACGGGAACTTCGTGGCGATCACGAGCTCGATCGCCCGTCCGTCGGACTCGGTGAGGTCGAGCAGACGCCAGAGGAATGCCTGTGAGAGGACACGCTCGCCCGGATACCACTTGTACGGCACGGTCACGAGGTCGACGTCGTTGTCGCGCGCTCGCAGCTCGGCGACGAGGTCTCCCGCGAAGATCTCCGCACCTCCGCGCTCGAAGGGCACCTGCGGGGCGCAGACTGCGATTCTCATGAGCGGCCCTGTAGATGTACACGGGCGTCTAGCCGGGTCCCACCACGCCCGCCCACCGACAGCCTACGGCGCAACCTACGACACGTCTGTGACCCGACCGCACCGAGTACGTGCCTACCCATTCATGGCCGTCCGCGCGACGAGGGCGTAGTCGAGCGGCGCGAACAGCAGCTCGTTGAGGCGACGCACATTGGCGGCGATCACCGGGTCTTCCGTTTCGGTCAGGCGGTCCGCCGGTTCGTTGAGGAAGCGCAGCTCCGTCTCCGCAAAACCGGACTGGTGCGCGAGCAGCTCGAGCGTCTCCGGCACGAGGGGTTGTGCATGCGTGAGGTCGGCGAAGTAGTGCCGCAATGCGAGCGGGGAGAGTGGATTGATCGTCTCCGCGACGAGCAGCCCTCCTGGTCGCAGCTTCTGGCCGGCGAGTTGCAGCGAGCGCACGAGGACGCCGGGCGGAAGATGCTCCACGACCTGACCCATGAAGATGCCGCCGAGCGACCCGTCTTCCAAGCGCTCCAGATACTCGACGAGATCGGCCTGCTCGACGTCGAGCTCCTCTCCGCGGGCGTACGCGACCATGTCGGCGTCGGCGTCGATCCCGCGTGCCTCGACGCCTGCCTCCCGCAACAGGGCGAGTAGCTCGCCGCGACCGCAGCCGATGTCCAGCACCGGCGCCGCCTCGCGAAAATCGGCCACATACCGGCGCTGCCGCTCGCGGATCGCCTCGACGCTCCCGCGCATCCGGCTCTCGAACGCGAAGTAGTCGGGCAACGTCGCTGCGGCCGGCTGCGCGGCGACGGTTACCTGCGGCGGGACGCTCCCGCCTCCGGTCCCGCCGCGGCGTTCGACCCGCGTGAGCCGCTCCTCCAGCTCGCGCAGCAGCCGCTCCGCGTTCTGCCGGGCGGCGGCCGCAGAATCGCTCCGCTCGGAGAGCGCGTCGACGAGCTTCAGGAGCGAATCGTTGTAGACGCGCTGGTTGGCAGCCATCGGTTCGACGTACCACCGCATGAGCTTTCGGAGCAAGCGCTTGGCGAATCCCTTCGGCCCGCGGCCGGCCTCGCGCTCCGCGGTGACGGGCCAGAACCGCTCCGCCAGGGCGCGCGTCGCCGCGAAATCCGCCCCCTCGGCGCCGGCGTCGGGAGCGCCACGGCGAAGCTCCTCCCGGAGCCGCTCGAACAGCGCGGCGACGTCGATCTCGTCAGGCGAGGAAATGCCTGCAGGCGCCGGGTTTTTGGCCTCCGGCCCGGACATTCCGAGGAATTGTACGGGGCGCGCCCGTCAGTGGAGGGCGCGCACGTAGTGCCACGCCTGCGCGAGTCCCAGCTCCCGCATCGCGATCAGGAGGAGCGCGTAGAGCGCCAGCCCCGCCAGCGCGGCCGGGACTGCGCTCAGCACGAGCGACGCGCCGCCGAAAGCAAGTGCCGTCGCGGCACCGACGAGCAGCGAGAGTCGCCCCAGCCCGATCACCGACAGCACCAGCATCCGTGGCGCGAGCGCCGCCATCAGCGCGAGCACCAGCACGAGCGCCGAGATCCCGAGCGCGACCGTCACGCCGGTGAGGCCCCAGAGCGCGCGGCCCGCGATCGAGATCGGGATGTCGATGATCACGCCGGCGATCGCCAGGGGAATCAGCAGGCTCGTGCGGCGCATGACGAAGAACAGCGGATACATGATCGAGAACGCCGCGTTCGCCACCATCCACGGCGACAGGAAGACGACGAGCCGGCCAAGCTCGTCGCCGACGTGACCCGAATAGGCGCTGCCGAGCACCGCCGTCACCACGCGTCCACCGATGAGGGCGACGAGCCCCGCCGCCGCGCCGACCAGCGCGAGCGACACCCACGCGGAATGGACGACGTGCTCCGCCGCGCTCTCGGCGTCGACACCGCGGCGTGTGAGCGGTGCAGCGGAGATCAGCGAGAGCGAGAACGCCGTCGCGCTCGTGAACATCCCGGCGAGTAGGTATGCGTACGAGAGGCTGGTGACGTTCCCTTCGCCGGTGCCGGCGGCGAAGCGTAGCCCGATCACGTACAGGCCCTGCGTGGCGAGCGGGACGGCCGCGCCGTAGAGCAGGCGCCAGAGCCTGAGGCCGAGCCGCAGGGGAACGTCGCGGTGGCGTCGCATGCGGCTTCCGCGCGACATCAGGACCGCAGCCGGCAGGGCGGTCGCCAGCACACCGTTCAGCGTCAGGCCCCAGGCCAGCGAGACGAGGCCGTGGGCGTCGGCCGCAAGCACGAAGAAGACGAGCCCGCCGACGCCGCCCAGGGCGAAGCCCAGTGCAGCCGGCAGGTAGCTGTCGCGCGCCGCAAGCGCGCTGGCGGCGAGCGCGGCGAGCAGCTGCGCGAATGCAGCCGGGATGAGCCAGGGAAGCGCCTTGGCCGCGACGGCTGCGGACTGATGCGGCAGCCGCCCGGTGATGAGCTCGCCCCAGAAGTCTGAGAATGCAGCGGTGAGCACCGTGGCCGGCACCGCAACCGCGAGGAAGGCGACCGCGTACGCGCGAAATTCCGAGCCGAGCCGCCCTTCCGCTTCGGCGCGAGTCAGGTCGGGGACGACCACCATGCGAAAGGCCTGCGCCCCGAGGACGAGCACGAGATACACGCCGTAGGCGGCCATAAAGCCGTCCGTGTCCTTGTTGCGCCCGAACTTGTGCGCGAGAAACGCTCCCGCTAACGCCGCCGCGAGGCTCAACGCCACATATGAGAGACCTGTAAAGGCTCCGCTTTGGACGGCGCTCCGGCCGCGGGCCGGGCTACCCTTGTCCTGCTCGTCGGCGGGCACCGCTGCATGAAATCAGACCGACAAGACTCCACCTGGACGGACGAGGCGCTCGCTGACCTGCGACGCGAGTTTGGCGAGTTCTTCGGCGGCAGGACGTGTCTCGTCACCGGAGCGGACGGGTTCATGGGCTCGCACCTCACCGAGGCGCTCGTCTGCCTCGACGCAAACGTGCACGCGTTCGTTCGGGCGACCTCGAGTGGAGCGCTGAACAACATCGGCCGGCTGCGCGAGCAGGTGACGGTGCATTTCGCGGACCTCACGGACAAGACGTCCGTGGACTACCTCGTCAAGGACCTGCTCGATGCTCCCGACAAGCCGTACATCTTCCACCTCGGCGCCCAAGCGCATGTCGGCGAGTCATGGCACCGCCCGTACGAGACGATCATGGCCAACACGGTCGGAACGCTGAATCTGCTCCAATCGGTCGTCGACAGCGGAATCGAGCTGGAGAAGTTCGATACCGCCGGGACCTCCGAGGAGTACGGAAACGTGCGGGAGGCGGTCGCGCACCATCACGACTTCGACACCGAGGGAGGGCTCATCCTCCACGAGCGCTCGCCGATCAACCCGAAGTCCGTGTATGCCACCTCGAAGGTGGCAGCCGACTTCCTCACCATGAACTATCACGACGCGTTCGGTCTGCCCGGAGTCGTCACGCGCATGTTCAACAACTACGGCCCGCGCCAGAACCCGCGCTACGTGACCGGGACGATCATCACGCAGGCACTCACGCGCGAGACGATCGAACTCGGACAGCTAGACCCGATGCGGGACTTCTGCTTCTGCACCGACGGCGTCCGCGGCCATCTGATGGTCGCCGCACGCGGCGTCCCCGGCGATCTCTACGTGTACGGCCAGGGCAAGAACATCTCGATGCGCGACTGGGCCGACCTGATCCTGCGCGTCGGACGCGAGCAGGGCTACTGGGACGCACGCGAGATCGCCTCGACCCCTGAGCGCTACCGGCCCGGCGCAAGCGAGGTAATGGCGCTACGCGTCGGCTATGAAAAGTTGAATCGCGAAACCGGCTGGGAGCCGCGCGTCTCCTGGGAGGAAGGCGTCGCGAGGACGATCGCCTGGTACGCGGAGAACCGCGAGCGCTGGATCGGCCGCGTCGACTGGCTGACCAGCCCGGCGCGCGCGCCGGTATGAAGACCGTCGTCACCGGCGGCGGCGGCTTCCTCGGCTCCCACCTCGTCGAACGCCTCCAGGCCGCCGGTCATGACGTGTTCGTCGCACGACGCGCCGACTACGACCTCACGCGGGAGGACGACGCAGCACGGCTGCTCGACGACGCGCGCCCCGAGGTCGTGTTCCACCTTGCCGCCGAGGTCGGGGGAATCGGCGCGAACCGCGCGAATCCGGGTCGCTACTGGTACGCCAACCTGCTCATGGGCGCCCACGTGCTCGAGCAGTCACGGCGCGCCGGGGTCGGCAAGGTCGTGCTGACGGGCACCGTCTGTGCCTACCCGAAGTTCGCACCGATCCCGTTCCGTGAGGAGGACCTCTGGAACGGCTTTCCGGAGGAGACGAACGCTCCCTACGGCGTCGCCAAGAAGTCGATCCTCGTCGGCGCGCAGGCCTATCGCGATCAGTACGGCCTGAACTCCATCTTTCTGCTCCCGGCGAACCTGTACGGGCCGCGCGACAACTTCCACGAGACGAACGCACACGTCATCGCCGACCTGATCAGGAAGATGGCCGGAGGCGAGGACGAGGTCGTGCTCTGGGGCGACGGCTCACCGACGCGGGAGTTTCTCTACGTCGAGGACTGCGTCGACGGGATCGTGCTGGCGGCCGAGAGATACGACGGCCCCGAGCCCGTGAACCTCGGCGCCGGGAAGGAGATTTCGATCCGAGAACTCGCCGGCCTGGTCGCGGACGTCGTCGGCTTCCAGGGCAAGATTGTCTGGGACACGTCGATGCCGAACGGACAGCCACGCAGGAGCGTCGACGCGACCCGCGCCCGCGAGTTGTTCGGCTTCGAGGCGCGGACGTCGTTGCGCGAAGGTCTCGAGCGGACGATCGCGTGGTACCGCGAGCACGCGGGCGCGGTTGCCGGCGCGCAGGCGTGACCACGCAGACAGCCGCGGCACCGACGCGGCTCGACGGCGCAGCCGTCCGTGCGCGCCGGGCCTGGGCGCTCGCGTCGTCCGTGCGCCCGGCGTACGTGCTGGGTGCGCTCGTCGGAATCCAGTGGATCGCGGCACTCGCCCTCGCAGTGACGGTCCGGCACAACGGCTGGCTCTACTACGCCGGCGGCGACCAGCTCTGGCACTACACCGGCGCGCACCTCCTCGCCCACGGCCATCTGCCACCGTCGTATGTCGGCTACGGGTGGTCGCTGCTGCTCTTGCCGATCGCGCCGATTGCGGGCCCCAACCTCGTGTCGGCTCTCCCGGCGATCGTGCTGCTGAACACGCTCGTCCTGCTTCCCGTCGCATTGCTGTGTATGTACGGAATCGCCTCCCGGATCGCGGGCCGTGTCTTCGGCTACTTCGCCGCGACGCTTTGGATCCTCATCCCGTATCTCGGCATCGTCTTCGTCGAGCCCGGCTATCACCAGAAGTACACCGAGTTGACGCTGCCACAGCTGGTCGGCCTGACGTCGGTCCCGGACTTTCCCGCCACGGTGGCGCTGCTGGTGTCCGCGTACTTCGCTCGGCGCGCGCTCGACTCGCCTGGGTGGCAGGCCGCTGCCGCCGCCGGGCTGGCGGCGGGCTACTCGATCGCGATCAAGCCTTCGAACTCGATCTTCCTCGCCGCTCCGGCGCTGCTGCTTCTGATCGAGCGGTGGCGCGCACTGCTGCCGTTCGCCGCCGGTCTTGCGCCGGCCCTGCTCACGCTCGCGCTCTGGAAGTACCGCGGCCTGGGAGAACTCGCCGCGACGCCTGGCCAGCCGGTCCGGCTCGCCGGCGGCGCAGGCGACCTGCTGCGCCGCATCCACCGCCCGAGCCTGAACAGCTGGGGGCATCTGCACCAGGTGCTCCTCGGCCTGCGCGAGCACTTCTGGATCTCGCGGGTGATCGAATGGCTGCCGCTTGCCGGCCTTGTCGGCTTGCTGGCGCGGTCGCGCCGCGGAGTGCTGCACGTCGGCCTGTGGTTCGTCGTCTTCCTCCTCGCGAAGGGGACCTACATTCCGGCTTCGGTGGACGACGCGAGCTTCTTCCGCATCCTCATGCCGGCATTTCCGTCCTACGTGCTGCT
>WNGE01012232.1_pt1 | contig 14906 bp, 16 predicted proteins | sample 5400651 | NCBI WGS metagenome assembly WNGE01 (sample SAMN13153370, study PRJNA577476) | soil metagenome | isolation source: 60 cm soil or saprolite under grassland replicate 2 | place: USA:California | collected 2016-06-15 | reverse complement strand
CCTGGTGGGTCACCACGAACACCGCTTCGCCGACCGGTGGGCGGCCGTCCCAGCCGTTGGTCAGGTCGAAAAGACGGCGGCCACAGACCTCCGGCCCGATGTTCGCCCACGCCGAGCGCAGGTAGTCCGCGCTCGCCGCCGATACGTGGAAGACCCGATCCGGATCCGCGCCGGTAACCTCGACGTCCCCGTTGCCGTACCAGTCGAAGAGCGGGCCGACCGCGTCGGACGGGTCGGCGATGTAGCCGTCCAACGACATCGATGCCTGCATGACGACCTTTCCCATGACGGTTCCTCCTATCCGCTCATACCCGGCCAGCTATGAGCTCCTCAGACAGCTCCCAGAGCCGTTCGGCATGGTCGGGGTCCAGGGCGTATGGCAGGTAGTGGCCGTTCGGTGGGTCCCCGTCCTTGGTCCACGGTGTGGCGGTGGCACAGTTGTCGAGGTACTTCCCGCCCAGGCCTTCGAGCTCGGGGGCGACGGCGGCCCAGATCGAGGTGGCCGCGCCCTGCTCGGGCGTCTTCCAGCCGGGGAGCCGGGCCGGTGTGCCGTCCTGCTTGGACCAGCCCATGTCCATGAGTTCGTTGTGGGGGACGTGACGCTGTAGGCCGGTCATGATGGCGCCGGGCATGACCGCGTTGCAGGTGATGCCGTCGTGGGAGTGGCGGGCGGTCAAGCCGACGGCAAACAGCGCGCAGGCGGTTTTCGACTGGCCGTACGCCTCCCACGGGTCGTACGGCCGGTGCAGGTAGTTGGGGTCGTCGAAGTCGATGTCGCCGCGCCTGTGCGCCCGCGACGACAGCGAGACCACCCGGGCGGTGCCGGCTGCACGCAGCGAGGGCAGTAGCCCGGTGGTGAAGGCGAAGTGCCCGAGGTGGTTGGTGCCGAACTGCGATTCGAAACCGTCATCGGTCCGGCTCAGCGGGGTGGCCATGATCCCGGCGTTGTTGATCAAGATGTGCAGTGGTTTGCCGGTGGCCACGTGCTTGCAGGCCCAGGTGGTGACCGATTCGAGGGAGCCCAGGTCCAGGGGCCGGAACACGATCAGGTCGTTCCCGGTCTCCTCGCGCAGCCGGACCGCTGCCGCCTCGCCCTTGACCGGGTCGCGACCGGCCAGGACCACTCGGGCACCGGCACTGGCGAGCGCTCGGGCGGTCTCGACGCCCAGCCCAGAGGCTCCGCCAGTCACGATCGTCTCCTTCCCGGTCAGGTCGTGACCGGAGATCACTTCCATAGCGGTCGAGCTCTTACCGAATGCCATCGCAGTCTCCTCAACGGATGTCATCGGGTCAGCCAAGTGCCGAACCGACGTTGGAGTTGCGGCAGCACCAGCCACACCATCACGGCCACCATGATCGGAACGACGACGGCGAACCGTAGGGGCATGGGAAGGTGCCGCAGCAGCGGCTCGGCCATGCTGACCAGCAGCGTGATGATGGGGTAGATACCGCACACCATAAGCAGCCACAGCTTCCAACGGACGGGCCGCGGCGCGGTGGGCATCGGGTCGTGATCGGTCATGCCCCCGAGACTGCCGGCCCGGGGACCCGGCTGTAAGACCGCCATGTTCCTAGTGGTGACAGGGCTACCCACGACATGGAGCCGGCTGCCACACTTAGCTGATGATCAGGTCGAATGATCTGGGAGACTTCCTGCGCGCCCGCCGCGCCAGGGTCAAACCGGCCGACGTCGGCCTCCCGCCCGGGACCGGAGTGCGCCGAACCCCTGGTCTGCGCCGCGAGGAACTGGCGGCGCTGGCAGGCGTGAGCATCGACTACTACGTCCGCCTGGAACAGGGCAAGGAGACCAACCCGAGCAGCATCGTTCTGGACACCCTGGCCCATGCGCTGCGCCTCGACGACGAGGAGCATGCCCACCTGTACGCGCTGGCCAACCACGCCTCCCGCCGCACGCTCCCGGCGCGCCACGTCGCCGACCAGACCGTACGGCCGGGACTACGCCTGCTCCTGGAAAACATCCGGCCCTGCCCCGCATACGTGTTGAGCAGGACCAGCGACATCCTGGCCGCCAACCCCGAGGCCCTGGCGCTGTTCGCCGGCATCGGCGGCTGGCCAGAGCACCGCCGCAACACCATCAGATACGTCTTCCTGCACCCGGCGGCCCGCGAGCTTTTCGCCAACTGGGACCATTCGGCCGTCGGCTGCGTCGCCAACCTGCGCAGCCTCCTCGCAACCGATCCCAACGCCGCCGACCTGACCGCCCTGGTCAACGAGCTGGCCGCAGAGAGCACCGAGTTCGCCGAGCTGTGGAAGCGCTACGACGTCCACCACCGGCGCAGCGAAGAGAAAGCGTTCCACCATCCCCTGGTCGGCGACCTCACCCTCGAGTATGAGGTCCTCCACCTCGGCGACAACCGCCAGCGCCTGACGATCTACCAAGCCGCTCCCGGCACCCGCGACCACGACGCCATGATGCTCCTGTCAATGACCACCAGCGCCCACCGCCACGACAACAAGACAAGTTCCCGTTGACACTCGGCTGCACAAGTCGCCAACAACCACGGCGGCCATCGAGGCGAGCACCACGAACGACGGGTCAACCGTCCGGCGCGGACCAGATCGACACCTCGCGCGGTACGTTCCGCTCCTACTACCTCGCTGGCTGACCCTGCTGCTGACCGCCAACCGCGTTGAGTGGCTGCTGATCCAGATGGGCCGGGTGCCGCAGCCGACCCTGACCCAGGTCCACCTGTTCACCGTCATCAACTGGGCGCTGCTGGTTGACGCACTGCTCGGCGTGGCTGTGCTGCGCGGCCGCTGGCGGCAGGCGCTTGCCCTCGAGCGCGCCAAGCCGGCCTCCGGCCCCCTGGCCCAGCTGCCTAGTGGTCGGTCTTCGAGGTGTCTTGACGCGTGCCACAGCTGGGGCCGGCCGCCGCGGCTGCGCAGAAGCCGTGTTCGTTCCGATTGACGATCGCGACCGGGCCGAGGCCCATTCGCGCCGGCCGTGACGCTCGTCCGACGCCCTGCCGTGACCGGTCCGGGCGATGCTGATGTCCTAGACCCACAGGGTCGCGCTTCAGCAGAGAGAGGTCGCCATGCGACCAGCCCGCATCATCGCCGCCGTCACCCTCGTCGCCGCCGCCGCCGCCGTTGCCGGCTCCTACTTCGCCGTCTCCACCGCCCACCGGTCCGCCGCGGCACCCACCGCTCCGGTGACCGCCCCGCCCCTGCAGTCCACGCCCACGCACCCCGTGGACCTTCCCCAGCCGCCGGGCCCCACTTCCCCTGGTCCCATCGACCGGGTGCCGGCCCCGCGGCCGGTCCTGGCCGATGGCCGCTACGACAGCTACATCCGCACGGTCGACGCCGGCCGCGCCCGGCTGGTGGTGGACCTGGTCCAGGTCTTCGAGGGCCAGGCGGCCGTGGACGCGGCCATCACCGACGGCATGGCGCGTGACCAGGCGCAGTATCTGGGCGTCTACGTCCGCAACCAGAACCCGCGGCTGCGGACCCTGCCGCTGGCCCGCGACCTGCGCCTGGACCTGCGTGGCGGTGACTGCGAGGCGCCCCTCAACCATCAGCTCGCCAAGCTGGCCACCGACGCCCGCATGATGAGCGGTTCCACCCACACGTACTACTTCACCCTGACCGTGGCCGGCGGCGCTGTGCACCAGGTCCGGGAGATCCTGGCGATCAACGCCTGCTGAGCAGCTGGGGGGTAGCTCGCCCGCCACCGGTGGAGCCGGGCATCGCCCGGCTCACCGGTTGGCTGGACCTGGCCATGGTTGTGGCCGGGTGACGATCGGTCCTCACGCAGCTCCCCGGCACCACCTTGTCAGGCACCAAACACACCCGGAGACGGGACACTAGAAAGGCAGTCGCCATGCGACCAGTCCGGATCATCCTCGCCCTGTTGGCCTTGGCCGCGCTGGCTCTGGTCGGCTGCACGAGCCGTTCCAGCACCCACCCGGCGCCGGTAAGCACCCCGGTAGCCTCCCCGACCACTCGCCCGCTGACGGCAGCGACCACGCCGCCATCGTCAACGTTTTACACGCGAGTCTCCGCGAATCACCCTGGACGGCGCAGATACGGCGTAAAGCATTAATCGACTACTGGCGATTCTCCAGCTCAGCCATCACCGCTGCAAGCCGCTCGCGGCTCCGCGCGCATGGTCAGGCCGCACTCGTGGAGGCGGCGGGCGTCTTGGAGGTCGCTCTAGTCGGCCAGAACGGCGGCGAGGTTGTTGAGGCTTGGGCGGTGGTGGGGTGATCGGGACCCCAAGCGGGCCTCGTAGGTAGCAGCTGGCTAAACATGGCCGAGATCGAGCTTGCCGTGCTCGCCGAACAGTGCCTGGACCGTTGCCAGGCGGAGCAGACCACCATCCCGGGCATATCGGCTGGCATTGCCGGATGATCCAGACGTACCCGACAACAATGCCTGGATCTTTGGCTTCGCCGCAGGACTGCAGGTAGCCGCCACCGATTGTCCTGTATCGCTTGTCCTGCATCGCCAACCGGCCACAGTAGACATCCCGGGCATGGAGCCTACACGGAAGGTAGGCATGGTCGACGGGATGCTGCGCCCAGTCGTCGATGTGCATCGGGACTGCCTGGGTTCCGATCGTCTGCCTCCTATACGGTCCAGAGCGCTTGGGTGGGTGTCATGCGTGCGGCCCGCAACGCGGGGAGTAGGCCGGCGAGGGCGCCGATGAGCAGGGCGGCGGCCAGCCCGCCGCCCCAGGCGAGGGTGGGGATGACGGTGGACCAGTGTTTGGTGTGGGCGTAGATGGCGGTGGCGGCGGCGCCGGTGGCGAGGCCGGCCGCGCCGCCGAGGGTGGCGAGCAGCATGGCTTCGGCCAGGAATTGGAGGCGGATGTGGCTTTTGGTGGCGCCGAGGGCGCGGCGGAGCCCGATCTCGGAGCGGCGCTCCAGCACGGAGATGACCATGATGTTGGCGACGCCGACGGCGCCGACGAGCAGGGACACGGCGCCCAGGCCGAGGAACAGGCCGTTGAGCGCAGCCTTGGCTTGGGCGCGGGCGACCAGCGCGTCGGAGGGTTGGGAGACGTTGACCTGGCCGGGGTGTTCGGGGTTGGCGGTGGCGGCGAGCACGCCGTGGACGGCGTCGACCTGGTCGATGGCCGCGCGTAGGTAGATCTGCGAGGGGTGGCCGTCGAAGCCGAGGTAGGTCTGGGCGGCGGGGAAGCCGATCAGCACCGCGGAGTCGATCTCGGGGGCGAGTGTGGCGGGGTGCAGGATGCCGGCCAGGTAGAACCACTGGCCGATCCTCGACGTCTGGGCGATCCGGATCCGTTCGCCTGGGTAGAGCCGGTCGATACCCAGCCGCCCGGCGGCGGCGGCGCCGAGCACGGCGACCGGTTCGCGGGCGGTGGCCGGGTTGAGGAACCGGCCCTGGGCCACCGAGGTGCCGACGGTGGCGGGCAGGTCGAGGCTGGTGGCCTGCACGGACAGAGCGTTGGTGTTGATCGAGGGGATCAGCGGGCTGCGGTAGACGTTCACGCCGCCGACCCCGCCGGTGTATTGCACGGCGGTGACCGGGCCGATCCGGGAGATCATGCCGGGTGCGGCGACCGGGAGTTCGGCGGTGTCGCCGGCGAGCGTTTGCCCGTTGGCGACGGTGAGCAGGTTGGTGCCCAGCTTGTCGATTTCGGCCAGCAGCCCGGCCTGGGAGGAGGACGACAACCCGAGGATCGCGACGATGGCTGCCACCCCGATGGCGATGCCGAGCGCGGACAGGGCGGCGCGCAGTTTGCGGGTACGCAGCCCGATGCTGGCCAGCCGGCCCAGATCCGCCAGCCGCAACCGGCGCGGGGCCAGTGACGCGGTCATGTGCGGCCTCCAGTGAACGTGGGTTGGCTGTGCTTGGCGGTGTCGGCGACGATGCGCCCGTCCAGCATCTCGATCCGGCGGGGCAGCCGGGCGGCGATACTGCGGTTGTGGGTGACCACCAGGATGGTGGCACCGGCCGCGTTGAGATTTTCGAGCAGCGTGATCAGTGCCTCGCCGGTGGCGCTGTCCAGGTTGCCGGTGGGCTCGTCGGCCAGCACGATCGCCGGCCGGCCGACCAACGTGCGGGCGATGGCCACCCGCTGCCGCTGGCCACCGGACAGCTGCGTGGGTCGGGCGTGCGGGCGGTCGCCGAGGCCGACGGCGGCCAGCGCCTCGGCGGCCTGGGCGCGGCGTTGCTTGATGCCGACACCGGCGTAGAGCAGGCCGTCGGCGACGTTGTCGAGCACGGTGGAGTGCTCGGCGAGGAAGAACTGCTGGAATACGAACCCGATGCGGGTGGCGCGCAGCGTGGCCAGCTCCCGGTCGCTCAACGTCGCGACGTCCAGCCCGGCGGCGCGTACCCGTCCGGACGTGGGGCGGTCCAGCGTGCCCAGCACGTGCAACAGCGTGGTCTTGCCGGACCCGGACGGGCCGACGATCGCGACCAGCTCGCCCCGCGCGACGGTGAAGCTCACCCCGCGCAGCGCGGTGACCGGCGGCTGACTCGGGTAGCTCTTGGTCACCTGCTCGACCTGCAACACCGCGCTCATGAGGCCGGCACCACGACGTGTTGCCCGGCGGCCAGGCCCGACCCGGTGACCTGCACCAGCCCAGCCGCGTCGTCAAACAGCCCCGGCGAGACCGGCACCAGGTGGCGCGTCCCGTCGGCGTTGGCGACCTCGACCGCGTACCCGCCGCCGGCCAGGGCGAGCAGCGCGTTCACCGGCACCGCCAGGACGTTGTGCACGATGCGTTCGGTGATCGCCACCAGCACCGGCGCCTGATCCAGGCTACCGGTGGCTGTCGGATCGGTGGGCCGGATCGTCACCGGCACCGTCGGCGAGCTGTCAGAGCCGCCGGAGTTGTTTGACGGGGCGGTGGCGACCTTGCCCACCGAGGTGACCGTGCCCGGCGTGGTGCTGCCATCCGGCAGGGTGATGGTGACCTGGTCACCGGCCTTGACCTCGGATTGCAGGTCCGCGTCCAGCGCGACGCTCACCGTGCGCGCCGTCGAACTCGCGGTCATAAGCGGGCCGGTGGCCTGACCGCCCAGATTCGCCGACACCGTGGTGACCCGCGCAGCGGTGGGCAGGAACACCACGTCACCCAGGGACAGTTCGCCGGTCTGGTCCACCCCGAGGTGCTTCTGCAGCTTCTCCACACCGGCCTTCGTGGCCCAGCTGAACTCATCCCAGACCGAGTCCACATCAGACCTGTCCACATACCCCAGCGCGACCAGATCGTGGTTCAGCTGCGCTACGTCCGCCCCGGTCACATCAGCAGCGGTCGCCCCCTCGGCGAGGGCGCGGTACGCGGGAGTGGACCCGTACAACAGCACCACCGGCGCCCCATCCACCCGGTACAGCACCCGGCTGTCGCGGATGACCGCCCCGGCTTTCGGCAGCCACGTCACCGTGCCATGCGCCTGACCCAAGACCGTGTAGGAGCCCGCATACCCCAGCGTGCCGTTGACTTGCATCTGCTCCGACAGCGACCGGCGCTCGACCGTCGCCAGTGACGTCGCCGACCCGTTACCGCCCGTGCTGTTGCCCCCGCCGCTGTCGAACACGCCGCTGACCGCCACGAAGGCGCCCGCGGCAACCAGCACCAGCACCACCGCAACAATCACCCACCGGAGCCGGCCTCGCCGGCCACCGGACCCGGCGAGGTCGGCACGTTCACTGATCGCCGGTGTTGCCCCGCCACTCATGGCATCTCCTTCACATGGTGGAGTCGTTCCGCTTCCCGTTGTACGGGGGCGACAGTTCCATTACTTTGAGTCGCTGTTCAGCCGGGCCGCCCCGGGCGGCTCAGTGGAACCCCTATGCCTGGGGGCAGCACGCGGTTGCATTCGTCCATCTTGTTTTCGATCTGCGTCGAATTCGGGTCGAAACCTTGTACATGGACCAGATTGAAACCCCAGCCCGCCGCGGAATCGTAGGTGGGGTCGGGCCAGGTCGGTACGCCGTGGGAGCGCATGCACCGGGCGAATCTCAGCATGGCGCTCAGATCCCGCCGCGACTCGGTCTGGGTCATCTGGCCGCCGTTGGGGAGCAGGTGTGCGCAGGCGCTCTGGGCCGCCTGGTACTGGGAACTGCTGACCCCGAATTGCAGCGGGTCAACCTTAGGCAACCCGCTAGGCAACTCATTGCTGCTGTTGGCATCGGGAAACTTCGGCACCCCGTGTGAGCGCATGCAGCGGGAGTAGGCGAGCGCCTTCTGGGAGTTCGTTGACCCTCCCACACTCGATGAGCCCCCGGAACCGGCCGATGAGGGGCTGCCGCCGCTGCATGCCACCGCCAGCAGGGCCAAGACGGCCGTGGCGATGACGGCGGCCACGGTTCGCGCTGTGGGCGGCCATGCCCGCTGTGACTGGCCTATGACGCGGGTGCTGTCGTTCATCATGCTGTCCCCCTCAGGGCTGGGCCGTGGCTGCGCCTGGTCGCCGGTGCGCATCGGGACTCGCTGCTTTCCGCTTCACGGGCTGCTCCGTCCGGGGTGGCCCGCGGCGCCTCCCCGGTCTAGCAAGCAGCCCATGACATGAGCCGAACAGTGCTTGTTAGACAGATGTCATCCGGGCAGCCGCACAATGTGCAGATGCGAGTGCTGGTCGTGGAGGATCACGTTGCGCTGGCCAACCGGATCGGCGAGGGCCTGCGCGACGCCGGTTTCGCCGTTGACGTGGTCTACGACGGCGCGGCAGCCCTGGAAAGCACAACCAGTACCGACTACGACGTGGTCGTGCTCGACCGCGACCTGCCGGCCGTGCACGGCGACCGGGTCTGCCGCCGGCTGGTGCGCGACGGCTCGCCCAGCCGCATCCTGATGCTGACCGCGGCCGCGGACGTCGAGGATCGGGTCGACGGGCTGGAGCTGGGCGCCGACGACTACCTCGGCAAGCCGTTCGCCTTCGGCGAGCTGATCGCGCGCATCCGCGCCCTGGGGCGACGCGGACCCGGCTCGCCCGCGGTCGTGCGGCGCGGCGACCTGGTGGTCGATCGCGCGCGGCACCGCGCCAGCCGCGCCGGCATCCCGCTGACCTTGACCCGCAAGGAGTTCGGCGTGCTGGAGTGCCTGGCCGGCGCGGGCGGTGCTGCGGTCAGCGCCGAGGAGCTGCTCGAGCACGTGTGGGACGCGCACGCCGACCCGTTCAGCAACACGGTCGCGGTCACCGTCGGGCGGTTGCGCCGCAAGCTCGGCGACCCGCCGCTGATCGAGACCGTCGTCGGCGTCGGCTACCGGCTGTGAGAAGCCACCTCAGCGCCCGGTCGCGGCTGACGCTGCTCTACGCCTCGCTGTTCGCGCTGGGCGGGGCCGCGCTGGTATTGCTCACCTACCTGCTTGTCGCGCACACCTTGCACACCACCACGGCCACCACGATCCCACGGTCGATCCAGCAAGCGACCGCGCAGTGCGTCCGGGTGGCGCAGACCGGGCGTGCCCCGGCCGTCGCCATCGCGAGGAAGTGCGGCGGGCTGTATGCCAACGGTGTCCAGGCCGGCGCCGCCGCACAGCGCAGCACCACACTCACCCACCTGCTGACCTACTCGCTGCTCAGCCTAGCCGGCGTCACACTGCTCGCCGCGGCCGCGGGCTGGCTCGTCGCCGGACGCATCCTGCGGCCGGTGCACCGGCTCACCGCCGCTGCCCGCGCAGCCAGTGAGCAGAACCTGTCCCAGCGCATCGCCCTGCAGGGCCCGCGTGACGAGCTGCGTGAGCTCGCCGACACCTTCGACACCATGCTCGAACGGCTCGACCGCGCGTTCACCAGCCAGCGGCGGTTCATCGCCAACGCAAGCCATGAGCTTCGCACCCCGCTGACCCTCATGCGCACCGCGACCGACGTCGTCCTCGCCAAGCCGCAGCCGACCCGTGGGGAGCTGGTATCGATGGCCGCCGATGTCCGCCAGGCCGTCGATCACGCCGAGCGGCTCATCGAGGCACTGCTGGTACTCGCGCGCAACGAGCAGGCGCGCGTCCTCACCGACCCGCTGGATCTAGCCGTCGTCGCCGAGGACGCACTCGAGGGACGCACTGCCGACGGCATCACCACGATCACCACGCTCGACCAAGCCCCGGTGACCGGCGACGCAATGCTGCTCGAGCGGCTCGTCGCCAACCTGCTCGACAACGCCGAGCGCTACAACATCGCGGGCGGCACCGTCGAGGTCTCCACGACCGCCCACGACGCGACATCCGTCCTGCGCGTGGTCAACACCGGAGCGGTGGTCCCCGCCGACATGGTCGAGCGCCTGTTCCAGCCGTTCACCCGGCTCGACGACCGCACCCGCCACGACGGCTTCGGGCTCGGTCTCACCCTCGTCTCATCGATCGCCGCGGTGCACGGCGGCACCGTGGACGCAACCGCCCTGCCCACCGGTGGGCTGGACATCAGCGTCCGCCTCCCACGACGCGACAACGCCGTCACCCCAGCCTCGCCTGCCACCTGAACACCCGCGTCCCGCACCACCGTCGCCCAGGCCGGAGGCGGCATTCCCAGGGTGCTTCTGCCCGAACCGCGCTCGCCAATCAGCGCCCACATCACCAGCGTCTTGCCGTCCACAACAAACCTCAGCATGTTGCACCTCATCACGTGCCCGGCGGTCAACACGCTGGAGCTGATCCCCAACCCGGGCGGCGCTCGCGCGATCGCCCGGCGCAGCCGCGAGCTCGCGACGGCGGCGGGCGACGCCTGGTGCCTGTGCGACGCGACCCAGGTGCTGGCCTTTGCGCACCTGTACTGCGGCGAGTGCGAGCAGGCGACCCCCCTGCTCGACGTGTTGCCGCTGATCGGGCAAACCGGATCAGCCGAGCTTGCCGCCTGGCATTGGGTCGGGCACGCCATCGCGCTTGAGGACACCGCGGAAACACAGCGATGCCGATCGCTGGCCGAGCGCGCCATGGCGTGCGCCGATTAGGTCGGCGAGGTGGTCTCCGCCGCCTTCGCCGCAGCGACGCTGGCGCATCTTGAGATCCGTCAAGGACGCTCGGACACCCCACTACGGTAGAAACCCAAGGTAACGAACGTCACCTAAGGGCCAGAACTGCTCGACGTCGCAGAACAGCTCGCGAGATGTCCCGGACGTGGGCCGGCGAGCCCTGACAACGACGAGGTCGCCCGCGCCCCTCCGCCCGCCCCATGAACGGACAAGGGCGGTCAGCGAGTAAACGCTTGAGCACGCGAGGGTCCATGAATCACCCCAGAACCAGCGTATGCACCGTAAAGGGTTAAACGGCTACTGGCGATTCTGCAGCGCCGCCACCACCACCGCAAGGTTCTCCCGGCTTCGCTGCGTGCCGGGGTGGTCGGATCCCAGGGCGGCCTCGCGGATCGCCAGAGCGCGCTCGTGCAGGGTGCGGGCGCGTTGGAGGTCGCCCTGGTCGCGCAGGATAGCGTGACCATCGTGCCGTTCCAGCTCGCCAGGGCCGGCGCCACGAGGGCGTGACGAGCGACACCGCGCCGCTGTGACGCACGGCACTGGTCCGACGGGTCGCCTGGCATATCGTCGCGAACGCGGGCCGAACGCTGGTCCGGGTGCTGTGACGGGTCACCGCCGCGCACCACCCGACAGAGGGGGGACCGTCATGCCCATCCATCGTGGAACGTGCCGCAGCGGCCAGGCGCCGCCCGCCGAACTCCTCTGCTCGATCGCGCCACCCGACGTCCTCGCCCGGGTCGCCGAGCGGGGCAGCCCCGAGGAGCGGGAGGCCGCGATCAGGACCCTGGTCGAGAGCGTGGCGCTGCGGGCGCGCCGCAACGCGGTCTCCAGCCTGATGCGGGACCTCAACGCCGACCTGGCCGACTTCAGCTTCATGTCGGGCACGCCGGCGGTCGCAGCGGGCAAGCGGCGCACGGTGTACGACGCCAAGCACGGCGGCCACCTCGACCTTCCCGGGCGCAGGGAGCGGGGCGAGGGGGACCCGCCGGCCGCCGATCCGGCGGTCAACGAGGCCTACGAAGGCTCCGGCGCCACCTACGACTTCTACCTGGACGTCTTCAAGCGCAACAGCATCGACGGGGAGGGCCTGGAGCTGGTCTCCTCGGTCCACTACCTGACCGACTACGACAACGCCGGCTGGAACGGCGTGCAGATGGTTTACGGCGACGGCAGCGGGCTGCTGTTCGCCAAGGGCGCTTTCACTAAGGCGATCGACGTCATCGGCCACGAGCTGACCCACGGGGTCACCCAGTACACCGCGGGGCTCGTGTACCACAAGCAGCCCGGCGCGCTGAACGAGTCGATGTCGGACGTGTTCGGCTCGCTGGTCAAGCAGCACGGCCGTGGCCAGACCACCGACCAGGCCGACTGGTTGATCGGCGAGGGGATCCTCGGCAGCGCCCTGCACGGCCAGGCCCTGCGCTCGATGAAGGCGCCGGGGACCGCCTTCGACCTCGACCGCCAGCCGGCCCACATGGACAACTACCAGGACCTGCCCGACGACGACGACCCGCGCAACGACCACGGCGGCGTGCACATCAACTCCGGCATCGCGAACCACGCCTTCTTCCTCGCCGCCACCGCCATGGGCGGCTACGCCTGGGAGAAGGCGGGCCGGATCTGGTACGTGACGCTCACCGAGCGCCTCAAGCCCTTCTCGGAGTTCCTGGACGCCGCCGAAGCCACCGTGACGGTGGCCGGGGAGCTGTTCGGCGACGGCAGCCAGGAGCAGGAACACGTCCGCGACGCCTGGCGGCAGGTCGGCGTCCTCGCGTGAGCCGTTGGCCGCGCCGGCGGTGCGGCCACGCCACGGAGCTATGCTTACCGTCATGAAGATGTCGATCGTCCGCGGCGGTGGTTTCGGTGGCCTAGTCACGGCCACCACCGTGGACACAGCGTCGCTGGCGCCGGAGGACGCTAGGACGCTGCGCGCCAAGGTCGAGCAGACGGGCCTGTTCGACCTGCCCGAGCACATGAGCGGCCCGCCGCGCCAGCCGCACCCGTTCACCTACGCGGTGACCGTCGAGGACCAGGGCCGCACCCACACGGTCCGGGTGAGCGAGGAGGACGTGCCCGAGTCGCTCGGCTCCCTGATCTCGTGGGTGAGCTCGGTCGAGGGCCGCGAGGAGCGGGTCGTCCCGCCCGGCGGCAAGCTGTGAGGAGTGGCGATGGATCCCTTGGCTGACGCGGTGGCGTTCTTCGACATCGGCAACACGCTCGCCGCGGTCTCGCTGTTGCCGTCGGGCGACGGGATCGAGCTGGCGGTCTTCCCCGAGGTGCCGCCGGCGCTGGGCGCGTTGCGGGACCGGGGCGTCAGGCTCGGCGTCATCTCCGACCGCGGCAGCATCCCGGCCGACCAGGTCAACCGGGCGCTGGTGACCGCCGGCCTGTGGGAGCTCCTCACCCCGGAGCTGGTGGTCTACGGCAGGAAGGACTCACCGCGGGTCTTCCAGCTGGCGGCGCAACGCGCCGGCGCGCCGGCCCCGGGGCTCCGGCTGCTGTTCGTCGGCGAGGACGCGGGCGAGCGGGCGCAGGCGCACCTCGCCGGCTTCCTGGTGGCGGAGCGGCCGGGCCTTGCCCTGGCCGTGCTGGAGCAGCAGGCGGCACCGTCCTAGCGGCGCGGGCTGGAGGGGAGCGCGGCGCCCGTGTTCCGCCGACTAGTGCCGTATCAGGCGAGGTTTGCCCTTCCAGGATTGGAGAGCGGCAGGTGACGACACCAGCCAGCCTCCAGGCGATCACCGCGTTTTGGGCGGCGCACCTCGGCTGCCGCCCCGGCCAGCTCTCCCGAGCCGGCACGGCGGTCGTCCGCAACGGCCCCGGCCTTGCCGACTACCGCGGCGCCACCGCCTTCTACCGGCCCCCGGCCTGCGTGCTCGCCGTCCCCGTCGACTGGTACGAGCACATCACCGCCCAGCTCGCGCACCAGCCCGCCGCGGCGGTCTTCGACACCGCCGTGCTGCGACAGGTCTTGGGGCCTGCGGTCGGACGGGTCATCGGTCCGGCCTGGCTCGGCTACGCCGACCAAAGCGACTTCCGGCCGTCGGACCCCATGAGGACGCGACGCTTGAGCGACCACGACCTGCCCGCGCTGCGCGAGCTGGCCGCCGCCTGCGGCCCCACGGCCTGGGCGCACAGCGGCATCGACCCAGCCCGCCCGCCGGTGTACGGCTGCTACGCCGGTCGGACGCTGGCCGCTGCTGGGATGCTCGAGCCGTGGGGCGACCGGCTGCTGCATGTGGGCATCGTCACCCACCCTGCCCACCGCGGCCGCGGCTACGGCACCGCGGTCGTCAGCGCGATGACCGCCGACGAGCTCGCGGCCGGCCGCGTGGTGCAGTACCGGACGCTGCAGGCCAACCTCCCGTCGGTTGCGATCGCCCGCAAGCTCGGCTTCCAGCGTTTCGCCCACACCCTCGCCGTCCGGCTTACCCGTACGTGAGTCGATGCCAGCAGCGCGGTCGTCTATCGGCGTCCCGAACCAAAGAAGCTCAGCAGAAGCTCAGCGGCTACTCACCAATGGGGCAAACGTTGCCTGATACGGCACTAGACGTGGCGTCGTCGGCAAGGGCGGTGACAGCGACTGCGGCGACCGCGGTGGGCGCGGTAAGCTGCTGGTGGAGGCGCTCAAGCAGCTCGTCACGGCCGGTGAACGCCAAGTTGCGGGGCGGCAGATTGCTGATTGGCCCAGCAGCGACGACCGGGCCGGGAGGAGCCGTGGGCGCGACCGGGCCCGTGGTGGTGATGGTGGTGATGTGGACATCCCCGCCGGCGGTCGGCCCGGCCGCGCCGGTGACGGTGCGGGCATCCCGGCCGGCGGTTGGCCCCTGGGCGCCGGTGATGGTCACGTCGCGGCCGGCGGCTGGGCCGCCCTCGGCGGTGTGGACGGCGCTCGGGGATGCAGGGGTGGTGGTGCTGGGTGGTTGCCGGGTAGCCTGCCACACCGCCAGCGCCACGGCGCGGCCAGCAGGCCCAGGACCGACCACCAGCCCCAGCGGTA
>WNGE01005146.1_pt1 | contig 14906 bp, 13 predicted proteins | sample 5400651 | NCBI WGS metagenome assembly WNGE01 (sample SAMN13153370, study PRJNA577476) | soil metagenome | isolation source: 60 cm soil or saprolite under grassland replicate 2 | place: USA:California | collected 2016-06-15 | reverse complement strand
ACGGCCAACTTCGATCGCGCAGTCGGAAGTTTCGCAATAACACCTGACAGCAAATCAATTTACTTAACGGCGGAGGAGGCAGGCAACGAAAAGCTCTTTACCATGCCGGCCGACGGCGGCGCCGTTACTCTGGCGATGGACATGACGCGCGGCGTCTACACCGGCTTGAAAATTCCCACGAAGGCCGCCTCAACGAGCATCATCGTCAACTGGGAAAGCGCGTTGAATCCGCCGGAAATGTTCCGGCTCGATTTGAAAGCGAAAACACAAACACCACTCACAAACTTCAATTCCGAGCAGGTCGCAAAGGTTGATTGGCAACCGCTGCGTCAGTTTTGGTTCACGAGTTCAGCTGGAAAACGGATTCACAGCCTGGTTGCACTGCCTCCAAACTTCGACGAGAACAAAAAATATCCGTTACTGGTTGTCATGCATGGCGGGCCTTACAGCATGTGGCGTGATAGCTGGGGTCTGCGATGGAATCCCTACATGCTTGCTCGACCCGGCTACGTCGTGTTGATGACCAACTATTCAGGCTCCACGGGTTTTGGCGAAGCGTTTGCCCATAGCATTCAAGGCGATCCTCTGAAGGGTCCGGGCACTGAGATCAACGAGGCCGCGGATGAAGCGATTCGTCTCTACAAGTTTGTAGACGGCACACACCAGGCAGCAGCGGGCGCAAGCTATGGCGGGCACTTGGCAAATTGGATGCAGGCAACAACGACTCGCTACAGAGCATTGATTAGTCACGCCGGCTTGATCAATCTCGAGTCTCAATGGGGCACCAGCGACACCATCTATTCGCGTGAAGTGAGTAACGGCGGTCCGGTTTGGGAGCAGGGACCTATTTGGCGCGAGCAGAATCCCATCCGTTTTGCCAAAAACTTCCGCACCCCGATCCTCCTCTCGGTCGGCGAAAACGACTTTCGCGTTCCGCTCAATCAAACGCTGGAAAATTGGAGCGTGCTGCAACGCCTGCGTATCCCCAGCCGGCTCATCGTCTGGCCTGAAGAGAACCACTGGATCTCCAAAGGCGAAGATAGCCGCTTCTGGTATCAGGAAGTCTATGCCTGGCTGAAGAAATATCTGGGAGACGCGACACCAACCGCCGACTAGGAATGGGGGCTTGCTCTTCCAAGGAAATCCTGACGACTTATTGAATCGCCTTCCTGCGAATAGCCCTGGGGTTTGGGCGCGATTCGTCGTTGCAAACATAGCAAGCCTTTCCAGCATTTCCGCCGCCTTGAGCCTCGCAAACGCTTGCTGAATGAATGCTCATTCAGTATTATTATGCCCTTCTGGGTTCTGGACAGTCCGCTCCGGGGAGCGGCTAAAAAACAACAGGTGGTGCGCCTGTCCTACTGACACAACGCGATTTAGATGATGCCATGAGAATCGAAAGAGCTGCAGTTTTGGGTGCGGGAACCATGGGGGCGCAGATCGCTGCCCACCTGGCAAACGCCGGTGTGCCGACACTTCTGCTCGACATCGTGCCGCGCGAATTGACGGCCGAGGAGCAGGGCAAAGGTTTGACGCTGGAGTCGAAGGAGGTTCGCAATCGGATTGCGCGCGCCGGATTCGAAGCGGCAAAAAAGGCGAAGCCTGCCGCGTTCTTCACGCCTGACAAAGCTTCGCTCGTTACTATCGGCAATTTCGCAGACGACCTTCCAAAGCTTAAAGACTGCGATTTGATCATTGAAGCAGTTGTCGAGAAGTTAGAAATCAAACGGGGCTTGTTTGAACTCGTCGAGCAGCACCGACGGCCTGCTTCAATCGTCGGATCCAACACGAGCGGCATTCCCATTCGCCAGTTGGCCGAAGGGCGCTCAGAAGATTTCAAGGCACATTTCCTGGGGGTTCACTTTTTCAACCCGCCGCGTTACCTGCATCTCGTCGAAATCATTCGCACCGAGTGGACCAAACCGGAAGTGTCATGCTTTCTCTACGGCTTTCTTGATCAGCGACTCGGCAAGGGAGTTGTTCCCGCCAAGGATCGGCCAAACTTCATCGCCAATCGCATCGGCACATTCGGGGCTATGGTAACCATCAAGACGATGATTGAAGATGGCTACTCGATCGAAGAAGTTGACAAAATTACCGGGCAGATTGTGGGCCGGCCAAAGAGCGCGACGTTCAGGACTTTCGATCTCGTCGGCCTGGATGTGTTTGGTCACGTGGTGAAGAATCTTTACGAAGCGCTGAACGATGATGAGGAGCGTGAGGTTTTCGAGGCGCCTGAGTTTTTGAGCGCAATGATCGGTCGCGGAATTCTTGGCAACAAAACCAAAGGCGGCTTTTATCGGCGGCAACCAGGCGAGGGCGGACGGAAGGAAATCTGGGCAATAGATCATACAAGCCTCGATTACCGGCCGGCGCAGAAGGTGAAATTGCCGGCGCTCGACATGGCGAAGAACATTGAGGATTTGCCCGAGCGCATCAAGGCGCTCGTTTGGGGCAAGGATCGCGTTGGCGCTTTTCTGTGGAAGACGATGTCGCGCACTTTTCGTTACGCCGCAAACCGCATCCCGGAAATTGCCGATACCTTAGTCGAAGTTGATCGTGCGATGCGCTGGGGCTTCAACTGGGAGTTAGGCGTTTTCGAGACCTGGGATGCGATTGGCGTGGAGAAGTCTGTCGCGCGCATGAAGGAAGAGGGGCAACCGATCCCCGCGAATGTCCAGAAGTTAATGGACGCCGGTGCCAAGTCGTTCTACAAAAAACATGAAGGACAACAGTTTTACTTCGACTTTGCTACTGAGCAGTATTTGCCGCTGGGCGATCAGCCGGGGGTGATCATTCTGAAGTCGGTCAAGGAGCGCACTGGAGTAATTAAAAAGAATTCAGGCGCGTCGTTAATTGATATCGGCGATGGCGTGGCGTGCCTGGAGTTTCATTCAAAGATGAATGCCATTGGCGGCGACACTTTGCAGATGCTCAAGCAGTCGCTCACGGAAGTTGAAAGGAATTTTGTCGGCCTGGTAGTCGGCAATCAAGGGGCGAACTTCTGCGTAGGCGCCAACATCATGCTGATGCTGATGGAGGCGCAGGAAGAAAACTGGGAGGAGCTCGACATGATGGGCCGGGCCTTCCAAAACGCGACGATGAGTTTGCGCTATTCGCCGAAGCCTGTCGTCGTCGCGCCTTTTAATATGGTCTTTGGCGGCGGTTGCGAGATGGTTTTGCACGGTGATCGAGTGCGTGCGGCAGCGGAAACCTACATCGGTTTAGTCGAAGTCGGCGTCGGTATTATTCCAGCGGGCGGCGGAACGAAGGAGCTGTTGCTGCGCACGCTCGATTCCATTCCGAAGAACGTCGACGATGCCGATCCGTTTCCGTTTGTGAAGCGAGCTTTTGAAACAATTGCAATGGCCAAAGTCGCCACCTCGGGAGAAGAAGCGCGCACACTAGGCTTTCTGGCTGAGGACGACACCATTTCGATGAACGGCGATCGATTGATCGCGGACGCGAAAAAGGAAGTGCTGGCGCTGGCCGCGGGCGGCTATGTGCAGCCGCAACCGCGTAAGGACATTCTGGCGTTAGGCAATCCCGGGCTGGCGACGTTGAAGCTAGGCATCCATCAGATGAAGCGCGCTGGTTATATATCCGATCACGACGCGCTGATTGGCGAGAAGCTGGCACGCATTCTGACGGGTGGAGACTTAAACCATCAGACGCGAGTTTCAGAGCAGTATCTGCTCGATCTTGAACGCGAAGCTTTTCTTTCGCTGGCCGGAACTCGCAAGACACAAGAGCGACTGGCGGCGATGTTGAAGACGGGGAAGGCCTTGCGGAACTAGTGCGCGGCTGTGCCGCTCGATGTGCGGAAAGGCTTTGCCTTTCCGTCAGATTTCCTGAAAGTCAGCGAGGCTTCGCCTCGCAAGGAGAATGGAGGCATAGCCTCCAGATTGATTTGAGAGTTGACCGGAAAGGCATAGCCTTTCCGCACATCAAGCGGCACAGCCGCCGAGGACGTTATGAAAGACGCAGTTATCGTATCCGCGGTTCGCACAGCAGTTGGCAAAGCGCCGAAAGGAACTTTGCGAAACACGCGTCCTGACGAGATGGGTGGAGCGGTGATCAAGGAAGCGCTGGCCCGCGTGCCAGGTTTGAGTGCCTCTGAGATTGAGGACGTAATCATGGGTTGCGCGATGCCCGAAGCGGAGCAGGGCATGAATGTCGCGCGCGCTGCTGCTATCCGCGCCGGGCTGCCCGTCGAGACCAGCGCGATGACAATCAATCGTTTCTGCTCATCCGGCCTGCAGTCAATTGCAATTGCTGCCGACCGAATCCGAACCGGTAGCGCAGAGGTTGCGGTTGCCGGCGGGCTCGAGACGATGTCGATGATTCCGATGGGTGGTCACATCATTCGTCCCAATCCCTATCTGGTTGAACACTATCCGGATTTTTATTTGAACATGGGGTTAGCCACTGAAAACGTGGCGCGCAAATACAACGTGGGCCGCGAAGAGCAGGACGAGTTTGCCTTGCGTTCGCATCAGCGGGCCGCTGCGGCACTCGACGCGGATAAGTTCAAAGATGAAACGGTGCCGCTGACGGTGACCTTTGAGGAACTGGACGAGAAGGGCCGCAAGCAGACGCGCGAAGTGATTTTCGATGCAGACGAGGGCGTCCGGCGTGACAGCACAATCGAAGGACTCCGGAAATTGAAGCCGGCATTCAATGTTAAAGGCACAATTACCGCAGGCAACGCATCGCAGATGTCAGACGGCGCCGCGGCCGCAGTGGTTATGTCAGCCGAGAAAGCAGATAGTCTCGGCGTGAAGCCAATGGCGCGCTTCGTTGCCTACGCGACCGCCGGATGTCCACCCGAAGAGATGGGCATCGGGCCGGTGTTTGCCATTCCAAAAGTTCTGAAGTTGGCAGGACTGACGCTCGAGCAAATAGACGTGATCGAATTAAACGAGGCATTCGCAGCGCAGTCGCTTGCCGTAATCAAAACACTTGGGCTCGACATCGACAAAGTTAATGTAAACGGCGGCGCGATCGCGCTGGGCCACCCGCTTGGTTGCACAGGCGCGAAGTTGACCGCGAGCATTTTGCGTGAGCTAAAACGCCGCAACGGACGCTATGGCATGGTGACGATGTGCGTCGGCGGCGGCATGGGCGCCGCTGGAATTTTTGAACGGATTTGATGACCATGACCGCGAGTGAAGTATTCGAAGCAGTAACTGGAAGCGGCAGTAGTGACTTCGCTATGCTGGTGGCAATTTTGAACCGGCGGGGCGCGTGGTGCCTGATCGACGGATTGGCAGTCAACTGTTATGTTGAGCCCGTCTACACGCTCGACGCTTACATCGTTGTTGCCGCTTCAGAATTGTCGGAAATCAAAGGCGACTTAATAAATGCAGGATTTTCAGTTGAAGAGTTTCCTCATTCGCTAAATGCCACCATGCCGAAGAGCGATCTACCAGGGTTTTGTGAAGAACACCAAAATCCAGGAGGTTCTGGATCAGCAGGTGCCGGTGGCTTCACTTGAAAACATCGTGACAGGGAAAATTTGGGCCTGGAGCGATGAAAGACGAAGACTAAGCAAGTGCAAGAAGGACGAGCTTGACCTAATTAGAATAGCCGAAGCGTACCCTGGTTTCCGTGAAGTGATGCCGGAAGAAATTAGGAAGCAGTTGGAACAGGGTTGATTTATTCCCCATTTTGAAAGGAACAAAGTTATGTCAGCCGTAGTCGAACAAAAGCAGCTGGTCCAGGGCGGGGAGTTCCTGATAGCGGACCGCACGCCGGACGAGGTTTTCACCCCGGAAGACTTCACCGAAGAGCATCGCATGATTGCCGCGACGACGCGACAGTTCATTGACAACGAAGTCATCCCGCATATTGACGAGTTGGAAAAACATGACTGGAAGCTGGCGCGGGAGTTGGTCAGGAAAGCGGCCGACCTCGGGTTGATCGGCGCGAATATTCCCGAAGAATACGGCGGACTCGGTCTCGATCAGACGAGCGGCGCGTTGGTAGGGGAGAACATCGGCCGTTGCGCTTCATTTGCCACAACGCTGGGCGCCGAGAGCGGCATTGGTTTGCTGCCGATCATTTACTTCGGTACTGAAGCCGCGAAAGAAAAATACCTTCCCAGGATCGCTTCGGGCGAACTGATTACAGCCTACGCACTAACTGAAGCAGGATCAGGATCCGACGCGATGGCGGCAAAAGCAACAGCGCGGTTGAGCGACGACGGTACCCACTACGTTCTCAACGGCGAGAAGATGTTCATCACCAATGGTGGGTTTGCCGACATCTTCATCGTGTTTGCTAAGGTTGATGGCGACAAATTCTCCGCGTTCATTGTTGAGCGACAGGAAGGTCTATCGCCGGGAGCGGAAGAGCACAAGATGGGCATTAAGGGTTCGAGCACAACGCCGCTGGTGCTCGCGGATGCGAAAGCCCCGCTGGAAAATTTGCTGGGTGAAATAGGCAAAGGCCACAAGATCGCCTTCAATACGCTAAACATCGGCCGTTTCAAACTCGGCGCCATGTGTATCGGCGGTATGAAGTTGATGTTGCACGAATCAATTCGTTACGCGAATGAACGCCAGCAGTTTGGTAAGTCAATCTCTTCGTTTGGCGCCATCAAGTCGAAGCTGGGCGAGATGGCGATTCGTACATGGGTGGGCGAAGCGATGATTTATCGCACGCTAGGAATGATTGAGACGGCCATTGGCGACACCACAGATCCGGACGCCAAGAGGCGCGCGATTGAGGAATACTCGGCGGAGTGTTCAATCATTAAAGTCGCGCTCTCTGAATACTGCGATTATCTCGCCGACGAGATGGTGCAAATCTTCGGCGGCTACGGCTATTCCGCTGACTATCCCGCAGAACGCGCTTATCGCGATTCACGGATCAATCGCATCTTTGAGGGTACAAACGAAATCAATCGCATGTTGATTCCAGGCCGCCTGATGAAGAGCGCGCTGAGCGGCAGGCTGGCGTTGCTGCCGGCAGCGCAGGCGTTGATGGATGAAATACTAACGCCGCAGATGGCTGGCTTCGACTATGACGAAGGTCTGTTGGCGGCTGAAGAGAAGCTCGCTAAGAACGCCAAGAAGGTCGGCTTAATGACGCTCGGCACAGCCGCGCAAAAATACATGATGAAACTCGGAGACCAGCAGGAAATTCTGATTGGTATTGCGGACGTAATCATGGATGCCTATGCGATGGAGTCGGCAATTCTGCGCGCGCGGAAGCTGGCGGCGTCAGCGGGTGAAGAGGCGGCAGCGAGATACGTCGATATGACGCGGGTGTTCTGCAACGACGCGGTCGAGCGGATTGAAGCACGCGCGAAGAACACGCTCGCGGGAATGACGGATGGTGACGAGTTGCGCACGTTGCTGGCGGCATTGCGGCGTTTCACCAAACTGACGCCGGTGAACACAATTGCGGCGCGCCAGCGCATCGCCGACGTCATGATCGTTGCGAATAAGTACGTGTACTAGGAATGCAAAGGGCATAAGAAGAAAAGGAGAAACGTCCAAACTTTCTTCCAATTTGGCCTAGATGCACCTTTATCGCGGGCTGCAAGTTTTCTTTTAGAACTGTCACTCCTTAACGAGTTGGTCTCGGATTGAAGTTCCGAGAACGAAGTTGGATAAGTCTTGCTTGTCCATAGAATTCTCATTAAGGAGACAACTAATGAGGTACTCACGCTTCGAACAACTGCCGGTGTGGAAGGCTGCTATCGAGCTTGCAGTTCAGACATATCACTTGACCAGTCGGCCAACCTTCAAGAGTCGCTACAGTTTAAGGGATCAGCTCGAACGTGCCGCTGTTTCGGTTTCAAATAACATTGCTGAAGGCTTTGAGCGAGGAACAACCCAAGAGTTACTCACTTTTCTTTACATAGCGCGAGGCTCAGCTGGGGAAGTTCGGTCGATGCTCTGCTTGTTCGAATGCTTGTCCGTTTTTGATAATTTGAAATTTGAGATTTCAAATTTGAAATCGCACTCCGAGGGCGTCTCGCGACAATTGCGCGCCTGGGCGGATTCCTTACAAAATTCAGAAATTCGAGGACAGCGTTACCTGACGAATAAGGGCAAGCGGTCCACTAAGGAAGCCCGGGAACGTGAAGAGTTTCTGGATGAATTACGGAAAGTACGCGAAGATTCGAAAACCACACCTTCTGGCAAAAAAGACGAATGAAAATCATTCCCATCTCGCTACCCACGCCGTTCTACATTGGTCCGGTTAATGTCTATCTGATCCCGGAAGATCCGGTCACACTCATCGACACGGGCCCGAAAACAAAAGAAGCGAATGATGCGCTCCATGAAGGCTTTCGAAAGGCGCGTATTCGCGTGTCTGACATCCGCCGGATTGTACTAACACACGCGCACGAGGATCACTGCGGACTTGCTCGCTCGGTTCGCGATGAGGCGAAGGATGCCGAGGTGCTGGTGCACGCCTGGGAGACCGGCCATCGCGTCAGCAGGCTCGAGTATGAGGATCATCGCAGCCTCTTAGTGCGCGCTGGTGTAACTCCCGAAGAGATCGAAACTATGCGCAAGATGTATGAAGGCGTGCGACAGTATGCCGACTCATTCGAGGCAGAGGAATATAGTGAGCTGCGGGACGAAGAAGAACTTGACTTTGAAACAGGGGCCTTACGCATCGTCCATACGCCGGGTCACACGCCAGGTTCGTGTTCTTTTGTACGCGAAGCCGACCGCACCGTGATCGCAGGCGACTGCGTGCTCAAGCGTATCACTCCGAATCCCGTTCTTTCTCCGGACCCAATCGATCCTGGCAAACGGTTCCGGTCTCTCGCCGAGTATTTGGTTAGCCTGGCGCGGTTACGTAGCTTTGCTCCAACTTTGGTGCATGGCGGTCATGGCGGGCCAGTCCGCGACTTCGAAGAATTGTTCAATCGTTATTTTCGAGCTATTCGGGATCGTCAATCCGAGGTTATCCGTCTCCTGCCAAAAACAGGCGCAACTGCCTGGGAGATCGCGCGTGAGATGTTTCCCGGCGCCGACGACGTTCACCGGTTTCTCGCCGTTTCCGAGGCGGTAGCGCATCTTGATCTGGCGCATTCGGAAGGGAAGATCGCAGTCGAGCTAGGCGACGGGAAAGAAGTCTACAAACGAATAGGGGGATAGGGGGACAGGGGTAAGGGGGAAGGGTAAGGGGAAAAGGGTAAGGGGAAAAGGGCGAATGCGAACAGGTAACGAGGACGGGAAAGAAACCTAACCTTTACCCCTTACCCTTTCCCCGTTCCCCTTTTCCCGTTCCCCTTTTCCCGTTCCCCCGTTGCCGGTTGGCTTTTTGGAACCCAAACTAACCGCTCGCGTGTAACTCCTAAAATCTATCCGGAGGACTCTCTCTGTCATGAACCCTAAGAATGCCTTTTATTTCATAGTTTCCCTGCTTCTGACTGGCGGTATCGCGCTGGCGCAACAAGCAACCCCAGCGCCACCAGCAACTGCTCCGCCGGCGCCGATGGTGCCGGGGGCGCCAGGTGAATTCCCTCAGGCCTTCTCACTTTTCGTTGAAGGCGGCAGTTTCCTTGGTGTTTATGCCGAAGACATAAATAAGGAAAACATGGCTCGCTACGGAATGCGCGAAGCGCGCGGCGTCGGTATCACACAGGTCATCAAAGACAGTCCCGCGGAAAAAGCGGGTCTGAAAAAAGATGATGTAGTCGTGAGGTTCGAGGGCGACAGTGTGACCAGTGTGCGCAAACTCAATCGACTCGTTTCGGAAGTTGCACCAGATCAAACCGTAAAGCTCGGCATTAGCCGCGGTGGCGGTGAACACGAGGTCGCGGTAACGATCGGCAAGCGCAACGAGTCGATGAATGCCATGGATTGGCAAGGCCTGGATAAATTGAAAGGACTCGACAAGATAGAAGGGCTGGATCGCTTGAAGGAACTGGAGCGAGCAATGCCGCCGGGGGCAAACGTTTGGAAGTGGGAAGGACAAGGGCCGGGAAAAGATGGCATGGTTTTCTCATTCGGTAACCACCGCCGCATCGGCGTTAGCACAACGCAACTAACCAAACAGCTTGCCGATTATTTTGGCGTCGGAGACGGAAAAGGCGTGTTGGTCACCGCCGTCGAAGAAGACAGTCCGGCCGCGAAAGCTGGGTTGAAAGCGGGCGACGTTATTACTTCGATTGACGGCGAAAAGGTTGAAGGATCGGGAGACCTGGCGCGAGGAATCAATAAGAAGAAAGATGGCGAGGTCACGCTGACGGTCATGCGAAACAAGAATCAGCGGACTATTAGTGTGACCCCGAAAGATGTTCCCATGCCCTCACCGGGCGCCGCGCCGCAAGGGCGAACGATCGTTATCCCGCGCGTCGAGCTCGGGGAGATCCCTGAGATGAACATTCAGCTCCCGCGGATTCACTTACCGACCGTGCCGGAGGTGAAGGTGGTCGTTCCCCGAACGATCAAAGCACCTAAGGTGCGCGTGATCAGATCGGGAGCGGAACAGCCGATCTAAATCGAGAGGGAAAAGGGTAACGGGGAAAGGGTAAGGGGAAAGAAATTCCTCTTGCCCTTTTCATTTTACCCCTTCCCCGTTACCCCTTTCCCGTTACCCCTGCATAGTCTTTATCGTGGCGGCGTTAGCTTCCTCCTGCCTTCGAGCGCGTCTTTATAGGCACCGCCCGGGACGTTACCAATTCTGATGGCTTCATCAAATTCCTTCGCAGCTTCGCTCTTGTTCTCAAGAAAGGCGTGGATTCTCCCCATGGCCTCATGAGCGCGGGAAACAAGGGCGCGATCTGTTTCCGGCGAAGAGGCCTCCAGCGCGAGACGATAATTGCCGAGTGCCCGATTTAGTCGCTCAGTCTGCACGTCTTCATCGATCGCGTCGGCGGCAGCCAGGCTTGCCGTTTGCGCAAGTGCGAAAAATATCCGTGGTTCGCGTGAGTACTCCCTCAACAAATCCTTCAGCCGCGACTCCGCATTATTGTAATCCTTTAGCCGAAGTGTCTGTTCGATCTCCGCAAGTTTCTTGACCAGTGCCGCAGACCTGGCCGTTTCGGCTTCGGAGTATTCAGGCGTCTCCAATTCAACCCGCCGCGCGGCGAGCCGGGCTTCCCGCGCCGCAAGTGCGCGCTGACGAGCTTCGGCATTTTCCGTAAGGCGATGGCCCTCGCGTGCCGGATCGAACAAAGTGATCATGTCAGCAAAAAACCCGGCTACATCAAAACCAGAACTTTCAATACCCCGTAACTGATCCGCGAAAAAGAATGCGAGTATGGCACCGCGTTCGTAGTCGTCTGCTAATCGCGCGATGGCTTCATCTTCCACCGCTGTCTTGTTGACCTGCAGCTCTTTCGCAATTGCCTGGCGCGATACTTCGTTATTTGCAGTGGCCAATCGGGCACGGGCGTCACGATGAAGCGCTTCGATTCTCCTCGTTTCTTCGTAGCGTGCATCGGCTGCCGCTACCAGCGAGCGCGAAACTGCCAGAAAAACATCCGGGCTGACTGTAGCGCCTGCTTTTTCTCTTTCAGTGATTATCAACTTAATCTGATCGCGCCGCGCGGCAATCTCGCGATTGAACCGCAACACTACTGGGTCAACCACGTATTGCAAGTAAGCCCGCCGCAATTCGGAAGAAGCGGGGTCTGTTCCCTCCGGGAGCACCGCATAATATTCGTCGCCAATCACCCGGAAGTTAATTGCGCCAGGTGCACCGAGCAGGTCAGTGACAATAAAAAAGCGGCGTTGGTGTTCGCGGGTAGTGTAGGTTTTCGGCGCATTCTTCTTTCCCGCAGGCGGTTTGACCGGAACCCGCTCAAGGGAAACTGTGATCGGGCGCGTGTGCAGATAAGATAGAACAGCGCGAATCATTTCCGCGGTTGTCTTCAGCAGCCTGTCGCCTTCAGCCTGATAGGCACGAGTATACTTGACCAGGTTTTCTTCAATCTTCGAACTGCGATAGAACTCCCGCACCAGCGGTGCAAAGTCAAGTACTTCCAGCAGACTGCTGGGCAGCTCTTCAGATCGCGCCGGCGCATCAAGCAGTGGCGGTGGCCCAAGCGCGAACGCAAGCGAAACATAGCGTGCCGCTTGATCGGCAGCAGTGGCTGGGGCAGGCAGCTTGTTGCGTTCGTAAAATGTACGCAAGCGGGTGCGCAGATCAGGGTCGAGATCAGAAAGATCTCGTCTAACCTGCGCCCGAAAGGCCGAAGGCTCGCCGTCTGCCGTTACCGGATCAAAGCCGGCGGCTTCCAGCGCGGCCATCATTATCATTAGTCGTGGTTCGGTCTGAAAGGTTACTCCATATTCCGAAAGATCAAAGCCGGAGGGCGGTCGCTGCTGGAGTTGCGTTGACCGTTGCTCGCGCGGTGCAACTGGCGGTGCTGATTGACCAGTCCCACGGTTAGGCTGCTCTGCAGGAACCCCTCCAGTCGTTTGCGAATAAGCCACTGTGGCAGCCAGGAGTAAAAACTTTGCCAATGAAATCATCTTCTTCATAACACTTAATATTTGATGAATCGCTTTTCTGGTTTGGCGTTTGCGGTGGTTCTCTGGATTGTTACAGATGCGCAGCAGGGGCGAAACAGATGCCATTCTCCAGACCGTGGAAGCAAATTAATTCGCTGCTTTCGAGCGGCGATGAGCCCGCAACAACGATGATGTTACTGGATAAGCAATAAGCGAACAAACCACCGAAAGCAGCATCCCGCCGATCGTAAAAGGCCAAACAATGTCCCAGCTTTCTCGAAATAGCTTCCGATAGTAATCGCCGGTCAAAAGGTGAGGATTCTTCAGCAGCTCGACACCCGCGGCAGGGATTCGCAGCGGGCGTCCAAGGATAAAGGCCCCTAGCGCATAAGACACAATGATAATAGGAACCAGAGTCAGAAAGGGATTATTGATGAAGGTGCCGCTGTATATGGCGATCTTGTTAAAACGAAATAGAAAGGCGAGGAAGGTTGCCAGGATCGTATGAAGACCGAGGAAGGGAGAGAAGGCAATGAAGACGCCAACTGAAAAAGCGAGCGCCGTTCGCTCAGGTGGGTCATCCAGCGCGAGCAAACGGCGAAAGGTGGTACGAAACATTTGAAACCAGTAATAAGTGATGAGTGAAAAGTGATGAGAATACTATCACTTATCACTTTTCACATATCACTGTCATTTAAAGCTATTCAAAGCCTCCGCTTCATTGTCGTAGGAATCGAATACCGTTAGCAGTTTGGTAATGACGAGAAGATTCTGAATCTTGTCAGTAAGACTCAATAGCTTGAGTTGTCCGCCATCGCGGCTAAGGGTTGTATAGTTGGCTATCAGTTCGCCGATCCCACTCGAGTCAATATTTTTCACGCCACCGAGATTGAGGAGAATTTTCTTGTTCCCCTTCTCGATTAGCCCGCGAATGGAGTTGCGTAGTGCGACCGCGCCTTCGCCCATCCTTACAGACCCACTCAAGTCCAGGATTGTTACGTCTCCTGCCTGTCGCTCCCTAACATCGAGTTCTGCCATCGTTTATCTCCCTTGGTTGTGTCCGACAAACTTAACAGTTTGTCGCGACTCGGGTCTCAAAGTTGTTGCCGCGACTATAAACCAAGTTGTCATGCGGGCGCTGTCGAGTGTTGCCTACTTGAAGCTGGCGAGAGCCTCTTCTTCGCTATCGTACACGTCAAAAACGGTCAGCAGTTTTGTGATCGTCAAAAGGTCTTGCAGTTTCTGTGTGAGATTGAGAAGTTTCAACTGGCCTCCTTCCTTCCCAATCGCGGTATAGCTTGAAACCAATTCTCCGATGCCGCTCGAATCGATATAGCCGACTTTTGCAAGATTGAGAAGAATCTTTTTCTTGCCTTCTTCAAGCAGGCGGCGAACGGCCGTACGCAGGGCAACGCTGCCTTCGCCAATAGTAATCTTGCCATCCATATCGAGAATGGTGACGTCGCTTACCTGGCGCTCCGAAATGTTTAACTCAGCCATTTTCTGCAATCTCCTTTAAAGATTTGCGATGCGGGCTTTTTGATTTTCGATCGACCCGGTCTTAGGGAGGTCCGAAGGCGATCGCCAATCGCAAATTAGAATGGTTATAGTTTCTTAATCATGCGCACCCTGGTCCCACCTTTGGGATCCGTTGACCATTCGACGTCGTCCATGAAGTTACGCATGAAAAAAATGCCACGACCTGAGGTTTTTAAGATGTTCTCGTCTTTGGTCGGATCCGGGACTTCGCTTGGATTGAACCCTGACCCCTGATCGTGCACACTGATTTCAAAAACATCCGGTGTGTTTCTCAACCTTATCTCAACAACTTTCGCGTCATTGAGTTTGTTTCCGTGAATCACGGCGTTCGTGACTGCCTCCCGAACAGCCATGTCTACTCCAAAGGCCACATCCTCACCGATTCCCAGGCGATTCATGAATTCAGAAACAGCGATAGCGGCTTGATTAACAGCCTCGATGCGGCTGGGAAAGCTGAGTTCAGTCGTTTCTAAAGTCACACTTGGTGTCACCATCAAAAGACATGGCCGTTCCAAGAACCATCCCGTGAGTGGCTCTTTCGGCTTTTTGAACTCCAAAAGCTACGGAAGGTCGAGGGTTTAACACGCTGGCAGGTCGCCTGTCAAGAAGGTGACATACACAAAATCCAATAGCCTTAGGCAGATTAAGTTGGACCGCAGCTGAAGGGTGCTCAATTGATAGCATCAGCGAAGAAGGCAGAGTTGATCTCCTGGTTTAGCAGCGAGAGTATGGCAATCTACGCCGGAGAGTGGTACTGATGCAGTTTGGATTTTTTGCGCTACGAATGTCGATTTCATTATAGCCTTAGTGGCATGAGGTCATCTATGAAGCGTCGTTCGATGTCAAGAACTTTTTGAGTAGACTTCGAGCGCGACGCCGCAGCGCCTGGTTGCTTTAGTGTTCTTTGTTCGCTCTTTGACATGAGACTGTTAGTTT
>WNGE01005145.1_pt1 | contig 14909 bp, 14 predicted proteins | sample 5400651 | NCBI WGS metagenome assembly WNGE01 (sample SAMN13153370, study PRJNA577476) | soil metagenome | isolation source: 60 cm soil or saprolite under grassland replicate 2 | place: USA:California | collected 2016-06-15 | reverse complement strand
CGTGACAAGATGGATATTGAGGGGATATACTCCCGATAAAAGCAGTTATCCCTTCCTGGGGGATAGGTAGATACAAAGAAAGCATGGGTGCGAATGTCGAAGCCTACTGATGAACTCATCGCACGCTCCGAGATCGCCAAACGGCTGGCTCGCATCGCCGGTCATGCCAACAGCTTAAAACGCTTGTGGGAGGAAGGCCGCCCGATTGATGATATGCTGACCCAGGTGGCAGCAGTACGTGCTGCTCTTGATCAGGTTGGGCGAGCGATGTTGGAATTGCACATTGATGAGAGCGTCGAGCAAGCGCTGCGCTCCGGGCAAGCACGAGATGCCATTCGCGAACTCAAAGAAGCCCTTGACCGTTTCATCTAAGAGCGTGCGTATTACTGAGAACCCTTGTCTCACAAGGTGATTGATGGAGGTGAGTCGGCGTGGACGCCGGACCTGAACAACGATTTTTCTCTGATCTCTTGTGTGCCGGTGACGACCGGTTCGTTCTGTACAAGCGTCGTCCGGCTCGGATCGCGTACGTCAAACGTCTCGCGTAGTGTGGCTGTATGCTCTTCCGTGCCGCCGGACGTGGTGTGCATGGAGGAAGCCTATGGCTCAAATACATTTGCCTGAGAAGACGCGTGAGCGTGAGCAGCTTCAAAGCAGTCTCAACGCGCCTCTCGTTTCGCGTTCTGCAAGATATGAGGAGCGTCCACCACGGCGCTTCGGTGTTCTTGACCTGCTGATCGTCCTGGTGCTGCTCTCCGTGATGACCTTGCTGGTCCTTGCCGCTTCCCGCTGGGCGGCACCGCTGACACCAGTTGTCACCATTACGCTCTCGCCCGGCATGCTACCGATCTACGCAGGCTACTCACTGCTGCGGATGCTGCTGGCATACCTGCTCTCGCTCATCTTCACCCTGGTCTATGGGCATATCGCCGCGACCAATCGGCGGGCCGAGCGGGTGATGATCCCGGTCCTGGACATCCTGCAAAGCATTCCCATTCTCTCGTTCTTGCCCGCTGTGGTGTTGGCGTTGGTGGCTGCGTTTCCGCACTCCAATATTGGTCTGGAACTGGCTTCGGTCTTGCTCATCTTCACCAGCCAAGTCTGGAATATGACCTTTAGTTTTTACCACGCAGCGCGCACCCTGCCTGCGGATCTCAAAGAGTTTTCTGCCATCGCCCGCCTGCGTCCCTGGCAGCGGTTCCTCAAGCTGGAAGTGGCAAGCTCCATGATTGGCCTCATCTGGAATTCCATGATGAGTTGGGCTGGAGGCTGGTTCTTTCTGATGGCATCCGAACAATTTACCCTGGGTGAGCGTTCCTTCCAGCTTCCTGGCCTGGGTTCTTATCTGCAACTAGCCGCCAATACCGGCAATACCGGCGCACTGCTCATGGGGCTGTTCACCCTCATTGCCTTGATTGTGCTGCTCGACTTCTTCTTCTGGCGTCCGCTGGTGGCGTGGGCCGATAAGTTCAAGTTGGAACAGAACAGCGAAGCCGATCCCCCTCAGTCGCCTGTGCGCTCGATCTCTTGCGCCATTCTGCCCTCGTCACCACCGTCACGAGGCGTGTGTTGCGTCCCATTGGGGTGAGGCTGGCACGCCTGCTCAATCGGTGGCAACCGCTTCCCGGCTTGCGTCGGGAAGCGACGAAAACGTCTGCTACGAGACCATCATTCAGTCGGATCGTGCTGCTCGTTCTGCAAGCGTGCTTGCTCGCTGCCTTGCTCTACAGCCTTTGGTCCATGATCACGTTGCTCAGCCACGTCCATCTTTTGACTTGGGGAAGCTTGTTGCTGGCGGCGTGCGCTACCTAGCTGCGGACACTCGCGGCTCTCTGCATTGGAACCGTCTGGACGGTGCCAGTCGGGGTAGCCATTGGTCTCTCTCCGCGCTGGTCAAAACGCCTGCAACCCGTGGTACAGGTCATTGCCTCGATTCCGGCGACCGCCTTTTTTCCGGTGCTCTTGCCTCTGCTGGTGGCGTTGCCTGGCGGCCTCTCAGGTGCCTCCATTGTGCTGATGCTCTTGGGAACGCAATGGTATATTCTCTTCAATGTGATCGCCGGAGCGATGGCGATCCCCAACGATCTCAAGGAGGCGACCGTCATTTATCATGTGAGGAACTGGCGCCGCTGGCGGACCTTGATTCTGCCCGGCGTGTTCCCCTATCTGGTCACCGGGTTGCTCACCGCCAGCGGTGGGGCCTGGAATGCCAGTATCGTGTCAGAATTCGTCCAATTCAATCAGCACACGGTCAGCACCACTGGCCTGGGAGCCTCGATTGCAGCCGCTGCTAATGCAGGCAATTTCTCCGACCTGCTGGCCGGGACGCTGCTGATGGCGGCCTTCGTCGTGCTGATCAATCGGGTGCTCTGGAAACGCTTGTATGCCCTGGCCGAGCGCCGGTACACCTTAGGATAACAAAGGAGGGAGTGACACATGTCCATCGAACGCCCCGCTCCAAGCGTAACCCATCCCGTCGGGACCGGCGAGATTCTGCTGGAAGCGCGCAACATCAAGAAGATCTACGAAGCAGAAGGCAAGCAGCCACGGGGAGTCCGTCCTCCCGTCGTGCTAGAGGATATCACGGTGCGGATTGCCAGTGGCGAGTTTGTCGCACTGCTGGGAACCGTCTGGTTCTGGCAAATCGACGCTCTTGCGCATTGTAGCGGGCCTCTTGCGCCCAACGGAGGGACAGGTCCTGTTCAAAGGGATGCCGCAATATGGACCCAACCCCCACCTTTCGATTGTCTTCCAGTCCTTCGCGTTGTTCCCCTGGCTCACTGTGTTGCAGAACGTCGAACTGGGCCTGCAAGCCCAGGAACTGACCAGGACGCAGCGCCTCAAAAAGGCTCTAGCGGCAATTGATACCATTGGGTTGGACGGCTTTGAGGATGCCTATCCCAAGGAACTCTCTGGTGGCATGCGCCAGCGAGTCGGCTTCGCCCGTGCCCTGGTGGTCGAACCAGAATTGCTGTTTATGGACGAGCCGTTTAGCGCGCTCGATGTGCTCACAGCGGCCAATCTGCGCAAAGAGCTGATGAACCTGTGGCAGGCGCACAAAATCCCCACCAAAGCGATTGTGATGGTGACGCACAATATCGAGGAAGCCGTGAGCATGGCTGACCGCATTCTGGTGTTGGGAGCAGATCCCGGTCATATCCGAGCAGAACTGGAGGGATTGCCTCTCGCCTCACGCGATGTGAAACACGAAGCCCATACCCAGATGGTGGATCTGATCTATCGGATTATGACCAGCCCCCACGTCGCAGTGGAGACCCTGCTTCCACCGGAAGTAGCCCGCACGCAGACCGGGCGGCTGTTGCCCCCCAGGCCACCGCGCCCCTACCAGACGTTGCCACATGTTTCCATTGGGGACGTGACCGGGCTGATTGAACTGGTCCACACCAAAGGAGATCGCGCCGATCTCTATCAACTGGGTCGTGACCTGCACCTGGAGGCAGATAACCTGCTTCCCCTGGTCGATGCCGCAGATTTGCTCGATCTGGCTGATCTCAAAGAAGGCGATTTGATCCTGACGGACGTTGGCAAACGCTTTGCGGAAGCAGACGTGCTGGAAGAGAAAGAGGTCTTCCGCCAGCAGGCCCTCGCTCGTGTTGGGATGGTGCGCCGCATCGTCGAGGATCTCCGGGAGGACGCGGATCACACCGTCTCGGAAGAACGCTATCTAGAACTCTTGAAAGAGCATTTCAGTGACGACGAAGCCTGGGCGCAACTGGAAACGATCATTGACTGGGGACGCTATGCCGAACTGTTCTCCTATGTCGAGGACCGTGGCATGTTCCGTTTGGAAGAGGAAGATGCAGGGGGGAAGCCTGATGGAGCACAGAACCCTTGATCAGGCGCGGATGCCGATGCATCCAAAGGCACCACGCCGCCGCCGCCCGCGCATCGTTCGGCGCATTCTGTTCTACCTGGGAATCTTTGGGCCGGGTCTCATCGCCGCTAATGCGGGCAATGATCCTGGTGGGATTGCGACCTACAGTACGATGGGATCGCAGTTTGGCTATCAAATGCTGTGGGTGATGGTGGTCTTAACCGTCGGCATGGGCGTGGTGCAGGAGATGTGTACGCGGATGGGAGCGGTGACTGGCAAGGGCCTCTCCGATCTCATTCGTGAGAACTTCCCGCTGCGGATGACAATGTTCATCATGTTCGTCTTCCTGCTCGCCAACGGGGGCGTGATTGTCTCGGAATTTATCGGCATCGCCGCCGCGCTCAACCTCTTTGGGATTCCCTCCTGGATTGGGGCTCCCTGCGGTGGCGTGCTCATTTGGTGGCTGGTGGCACGAGGGTCCTACAAGCGCGTCGAAAAAATCTTCCTGGCGGTGACCTTTGTCTTTTTTGCCTATGTGTTCTCCGCCTTTCTCGCCAAACCGAACTGGGGCCAGGTGCTCTCTGGAACGCTCATCCCCACCATCCAACTCAAGGGGGCCTATATCCTGACGCTCATTGCCGCCGTGGGCACCACGATTAGTCCCTACATGCAACTCTACGTCCAAAGCGCGGTCGCTGAGCGTGGCATCCGGATGAGCGAGTACAAGTATGAGCGGTTCGAAGTCTATGTGGGAGCCATCTTCTCCAATACCATCGCCTTTTTCCTTATTGTGTCCACTGCAGCGACGCTCTTCGTCGCGAGTCATGGCAAGGGCGTCCCCATTGGCTCTGCGGCTGAGGCGGCCCAGGCCCTGGCTCCGTTTTTGGGCGCCTTTGCCAGTCGGGCGTTTGCGGTCGGCCTGCTGGGTGCGGCCCTCTTGGCAGCCGGCGTCTTGCCGCTCTCGACAAGCTATTCGCTCTCCGAAGCGTTTGGGTTTGAACGGGGCGCGGGAAGAAGGTGGCGAGAGGCTCCCTTCTTCTGGGGGCTGTTTACGCTCTTGATTCTCATCGGGGTCGTGGTGGCGATGCTGCCAGATTTGCCGGTCATTCAGATTTTGCTCAATCTCTATCTCTTGAATGGCCTCTTGCTCCCGGTCATTCTGTTTGCTATTCTGTACCTGGTGAACCAGAAACGGCTGATGGGACGCTACACCAATAGCCTGCTCTACAACGTGATCTCCTATGTCCTGGCAGGAGTCGTGAGTGCCCTTGCAGTGGTCTATCTCATCACGCAAGTGCTCTCGTTCTTTAGCATTCAGCTCTTCGGATGAGCTGATCGGTGCGCTCTCTCGCGAGAAGTACATGAGAGGGGAAAGGAGGCAACGAATGAGACCAGGGAAACAGCAGAGTGCGAAGCGCCCGTCGACCAGGCGAGATCGTGTGATCATCCTCCTCATGTCGGCTTGCTTCTTCTTGTTCCTGATCCCATGTGTGCCATTGATCCACGCATCCGTCGTAGCCTTCCTCGTCATGATCGTGGTCATTGGCTTGCCGATGATCACCATCAATGTCCTGCTTCCTTTCAGCCGTTGGGAGACCCCTTCGACTGCCGATGGAAGTCCCACGAATCGTGAGCAGTCAATGGATGTGAGCGGAGGCGAGGCAGACCGGGGTCGGCGGGCGTTTCCCTTGCGAGCACGTGAGATGAGTCGTCGGCGGTTCAAGACGGTGGATGGGACCTCCTTCCGCTGTGAACAGCGTCAATCTGCGATCTTGCTGAATGCGCGGCCCCTCCTCAAGGTGCGTCTGTTGAAGAACGGCACCGTCCACCTCCAGACGGATGATCAGCAGTTCCTGGTCGATGGCGCAACCTATTGGACAATGCTCTTTGGGGATGAGATACCAACTCCCATGCAGGCCGGACTGCTGCTGGCGCGCCTCGACGAATTGACGGACCTGCTCCAGGCTATCGTGGTCGAGGAGGCTTCGCCTCGCTCGGAGCAAGCTCAGGAATGAAGAGCCATGCTCGTCTGCCGCACTCGCAACGGAGCCCGGAGCACATGCGGCGGACGTTCCCATCGCCCAATGGACAGGAGAGAAAGGCAGGCACATATAGATGGATGGAATGACGCTTCTTGGGATACTAGACATGCTCGTCATCGCCGGACTCCTTTTGCTCCTCGGCCTCTTTTTGCTCCGACACCTGAAATGATCTGGTATGCTTGTCCTTCTCTCGACTCGGCATGAGGAAATGGACGCAGCAGATGTTGGAAGGGAAGCTCGTGCTGCGTGAGCACGAGCCAGCCAGGGATATTTCCCCTTCCTGCTTTTTCCTGACCCTTCTGAACTGTTACCATTTTCGTCAGGATCTTAGTCCTACCTCTACTAGCACGAAACTGCGCAGGAACCTCTGCATAACCCGTCTATGCAATATCCTCTGCATTGTCATGAACACTTTCTTCCACATCCACGACAGGTGGCAGAGCACGCACAGCATCAACCTCGGCCCAGATACGCTCCACCAGACGCTCGGCTTCCTCCTGGTCAGCCAGAACATGCTGGAAGGGAAAGAAGGCACGATCATCGCTATGACGATGAATCCAGCGACTGATGATATTGATTTGATCCACTTCAGCTTTGCCGATGATGTTGGGCGCCTCCCCCAGATTTGCTGCGTGCTCCAGTAGTTCGTGTATAGTGTTGCTCATGGCGCCTGGTTCATGGGGGACACATTCTTGCCGTACCAGGCGACCGTGGCGGATGAGGAAGATTTCGTTGTGGCCCTCTCTGGCGGACGGATAGACGATAAACAGGTTATTGTATTCAACTGCCCCCGTGATCAGCCGTTGCCCGATCAGGATCTCATCGACACCGCGAATCGCATCACGGAGCCAGGCTGCACGCTCAAAGTTTAACTGCTGCGACGCTTCAAACATCTGACGGCGCAGGCGGTCAACCAGATCCTCGCGTTCACCTCCCAGAAAGGAGCACACCTGCTCAATGACCTGGTGATAGGCAGCAGAGTCACTATCGATGCCGCGACAGGGGCCGGGACAGCGATTGAGATGCAGGCGCAAACAGGGATCAGAAGGTTTTGCTTGCGGCGGTAGGCTGCGTGTACAGGTACGGATAGGGAAGATTTTCTGGATCAGCTCAATCGTGAGATCGACAAGACGCCTGCTGCGGAAAGGTCCAAAGTAGCGTGAGCCATCGGCAGCGACCTCACGTGTGGCATAGACGCGTGGAAAAGGATGTTGAATATCGATCTTGATGAAGGGATATAACTCATAATTACGCAACTGTACATTGTATGCTGGCTGCAATTCTTTGATCAAACGCGATTCAAGCAGCAATGCCTCCAGTTCGGAGCCCAGGACTATTGTTTCGATGTCCTTGACGCTTTGCAGCAGACCATCCATTTTACGTGTATAGCCTAGAGGCTGGCTGTAATACGACGAGAGGCGATCCTTGAGGTTTTTAGCTTTGCCTACATAAATGACCTGCTGGTTGGCATCGCGCATAAGATAGACTCCAGGTTTTGTGGGGAAATCGCGCTTCTTTGCAGGATCAAGAAAAAGACTGCCATTGGGACGTGCGGAGGCAATTGCGGCAGGAGTAAGTTTACCATCGGCGCGCCACAACTTCCCTTTCTCGGATACTGCTGCCTCCGTAATATCTCCACTCCACGCAACCGGAAGTTGCACACGAAGACGGAGATGCCCCAACGTCTTTATGCCCTGCTGCCTGGCAATTTCAAGCATGCGCAAAAAAACGGCGGCTGTCACTTCCGCATCTCCGAGTGCGCGGTGACGATTAATCGTCTGGATCTTCAGGTGCGCGGCCACCATATCGAGTTTGAAGCGCTTCAGACCGGGCAGGAAACGTCGCGCCAGTAGAATGGTATCAAGCCCATCCAGTGCGCACGCCTGTCCAAGCAAGCGGGTTTCGTATGCCAGAAAGTTGATATCGAAGCCGAGATTGTGGCCAACCAGGGTCGCATCCTCGATAAACTCAAGGAAATCAGGAAATATTTCTTTTGCCGTTGGCGCGTTCTCTAGCATATCCTGAGTTATACCCGTAAATTTCACGATAAAGGGAAGGAGACGGCGGCCAGGATTGATCAGGCTATGGAAAGAATCGACGACTGTTCCACCGCGTAAGCGTATGCCAGCAACTTCGATCACACGATCGGGACCGGGGCGTAGACCTGTCGTTTCAGTATCCACAACGACAAATTCGGTATCATCGAGTAACTGTTGCGTGCTACGCCAGGCGCTCAGCGACCAGAGCAGCGAGCTACCCATGCCCGTATCGCCAGTCGACTCAAATAAGGGGGAACTCCTCAACGTCTTGCGCAAGTGTACAGTCCACAGACCTGTGTTGCCACTCGCACCAAAGAGATGTTGTATCAGCAGATCTTCGGACGTTGGCTGTCCCAGCGTCTCCAACAATTCGTGTGCACGATGCAGCAGCGCGCTCCGTTGCGGTAGCGCAATAGATTCCTCTTGCCCCATAATGATGCTCTCCCAAAGAAATAGGCAGTTAGATCATCTGTACAAGAATAGCACGCTAACAGATGTTTCGCAAGAGATAAGACGAGCAAGAATATTCTCATAGCTCCCCCTATATTTTTTCGAAAGAAGGCTCTCATAGTACTTTAGTATAGTTTTCTTTCTGTAGCACAAGAACTTGAGGTATACTTTATGCATAACTTTATCATTATTGGCCTTCAAAATCATTTTAATAGTGTAGTGAATCAGAACTAACTTGAAAAGGGGGAAACATCTATTTCGATAGTCTCTCGCAACTTCTCCATACACTTCAAGCTATTTACACATTCCTTTGTGGGAGCATCTATCACCATAAACTCTACAGTACCCGACTGATGGAGGCTATTTCATGCGGCAAGAGCAAGGGACAGTGATAGATAAGCTGGTCAATCTCATTCAGAAATTGCAATCAAAACGTGAGACAGGTCAATTAACTAGCAGGCATGGCGACGGTATCGCAACGGAAGAGGGAATTATTGTCTTTGCCAATGGGAAGATCACAGAAGCCAGAGTAGGACGACGAACGGGTTCTGAGGCGCTCAATAAGTTGAGCACATGGGAAAACTGCTTATGTTGGTTTGTATTATCTATAGACAACACAATGGAGCCACACACCCACGATTCACTCGATGTACACACCGAAATATCCATCACTACGCAGACAAATACGTCTCCATTAGTACTTTTTCCCCCCTCTGGGAAACGAACAGATCCTCTTGAAGAAGACAGATGGACGGAGCGTTCTGTCTCTCCACCTGTTCCGGAGGTGCCTTATCCTGTGATTCCGCTACAACCAGCCCTCTCTAAGATCGAGCGCCTGGGTCTTTCTCGCGCTCATCGACGCTTCTTTTTGCTTATTGATGGGCGGAGATCTGTTCCCGATTTAATACGTCTTACGGGTCGGGAAAAGGACTATGTATACCAGATCTTGCGGGACCTGGAACGTGCCATGCTCATTCGCATTTCAGATGAAATGCCTCAAAAGGAAAGATAAGCATATACTATAGGCTGCGCATACTTCATAGCTGCCTTACGGTATCAGGAGGGAAAATGTCCAGTAAAGCATCCATTTTAGCACGAGATGAAGCACTCAGAGAGATTCTCCTGGCAGAGCGAGATGGGCGTGTGCCTATGCTAGATCACGCCGATCTCCATCAAACCGACCTGGCAGGGGCGGATCTGAGTGGAGGTGACATCCGTGAGGCAGACCTGTCAGACGCAAATCTGAGTGGGGCATATCTGTGTGGTGCGTATCTTCGTAACGCAAATCTGAGTGGTGCCAATTTAAGCATGGCCAATTTAAGCATGGCAGTGATGATAGGAGTAAACCTGGTTGGAGCTCATCTGCACGCAGCGAATCTACACCACACAGATCTACGCGCAACTGATCTCGGCGGGGTAGACCTGAGCGGAGCCGATTTGAAAGGAGCCTATCTCATCGAAGCTAACCTGATCGGGGTGGACTTGCAAAGAGCTGACTTGAGTGGCGCAAACTTGCGTGGAGCTAATTTGAGTAATGCAAACCTTAGTGGTACGGATCTCAGCAGAGCAAACTTGAGAAATGCCATCTTGAGTGGGGCAAATTGCGAGAAAGCCATCTTCAATGAGGTGATATTGAGAAGCGCAAACATGCATAAAACTAATCTTAGCAAAGCTAACTTGATGAGAGCGAATCTGAGTTTCGCCATCCTGAGTAAGGCGGAGTTAACAGGAGCATATCTCTGTGAAGCCAGCTTGAGGGGAACGAACCTCGTCGAAGCAAATCTCAGCCAGGCGAATTTCTGTGGGGCAAGCTTCAATCAGGCGCATGTATTCAAAGCTGACTTGAGTATGTCTGATTTCATCAAGGTAGACTTCCGCAAAGCTAATTTGAGCCGGGCCAACCTGAGTGGTGCTGATTTTAGCCGGGCAAATTTCAGTGGGGCGAACCTGAGCGACACTAATCTCAACTCAGCTTATCTGCGCAACGCAAATTGCGCGGGAGCGATACTCCAAAGGGCACAATTGCTTGGAACGCACCTGACCAATGTCTCTTTTGCTGGTGCTGACCTCCAGTGGATTCAAGCATATCCGGTAGACTTTGCAGAGGTGGACAAAGCCTCCTTATCTACGGTCATTATCGATATGCTAACAGCTCAGCAGCTTGGCCTGGTAACCCAGGCACTAGACCCTTTCCAAAACGGTTCGAGATGAGGAACGGCAAAAATAGGAGCCTGCCATGATCAATATACAAATGTTAACTGTTTTCATCATTGTCTTTTTAGCTGTAACCATTCTGGGATTTCTCGCTTCACGATGGCGTGCAGGCGATCTTAACCGGCTTCAGGAATGGGGGTTAGCCGGGCGACGTTTTGGAACGGTTGTGTCCTGGTTCCTCCTGGGGGGAGATATTTATACTGCCTACTCCTTTATCGCAGTACCTGGACTGATTTTTAGCTCAGGAGCGCTCGGCTTCTTCGCCGTTCCCTACCTGGCCATTATCTATCCCCTCGTATTTTTACTTTTACCCAGATTCTGGACAGTGGCCAGGCATCGTGGCTATTTGACTCCCGCTGATTTTGTGCGTGACCGTTTTGATAGTAGTGGACTTGCTTTGCTTGTTGCCATCACAGGAATACTCGCGACCATGCCCTATATTGCTCTACAAATATACGGTATCGAGGTTTCGTTAGCCCAGATGGGGGTCCCCCCATAGGCGCGGACTTTAGGTCACAGCGACCTCCTCTCTCCTTTTCCACAAAGGAGAAGTGAGAGCCAGCAGGTGTGCGCGTATGTCGGTCTCCTGGTGCCCGCGTTTGCGAGGACGATGGCAGAGGTAGCGCAGCAACCAGGGCAAACAGGCATGCAAACGCCGTTGGCTCCAGCCTCCCCACACCATCTGCTTGAGGGACGCGACACCGATGACCGTCAACGTCCAGGTGCTCACGACTTGCTGCACTGGCTCCATCGTCTCTGGATCGGGTGGGGTGGCGATCTCTTGAAGCAGTTCTCGTAGCACGTATGCCTCTCGCTCGTACAAGGCCCACCCGATGAGGAGCAATTGGACGACCAGACTGGCTCGCTCAATCTGTTTCAGACGCAGCACATGCATCTGTAAAAACGTCTTCATGCGTTTAAAGAGCAATTCGATCTGCCAGCGTGCTCGGTAGAGCCGCAAGACCACTTCGTTGGACCAGTCCTCTTCGCACAGTGTCGTCACGATCACCACCCACTCGGCCCACCACAACGTCTCTTCACGTGCCGGTGCCTGCCTTTGGCTTTAGCTTTAGCCTCTTTGGACTCTCTTGCCTTTTTCGCTTGCTCTTCTGGCAGATGCTTGAAAATCACCCGCACCTGGACGCGCTGTCCCTTTCCCGGTAAATTGATCCATCCAGAGAGGCTGGTACTTGCTCCATAGTCCAACGCTTCGGCTTGCCTTCGCACATCAATGAGCGTGCCATCTTCCTCTTCCAGATGCAGGTCATGCCCATGACGCCGGACGACGACCTGCCCTCCCTCTTTGATCACCGTGGCCAGATAGGCTTGGCGATACCCACTATCGCTCACATAGACCCAGTTCTGGCGCACGAGGCCCACTGGAATGGACTCGGCCTGGTGGTGATCACTGATCACCACGTGATCCATGCATCCTGCCAGCAGATCATAGCCCAGATGCAATCGCACGTCATCTCCTGTCCCCCCAATCACTTTGATCGAAGAGAAATCCAGCAGCACGATCCCTGTTCCTTTGAGTCCCTCTGGCAGCCAGCTCGGAGACTGTGCGGTTCCTATCAAGGTGCAGAGCATCCACGTGATCCAAGCTTCGGCTTTGAGCAGTCGCTTACGCCAGGCTTTTTCTGATAAAGAGCCGATTCCGGTGAGCACCGCCCAAATGCCCAGGCCGCGAAAAGAGAGACCGCATAAGGCATACGCCAGCAATGCCCGCAACAGATCGGTGGCGTTGCGCAGGTGGCGGATACGCACAAAGGCTCCCAGGTGTCGTGCCTGTTCTTCCAGATCTTGGGGCAAGTACGACAGGATTTCCTGGCTCCATTGTTCATTCAAAAGGGTATCCAGTTGCTCTTGGCTCGGCAATACCCTATCCTGTTTTGGTGAAGACATGGTGGCTCCTTCTGATGAGTCTTTTTTTCGTTTGAACTACTCTATCAGAAAAGGCTCCATGTCTCGTTTTTTTCCTCCTTTTTTCCTAAAGTCCGCGCCTATGGGGGGTCCCCCTTGAAATTTCCCTCCTCATCGCTTTCGCCATTCTGGCTGCGTATACCTATATCAGCGGTCTGCGAGCACCAGCTTTGATAGCCGTTGTCAAAGATATTTGTATCTGGCTGGTGGTGTTGATAGCAATTATCTATATCCCTATGAAATTAGGAGGCTTCGGAAATATTTTTGCGGCGGTTCACCAGAAAGCAGTGCAGCATCCAGAAACCTTCCATGATGTCCTTTTGCCTTCGCAATACAGTGCCTATGCAACACTGGCTCTGGGGTCCGCGCTGGCACTATTCCTTTATCCTCATACACTCACCGGTATACTGAGCACCAATAGCCGGGAAGTGATTAAGCGCAATGCTGCGCTACTGCCTGTCTACACGCTTTTGATCGGCTTGATAGGCTTGCTTGGCTATGTCGCGATTGCGGCCGGGGTACACCTTTCACCTGCATATGGCTCAAATTCTGCTTTACCGGCGCTTTTCGTGAAAATGTTCCCCTCCTGGTTCGCGGGTTTTGCACTGGCAACGATTGCGATTGGTGCCCTGGCTCCCGCTGCCATCATGTCTATTGCAGCAGCCAACCTCTTCACACGCAACATTTATCGAGAATACTTCCGTCCTCACTGTACGGAGCGCGAGGAATCGAATACGGCCAAAGCAGTTTCTCTCTTTGTCAAGGTGGGCGCGCTCATTTTTATTGTGTTTTTGCCCAGCACCCTGGTGATCAATTTCCAACTACTCAGTAATATCTGGATCATCCAGACCCTACCAGTTGTTTTCATTGGCCTCTATACCAACTGGTTCCATCGCTGGGCGCTCATTATTGGCCTGATCGGAGGGCTGATTGTTGGCACATGGATGGTAGTCATACAGAATTTCCAGTCATCAGTCTATACATTCAAGCTAGGAGGCATAACTCTTCCCGTGTATGCGGCGATAGCGGCTCTCGTAGCAAACCTGCTGCTCTGCTTAGTGTTGACCCCCGTTTTCAACAGTTTCAGTATTGCGACCGGAGAGGATGCGACGACGGCCACCGATTTTGAAGCGCATCCTGTGGCGGGCCTACTACAGCGGTCTCGCATCCAGGAGGCACTACCGAAGATGCAACCGTCTGTAGAAGCTTCTGTACGAAGTGACCATTACAGTCGACAACCAGAGAGGTAAAGCTCACCACGTATACAGCACGAGAGGGGTGTGTTATTATAATTGAGAGCAGAAAATGACGAAGGGACGGTAGTATATGCAAGAGCAAAGCGCTAACCCCGGGCCACAACCAGGTCAGGCTGGAACACCATCTGTTGTGTACCGTGTCGCCAATATGGAACAGGCCAGCGTACAAAAGAATCTGATTTATAAAACAGTTGATCTTTCTGACTTCAAGCTGGATATCTACCACCCTGCTACATATCAAAATAATGGGCGGCTTCCTGCTGTCCTGCTGATCCACGGGGATGGGCCACCCGAGGCACTCAAAAACATGAAGGATAATGGGCAATATGTTGGCTGGGGACAACTCATCGCCGCAGTTGGGTTAAGTGCAGTCACCTTCAACCATCGCTCATCACTGGATCTGCTCGACATTCATGGAGTTAGCAGCGATATCAAGGATTTGATTGACTATGTGCGCATCAATAGCGCGTCATTGCATATCGATGCGGATAGACTTGCGATCTGGGTCTGCTCAGCCGGATCTCCCTATGCATTGAAAGTAGCGCTGGGTGATGCTCCTGCATATATACGTTGTACCGCCTGCTACTATGGGATCGTAGACCTGCGCGTTTTCTATGAAGACCAGGTCAAACCCTCTGAAGAAAGAGAATCTGAACCCACACTTCCCCTGCTTTCTGACGATAAGTTCGCCGAATTTTCCGCAATCGCCCATCTACGGAAACGATCAGGAGAGATTGCACCACTGCTAATAGCGCGCGCAGGATTGGATCGGCACGTGCTGAACCGCTACATCGACCACTTCGTCATTGAAGCGATCACGCAAAACGCGCCCCTTACATTTCTCAACCATCCTACAGGTCATCACGGCTTCGATCAACTGGATAACAATGTACGTTCACACGAGATTATCAAAGTGACACTGGAGTTCTTGCAAACATACCTGCTACGTTAATATTAGGTACTGAGTAGAAAGCGATCGGATAATTTTCCCTATATCCAGCGTCTATATAGTTACCTAATTTTTGTACAAATTAGCGACCATGCTTTCAGGGGCAAAGGGCTTGAAAAATGAACGATGATGGTGCATACCTATCATGAGGAATCTAAAGCCAAAGATAGGAGGCCCATCACCATGATCGAGTGTAGCATA
>WNGE01005143.1_pt1 | contig 14910 bp, 14 predicted proteins | sample 5400651 | NCBI WGS metagenome assembly WNGE01 (sample SAMN13153370, study PRJNA577476) | soil metagenome | isolation source: 60 cm soil or saprolite under grassland replicate 2 | place: USA:California | collected 2016-06-15 | reverse complement strand
CGGCCAGGCTGCCTTGGCGCAACTGACCTGGAACGCCTCATGGTGGGCTTCCTGAAGACCCGGTAAACGCGGTGAAGGCGCCAGTCCTACACAACCGGATCTCGGCTACTTGTTCACTTGCTCTAGGACCGGTGCCTGGCAGGATTCGGTCTAGTCGTCCGGCTCGTCGTTCTCATTTCGGCTGCCCACGCTGGTCGTGTGGCTCTCATTTGGCCTTGCGCGGGCCGGGCGTGGGACTGTGGATCTAACGGTGTTCCGGCACTGAGACGCTGGGCGACGCTCGGCGAGGAAGGTGCCGTGATGACCGCGACACTGGATGACGTGACGAATAGGAAGCCGGCCGAGCAGTCGGCTGAGCAGCAGGCCCGTCAGGATCGGTACAACACCGCGAGCTGACAGAACGTCGCAGTGGCGGGGGCGCTAGATCTTTAAGCCAGTCGATCTGTGCGCGACGGGCACGGCAGCTCGGTGCCAGACGGGCAGCTCGACACGAATCTGCATGGTTATGGCTCGGCAGCGTCTCCGGGCGGAGGCGTGGGCACGATTCACGCGTCGCCGTCTCCGAGCGAGGGACCGGCAGGACCAGCCGCCGCTTCGCTCCTGTCGATCTGTATCTCGCCGCGCCACGCCCCGGTAGGTTCCCCGCGCTGCTCGATGAACTCCTTGAAGCGCTGCAGATCGGTGCTCACCCGATGGTCGTCAAGCGAGACCGCCGCGGCGGCCTTCTCCACCAGACCTTCGGGCAGCCACTCCAGGACCACGCTGATGCGAGTGCGGACGTTGTTCAGTGCCTCAAACTGCACCACGCCGGCGTGCGTGGTGCCGTCGACGCTGCGCCACGCGATGACGTCGTCGGGTCGCTGCTCGACGATCTCGGCGTCGAACTCACGGTGGACACCTCCGACCGAGGTCTTCCAGTGCGTGTGCCTGTCGTCGACCTGGTCGACCGAGACGACGCCGTTCATGAACTGCGGAAAGGATTCGAACTGCGTCCACTGGTTGTAGGCGACGCTGATCGGTACGTCCACCTCGATGTCATGACTCACGCTGGTCATGGGCGGTCTCCCTCAAGTCTTGGACGTCTGACATGAGAAGCCCACTGCGGTTCGAGCACTTCAGGCATCGCGATCGCGGTCATCGGCAGTCACCTCGCAGCGGTGGTTGTCACGGCCATGACGCCTCGGTCGGAGAGGTCACCATCAGCTCGCGCACCTCGCACGCCGGCGGGCGGTTCAACGCGAAGAGCACGGTCTGCGCGACGTCCTCGGGACGGGCGAGCTTGACGTCCGGGCCAGGCCGGTACTGCTCCGGGCGATCGTCGAAGAAGCGCGTCTGCATACCGCCCGGCAGTAGCAGGGTGACCCCGACCCGGCCGCCGAGCTCGGCGGCGAGAGCACGAGTGAATCCCACGACGCCGAACTTCGAGGCGCAGTACGCGGACGCCTCGGGCAATGCCCGCCAGCCGAGCGTGCTCGCCACCGTCACAACCCGGCCGTGCCGCTCGAGCAGCCACGGCATCGCGGCGCGGATGACCGCCGCGGTTCCCAGGAGGTTCACCCGCACGACGCGGTCCCAGTCGTCACCCGGCACGTCCGCCAGCGGGCCGCAGGCGTCGATGCCAGCAGCGCAGACCACGGCGTCGACACCGCCGGCGCCGGACGAGGCCTTTCGGGTCGCAGCTTCGGCCGCGCGGGTGTCGGCCAGATCGACCAGTTCGAACTCGACGTCGATAGCCGGCTCGCGCCGGTCGAGAACCACGGGTCGCCCGCCGTCCCGGAGTACCGCCGCGGCAACGGCTTCTCCCAGGCCGGACGACCCGCCCGTGATCAGAACTGTCGCGTCCACCCGGTTCCCTCCGGCGATCAGACCTTCTTGAAGGCGTCTCGCGCGCGATCGAGCATCGCGGCGAACGGCCCGGCAATCATGTTCGCCGCTGCGGACTCCACGCCCGCGTGCGGCCGCGTCGGCGCCATCGACTCGGCCGCCTGGACGAGCCGCGCCATGCGCTGCAAGTGTTCGGGATCGGTTTCGGCCACGAGCGCGGGGAACTCGTCGTTCTCCTCGTGCTCGGCGTGCGCCAGCACGGCACCCTTCAGCTCGGCGAACTGGATCGTGAAGTCCGCGTCGTCCACGCCGATCTTCTCCAGATCGGCGAGCATCTTCTTCGCCTCGTTCTCCTCGTGCAGCCTCGCCGACACGACGGCGTCACCGCCGGTCATCGCCTTGCGGGCACGCGGGTGAACGAACTCCTCCTCGGCTGTTTCATGCACGGCCAGCAGTCGCCGCAGGTCACGGAACGCTTCCGCACGCTGATCGCCGGCGCTCGTCTCGACCTCCGCGAAGAGCCGCTTTATCTCGTTGTGCTGCCCCTTCAGGAACGACACCACGTCCTGCTGTGGTTGTTGCTCGGTCGAAGCCATGGCGCTCTCCCCCTACGCAGATACTTTGCCGCTGCCGGAGCACGAGACGCGTGTGCGACGAGCGCCACGACCGGTTCGTGCCCGGCATCATCGACGCTATGCCCGCATGCTGATCCGGCTAAACGCGCGGCACGCCGGTTTGAACGAACCGTCTCGGGGAAACACTTCTCCCTGCTGAAGCCAGGACAGATGCTCGTTGAACCGCCAGCGACTTCCGAGGGGGGCGTGCTCCCTGAGCACGCAGGAGGTCACCAGTGCGAGTACTCGGGATCAACGCGATATATCACGACCCAGCTGCGGCGCTGGTGATCGACGGTGTGACCGTCGCCGCCGCCGAAGAGGAACGGTTCAGCCGTCGCAAGCACGGCAAGCGGCCGGTGCCCTTCTCGGCGTGGGAAACGCCGGATCAGGCAGCTGCCTGGTGCCTCCTGCACGGCGGCATCGCTGCCGAAGACGTCGATGCCGTCGCCTACTCCTACAAACCGGCCCTGCACCGGCCCGCCGCGGATCTGGGCCTGCGCGATCCGTGGGATCACCTGCGCCAGACCTACGCGCTGGCGGCGCCGAACTTCCTCGCGACCGCACTGCCCGGGCTCGATGCGGCCCGGGTCCGGTACGTGCCGCACCACGTCGCGCACGCTGCCTCAGCCGCATTGGCCGCTCCGTTCGGCGGCAACTGCAGCGTGCTCGTCCTGGACGGCCGTGGCGAACAGCACAGCCATCTCGCGGCGCGCTATAGCGACGGTCAGGTACAGCCGCTGTTCTCGCAGAGGCTGCCGCACTCGCTGGGCCTGCTCTACGAGGAAGCCACCGATCACCTCGGCTTCCTGCGCGCCAGCGACGAGTGCAAGGTCATGGCCCTGGCGTCATACGGCGAGCCGCGGCACCTCGACCATCTGCGCGGCTTCGTGCACGCCACCGGCGACGGCGGATTCGCCGCGTCCGGGGTGGACTGGGACGTGCTGGTCAAGCGCCGCAATCCGGCCGAACAGTGGACCGCCGATCATGCCGATCTCGCCGCGAGCGTGCAGGCAGTGCTCGAAGAAGTGCTGCTGGATCTGGTCCGCTGGCTGCACGAGCAAACCGGCGATCGCAATCTGGCACTCGCCGGCGGCGTGGCGCTCAACTGCGTGGCCAACACGCGCATCGCGGCAGAGGGCCCGTTCGACTCGGTGTGGGTCCAACCCGCGGCCGGGGACGCCGGCACTGCGCTCGGCGGGGCGCTGCACCTCGCGCAGGTGCTCGACGGGCGGGTCAACCCGATCGACGGTGCCGACCTGGGCCGTGAGTTCGACGAAGACGAGATCGAGTCGCACCTTCGGCTCGCGCGCGTGCCGTACGAGCGGCCTGCCGATCTCGCGCAGGCCGTTGCCGACGAACTGGCCGCGGACGGCATCGTGGCGTGGTTCCAGGGACGCAGCGAGTACGGACCACGCGCCCTCGGGCACCGTTCGCTGCTCGCGCATCCCGGTCAGGCAGCCAATCTGCGGCGGCTCAACGACGTCAAGGGCCGCGAGCAGTTCCGGCCCGTGGCGCCCATGGTGCTGGCGAGCCGTGCGGGGGACATCTTCCGGCGTGGCCCACTGCCGTCGCCGTACATGCTGTTCGTGCACGACGTCGAGGCCGCGTGGCGTGACCGCATGCCGGCGGTCGTCCACGTCGACGGCACGGCGCGCGTCCAGACCGTTGAGCGGTCCACCGAGCCATTGGTCGCCCGGATGCTCGAAGCCTTCGAGCGGGAGACCGGGCTGCCTGTCGTCGTTAACACCAGCCTGAACACTGCTGGGCGGCCGATGGTCGACGACATCCGCGACGCGCTGGAGTGCTTCGGCTCGACACCGATCGACCTTCTCGCGATCGGGCCGTTCCTAGTCCGCAGGGCGCGTCTCGGGGTGCGCACATGACGGTCAGCATCGTGATACCGACCGTCGGGCGAGGGACGCTGGCGACGCTGCTGGACTCGCTCGCGCATCGGGACGGTCCCGTGCCCGCCGAGGTGATCGTCGTCGACGACCGACCGGGCGGACCGCCGCTTGGTGTCGAGTTTCCGGGCTGGCTGGACGGGCGGACGCGGATCCTGCGCAGTGGCGGGCACGGACCGGCTGTCGCGCGCAATGCGGGCTGGCAGGCTGCCCGCAGCGACTGGGTGGCCTTCCTCGACGACGACGTGGTCGTTGGCAACGGCTGGCTGCGCGACCTGGCGGACGACCTCGACGGCGCGGCGCGCGACGTGGCCGGCGTCCAGGGGCGGATCACCGTTCCGTTGCCCGCGCAGCGGTGTTCGAACGACTGGGAACGCAACACGGCCGGGCTCGCGGCGGCGCGCTGGATCACCGCCGACATGGCCTACCGCCGCAGCGCGCTGGTCGATGCCGGCGGGTTCGACGGGCGGTTCCCGCGGGCCTTCCGCGAGGACGCCGACCTGGCGCTGCGCATGCTCGATCGCGGCTGCCGGCTCGTGCTCGGGAACAGGCGCGCGATCCATCCGGTGCGAGCAGCTGGCTGGTGGGCGAGCGCGCGCCAGCAGGCCGGCAATGCCGACGACGCGCTCATGTCCCGCGTGCACGGCGACACGTGGCGTGAGCGGGCCGGCGCGCCGCGCGGACGCTTTGCCGAACACGCGTTGACGAGCTGCGTGGCGATCAGCGCCGGTGTGCTCATGCTGGGTGGGCGTCGCCGTGCGTCGCTCGCCGCCACCGCGGCCTGGGCGGCGGCCACCGCGCGATTCGCCTGGCTGCGGATCGCCCCGGGCCCACGCGACCCTGCGGAGATAGCGCGGATGATCAGCACCAGCCTGGTGATCCCGCCACTCGCTGTCGGTCATCGCCTCGCCGGACGGATCCGGCATCGGCACGCGGGCCGGAGGCGATCGCCTTTCGCGGCCGTGCTGTTCGACCGCGACGGCACGATCGTGCATGACGTGCCGTACAACGGCGATCCGGATCTGGTCCAGCCCGTCCGGGGTGCCCGCGAGGCGCTGGACCGGCTGCGCGCGGCCGGCGTCGCCGTCGGCGTCATCACCAACCAGTCGGGCATCGCGCGCGGACTGGTCACCGCCGCCGAGGTCGAGTCGGTGAACGCCCGCATCGAGGAGCTGCTCGGCCCCTTCGCCGTGTGGCAGGTCTGCCCGCACGCGCCCGACGACGGATGCCCGTGCCGCAAGCCGAACCCCGGCCTCGTCGTGCGCGCGGCCGCCGCGCTCCGTGTGCCGCCCCGCAAGTGTGCCGTGGTCGGCGACATCGGCGCCGACGTCGAGGCGGCGCGGGCAGCGGGCGCGCTCGGCGTGCTCGTGCCCAACCCGACGACGCTGGCGGACGAGATCCGGGCCGCCCCGGTGGTGTGCGCCTCGCTCGGCGAAGCTGTGGAGGCCGTGCTGGCCGGTGGTGCGCGATGAGGCGCGACGTGCTGGCCGTCCGGCTCGACAGCATGGGCGACGTCCTGGTCACCGGCCCGGCGATCCGGGCACTGGCAGCCGGATGCACCCGGCTGACCGTGCTGGCCGGCCCCACCGGCGCTGAGTCAGCGCGCCTGCTGCCCGGTGTCGACGACGTCGTGGTGTGGCCGTGCCCGTGGATTCTCGCCACGCCGCCGCCGGTGAGCGGCGACTCCGTCCGCGAACTCGTCGAGCGGATTGCCTGGCTGCGGGTCGACGAGGCGGTGATCTTCACCTCGTTCCACCAGTCAGCGCTGCCCACGGCGTTGCTGCTGCGGCTCGCGGGCGTCCGCCGGATCGCGGCCGTGAGCACGGACTACGCCGGCTCGCTGCTCGACGCCCGCCTCGCTGAGCCGGACGACGCGCCCGAGCCCGAGCGGATGCTCGACATCGCCCGCGGCGCAGGCTTCGAGCTGCCGGCCGGTGACGACGGCAGGCTTGCCGTCCGGCGCCCCCTGGTGCCGCCGCCCGCACTGCCCAGGCGGCCGTACATCGTGCTGCATCCCGGCGCCACGGTGCCCGCGCGGGCGTTCCCGGCGGCGCGCTGGGCGGAGCTCGCAACAGCTCTCAGCGGCGCCGGCTGCTCGGTGGTCGTGACCGGCTCGGCCCGCGAGGAGCAGCTGACCGCGCAGGTTGCGTCCGGCGGCCGCTTGCCCGGGCACGTCCGCGACTGGGGCGGCGGGCTCGACCTGATGGCCCTCGCCGCCGTACTGGAACGTGCCGCCACCGTGGTCGTCGGCAACACCGGGCCGGCGCACCTGGCGGCGGCGGTCGGGACGCCGGTCGTCTCGCTCTTCGCCCCGGTGATCAGCAGCCGCCGGTGGGCGCCGTACGGCGTGCCGGTCGAGTTGCTCGGCGACCAGCGCGCACCGTGCCGCGACACCCGGGCGCGGGTGTGCACGGTGCCGGGCCACCCGTGCCTGTCCGACGTCCCGGTCGAGGACATCTGCGCCGCGGTGCACCGGCTCGCCGGCACGACGATCCGCGAGGAGGTGACGGCATGAAGGTGCTGCTCTGGCACGTCCACGGCAGCTGGACGACTGCCTTCGTCCAGGGACGGCACGAGTACCTCCTGCCGGTGTTGCCCGATCGCGGGCCGGACGGCCGGGGCCGGGCGCGCACCTGGTCGTGGCCATCGGCCGCCAGGGAGCTTGCCCCGGCGCAGTTGCGCGACGAGCGGCCCGACGTCGTGGTCCTGCAACGCCCGCACGAGGCGGCGCTAGTGCGTGACTGGCTCGGCCGCGAAGCGGGCCGCGACATCCCGGCGGTCTACGTCGAGCACAACACGCCCCCCGGGCCGGCCGTCACCACCAGGCACCAAGTGGCCGACCGAGATGATCTGCCGCTGGTCCACGTCACACACTTCAACGAGTTGGCCTGGGACAACGGGCGCGCTCCCACCGTGGTCATCGAGCACGGCATCGTCGACCCGGGCGCGCGTTACACCGGCGAGCTGGCGCGGATGGCCGTCGTGGTCAATGAACCGGCCCGTCGTGGCCGGGCCGTCGGTGCCGACCTCATCGAACGGTTCTGCGCGGCCGGGCCGGTCGACGTCTTCGGCGCCGGCGTTGAGCGCCTGCCTGCGCACCTGACCGGTCACGGCGACCTGCCGCAGGACGCCATGCACGCGGAGCTGGCCCGCCGCCGCATCTACGTGCACACGACGCGGTGGACGTCATTGGGCCTGTCGCTCATCGAGGCGATGCACCTCGGCATGCCGGTGATCGCGGTCGAGACGACGGACGTGGCCCAGGCGGTGCCCCCGTCTGCCGGAGTCGTGTCGACGGACATCGCCCGGCTCGTGGTGGCGGCTCAGATGTACCTGGACGACCCAGAGGCCGCTCGCCTGGCCGGCAAGTCGGGCCGGCAGGCAGCGCTCGCGCGCTACGGCCTGGACCGCTTCCTCACCGACTGGGACCGACTGCTGCAGGAGGTGACCCGATGAGAATCGCGATGCTGTCCGAGCATGCAAGTCCGCTCGCCGCCGTCGGAGGTGTCGACGCGGGAGGGCAGAACGTCCACGTCGCCGCCCTGGCCGAATCGCTCGCCCTGCGCGGCAACGACGTGGTGGTGTACACCCGGCGGGACTCACTGGATCTGCCGGATTCGATCGAGATGGCGCCGGGCGTGACAGTCGAGCACCTGCGCGCCGGACCGCCCGAGCCGATCGGCAAGGATGACCTGCTGCCGTACCTGCCCGCGCTTGCCGTTGAGCTGGCGTCGGGTCTGCGGGAGAAGCGGCCCGGCGTGCTACACGCGCATTTCTGGATGAGCGGTCAGGTCGCCGCGTGCGCGGCGCCGTTGCTCGGGATTCCCGTGCTGCAGACGTTCCACGCGCTCGGCACGGTCAAGCGTCGCTGGCAGGGCGCCGCGGACACCAGCCCGCGGCAGCGGATTGGGGTCGAACGTGCGGTCGCACGTTGCGCGACCCGGATCATCGCCACCTGCACGGACGAGGTTCGCGAACTGGTAAGCCTCGGAGCGGATCGTTCGCGGATCGACGTCGTGCCGTCCGGCGTCGACATCGGACGCTTCCGGCCGGACGGCCCAGTGGCGGCGCGTAGTCGCCGGCCCCGCCTGCTCAGCGTCGGCCGTCTCGTGCCGCGCAAGGGCGTCGACGACGCGATCGCGGCGCTGCGCTGGGTGCCCGATGCCGAGCTGGTTATCGCGGGCGGCTCCGAACCGAGCCAGGCGAGCGGCGATCGCGAGACGCGCCAGCTGCGCGAATGCGCGGCGAGCCACGGCGTCCTCGATCGGGTGCGGTTCATCGGACGGGTCCCCCGGGCGGACCTGCCCGCACTGATCCGTTCCTCGGACCTGGTGGTGTGCATGCCGTGGTACGAACCGTTCGGCATCGTGCCGATCGAGGCGATGGCATGCGGCGTGCCGGTCGTCGCCAGCGCCGTCGGCGGACTGCTCGACACCGTCATCGACCAGGTGACCGGTGTGCTGCTACCACCGCGCCGGCCCAGGACGCTGGGCGAAACCATCCGCGCGCTGCTCGCCGACCCGGACCGTCGCCGAGCCCTCGGCCGAGCCGGCGCGGAGCGGGCTCGCACGCACTACGACTGGTCGCGGCTGGCCGGCCTCACCGAACGCAGCTACCTGCGCGCGCTCGCCACCCAGCCGGCTGCGGCGCCAAGCAGCGAGGTGGCGGGATGACGCTGATCGCCGCCCGGGCGGCACGCCAGCACATCGACGAGCTCGCCGCCGCGCTCGACGCGTTCGAGCCGGCCCTGGAGGTCATCCGGCGCTGGGGCGGTGAGCTGGCCGACGTGCTCACCGGCGGCGGGCGCCTGCTGGTCGCCGGCAACGGCGGCAGCGCCGCCCAGGCGCAGCACCTCACCGCGGAGGTCGTCGGGCGCTACCGGGAGGATCGCCAGCCGTTCTCGGCGATCTCGCTGCACACCGACACGTCCTCGCTGACCGCGATCGTCAACGACTACGGGCCCGACGAGGTGTTTGCCCGGCAGGTACAGGCACACGGCCGCCGCGGCGACGTGTGCGTGTTGATGTCGACGTCCGGCAGGAGCCGCAACGTGATCTGCGCGGCTGAACGTGCGCGCGCCTGCCAGGTCACGACCTGGGCGCTCACCGGCCGGGCCCCGAACCCGCTCGCGGCCGCGTGCGACGACCGGCTGGCCGTCGACGCCGGCGATACCGCGACCGTGCAGGAGATGCATCTCGTCGCGCTGCACCTGCTGTGCGAGGCGTTCGACGACGAACTGCACGGCAGGCAGCCGTGAGCCGCGCGATCGTCGTCATCGGCGACTCGATGCTCGACGTGGACGTCCTCGCACAAGCCGATCGCTTGTGCCCGGACGCGCCGGCCCCCGTGCTGCACGACCCGGTCTCGCGGCCCCGTCCGGGCGGCGCGGCACTCGCGGCGCTGATCGCCGCGGCGGAGCATCCGCACGTCGTGCTCGTGACGCCGGTCGGCGATGACGAGGCAGGCGAGCAGTTGCGCGGGTTGCTGCGCGACCGGCTCGAACTCGTCCCCGTGCCGACGTCGGGCAGCACGCCGGTCAAGACGCGGCTGCGAGCGGGGGAGCACGTGGTGGCGCGCATCGACACCGGCGGGGAGCGGGGATCGCTCGGCGCCTTGCCGTCGGCCGCCTCGCGTGCGCTCGCTGAAGCCGCTGCCGTCCTCGTCTCCGACTACGGCGGCGCGGTGACGTCGGACCCGCGGATCCGACGGCTGCTTGCCGGCATCGCCGCGAGCACGCCGCTGGTGTGGGACCCGCATCCGCGAGGCGGCGAGCCGGTTGCCGGTGCCCGGCTGGTGACGCCGAACGCCAGGGAGGCCCGCGACGCGGTACCGGACATTACCGGCGAGAGTCTGTCGGCCGTGCGGCGCCGCGCGGCAGCTCTGGTCGAACGCTGGTCGGCCGCCTCGGTGGCGGTGACGCTGGGCGAAGGCGGTTGTGTGCTGTCGTTCGGCGCCGGCGCGCCGCTGGTCATGCCCGCGCCGGCGGTCCGCGCCGCCGACACTTGCGGAGCCGGCGACTGCTTCGCGGCGGCGGCCTCGTCGGCGTTCGCCCGTGGCGCGCTTGCCAGCGAGGCGGCGGCACGCGCGGTCGAGGCAGCGACCGAATTCGTCGCGGCCGGAGCCGCCAGTGCACTCGTCGACGGCAGGATGCCGGCCGCCGCGGCGCGGCGACCCAAGGACGACGTCGAAGCCCTGCTGCGCCGGGTTCGCGCGCGCTCGGGCGGTGTCGTGTCCACTGGCGGCTGCTTCGACCTGCTGCATGCCGGCCACGTCGCGACGCTCGAAGCCGCCCGGCGGCTCGGCGACTGCCTGATCGTGTGCCTGAACTCCGACGACTCGGCGCGCCGCCTTAAAGGCGACGGCCGGCCACTGCAGCCGGCAGCGGACCGCGGCCGCGTGCTCAGCGCGCTTCGCTGCGTGGACGCCGTCGTGGTGTTCGACGAGGACACGCCGATAGACGTGCTGCGCCGCCTGCGCCCGGACGTGTGGGTGAAGGGCGGCGACTACGCCGGCGCGGCGCTCCCCGAGGCGGCCGTGCTCGACGAATGGAACGGCGAGGTGGTGACGTTGCCGTACCTCGGGGGGCGCTCGACGACCGAACTCGTCGGATTGGCCCAGGCGATGCCACAGGCGTCGCGATGACTGGGCGGCCCGTCGCGCTCGTCCTGCGCGCACTCGGACTGGGCGACGTCGTCACCGGCCTGCCCGCGTTGCGGCTGCTGCGGTCCGCCTTGCCGGAGCATCGGATCGTACTGGCCGCGCCGCGGCACTTCGAGCCGGTCATCCGGCTGGCCGGCACGGTAGACGACGTCGTGCACGCGAGCGGGCTGCGCCCGCCGCATGACGCGCCGCCGCGTGCCGATGTGGCGATCGACCTGCACGGCAAGGGACCGCAGAGCCACGACGTGCTGCGCGCGCTCGAACCGCGCCGGCTCGTGGCGTTCGGACTCGACGGGCACGTCTGGGCGGCGAGCGAGCACGAAGTCGCCCGCTGGTGCAGGCTGATCGGAGAAGCCTTCTCCGTACCCGTGGGTATGGAAACTGTGGCCGGGACGCTACGCGCACCGGACGTCGCGACGCCCCGCGGACTGGTCATCGTCCATCCCGGGGCCGGATCGCCCGCGCGGCGGTGGCCGCCGGAGCGCTTCGCCGCGCTCGGTGGTCTGTTGCACGCGGTCGGCCACGACGTCGTGGTGACCGGCGGCCCCGGCGAGGCAGGCCTTGCCGAGACAGTTGCCGACGCCGGACACGTCGCCGCGCGGGCGGGCCTTTCCCTCATCGAGCTGTTCGCGCTCGTCGCGAACGCCCGCTTGGTCGTCAGCGGCGACACGGGCATCGCGCACGTCGCGTCGGCGTACGGCACGCCGTCGGTCGTGCTGTTCGGCCCGGTGTCGCCCGCAGTGTGGGGGCCACCGCCTGACCCGCGGCATCAAGTGGTCTGGCACGGCGACGTCCATCGCGGGCAGGGCGACCCGCACGGCCGGCAGATCGACCCGGCGCTCGCGGCCATCAGCGTCCGGGAGGTGCGTGCGGCATGTGACCGCGCGCTGGCGCACTACCTGGAGCCGCTGCGTGCGTGATGTCGCTGGAGACCTGGCCGCGCGGGTCAGCGTCGTATTGCTCACCCACAATTGCGACCGTTGGCTCCCATCGACGCTCGCCCACCTCGCCGAACTCCGCCTGCCGATCATCGCCGTCGACAACGCGTCCACCGATCGCACCGGCGAACTGCTGCGGTCGCAAGCTGGTGTGGACGTCGTGCAGCTGACGGACAACATGGGCGCCGCCGCTCGCAACGTCGGCATTTCCCGCGCGCGGACGCCCTACGTCGCCTGCTGCGACGACGACGGATGGCACGAGCGGGACGGGCTGCAGCTGGCCGCCGACCTACTCGACCGGCATCCGCGACTCGGACTGGTGAATGCCCGGATACTGGTCCGCGACGAGCAGTCCCTCGACCCGATCTCCGCAGAGATGGCTGCCAGCCCGCTGCCCGACGAGCACGGCATACCGGGCAAGGTGCTGATCGGGTTCATGGCAGGCGCGTGCGTCGTGCGCGTTGCTGCCTACCAGGAGGTCGGCGGGTACGACCCGCGCGTGTTCATCGGCGGCGAGGAGGAGACTCTCGCGTTCAAGCTGGCGCGCGCGGGCTGGCAGATGCGGTACGCGCCCGACGCGGTCGTGCACCACTACCCGAGCCTGGCGAACGCGCCACACCTGCGGGACTACAGCATCCGCAACACCATCTGGAACGCGTGGCTACACCGGCGCCTGGGCAGCGCGCTGCGTTGGACGGGCTTCACGGTTGCCGCGTCGCCGAAGAACCGCGACCTGGTCCGTGGGCTGCTGATGGCAGTCGCCGGCATGCCCTGGGTGCTCAGGGAGCGACGTCCGATGCCCGCAGACCTCGATGACCGGTTACGGGTACTCGACCGGCGCCGCTTCCGTGGCCAGACCCCGGTGCGCAGGCGGTGAGCATGTTTGCCGACGTACGGCGCTGGGCATACCGACGGCCGAACCGGCTGAGCAAGCAGCCCGTCGCCCGACCACGGCTGGAGCTGCTGATGCCGGTCCGAGCTGCAGAGGTCGATTCTCGCTTGCTCGCGATCTACCTCAACGACCATCTCGCCGGAGCGACGGCCGGCGTCACGCTCGCTCGTCGCGCCGCCCGTTCCGCGCATGCATCGCGCGACGCGAGAGAAACCCTGCATTGGATCGCCGAGCAGGTAGCGGAGGACCGCTCGGCATTGCGGAAGATCATGCGGAGGCTCGACGTCCCGGAACGTTCCTACAAGGTGCGCCTGGGCTGGATCGCGGAGCGGGCCGGCCGGCTGAAGATGAACGGCCGCCTCGTGCGGCGCTCACCGCTGAGCAGTCTGCTCGAACTCGAGGCGCTGCGCGTCGCGATCGAAGGCAAGAAGGCCGGCTGGCGTGCACTGCGTGAGATCCTCGACAACGACTCTCGACTCGACGCCAAGCTGCAGAAGTTGCTCGCCCGCGCGGCGCGCCAAGCTGACGCCGTCGAAGAACTGCATACGCAAGCGACATCCGTGCTGGCGCTGGCATGAGAATCGTTATCACCGGTGCGTCGGGCAACGTCGGCACCGCGCTGCTTCGACGGTTGAGCCGCGACGGACACGAACTCGTCGGTGTTACGCGGCGGCAGCCACCGCAGGTGGAACCGTACGCTGGCGTACGGTGGGTTCGGCTGGACATCGCCGAGCCGACTGCCAAGGCGCGGCTTGCCAATGAGTGCCACGGCGCCGACGCGCTCGTGCACCTCGCGTGGCTGATCCAGCCGTCCCGTGACCGCGAGCGGTTGCGCCGTGTGAACCAGGACGGCACCGCGACGGTAGCGAACGCGGTGCAGGCAGCCGGAGTCCCGCACCTCGTGCACATGTCCTCGGTCGGCACGTATGCGAGGGCGCCCCGCGGCGCGTGGATGGACGAGACGTGGCCCGCTACCGGCGTGGCGTCATCGTCGTACAGCGTCGACAAGGCTGCCGCCGAGCAGATCGTCGACAAGGTGCCGGACACGGTCACGGTTGCTCGCGTACGTCCCGCCCTGATCCTGCAGGCGGAGGCGGCCAGCGAGATATCCCGCTACTTCCTGGGCAGGCTCGTTCCGGTGTCGTTCCTGCATCCGGCGCTGTTCCGATTCGCACCCTGGCCTCGCGAGCTCCACCTGCAGTTCGTGCACGCCGAGGACGTCGCCGCCGCGCTCGCTTTGATACTCGAGCAGCGCGCGGGCGGCGCGTTCAACCTGGCGGCCCAGCCGCCGATCGATCGCGTGGAGGCTCGCCGCATCTTCGGCGGCATCGCGCCGCCCGTCCCGTTGCAGCTCGTGCGCGGCGCAGTCGACCTGTCGTGGCGTGCGCGGTTGCAACCGGTCGACGCCGGATGGGTGGATCTCGGCGCGTCCGTCCCGCTCATGCTGGCCGATCGAGCGCGCAAGGAACTCGGCTGGCAACCACAGCATCGGGCCGACGACACGCTCCAGGAGTTCCTCCGTGCGTTGCAGCGCCGGGAGGGTCACCCCGGACCGCTGCTTTATCCGAGGCGGTTGATCAGGCGCTCGCCGACGGTTTCGAACGCGCGATGACATTGCCGCTTCGACGTCCCGCACATCCAGGCCGAGCCGTTCTAGATCACAGTTTCGCCTGAATTAGCCGTCGACATCGCGCAACTGGCCGCGCGGCGATGGGACGCCGCAGTAGCAGACCCGGCCCGGCGTCTCGTGCTGTTCGACGCGGCCGTCGAGGTACACGGCGGTGCCGCCTGCCAAGGGCCGGAGTGCCGGCGGAGCAGGTGGAGTCCGGTCTGGCCCCCGACCTGCTCACGATCGTCGACGGGTTCGGATCGGTCGGGCCGCGTCATGTAGGCGCCCGACTGGTGCGCAAGCGGGCCGACCGCTGGGCAGGCGCGCTGATCGGCGCGGTTCGCGACGGTCGGATCGAGGCGCCCGAAAACAGCGCCCTAACGCCGGCGGCACCGACGACATCGTCATTCTGTGCAGCACGATGCGACGACCCAGCTGGCGGTTGCCAGGCGTCTTCCGCATCAAAGGC
>WNGE01014417.1_pt1 | contig 14913 bp, 13 predicted proteins | sample 5400651 | NCBI WGS metagenome assembly WNGE01 (sample SAMN13153370, study PRJNA577476) | soil metagenome | isolation source: 60 cm soil or saprolite under grassland replicate 2 | place: USA:California | collected 2016-06-15 | reverse complement strand
CCAAAGAGGGGAATGTGGGGTGGGGGCGGCGTGTCCTGCCGGAGGACGCGAACGCAGCGCAGGGCGACGAACAGCCCCACCCTCTCGGAAGAGCCCCGGTGGGGCGCAGGACGCCTCGGCGAATCGCCGGCAGATGTGACACATCCGATTCCTCGAACGCTGAAAGAAGTGAGACAAGCGACCACCCACACCGCATCGACCGGTTCACCGCCGAACCAGAAGACGCGGGGAGCGCCCCGTCACCCCGTCCTGGACATGCAGGGTGGCGGGGTGTTGTCGTGTCCTACCGCAACGACGTCGACCTGCGCGTCGACAGCAGCGTCGCATTCAGCTCCGACCGCACCCGCTGTTCGCGTCACGCTGCGCGCCGACCTCGCCGTGCCAAACCCGAAGGCCGTCGTGCGCATCAGCGGCCTGATCCCGGAAGGCGTGAGCGCGCTGGCTGACACACGGCGAGCGCGCCAGATCGGCGACTCGTGAGGGCCAGCTAGCGTACGACGCCATGGCCGAACCTGCGCTCACGATCGAGACGTACCGCCACGCCCTGAGGTCGCTGGTGCTCGCGTGGAAGCCTTTTCTCGGCAAGCCGCGCGCGACGACTGTGGCGTCGGCAGCGGGGTCGCGACCCTCGGGTCAGCAGGATCGCGGTGCTACAGGTCGGGGTGAACTACTTCAAGCTGTGGCAAGTGCTCCTTGATCGATTGAAAGTCGTTCCAGTTGTTTGTAACAAGAGGAATGCTGGGCTGATGCGCTACGGCCAGTGCTGCCGTCCAGAGGTCGTTGGCACCGTCCCCATGCAGATGACCGCGGACCTTCGGCCATGTGCGCGCCCACGTGTCGGCGACATCTGCGGAATACGGCAGCGCGACATACCGCGCGAGCGTCGCCCGGAGGCCCGCCATGCGACGCTCACCCCACCCTGCGCTGTGATCCATCCCGAGGAGTGTCACTCAAGCGTCGGGACGAAGTCCGGCCGGTATGGCGCCACTGAGATCGGCTGGGACGGAAGTGCTCGACCGCCGGGATCCGACGCCACAAATGTGCAGGGTGCGGCGTTGAGCGGCCGCGCCCTGCACATTCAGCTGGCCTCTGCACGCCGCCGTCATCTACGAGCGCGCGGACTAGCTCTGCCGACCGGCGCGACCCGGCACGCCTGCTCGGCCGGCTCGCATGCCCGATGCGGTTCGGTGAGCGTTCAATGAGCGGCGGCTTTGATCTCATCGGCTTTGATCAGGCCCTGGACCAGCGGCTCACTGCCGTACCCCGAAGCCGCAAAGCCGCAGTCGAGCTTCTGCTCAAATTCTTGCTCGTCGGTCGGGCCGGACGGAGTAAGGATTCGAGCCGCGTCCTCGAAGCAGTGCGCTCCCTTGTCGTACGCCCGGCACGCCCGGCGGACCAGCACGGAAACTGGCTGCAGCCGGACAGTAGGGGAACCGATTCGACTCAGCTCGCGGCCGCAGCCACGAAGCTGGTATGCCATGGAGTCCAGCGCGGAACTCGTGATGTGGGTCGGAGAACCGTTGAAGACTTTGTTCATCTTCGCGGGCAACTGCTCGACCGCCTGAAGCCACAGCAGTTCTTGGCCGGTCATAGGTCCCGACGTCGTAGGCGCAGGTGTCGGCGCGGGCGGCGCTGTGGCCGTGTGCGTGTCCGTTGGTGCGTTGACTGCATCGCTCGCCGTCGCGAGCGACCCGGTGCCGCCGGTGCTGGTCGTGCACGCACCCACGGACAACAGCGCCACACATGCAATCAGCGCCACCGACCTCCGCTTCGCAGAGCAACAGCTGTCGGCAGTCATCGATTCGCCCTTCTGTGTGGAGACCCTGCGGTCGCTCACGGCATGCCGCCCTTGACGACCAGCGCGTATGGCTGCGGGCCATGAGGCACGTTCGAGCCGATGACGTCGATGGTCCAAGTGCCCGCCGCAGGCTGGGCGATGTGGACCACTTCGACGTTGTTGGCCGTGTCGAAAGTGGCCGCAGCGCCGTCGGCCTGATTACCCACCCGCACGGTGCCCTCGGGCGAGGTGACGACGAGGTTCAGGTTGTTGACGAGGCTGGCGCCTGGGTGGTCGTTGTAGGCGAGCACGACACGCAACGGCGCGGCGGAGTTAGTGATGGTGACCGTGGTGCGCCGGCTCTGGCCGGTGTGGAGCTTTCGGTTCTGCTGTAGGGACAACGTCGCGCCGTCTTGCGGCTTGGCGACGGCCGCCACGTCGATGCGACCGAAGCCCTGGTGCGGGTCCACCACGGCGCCGGCAGGTGCGGTGTTGGGCAGCCGATCAGCGCCGGCGATAAGGACGGCTTTCAGCAGAGCTGCCGTCGGATTGCCGATCCCGCGGTCGCGGCGCAGGTGTTGGCGGAGCACTGCGACAGCACCAGCGGTCAACGGCGTGGCCATGCTCGTGCCGCCCATGTAGAAGTACCTTGGCGACCCGGGGAACGGTCGCCACCCGGTTGCTGTCGGGCTGAGCATCGTTGATTTCGTCGACAGGATCCACGTGCCGGGCGCGACGATCTCGGGCTTGATCCGCCCGTCCGCCGTGGGCCCGCGGCTGGAGAATGCCACGACCTGGTCTGGGTCGTCGGCCATCGGCGCGCCCTTATAGGGCACGGCGGGGTAGTCCTTCGGCCACCAGCCGCTATATGTCTCGGCATCGAAGGCGTGACGAAGGTTCTCGCACGCACCGACTGTGATGCAGTTCTTGGCCGTGCCGGGCGGCGTGACCGACCCGAGGTTGATCATGCCGTCGCCGTCGGAATCGGTGCCGTCGTTGCCGGCGGCCACGACGATGCACATCGTCGGGTGATCCCAGACGAATTGGTCGAGCTGGCGCGACTGGGCGTCGTAGGCGCCGGGATCGCCGCCGCCCCAGGAGTTCGAGTGGATGCGCGCGCGTTTGGCGTACGCGTCGGCGAACACCGTGGAGATGTCGGCCGGTATGCCGGCAAGCAGGTAGCGACCGTAGTGCTGCAGATCGTGCGGGTCCTTCCAATCGAGCGCCTGCTCCACGGCCTGAAACACCAGTCGAGCCCGGTAGGCCAGGCTGCGGATCGGTGCCTGACCGGGCAAGGCGGCACTCGCCGTGCCGTCACCGACCGCCGAACCGGTGACGTGGGTGCCATGTCCCGAGTCGAGGTCGGCCGCCCCGTCGTCGCCACCAGGGTTGTGGATGTAGGCGGCGAAATCCGGCGCGATGGGGTAGCTCGTCACCGATTTCACGCGCCCGGCGAAGTCGGGATGTACCGGACTGGTGCTGCCGACGTCGAACCCGGTATCGCATATGCCCACGATCTCACCGGAGCCATCCAGGTCGGGCACGCCGGTCAGCGCGGCCGCGTCCGCTTTCATCACACCGACGGCCACATCGTTGCTGATGCGGTTCACCGCCTTGCGTCGCACCATGCGCACACCGTGAATCTGCGACAGTGCGTCGAGCTGCCGGCGCCGGCTGGCGGCGGCGCCGGTGGGCTGCTCCACGACCAGGAGCCCGGCACCGGACTCGTCGGCCGCAATCCGCAGACCCAGTTTCCGCACCGCACTACGGGCCTTGCGGGCTTCGCGCGGCGTGAAGAATTCCACGGTCAAGGTGTCGGGCAGCAGCCGGGTGCGAGGCAAGCGCGCCGCGTCAGGATCGACCACCTCGCGCCGGGCGGCCGTAGGCAGGTGGCCAGCCCACCTAACCTCCGGCAGGCCAGCGATTCGGAAGATTTGCTCTTGGCCCGCCCGCACCACAACGGTGAATCCGAAGTGCGCATCGACGACCTCGCCGCCGGCCTTTGCCACCGCGGCCAGCCATTCCGGCTTCACCGGCCCGATGAACTGCACCAGATAATGGTGCGGGCCGGGCGGCAACCGCTTCGCGCCCGCGTAGATCGGGTGTGCCGCCGTCGTACCCCGAGCAGTGATCCGCGGCACGGATGCGTCGATCGACGAGTTCACCTCACCGCCGAGCGGAATGGCGTACTGATCCGTGATGTCCTCGACCAGATAGTGCTCGCCTATCGCCTGCGCATCGACAGCGGACGCGTCGACCACGACGAATGCGTCGTAGCGCTCCACCACTTCATAGCGCTCAGCGAACTCGTCCTGCTGCCGGCCAGAGACAAAGACCTTCAGGATCCTGTCCACGTCAGTCCACCCCGATTCCGCCGCGAACCCACGACCTCATGCAAATGAGGAGCCAGCCCGACCCTCCCGAATACATGACGACCTCAGATCATCGAGGAGAACTGGCTGCAACAAAAAGAGGCGTGGGCAAGGTCGTCGAACCTGCAGATGTTCGTCGACCGTGTTGTGCAGCTGAGCAACGGCGAGTACGAGGTCCACTACATCGGCGTCAACTGGCCGCATCACATCTTCGTCAACCAGGACTTCAAGGTCGTCGGCGCCGACTAGTGGCCATGGCCTTGCCTTCTCGAACGGCCCGGTGCCGTGCGGTGGTCAGCGGCTCGGAACGACTTGGCCGGACGCGACCGGAGGGCTGAGGTCGGGTGGGCGTTGCGCGTTGTCGCGACCGGCGGATCCGCAATGCGTATCGGTGGCAGCGACGGGGAAGCGCGCTGTTGATCAACCCTCGGAGGCAGGGCCGAGGCCAACTTCTCGACCGGCAATTATTGCCCTTCCAGGCCGCTCGCTACCTCAGCAATCCCGGGCAGCAGAGCGTCCTGCGTCCGAACTCGGTTTTGCCATGACGTGTTAACCACCCGGCAATAACTACAGTGGTTCGGCGGTCATGCAGCGCGCCAGCCGGAACCTCTGTGCAGCGGTGCGGACCTTCGGAAGCCGCCCGGCTAGTCACCGTATTTGTCGCTCGGCGCGGCACAGCGATCGGTGCAGGTCGGCCGACCACCGCGCAGATCAGACCGTATGTGCCCAGTCAAATGGCCGCTGGCGTTACCGGATCTGGCCGATGAGCGGACGCCGGACGACCCCCGCGGGGTGCGGGTAACGGTCACTCCGGCTCGGCAGGCACCAGGGGGTCAGGATTCAAGGTGGGGATGTCGGCCGGATAGAGGCTGACCAACAGACCGTAGGGATCACCGCGGGAGCTGTCGCCTGTGTGCGGCTCCGCGGCCTGCTCGCGCAGTCGGGCGACCAGCAATTGCGCCTCCTCGGCGGAGAGCCAGAGGTGGCGCAGCACGGTGTGCTCCGGCTGGCCGGAGCGGGCGGGCAACATCTCGCCCAGCGCCGCGTTCATCAGCAACTGGGGGCCGGCCAGCCCGTCATCGTGGAACGTGAAGCCATGGCTGACCAGTGCAAAGTACTGCTCTGTGCCGCCGCGGACCTGCCGGGTCTCGGCCAGGTCGAGCAGCCCGGCCTCGCGGAGCACCCGCACGTGGTAACCGACCGTCCCCTTGGCCAACCCCAGCGCGATGGCCAGTTGGCGCAGCGTGGCCGGCCGTTGGCGCAAGGCGTTCACCAAGCGGTGGCGGATCGGGTGCCCGAGCGCCTTGAACTGCTCGGAAGAACGGAGCACCAATGGCTTGGGCGAAGCAGCGGACATGGCCGCAAGTGTTCACAATATTCGATGCTTTTGACAACCGGTCCGGACGGGCAGCAGAATCGCCTGGCACAAAGTGGCGGATTTTTTCAACGCTTATCTTGATGGAAGGAACTGCGATGCCGCTCTCTACGGCCTTGGTTGCCACCGACCGCCCCGCCCGCTACCTCAAGCAGCTCGTCTCTCACCTGGGCCACAAGGCCATCATCGAGCTGAGCGGCGAGGATCGGGCCACCGTCACGCTGGGCGCCGGAAGCTGCGTGCTGAGCGCCGGGCCGCAAGGGCTGGGCCTGGTCGCCACCGCCGCGGACGCCGAAGATCTGGCTCGAGTCCGGGATGTGGTTGCCCGACACCTGATGCGGTTTGCCACCCAGGAGGAGCTGAGCGTCGACTGGACCGAACCGGCGGCCGGCGAGAGCTTGGAGGTCCTCGCCCCGGTGGTCGACGACTACCTGCTGACGCACTGCACCCCGGGCGATGAGGTGCTCCGGGAACTGGCCGTCACGACCCGCGAGGCCACCGGGAACGCGTCGAGGATGCAGGTCAGCCCCGACGAAGGGGCTCTCCTGACGATGCTGACGCATCTGATGGACGCCCGGTTTGCCGTGGAAGTGGGCACCTTCACCGGGTACTCGTCGCTGTGCATCGCCCGGGGCCTGGCCGATGGTGGCCGCCTGCTCACGTGCGACGTCAGCGACGAGTGGACCTTGATCGGCCGTGCCGCGTGGGAACGGGCCGGCCTGGCCGACCGGATCGACCTCAGGCTCGGCCCGGCCATAGATACCCTGCGAGCGTTACCGGACAAGCCGGCCATCGACATCGCCTTCATCGACGCGGACAAGGTCAATTACCCCGCCTATTACGAGGAGATCGTCCAGCGGCTGCGCCCGGGGGGCCTCGTTGTCCTGGACAACGTCTTCCTCGGTGGCCGTGTCTTCGACCCCGCATACCAAGACGAGCACCACCGCGCGATCCGCCGGCTGAACGACTTCATCGGCGGCGACGAACGCGTGGAGGCGGTGATGCTACCGGTGCGAGACGGGGTGACGCTGGCGCGCAAGCGCTGACGCCTGGTCCTGCCGCTGCGGTACGGCTGAGCCCTGATCCACCGACGGTGATTCGGGGTGAGTGATCTCTTGCGTAAGTGGTCGGCGAGGGCCTGCGCGCGCGGCTCCGTCGCCGGCTTGCACCGGCTCTTCCACTTTGGGGTCTTTGGTCGCGCTGTCGCTGGCTGGGGTGGTCAGGTGGCCGCGGTTGGTGGCCCGAGCGCGGTGGATTAGAGCGCTTTCCATTCCGATGCCCAGGGCCAGTGGCCTGGCAGGTGCAGGATGAGGCGGCGGCCGGTGGCCGCGATTCGGGCGGAGATGTTGATGATCCTGCGCCGCACGGTCGCCCACCTGGCCTTGGCCCTGTCGGCGGCGGCCGCGGCGGCGCGGGCAAGTTGAATGCGATCACCGCGTGTGCGACCCAGGCGGCGTTGGCCGCGTACTTCCCCGATGGCAGGTGGGCCGGCGGCCCGTCCTTGAGTTCGGCGATGACCTGTTCGACGAATCGACACCGTACAGTCGCAAGTTCTCGACCGGCTGTGACACACACGCCTGTGATTGAGCGTGGTCAGCCGGGCTGAATACGCCCGGTCATGCCGCGGAGCGATTTACCGGATCTGCCGCTGCGCGCGCGCTCTCACCCGCACGGGCGTCGTCCTGGCGCAGCGCTCGCGTACATCGTCGCGACGGCGCACGATGATTGCACGATGATGCACGATGGACACGCATAGCCGCAGTCTTAGGCGCCGACGACGGCACTACGCCCGGTCTGCGTGGAGTAATCATGCCCTTCGCGGGCTTCCACTTCCGAGAGTCATCCGCCTTCCGGGCGGACGTTGCCTTGAGCGACATGCGCATCTGTTCTGGCGTGTCCGCCTGCCGTTGTGGGCGGTCCTCGGCATGTCGGGGTGGCTGATCGCGGACTGGCTCGGTGTGGTGCTCGGCCTTGCAGCGGAGCGAAGCGTCAGGTCGTCGGCCTCGAGGATGGCCTGGGCGACCGCACGACCAGCCCAGCCGGTCGCTCCCGCCACGCACACGTCCAAGGCCATGCAGCGACAGTACGGGCTGCCCGTTGGGACACGTTTCGATGCCGCCGGAGATCCAGCGCGCGACCGATACACGCGCGCACATGCCGCAGTGCGGCACATTCACGAACGTGCCGAATTGCGGGTGCGTCCTTGGCACCCCGGAGGCCATGCTGGCCTCGTGACGCCAAACGACGATAGCTGGGTGGTCGACGCCGACGTCGATCGAGTCGACTGGACTCAAGCCAAGGCTGATCTAGCTTCTGACAACTTCGACAACGGACGGTCGCCTGCCGCGCTGCGGCGGTCTTTCGAGCAGTCACCACACACGGCGTTCGCCTGGTTGGACGGCAGGTTGGTGGGCATGGCCCGCATGCTGTCTGACGGCGTGTGCAACGCCTACCTCGTCGACGTCTGGACGCATTCGTCCGTGCGCAGGCGCGGCATCGCAACAGCGATGGTGAGTCGCCTCAAGGAAGAAGTGCCCGGTCAGCACATCGGACTGCAAACCGGCGACGCCGAGCACTTCTACGCCGGGTTGGGTTTCCGACGGCAACCCCATTTCCTGAGTCTCGTTGTCGGCCACTGGCTCGACAACGATGCGAACCGATAGGCCCTCAACCACGTGCCCGCCGACCGCCGCTTCAGATCAACAACCGGATCTGCCGCTGCGAGCGCGATTCTCGCCGATTGAGCAAGCTCGCTGAGCGGTCGGGCTCACTCGGTCAGATGGCTGTCTCAACACGTGCCGGGCACGGTGCTCACGCGTGCTGGTGCTGTCAACGTCTTGGTAAGCCGACAGTAGGCTTCGCAGTAAGGCACTCTTGAGCACAGACTCCTCGTCGACGCTCAGCCACTCCCACGACGACTGGGCCGCGGCGCTCGCATGCGGCGAGCAGATGCGCAGGCTCGGCCTCAGCGTTCCCTGAAGGTCTGCGGGGCGCACGACTTTGCGTCCGCTCGGATAGCGGGCTGGCCGTCGCGTGGATGGCAGTCGCCGCATACGTCTCCGTTCACAGCCTCTCCGCGAGCGCGTCCCAGAAGGAGAGTTCATAGGCCTGCAGGAGCCGGCTCGCACGGCGAGCACGGACGGGTGAGTCGCCCGCGGCGAGCCCTTCGCCCAGGACCTCCAGCGCGCGCACCTCGAAGTCCGTGGGCGGACTGGCGAAGAAGTCGAAGAATGCGACCGCGTCGTCACTGGCCCCGTAGGCCTCGCGCAGCGCGGCCGCCACCTTGCCGCAGTTCTCGCCCCAGACGGCGAGGTTGGCGAGAAAGGCGAGTACGACATCCGCGCGCGAGCCGTTGAGCGCGAGCCAGGCAACGAACGCCGGGTAGGCCTGGGCGCCGGGATGCGGCTCATGGGCTCGTAGCTCGTCGTCGGTCATGCCGAGCCAATCGGCCAGGCCCCGCAGCTTGTCCAGCGCCACGCCTTCGCCTTCGGCCATGCCGAGGAAGAATGCCCCGGCCATCCCGAACGGGAAGCGCGCCGCCAGTTGCGCGAAACTCCTGCGGTCGCTGGACACGATCGCGTGCTGTTCCCCGGCAAGGGCGCGCAGCCGCTCCTCGGGAACGTCCCGGGTGCGCAGACGCTCAAGGAAGCGATGAGAGCGGATCGCCTCCGCAATCTCGGCGAGCTCGCGTTGTGTCTGTGCGACCAACTCACCGGCGGTGGCACCCGACGGGTCCGTCATCCGCACTCCTTCCGCAGTAGGTCTGTCTAGTCGTACGCCACGTCGTCGCGTTAGAACCCGTCGAAGTGGCCGGAAGTGTGCGTACGGTCGTCGGCGGTGGATCCGGGCTTAACTTGATGACCGTGCGTGGGCGCACCATCGAGCGCGTCGCCTTCGGGACTGGTCGCCGTGCCAGCTGCGGTGGCGCCCTTCGCTGAGAGCCGGAGGAGACGTCGGCGCCGGACGCTGCGGTGGTGCCGGAGCTGTCGTAGCCGCTGCGGGCCGCCGCCAGGGGACTAGCAGCGCGGCGGCGTCGATGGGCAGCAGCGCGCGACGGAGCAGGCCGGCCTGGAATGTCGGCCGGACGTTGGGCTGGATGATGGCGTGGTTGTTCGTGTCTTGTGACCCCGGTCGCGTGATCAAGTCCGAATACGAGCCGGGTAGTCGCGAAGTTGCGGCACGGGCGGTGGGATCGTCGGATCACGCCAGGCTTGCCGGAGTTCGGAGAGGAACCGGCGTAGCCCAGACGCAGGCGTCCGGTGGGTCGGCGCCGCATCGGTCTGCCGTCTTTCTTCGACCTCATGCATGAGTCCATCGGGTGGTGCTTCGCCGGGATCGGGTGTGACCAACATGGTTGGCTCCTTGGGTGGTGCGGACGTGATGTGGGTGCGGGCCTTCGCGGGTGGAGTGCTGCGTCTGCCGCGGCTCAGCGGCCGGTGTGTGGTCCGGTGAACTGGCTGGCGAAATCCTGGCCGAATTCGGTAAGGGTGCGTGATGAGGTGCCGGTGACCGCAGCGACCTCATCGGTGACGAGGGCTTCGTATCCGGCCGCTAGCATGGTGTGGAGCTGGGCCATGTCCTGGGCGAACCAGGCCTCCACGCCGTTTCGTTTCATCGCGGTGCGCACGGCGTTCGGGGGGATCCGGACGTGCCGAATGCGTTTGCCGGTCTGCTTCGAGAGGATTTCCGCGACCTCGTCGAAGCACAGCGCCTGCGGACCTGTCAGCGTGTAGGTCTGGCCCTCGCACCCGCGGCTGGTCAGCGCGTCGACCGCGACCGCGGCGACATCTCGCGCATCGACCATCGCCACTCGCCCGTCCTCGGCGGCGGTGTGGATCGCGCCCTCGCGCACCATGCCGAGCAGGTTCTGCATGAAGAACACCGGCCGGATGAAGGTGTAGACGAGACCTGATTGCGTGGCTGCGCGCTCCATCTCCCCGTGCTGGCGGGCGATCTGGAGTGGAGACCGTTCATCGGCGCGGAACACGGACAGCTTCACCAGATGGCGCACGCCGGCCCGTGCGGCCGCGTCGACAACAGCGCGTTCCTGCTGTGGCTGCCGACTGCTCTGGCGGGTGAGCAGGAAGACCCGGTCGGCTCCGGCAAGTCCGGGCGCGAGGGTCTCCGGACGGTCCAGGTCGCCCGTCACGTGTTCGACGTACTGCCCAAACCGCGCGCGCGCCTTGTCAGGATCGCGTACCAAGGCCCGCGGCCGCTCACCAGCGGCGACAAGCTGACGGACGACCTCACTGCCGACCCTGCCCGTGGCTCCCGTCACGACGATCATGCCAACCTCCACTGGCTTTGCCGGGCACTGGAGCTAGCGCCCTGCGACACAGCCTGCTGAGTCAGGAACGCCCGGGGCACTAGGGCACTCCCCCAGGGCGGACCCCAGAGTTGGGCCGACGCGAACACCCGCGAACGACGTGCCCGCGCTCGCGGTACCCGCGACCGATCAGACGTCGAGCGTGCTGGCCAGTTCTTCCCGGCCGCGGACGCCGAGCTTGCGATACGCGTTCCCAAGGTGCCATTCCACGGCCTTAACGGTGATGAACAGTGCGTTGGCGATCTGCCGATTGCTCTGGCCGGCGGCAGCCAGCTCCGCCACCCGCCGCTCGCCTGGAGTAAGTCGGTCGGCGGGGATGGTGGCGGTGGCGGGCGCTCGTCCGCCCGCGAGGCGGAGCTCGGTGCGGGCTTGCTCTGCGGCGGCGTTCGCTCCGACGTTCTCGGCGAGGGTGAGCGCTTCATGCAGGGTTCGGCGGGCGTCCGCGGGCCGTCCGGCACGGCGCATCGCCGCGCCGAGATCCGCCAGTGCGCGGGCCTGCTCCACCCGGACGCGGGACGCGGCGAGCACTTCAACGGCGGAGCGCAGCAGCTCCACCGCGGTTTCGCCCTGGGTGAGCAGGCCGGCGGCGCGGCGCGCGATCCCGACCGCCCGGGGGGCTCCGAAGCGCTCGGCGAGGATGACCTCCTCGTCGATGAGAGTGCGGGCCACGTCCAGCTGGCCGAGTCGCCTGGCGGCGAGACCTGCCTCCGACCGCCACGGTAAGACGGCGGGGTTCACGATCCGTAGCTCCTGGTGGTGCCGCCCAGTAGCAAGGAACGCCTCAAGGGCTTGCTCGTCCTCACCCCGGACGGCTGCCAGCCGACCCCGCGCCATCTGCCACCATGCGGCGAAGAAGGCCGGCAGTGCCGGCTGCTGGTCGCCCAAAGCGAGCACCGTTTGGGCCTCGGCGCGCTCACCCTGTTCCACCAGCCCAGACACAAGGCAGTATGCGGCCGACGAGACGTAAACCGACTCCGGCGGCAAGACGTCAAGGGCGGCGCGGGCGTCGTGCACCGCGTCGCCGATCGGGCCGGTCCACAGTCCGTGCCGCGAGCGGAAGACGCACGCCAGCGCGAACGCCAGCACCGATCCCCGGCGTCGGGCATCGGCGAACGCCATCCGAATCGCGGCGTCGGCCGCAGCGTAGTCATCGCACCAGCCCAAGGTGGCGATCGCCTGCCACGGCGCCTGGGAGTCGGCGGCATCCTCCTCGCCCATCCGTCCCTCGCTGAGCAGCCGCCGCGTCACAGCCAGGATCTCCTCGCACGCACCGCCCGCCCAGAGCCGCATCATCGCCGCCTTGCTCAGCAGCGCGAGCTCGGCGTGGCTGGTCAATCGGTCTGCACCGGCCAGGATGTCCACGGCCCGGCGGTGCGCGTCAACGACATGGGCCGAGCCGAACAGCGCGGCGTTCAGATAGCCGCCCTCCAGCTCGACCCTCAGCTGGTCGTCCACAACGTCCGCCTGCTCCAGCTCGCCAAGGCCGCGGCGGAACGTCGTGCAGGCATCGTCCAGCCGGCCGACATGATGCTGGCAGCGGCCGAAGTCGAGCAACAGGCGGGCGCGCTCTTCGGCGTCAACGGCCAGCGCGATGGCGGCCTCCAGATGAGGCAGGGCCTCCGACCGACCGGCCGTCGCCTCCGCGCGGCCCAGCTCGGCGAGAACGCCCCGACGCGCAGTGGGCGAGGGCGGTTCACCCAAGGCCCGCTCCAGATACTTGACGGCCGACGCCGGCACACCCTGGGCAAGCGCTCGCCCGGCGGTGGCGCGCAGCGTGTCGACGACGCCCTCATCGCCCAGCGGGGGCGCCTCCAGCAGGTGAGCGCACACCTGCTCGCCGGTCGCCCCGGCATCAGCCAGTAGTTGCGCGGCCCTCCTATGCGTCTCCGGACGGATGCGTTTCGGCAGGCTGCCGTAAATGGCGGCGCGCAACAGCGGGTGAACAAACCCGAGAACGTTCCCCGGGCGCAGCAGGTCCGCCCGCACGAGCTCGTCCGCGGCGGCCACCGCGGACGCTGGTTCGACCGATGCCAGCGCTGCCGCCAGATGCAGCTCGACGTCGTCCTCGAATACCGCCACCGCCTCAGCCAGCGCCTGCGCGTGCGGTGTCATAGCGTTGAGGCGGCGCAACACCGAACGTTCGAGCGAGCGCGCCGCCGCCGCGGCGCCGGCGTCCAGAGCCGCCTCGTCGGGCGGTCCTTGTCGCTGCTCGAAGGCCCGCAGCAGCTCCCGCAGTTGCAGCGGGTTGCCCGCGGTGAGCTCGAAACAGCGTCGACAGAAGCCCTCCCCGGCACCTTTCAGACGTTGCTGTATCAGCTCGCTCACCGCGGCGACCCCGAGAGGGCGCAGACTATGCACCCGCGTCGCGGGATCGTCCGCCAGCAAATCGACCATTCCCCCAGCGCCTGCCTCGCGCGATCGCGACGCCACCAGCACGCCGATCGGCGCGTCGGAGACACGGCCAAGCAGGTACACGAGAAAGCGCAGCGATGGCTCGTCGGCCCAATGTCCATCGTCCACGACGAGTAACAGCGGCTCCCGCTGCGCCAGCCGCAGCGCGAGCCAGTACATCCCGTGCATGATCGCGAAGCCGGCGTCCGGAGTCGGCGGAGCAGCCTTTGCGCTGTCATCGAAGACCTGGCGGGCCGGCGCCGCCGGACCATCCAGCAACCTGCGCCGCTCGGGCTCCGCGCAATCCAGCAGCAATCCTTCGAACAGCGAGCGTGCGACGCCCCACGCGAAAGCGCGCTCCAACTCGTGCCCGCGCGCCCGCAACACCAACAACCCCGCCTCGCGGGCCACCCACGCCCCACGCTCCAGGAGCGCCGACTTGCCCAACCCGGCAGACGCCTCAATGAGAAGCAGACCGCCACGTCGCCCGGCGACATCGTGAACCAGATCAGCGAGCAGGCCTAGCTCGACATCACGCTCCACCAGTACATCCATCACCGGCCCTCGGCGCACGGGCCCTGACTCGACCGACACAGCGACAGTGTCTCTCTCGCAGCCAGCACACGGATGGAATCCCCGCCTTGAAGTACCGCGAGCTAGCTGTAATGACCAACTCCGTTGCTGACGCAGCTGATGGGCCAGGTTGCCGGCGAGCGCGGTGTGTGAGCGGTGATGGTTGCTGGAGCTACTCGCCGAGCCGCCGTAGCGCGCAGCACGGGTCGCCTCCGACGGCGCGATCGTCTAGGTCTCCGTCTCAGAGAACGGCTGAATACCCGTCAGCGAGACCCGGCGACGCAGCACGGGCAGCGGCGCATGGCCGCGCTGCGTCGTCTCGGCATGCCCTTCTCGCGATGCGACTTCACCGGCGATGGAATCGGCGCCCGACCGTCGCCTCCTCTTCGAATGGCGGCGACGGGAGCACCACGCGGTGCGCGGGCGCATCCTGGCGCCGATCACGAGCAGCACCACGCTGTCGTCGCCGGAAACGCACACAGCGGCCGCATGCACCCGCTCTCGAGCCGTCGTTCGGCGCGGTTGGACCGATAACGTCAGCGACGTCGAGGCCACACATACGAAAAACCATGGACGGCGGCACGACGCGGCCGGGTTTCACGCACATAGCCGAATAGCGGAAGTCTGAGCCGTGCATCGGTATGCGGATGCGCGCATCTTCCTTCACCTGTGCAGGCACCGTCGGGCGGTCGCCGTCGCGTCGGTGCGGCGGGACGAACTCGGAGGCCTGTCCGTCGTCATCGTTGCCGATCTCGGCGTCCATGCCCGTGCCGTATGACGTACCTGTTCGCGACATCGATACCGGGCGGGGCATACGGGACACTCCAAGCCCTGGCCGTGCGTACTGCGGCCTCGGCGATCCGGCGGGTCCGCAACAGGTTCCTCTTGCGGTGATCGCTGGTCAGGAGCGAGGCGCACGGGATATCGCACTGCCAGCGGCAGGTAGAAGCTCACCGATGACGCGACGATCGAGACGAACCGCAGCAGCAGAGCCGGGTTGGTGAGGGTTCCAGTCCGCAGCTGCTGATCGAACTCGATCGGGCCGTCCGGACGCCGGCTCAGACGCCGACGGTCAGCGCGGCGGTGTAACCGGCCGACG
>WNGE01005140.1_pt1 | contig 14915 bp, 17 predicted proteins | sample 5400651 | NCBI WGS metagenome assembly WNGE01 (sample SAMN13153370, study PRJNA577476) | soil metagenome | isolation source: 60 cm soil or saprolite under grassland replicate 2 | place: USA:California | collected 2016-06-15 | reverse complement strand
GGTAGGGGATGGGGGCGTCCGGTCGGGTGGTGCGGGCCCGCACGGTGCAGTTCGGGCAAGTCCAGAGCCGTTCGGTGGTCAGGAGCGGCAGGGTCATTGGGTGCTCGCTTCCCCGCTGGCGGCGAGCTGGAGGGTGGCGGTCCCACTGGCGGCTGCACTGGTCGCTGTGCCGGTGGTGGCTGGCTGGAGGGTGACGGCGCCGATGGCGTAGATGACGATGAGCTCGAAGACGACCGTTGCGTCCAGCGCCTGACCTGTTCCTGTGGCGTTCTCGGCGGTGGGACTGATCCGCACGGTTGGATCCAGTGCCGCACCAGTGCCGGTGGCGACTTCGGCGGGAGCGTCCTTGCCGAATGCGACCGTGGCATTGTTCGCCGCGCCCGTACCGGCGGCGGTCTCGGCGTTCGGGGCGACCGTGATGGTTGGGTCGAGTGCCGCGCCCGTACCGGCGGCGGTCTCGGCCTGGGCGACCGTTCCGGTGAGAACGGTCGCGTCGTTGGCGGTGCCAGTGCCGGTGGCGTTCTGGGCGGCGGGGGCGATACTGACGCTGGCGTCCAGCGCCGCACCGGTCCCGGTGGCGTTCTCAGCTTGGGCGAAGATGCCCACGACCACGGCCGGGTCCAGCGCCTGCCCGGTCCCTGCGGCGTTCTCGGCGTTCGCGGAGATGGCCGCCAAGGGGTCCTGTGCGGTTCCTGTGCCGCTTGCAGCGCCTGCCGGTGGGCCGATACCCCCGGTGGCGTCCTGGGCGGTTCCTGTGCCGCTGACGCTTTCGGCGTTGGCCGAGACGAGGATGCTCGGGTCGAACGCGGCGCCGGTGCCCGAGGCGACCTCAGCCGGGGCGCTGGTCCCGCCAGCGGTCGAGACGGTCGCATCGAACGCTTGGCCGGTCCCGGCTGCGTTCTCGGCCTGTGCGCCGACGCTGGCGGTCGGGTCCTGCGCGGCCCCGCTACCCGCCGCGTTCTCCGCATTCGGTGCGATGGCGGCCTGCGCGTCGAGGCTGCTGCCGGTGCCAGCCGCATTCTCAGCGTTGACGCTGGTCCCGCCACCACCGCCGACCGGGCCGAGGTAGTCGGCGTTGGAGGCGCCGAGGTCGTCGAGCCAGTAGGTGACGCTGGCGACCGGAGTGCCGGTCTGCCCGAACCGGACCCGGTCGATCGTGCCACCGGTGTTCTGCGCGGTCGCGGTGACCGTCTCCAGCGGGGTGGTCGACTCCGGGGAGTCGAATAGCTTCACCTCGAGCACCCCGGCGGCAGCGTCGCCGGTGCAGCGGGCTTCCACGCGGACGAGCTGGTTCAGCGGGACCGAGTTGGTCGAGGTGCCAACCCCGGTGCCGGCAGCATCGGAGATCAGCAGCTTCCCGGTGGTGGTGAGCTGCACCGACCCGCGGACCGTGGACACGTTCAGCCAGCGGAACAGCCGGGTCTGGGTGCCTGGGTTGGCGGTCAGGTACAGGTACGCGCGGAGGTACAGGGTGACGAACGGCCCGCCGGTAAGGGCCGTCGACCACATGGCGTAGGCTTCGCCGGTGGTCCCGCCGGTCTGGCACAGCATCCCCAGCGTGCCGTGCCCCGGGTGGGTTGTGTCGAAGTTCGCGAGGCACGTCGCAGTGGCGGTGACTTGGTCGAACTGGGTGTTCCCGGCCCCTCCCGCATTCGAGATGGTGATCGCGACGCCGTTGCTGCCACCCTCGAAATCGTTGGTGACAGTGACCGTCGGGGCGACGAGGGTGGTGGAGAGCGGGCGTCGCTCGAAGGGGAGCGGATAAGGTCCGCGGCCGGGATGGGCGGAGCTTCCTGGTCCACCGTCGGGCTGGCCCAGCAATAGAGAGCTCGGCACGCTGGCGCCCCCTCTACGGTCGCTGCCGCAGCGTGACGTCCTTGAAGATGTAGTCCAGCGTCGCCGCGCCCGTGTGGCTGGTGTAGACCGCCAGAGTCTTGTCGCCTGTCAGCCACGCCGGCTTGGCCGCATACGTGCTCTTGGCCGACGTGGTCGTGATCGACGCAGGGATCGACACCGCCACCGTGGCAAGAACATTGGCGGTGTTGGAGGTGTCCCGGATCGAGACCGTCACAGTATCGGCGGTGGCCGCCATGTTCCGGATCGTGACGACGATCTGCACCTGCGAGCCGATATCCAGCGATTCGACGAGCTTGCGTGTGCCGAGCACACCGGAGTCCAGCTCCGTCAACGCCACGGGGAGGTTGGTGCCCTGATTGGCAACATCGAGCGTCGCCTCCGACCGCCAGAAGGTGATCTCGCTGCCCATCGCCGAGCCGACGAACCGGACGACGCTGGCGTCGGCGCTGGCTTGGCTGCCAGTGACCTGGATGTTGTTGAGCGCCCCATCGATGCCCGGCCCGCCGACCTGGCCGGTGAAGTTGTCGTTGGCGATCCCGTGAATCTGCATCCGCGTGACGCCGGTGTCCAGATAGTAGCCGTACACCTGGCGGAGGCCGCGGGCACCCTCGTTCTTGTCACGGGAGTTGCACGCCGCCAGCGTGTTCGCACCCACCGAGACGTAGAAGCCGTGGAACGTCCGGCCGGTGATCCCCCCAGAAGGAGAACCGTCGTAGCTGTTAGAGTCCGCGAAGCAGGCTGCCAGGTTGTTGTCGATCCCCGCGACGATGAACCCATGCTCCTTGTTGTCCTGCGCCTCACACGACGACAGCTCGTTGCGGACTCCGGTGATGTTCCACCCCGACCGGCCCGAAAAGAAGCTCTTGCAGGCCACGAACCGGTTGTTCGGGCCGTTCAGGTTCACGCCGTAGCCGGTGCAGTCCCCACAGTCCAACGCGAAAAAGTGGCTGTCGTTGGAATCCCAGTACACCCCGTCGACCACGAACGTCGCGTCGCCCATGTCGAAAATCTGCACGTTGTTGACGACGTTCTTGCGGCTGAACGCCCCACGAATGTCGAGGCCAGAGCGCTTCATGCCGCGGATATACAGATCGGAGAACACTAGCATCGAGTCGGCGCCGTAGATGAAGCCGGTGTTGGAGGAGATGTTGGCGTAGATCGCGCGGGTGTCGTGGTCGCCCCAGTTGGCGGTGATCGTGAGCGCGCAGACCTGCCAGCGGTCCTGGGTGTTGTCCAACGGTTCGATGCAGCCACCCTGGGCGATACCGTCGTGGCCGGCCCACGTGCCCCGGCAGGTGATCGTGGTGGAATCCCGGCCCACGCCAGCCAGGATGACGCCGCGGCGCATCTTGATCGGCCCGGCGTTGAAATTCCCTATGTCGTAGTTGCCGCCTGTGAGTTGCACCAGGCCGCCGACAGCACCGGCGGCGGCAGTGTCGCTGATCGCCTGGTTGATCTCGACCTCGTCGTTGACCCCGTCGCAGGCGTAGTCTGCGAGGGCTTTGATGCGGTTGCTTGCGGTGGAGCTGGCAACCAGAGTCACCAGCGGCATCAACCCCGGCATCAGTTCAGCGACTCCAGCTGGAACATGTGCACCTGGATCGAATTAGAAGCGCTCGCGGCACCCCACTGCGCCGTCAAATCCCAGACGTTCGCCACAGTCGAGTCGAATGAGGTACCAACCGCTGGCGAGCCTGCCGGAAGCGACATGCTCCCAGCGAAGACACCGGTACCGACGCCGATCACCGCCTCCGATGTGAAGATGCCCGTCGCGATCATCGTGGCTGCCGACCCGACGCTGCGGACAACCAGGCCGAGTTCCAGATCCCAGGTGACGTTGGTCTTGGAGGTCGCGTTGAGTGCCCGAGCTGCATCGGCGAAGACGGCAACTGCGCCGACCTTCACGCGGAACTGGATCGTGGCAGAGACGGCATTGGAGATTCGGCCTGATGCTTTGATGCGGAACCGCTTGCCGATGGTGTCGAGATATCCCGCCGGCATGGTCCACTTGGCCTGGGTAGGAAGCAGCGCAGTCGATTCAGTTGCCAAGTTGGTGTACGCGGTCCCATCCGACTGCGCGACGATCAGGGTCTCTTGCCACGTCTGAACCGGCACTGGTCGCTCCTCAGAGTTCTCTTCGTCGGGGGTGGCGGCGAAACAGCGCGACCTTCAGCAGGTCCTCCAGATTGCCGAGATGCCAGCCGAGACCGATCCAGGTGGCCGCGCCGACCATGATCACGGCGAGCACAATCAGCGCGGCACCCTGATCCATCAGCGGCTACTTGTTGGGGCCGCAGTGGTCGGTCGCGTTGGCGTTACTGCCCGTCCCATCATGCTGACCTGGCGCGCACTGGAACGAGTTCCCCGGACCCGGGTTCGCGAGCGCGCTGCCGGCGACCCCGACGGTGAGCGCGGCCGCAGCGGCCAGCGCCACAGCGATCTTCTTCGCCTTGCTCATGATGTTCCCCCTTCTCTTGGTTCGCCGGACCCCGCCTGTCCGGCTCGCTGCTTCTTACCCTCATTCAGGCGCGCCGCCCCGCGCGCCGTGGTAGACGAGCGTCGGCTCCTCCAGGAATGACCAGGTGACCCCTGCGGCGATCCACCGGTCGATGAGTGCCCCGTCTGCGGCGTATCCGACCTCCGGCGCCCACGACGCCACCTTGAGGAGGTCACGGTGATGGAGGAACGATGAGCTGTCGGTCCGGTTGGTCCCCGGCGGCGCCCATCCCCACGTCTGCCCGTCCGGCATCCGCCACGCGGTGCACACCAGCGGCACCCTCGCGCGCTGCGCCTCCCCGACCATCGCCTCCACATGGCCGGGAAGGTACTCGTTGTCGTCGTCGAGATAACAGATCCATTCGCCCGCGGCGAGGAACGCGCCGGCGGCGCGGGCGGCATGGCCAACACCACCATGGTTCCGTCCACATTCGACGTACCGGAGCGAGTTCACCGGCTCGGCCGCCGGGTGCAGGCGGATCTGTGGGAGCGCATTCAGCTGCTGCCACAGGCTCGGGTCGGGACCGTCGGAGATGATCAGGTGCTCGATCGGCTGATAGGTCTGGGCTCGGACGCTGGGGATGCACCGGTTGACGAGCAGATTCGGCCGCTTCCACGTCGGCGTGACCACGCTCACGAGTGGGTTCATGCGGGTAGCTGATAGGTGAAGAGCGTGTCGACGGTCGGCTGAGGATGGTCGAACAGCCGGTCAAGCGCCGCGCGGACCCCGGGGCAGGTCCCCTCATCCAAGTCATGGCAGCACAGCCAGCCACCCGGCCGGAGGAGCTTCAACGCCCATTCGACGTCATGGTGGACAGCACTCTCGACGTGGTCTGCGTCGATGAACGCCAGATCGTAGCTGTCGAGCTCGAGCTTGGGGAGGGCGATCTGGCTCGGTTCGACCATGATCGTGACCCGGTCGGCGACACCATAGGCTTCCAGGTTGCCGGTCATCACCTCGAACGAGCCGCCCGCGATGGGATGTGAGCCGAGCTGGTTGTGCGGGTCGACCGCGTCCACGTGCACGTTCGAGTTGGCCAAGGCCATCGCGATCGCGGAGTAGCCGAACGCGGAGCCGACCTCCAGGATCCGCTGGAAGTCCGGCTGGGCGACGTGCCGTTGCAGCTCGGCGGTTTCCGCCTCGGTGACGGAGGTGGAGATGGCGGGGACCGGGCCGCCGGCGAGCAGGACCGGCCGCCACGGCAGGAACATCGTCATGGCACCGGCTCCGGAACCGGCTCCGCTTCGATCGCCTGGAAGTAATGCTCCTCAGCGAGCCATAGCGTCTTCATGTGGGTGGTCCGCACGCCGGTGTGCACATGGATTGGGATGCCGAGTTCGCGGGCGCGCATGCAGAAGCTCAGATCCTCCCCGACGGACCCGTCCCGGGCGGGGATCCGGTCGAACCAGGCGGGCCCATGCGCAACCTGGATCCGTTCCAGCACGCCACGGTGGATGAGCAGGCACGCCGCGCCAGTCCCATCGCAGCGGACCAGCGCGTCGCGTTCGTAGGCGACGCGGACCTCGAACGCGCCCATCCCATTCCCATCGGTGTGCCAGTCGAAGATGGTCGGGGTCGGGATGGTCTGCTGCCCACCGTATCCGTCGTCGCCGAGTTCGCGTTGCGCGAAGCACAACCCGCCGATGATCGGGCGGGTCTCCGGGTCAGCGGCGGCCAGGAGCCGCTCAACAGTATCGGGCCCAAACCCCATGTCGGTGTCGATCAGCCACAGCCATGCTGCCTTGCCACGAAGGAAATGCTCCACGACACGGTTGCGGGCCTGGGGCAGTAGCCCAGCGGAGGGGCAGCGGATCGCGAGGATCCCACCGGCAAGCAGCCGCCGAGGGCCGGCCACATCGTCCATGATCAGCTGCATGATGCTGGCATGCCAGGAGTGGGCGACCTGGTTGGCGTGGAGGTAGGCGACGGTGACCGCGTCGTCAGGCATGGAACGTCACCTCCGGCGCGTGGGTGGCAAGCCGGGCCAGGAACTGCTGCTTGTCGGCGGCGGCGTGCTGCTGACCGAGCGCATAAACCACGTCCATCTTGCCCTTACCCCAAAGGGGATGGAGATGCTCAACCTTCGACGCGAGCGCCATCGCCCAGGTCTCGCGCTGCTTGGCGCAGATGACAATTTCGTTGTCGACGAACCAGTGCCGGTAGCCTTCATGGCACACCACACCCGGCCCATCCCAGCTTGCACCGACCTCGTCCACATAGGACCGGCGGACCAGCAGATGGGTGGCATGCTCCCCGGAGGTGACCTTCAGGTTACCCAAATCGTTGGTGCCGATGACGTGGAACCGGTCAGCGGCGACGGCCTGGGCGTGGTCGAGCCAGCCGGGGTAGAACTGGACATCGGAGCCGACCAGCAGCATCCACGGCTCCGATGTTTTCGCATAGCCGAGATTGGCCTTGGCGGCAAACGAAGTTTGCTCGCCTGAGTCCAGGACCTCCGCGCCAGCGTCCAACCATGCCGACGCGGCTGCATCATCGCCGCTCTGGCAGATCGCATAGGCGCGTGCCAAGCCGGTGGATGCGCGCAGTGAGGTCATGAACGGGGTGGCATGCTCCGGCCGGCCAAGCACCGGGATCAGGACTGCGGCCTCCTGCGTCGCGGGTGGCGCGACAGCCCACGACCAGTAGTCCGCCTCACCGACCCAGATCATTTTCGCGTGCGTTGTCCGCACGCCGGTATGGACATACAGCGGAATCTCAAGCGCGCCGAGCCGCATACAGAACGACAGGTCCTCGGAGATCCATCCGTCCCCCTGCGGGTTGGGTGCCCGGTCATACCAGGTTGGGCCGAACCGATCCTGCATGCGTTCCAGCACGCTGCGGTGGATCAGGATGCACGCCGCGCCGGTGGCGTCGCAGCGGACCATTTGCGCGACCGGATAGGCCGCCCAGCCTTTGAACCCGGCTTGTTGCCCCTCGGTGACCCAGTCGAAGATGGTCGGCAGGGGCGCGCAGCGGGCCCCACCCATCCCGTCCGGGCCGACCTCCTTGTACGCGAAGCACAACGCGCCGATGACTGGCCGCGTTTCGGGATCGGCGGCTTCGAGGAGCCGGTCGACGGTGTCCGGCTGGAAGCCCATGTCGGTGTCGATGAACCAGAGCCAATCGGCGTCACGCTCGTCCAGGAACCCTTTGACGGTGTCGTTGCGGCCTTCGACCATCCCGCCGGTGGCGGCTTTCATGCTGAGCCATCCGCCGCGGATGACCCGCTGCTGATGTGCGAGGTCCCAGCCGATGAGGTCCATGAGGCTCTTGTGCCACGAGTAAGGCGTCTCGTTCGAGTGGAGGTAGGCGACGGTGACCGCGTCGTCAGGCACGCTTCGTCGTCCGCTTCTCGCCGGGGGCGGCGGTGGCCTGCTCGACTGGCGGCTCGGAACGGGCTGCCAGCTTGGCGGTCTTCAGCGACTTGCCTTCCAGTGTCTCGAACCAGCCCGGATGTGCCTGCACGACTGGATCGTCGGCGTCCCACAGTTCGCCTTCCTGAACCGTGATGACGGGCATTTCTCGGAAATAGCCCTTGGCGCGGACCAGGTCGCTCATGCTGATCTCCTCGTGACGCGACGTTCACCCGGCGCGCGGGTCGCCTGCTCCACCACGACCGCCTCAGGATCGTCTTCCAATGGTACGGAGGTGCGCAGCCCGAACCTGGGATCTATGGAGAACAGGCTCGGGTTATGGAGCACCAGCGGATCGTCGGCTGGCCAGTGCGACCCGATGTTGACGAACACCATCAGCTCATCCGGGCCGCCGACATGCGCAGAGGCAGTCGCGTAGACAACATCCATCAGGGTCTCCTCTCAGGGTGAGTGGGAGCCCCGGCCACCCTGGTACCGAGGCTCCCGTTCCCTCGGGGATCAGGCCGAGGGGTTGTAGGAATCAGGTCTGGTTGAGCAGCCGCAGTGCCGGCGCGGCCACAACATCCCCGCCGATCCGGGCGTACCCGAACCATCCCCTTTGTCCGGTTGGCATGTTGTTGGTCACGTCGAACAGCATCGGGATCAGTTCCACGCTCATGCCACCCCGCCGCGCGATCCGGTAGCCGGTGCGGAAGTCCCCGACGACCAGGACGTTCTGATGCGCGGTTGTCGCGGTGAACGCGGAGATGTAGGGGGTCTCGTACACAGCACGGCCGCGGATCCGCTCCACACCGTTCTCGGTCAGGTTGACGGTGTAGTTGGCGCCGAGTGCGGTGCCGAACTGGGCGATGAGCGAGTTGTTGTCGACCGGCATCATCCAGGACGCGGCACGCCGGAACTTCTGCGGGACCGCGTTCCACACCTTGTGGACGTCGACTGCGCCGAACGCGGCGGCGGTGGTGAGTAGCACTTCGCTGGCGGCGGTCGCATCCAACGCAGTGACAACACCCTTCGGCTCACCGGTGCCGGATCCGCGGGTGAACTTGTCGATGAGTAGTTCGTTGTAGCCGGTGGACAGCAGGGTCGCCATCTCCGACGCGAAACTCGGGTAGTCCTCCCCGACCTCGATCGAGTAGGGGATGAACCCGCGGGCCATGAAGGCGGTGACGGTTGGCTGCGCCAGCGTCGGGGAGTCATCGGAGACGGCGGTGGCTTCCGCGTCAAACGACCAGGTCACTCCGGCGGAGGAAACACCCTTCCACGCGTTGGTGGTGATGTCGGAGACGGTGGCGACCTGGAGGAATGGATTGTCGCTTTCCTGTGCGGTCAGGATGATGCTGGGGTCGATGAACACTGGCACACCGAACCCGCCGGCAGTGGTGGTCCCTTCCGACATGGCCCGGTACTCGCTCCATGCCTGCATTGCGCGGCGCTCGTCCTCAGTCCACCGGGCGGCCCCATGCGGGTCGGTGACAACCTTGAGCCACGCCTCCCGGTAATCGTCATTCTCGGTGACAATGATCCGTCGGGCGATGTCGGGCATCTTGCGGACCTGCCGATTGATCTCGTCCTTCTGCGCGGCGCTCAGATAGGCCGAGGCGTTACGGTCGTCGAGGATCCGCAACGCCCGGTCGCGGGCCTCCGGGTTGGTGAGGCGACGCACGTCGCTGGCGGTGTCGTCCAGGCCGTGGCGGATGTTGGCGTACACCCGCTCGACCGCCTTGGGACGGCGGCGGAAGATCGCGGCGATCCGCTCGTGCTCCTCGACCATCCTGATGGCGGTCTCGCGGATCTCCAGGCCAAGATCGAACGCCTTCTGCTCGTCGGCATCCAGGGTGCGCAGCTCGCCAGTCTCGCTCTGGTGCATGTCGCGCAGGTGCGCGTCCAGCACCTCGACCATGTTGCGGAGCTCCTCAGGGGTCTTGCCGCGGAGGTCGTCGAGGGTCTGGGGGAGCAGGTTGCTGGCCTGCTCGTCGATGTCAGGCATTGAGGTGTCTCCTCAGTTGCCACGCCCGATCGCGGGTGTGGAGGGCTTCGTGGATGGCCGCCTCGTCGTTGCCTGACGGGTCGGCAGAGTCACCGCCAGGAGCCATCCGCTGGTCTCCCCGCCCGGTGAAATCTTCGAGGCCGAGGAACCGGTCGGTGAGCGACCGGATCCCGGCGGTGGTGTCCTGCTCGGCCGGGAACGTCACCGGGCCAAGCTCGAGCACCGACTGGTCAAGGATGGTCCGCTCCGGCAACCCCTCAGGGTTGTAGTCGGAACGGTCCGGCTTCTTGTTCCAGGACTCCTCACGGACCTGGAACCGATAGCTGGCCCCGTACAGGCCGGCACGCAGCCCTGGCAGCAGCTCCCGGACGTACTGGGTGTCCAGCAGCGGGACCTCGTAGTAGGCGCCCTTGCGTTGCGCCTCCAGCACGTCGAGCGGGCCGAGTGGCTTGTCGCCGGCCATCGGATCGCGGCCATGCTGGAACAGCACCCGCATCGCGTCACGTTCGCTGACGAAGGTGCGGTCCATCGACTTGGGATGGTTACGTTCCAGGAACCGGCCCTCGAAGAACGAGTTGATCTCGTTCCAGCGGTTGAACAGGGCGAAGTAGCCGAACAGCGTCGGCATGCCCTGTCCATCTTCGCGGAGCTCCAGCTCCATCGACCGGTACAGGCTGTCGGTCGGTGGGTCGGCCGAGGCGGACCCGGCGTTGATTGATGCCAAGTGGGCCTCCAGGTGACGCCGCGCCGCGGCCGCGTTGGTCAATCCCTGCGTCTGTGGCAAGCGAGACAGGCTGTTGCGGACCCCGGCGGCGTTCGGCGGGTCGCCGGCGGTCTTGTGATGGGGGAGCGCCCACGATGCTTGCAGCGACGGATCACCGGCCTTCCGCCCAGCGCAGATCGACCCGTAGCAGGATGCGGGCGTGTCGGAGTTCGCGCACCGCGACATGGCGGCTGGGCCGTCCCAGGCGGAGTTGTCGACCGCGCGCTCGCCGGTCTGGTGCTCACGCTGGTCACAGTTGGCGCAGGCGCCCATGATCACGCTCCTTGTGGGCCGGCCAGCGCCGGCACCTTCCCGTTGCCCTGCCCGTTCGGCGTGGCCCCCGGCTCCTGGAGCTGCACGCTCAGCATTCCCGAATGGTTGAGCAGGCTCATGTTCTGGCCCTGCACCGCAGCGATCACCGAGTCCGGGTCGAACCCGCCATCCACGAGCTGCCGGATCGTCTGCGCCTTCACGAACTCGATGTCGGCGGCGTCCTTGGCGTCCTCGCGGAGGATCGGCATGTCCGCCGGGTCGTACCAGAGTTCCGCGTCGCTCGGGACGTTCACCAGCGGCGCCAACGAAGCGGCTAGGTCCTGCAAGGTCGGGTAGATCCACCCGTCCGCGAAGTTCCGCCGGGCGACCCCGAGGTTCCCCGCGTTCAAGCTGGAACCGGCCAGACCCTCCGATACGCCCAGGATCGGGGCGGGCACCCGGGACAGCACCGCCAGTCGCGTCTCGCTGGCGCCCTGCACCGTCTTCAGGTCAAGCTCGGCAAGATTCGCACCCACCACTGTCGCATCCGCGCCGCTTGTCAGGTACAAGGTCTTGTAGGCGTTGGCGAGGCCAGCGTGCTGGGACTCCATCAGCTCGACGATCTCGTCGAACTGCTCCTTGGTCACAGCCGGGATGCCTTTGACGACCAGGTTCGGGGTCGCGCCGTTGCGGAAGAACGCCAGCTTGTGTTCGGTGACCGACCGGTCCGCCTGGATCTCCCGCACCGCCGGGGTGACCCACGACATGCCGATCCCGGCACCCTCCGGGTCGGGGATCGGCGCCCAATGGGCCACGTCCTCCGGCAGCAACGTGACCGGCTCGCCCACCCCGAACCCGCCGTTGGCGTACACGTAGCCGACAACCTCGCCATCCAGCGCATGCGCCGGGTCATCAGGCTCCCGCTGTGACCCGTAGGCGATCGCGGTCCAGTCGGGGCGCAGCACCCGCAGCCGCTTCCCAAGCGGCGCCGCAGGCGTCGGCGGGATGGAACGGCGATGCACGTAGGAGTTGCCGGCCGGGCCCGCATGCCATTCCATCCGGGCGAGTAGCTCCCCGGTGGTCGCGTTCGTCCACGGCCGCTCGAGGATGCCGAGGTCGGTGGTGCCGAACGTTCGTCGCGGTGTCCGTGACGATGGCAGGTTCCGGAACGTGAACCGCGCCTGCGACAACGCGAGGCAGCGGACCAGCTGCGCCGCGAACGCTGGCGGGCAGCCCCGCAGCGCCGCCATGTACCCGGGCAGCGTCGCGGTGATCTCCTGGACCCGCTGTCCCGCTAGGGTCTGGTTCAGGCCAAACGCATACTGGTTGCCGTTGTAGCCGAACTGGCCCCACGGGATCAGGAAATCGCTGATCCAGGTGTCGATGCTTGACCGCTTCTCTGGCCGTCCACGCCTGCGCTGGTCGACACGCTCAAGCCACCCTGGCACGGCGCCGCTCCTCCGCTGGCTTACCGGCGTCCTGCCAACCCTCCATGACCGCCGCCACCGCCCAGCCGAGCAGCACCCCCAGCATCAGCGCCGTCTTCCGGACGACGAACCCGAGCAGGTAGAACACGCCGACGACCAGCACCATTAGCACCCGGCCAAGGTCGACCGGCTTCGCCTGCTGTTCGATCCGTTCGATGGGGACGCGCTCGAGCAGCCTGACCGCCATGAGAGGTTCCCTTCGTCGTTAGCGCCAGGAGGCGAAGAACGGCTGCTCGTCGGACTCGAACTCGCCGGCGACCAGCGCGTCGTTGCGGGCCGCATCCGCCAGCACCCCAGCGACCGCACCGTCAATCTTCCGGGGCGAATGGGGCCGGTCCTTCTGCAACACGAACGGGCGCCGCTCCCCATCATCGACCCGCAGCCGCACATACAGCTTGTGCGCGTTAGCGACATGCCGGGCCAGCCGACTATCACCGTCGTGGGTCAGCTCACCCTTGTCGATGCCGACATCCGCAGCCATGACCGCCGGGGCGAACCGGCCCGCCGAGTTCGTCGGGAACTCCGCGACGATGTCGTTGCCTTTGCCATCCTTGAACTCTGAAGCCCATGCGGACAGCCACGCCTTGTACTCGCGGGGGTCGCCGTAGAACCGCAGCACTCGCCAGCGACCCATCGCCATCCGGACTACCTGGTCGACCTCGTCTTGGGGGACCACCCAACCCTCGCCAGCGGGGCCTTGCGGCCGTTCCCACATGTCGATCACGAACCAGTGCCGGTCACGGGTACAGCCGATGAGCGTGGTCGAGTCACGCGAGATCGACCCGTCGAACCCCACCGTGATCGCCGCACCATCAGGAACGACGATGGTCGGGTCGGCACGGGCGGCCCACACCGCCGGGTCCTTCCACCGGGCCGAGCCGGCACGCCGCTCATTCAGGAAGTACCGACGCTGCTCATTCTCATCGAAGCGGGGGTCGCGCAGCTTGCCGATGATCCCTTCCATATCCATCACGTCGGCGAACTCACCGTACAGATACCGCAGCTCCGCCTCGAGCGCCCCATCATCAGCAAGGTCGATCTCGCCACGTGGTTCCTTGTGATCCATCAGGAACCGCGGCAACAGCCCTTTGCCGTACGCCTCGTGGGTCCGCTCCGCGACCGAATCCTCACCCGGCGCGAACATCGTCGAGGTCTGCAACATCCAACCCTGCGCGGCCTTCCGCTTCACGGTGTTGCGCTGCACCATCTCATACATCCGCCGCAGCACCGGCAGCCAGTACAGGTGCGTCTCGTCAGCGACCGAGAACGTCTCCTTACCGCCATCCTTGGCCGCCGAGCTCGCGGTACTCGGCCTGATCTCCCCACCACCCGGCAGGAACACCCGCGTGGATGACTGCCAATCCTGGCCAATATCGACACCAGCGAACTCACTGGGGAACTGCTCCCGCGCCACCCACAGCATGTAGGTGATGTTCTGGTAGGTGTGGCCGGTCTGCCCCTCCTCAGTCGCCAGGCAGCGGATAAACGGATACGTCACGGGCCGCCCGACCGGCTCCCCATCCTCCGACCAGTGGGCGAACCGGACAGGCCCGAGCGCCTCCGCGCAGGCGAGCATCCCAGCCAGCTCGCTTTTCGCGCGGCCTTTTGGGCGGCTCAGCAGCGCCTCGTCATAGACACGGCGTCCGGTCTCAGGGTCGATCCGGTACGACTTCAGCAGGAACCGCGCCAACTCCTCGTCCAGATGGATCGGTTCGCCCTGCACATCACCGGGCCCATGCACCAGATAATGCTCGATCCAGTCCAGCACCTGGAACCCGAGGGTCGGGAACTCGCCCGGAACCTCCGGGCCACGCCACGGCATAGAATGACCTCCGACCCGGATCGCTGACCAGCTTGGGGCTGATCTCCCTCGCCTGATCAAGCAGTTGAAATCACTGCGGCGGTCCGGGTCGCGCTATTCCACCGCGCGGAGCCGCCCCCGGTCAGCGGCCGGCGCCTCCCGCTGCTCAGTGACCTCGTCAGCCACGACCGTCCACAGCAGCATCCGCATCGCCTTCGGCGTCAGACCTAGCCGGTCCGCCAAGGCCGTGCACTGGCCATGCACCGCCGGAACCGCCTTCGGCAGCGACGCCTTCACCAGCAGCCGGCAATACCGGGCCACCTCATGCGACCAACCAAGCCGCTCCCACGCCACCGCCTGCGGCGTATGCCACAGCTGCGCCCAACACTCCCGCTCCGCGCCCGTCTGCCGACCCGGCAGCGGCCACCGCGGCGGATCACCCTGCCGACCCTCAGCAGGCAGCTGCAACGGACCAGCACGCGGATTGCGCCGACGCGGCGCAAAGCTCGGTGGCTGAGACTGCGGCATGCGATCACTTCCAGGCTGGCGACAGTGGACGTACAGAAAGCGAGGTCAATGGCGCGGGGTCGCCCGATGTACCCACGTTCACGTCGCCGATCCTCCCCCCTACCCCACGGGGAGTCGATGGCCGCGGGAGCAGGCTGCGTGTTCGAGGCCCATCCAACCTTGCCGATCGTCGGTGTGGCCAAGGTCGAGCACTGAGGGGTCAGGGCCGAGCGGTTGGCCGCAGCGCCAGCACGGATCTGATGGTGAGTAGGTGGCGATGGCTTGGGCTCGGAGGCGGCGGTGCTCGCCATCATAGCCACGCTGGGTGGTGGTGCCACGACTGGCCTGCCATTGGGCCTGGCAGGGGGGGCAGCGGCTGGCCTGCTTGCT
>WNGE01007680.1_pt1 | contig 14918 bp, 14 predicted proteins | sample 5400651 | NCBI WGS metagenome assembly WNGE01 (sample SAMN13153370, study PRJNA577476) | soil metagenome | isolation source: 60 cm soil or saprolite under grassland replicate 2 | place: USA:California | collected 2016-06-15 | reverse complement strand
GACGCTGACCTTCGGCTCGCCGAGGCTCTTCGCGATCCCCGCGACGGTGCGCCGGAATGCGCTGCCGTTGAAGATCTCGGCCGCCTCGACCATCGCCTTCTCGGGCTCGGACAGACGGCGCAGGATCGGCTCGTCCACAACCCGCTCCGCCGGCGGCTTGCGCGACTCGAACAGCGACCCGAGCGGCCCGAGACGCTTGCGGCGGCGATCCGCGACCACCGGAGTCGTCGGGCTGCCCTCCTTCACCCAGCCGTGGTCGAGCGCTTCGTCCTGGCACAACGGGCAGACGTCGACGAAGTCCTCGCCGTTGGGCGAGTAGCGCACCGAGCGCTCGCCCACCAAGAGGGTTCGCTCACAGATCGCGCACGTTCGCGCCGCCAGGACCGTTTGCCGCGAGATTCGCATCGCGGGGGACCTTAGCGCGTCCCTGGCGAATCCCGGAGTACCGGACAGCGACGCAAACGGACGCGTGGGCAAAGCCCACGCGTCCTGAAAGCGGCGCCGACAAGCGGCGCCTTAGGAAGCCTCAAACCTTCGCTTCCTCGGGCTCCTTCTGGGATTCCGCGATCAATTTCTGCGCGATGTGCGACGGAACCTCCTCGTAGCGCAGGAAGTGCATGTGGTAATCGCCCCGCCCGCCCGTCAGCGAGGTCAAAGCCTGCGAATAGGTGAGGATCTCGGCCATCGGCACCTCTGCCTTGATCGTGGTCATGCCCGCGCGCGGCTCCATGCCCTGCAGGCGCCCGCGGCGGGAGTTGAGGTCGCCGTTGATCGCCCCGACCGTGTCGTCGGGGACGCTGACCTCGACCTCCATGATCGGCTCGAGCAGCACCGGATCGGCCTTCTGGTACGCGTCTTTGAAGGCCATCGAGCCGGCGATCTTGAACGCCATCTCCGAGGAGTCGACCTGGTGTTGCTGGCCGTCTACGAGCCGCACCTTGACCCCCTGTACCGGCGCGCCCGCGAGCTCGCCGTGCTCCATGGCCTCCTGGATGCCCTTGTTGACGGCGGGCCGGAAACCCTGCGCGATCACGCCGCCGACGATCTCGTCCACGAACTCGTACCCGGAGCGTTCCGGAAGCGGCTCGATCACGATCTCGCAGTCGCCGAACTGACCGCGACCGCCGGTTTGCTTCTTGTAGCGGTGCCTGGCGCGCGCCTCCTTGCGGATCGTCTCGAGATAGGGGACGCGCGGCTGGTGCAGGTCGACGTCGACGCCGAACCGCCGACTCAGCCGCTCGACCGCGACCTCGACGTGTATCTGGCTCATCCCGGAAAGCAGCTGCTCGCCGGTCTGCTGGTCACGGCGTAGCACGAGCGTCGGGTCTTCCTCCGCAAGCCGGCGCAGCGACGTCCCGACCTTCTCCTCGTCGCCCTTCGCCTTCGGCGTGATCGCGAAGCTCATCACCGGCTCCGGGAAATCGAGCTTCGGGGGCTCGATGTCGCGCTCCGCGTCGAGCAGCAGATCCCCGGTGGTCGTCTCCTTCAGCTTCGCGACCGCGCCGATGTCGCCGGCGCCGAACTCCTTGGCGGACTCGTGGTCCTTGCCCTGCAGAACGAGCAGCTGGCCGACCCGCTCCTTGTTGTGGGAGCGGGTGTTGACGACGGTCGAGTCGGAGTTGAGCGTGCCCGCGAGCACTCGGAAGAGATTGATCCGGCCCGCGAACGGGTCGGCGACCGTCTTGAAGACGAAAGCCGCGGTTCCCGCGCCGTCGACGTCGATCGCCGGCGGGCGCTTCGCGGGAGACGGGACCCCCTCGACGAGCAGGTCGAGCAGCGCCGTGGTTCCGAGGTTCTTCGTCGCAACCCCGCAGGCGACCGGGAAGAGCTCCCCGCGCGTGACCGCGTCCTTCAGCGCCTTCGCCACCTCCTCATGGCCCAACTCCTCGCCCTCCAGGTAGCGCTCCATCAGCTTCTCGTCGGTCTCGACGACGGAGTCGAGCAGCTTCTCGCGGTACTCGGCGACCGTGTCCTGGAGCTCGGCCGGAATCTCGACCGGCCCGGACTCGCGCTCGCCCTCGGGGCTCATGTACGCCTTCAGGTGGAGGACGTCGACGATCCCGGTGAGCTCGTGCTCGCTGCCGATCGGGATGTTGACCGCGACGCAGCGGTCGGAAAGGAGCGTCCGGAACTGCTCGAGCGCGCGGAAGAAGTCAGCCCGCTCGCGGTCGAGCATGTTCACGAAGGCCAGGCGCGGCAGGCCGAGCTCCTCGGCGCGCGCCCAGACCCGGCTCGTCTGCACCTCGACGCCCATCACCGCGCTTGCGAGCACGAGTGCGCCCTCGACCACCCGCAGCGCCGCCACCGTGTCGCCGCTGAAGCCCGGATCACCCGGGGTGTCGATCAGGTTGATCTTGCGTCCCTGCCACTCGAGATGGCAGATCGACGACGCAAGCGACATCTGGCGCCGCTGCTCGTCCTCGTCCCAGTCGGAAGTGGTCGACCCCTGATCGACGCTGCCGAGCCGGTTGATCGCGCCGGCCTGGAAGAGCATCGCCTCGACGAGGGAGGTCTTGCCCGTGCCCCGGTGTCCGGCGACAGCGACGTTGCGGATCTTTCCGGCTTCGGTGGGCACCGGCACGATCTTAGCCGCCTCTATCCTCACGGGCCATGTGGTGGCGGGACGCGGTCGTCTACCAGATCTACCCGCGCTCGTTCCAGGATTCGGACGGCGACGGAATCGGCGACCTGCGGGGAATCGCGCAGCGCCTCGACCACCTCGTCTACCTCGGCGTCGACGCATTCTGGCTTTCGCCGATCTACCCCTCGCCGCTCGCCGACTTCGGCTACGACGTCTCGGACTACACAAACGTCGACCCGGTGTTCGGGTCGCTGGAGGACCTCGACGCGCTCGTGCGCGAGGCTCACGAGCGCGGACTGCGGGTCTTGCTCGACCTCGTCCCCTCGCACACCTCGATCGAGCACCCGTGGTTCCGCGAGCACCCGGACTGGTACATCTGGTCGCCCGTCGACGGCCCGCCGAACAACTGGCGCTCGGCGTTCGGCGGCTCGGCCTGGAGCCGCGACGAGCGCAGCGGCCGCTGGTACCTCCACACCTTCTATCCGGAGCAGCCCGATCTCGACTGGCGCAATCCCGAGGTCGTCGCCGCGATGCAGGACGTCGTCCGCTTCTGGCTCGGCCGCGGCATCGACGGCTTCCGCGTCGACGCGCTGACCGCGATCGTCAAGGACGCCGAGCTGCGCGACGACCCGCCCGCGACCGGCATGTTCGCACTGCCGAGCACCGGCGAGTTCGGCGAGCTCGAGCACGTCTACTCGGCGAACCGCCCGGAGGCCGTGGAGGCGCTCGCCGCGCTGCGGGAGGCCGCAGGCGACGCGCTGCTGATCGGCGAGGTCTATCTCGGCACGGCCGAGTACGCGCGCTGGCTCGAGCACGTCGATCTCGTCTTCGCCTTCGAGCTCCTGTTCGCGCCGTGGAAGGCCGAGGCGCTGCGCGCGGCGATCGCGCCCGCCGCAGAGCTGGGCCGCGTCGCCTGGGTGCTGTCGAACCACGACTTCGACCGGCTGGCCACGCGCCTCGGGGAGGCGAACGTCCGCGCCGCCGCGGAGCTCCTGCTCACGCTGCCCGGAGCTGCGTTCATCTACCAGGGCGACGAGATCGGTCTCCCGAACGGCCCTGGCTCCGATCCACGGTTCGATCGCCACGGGCGCGACAGGCTGCGCCACCCGATGCAATGGGATGCCTCTCGTACCGGCGGGTTCACAACCGGCGAGCCCTGGCTCCCGCCGATCGACGCGGAGAAGCGAAACGTCGAGGCCCAGCGCGCGGATCCGGAGTCCCTGCTCAACCACTACCGACGCCTGATCCAGTCGCGGCGCGAGCTCGGCAGCCACTTTCGCCTGCTCGACTCGCCGCCGGGAACGCTCTGTTACGAGCGGAACGGCCACGTCGTGACCATCGAGGCAGAGTAAGCTCCGCAGCGCCGTGGCCGAGATCGCGTTCGAGCACGTCGCCAAGGTCTATCCAGACGGGACACAGGCGGTCCACGACCTCGAGCTCGAGATCCAGGACGGGGAGTTGATGGTGCTGGTCGGGCCGTCGGGCTGCGGCAAGACGACGGCGCTGCGCATGCTCGCCGGCCTCGAGGAGATCACCGACGGCGAGATCCGGATCGGCGACCAGGTCGTGAACGACCTGACGCCCCGCGACCGCGACATCGCGATGGTCTTCCAGAGCTACGCGCTCTACCCGCACATGACCGTCGCCGACAACCTCGCCTTCGGCCTGAAGCTGCGCAAGCTGCCGAAGAACGAGGTCAACGAGCGGGTCCAGCGGGCCGCGCGGATCCTCCAGATCGAGGACTTCCTGAAGCGCAAGCCCCGCGCGCTCTCGGGCGGCCAGCGCCAGCGCGTCGCGATGGGCCGCGCGATCGTGCGCGAGCCGCAGGCCTTCCTGATGGACGAGCCGCTCTCGAACCTCGACGCGAAGCTGCGCGTGCAGATGCGCGCCGAGATCCACCAGCTCCAGCGGCGGCTAGGCGTGACGACGATCTACGTCACGCACGACCAGGTCGAGGCGATGACGATGGGCGACCGCGTCGCCGTGATGAACGCCGGCCACCTGCAGCAGGTCGACACCCCGCAGGTGCTCTATGACCACCCGGTGAACGAGTTCGTGGCGGGCTTCATCGGCTCGCCCTCGATCAACCTCGTCGAGTCCGAGCTTGCGAAGAGCGACGGCCGATTAGAGGTCAGCCTCGGCGAGCACAAGCTGACCGTCGACGACCAGCTCGCCCGCAACCGGTCCGGCCTGGCCGACTACGTCGGCAAGAAGGTCATCCTCGGGATCCGGCCCGAAGACTTCGAGGACACGAGCATCGAACCGGACTCCCCGGCGGACCGGCGGATCAAGGTGAAGGCAGACCTCACCGAGCCGCTCGGCTCGGAAGTGCTCGTCCACTTCAGGACCGAGGCGATCGGGGTCGTCTCGAGCGCAGCCGCCGCAGACGTCGGCGAAGACGCGGACGTACGACTGGGCGAGGACGAGGACGTCTCGACGCGGCTCGTCGCGCGGGTCAGCCCGAAGTCCCGCATCGCGCTCGGGCACGAGGTGGAGCTCGCGGTCGACACGACCCGGCTCTACTTCTTCGACCCGGAGACCCGCGCCGCGATCTAACCCTTGACCGCGCCGGCGGTCAGGCCGGCGAGAATCCGCCGCTGCAGGACGAGCGTCGCCAAGATCAGCGGCAGCGTCACGACAATCGTCGCAGCCATCACCGTGCCCCACGGGAACTGGAAGGCGTTGCCGCTCGCCCCGGTAAAGGACACGATCGCGACCGGAACGGTGTAGTGGCTCGGCGACTGGATGAACGAGACGGCGTACAGGTACTCGTTCCAGGCAGCGATGAAGGCGAGTAGGCCGGTAGTGACGAGGCCCGGAGCGATCAACGGCAGCAGCACCTTCCAGAAGACCTGCAGCGGCGTCGCGCCGTCCACATAGGCAGCCTCCTCGAGGTCGCCCGGAAGCGCGCGCATGAAGCTCGTCAGCACCCAGATCGTGAACGGAAGCGTGAAGATCAGGTAGCTGAAGACGAGCGCCCACGGCGTGTCGTAGAGCTTCGGGAAGCTGATCGGGCCGACGATGTGGAAGCCGCTGAACATCGTGTAGAGGGCGCCGAGGATCGCGATCTGCGGGAAGATCGTCATCGAGAGCATCAGGTAGAGGACGAACGACTTCCCGCGGAAGCGGAAGCGGCCGAGCGCGTAGGCAGCGACCGAGCCGATCGCCAGCGAGAGCAGCGTCACCGACCCCGCCACGATCGTCGAGTTGAGCAGCGCTCTCCGGAAGAAACTCGAGCTGAGCGCGTCATGGAAGTGCGCCCATGTCGGATGGCTCGGGAAGTACTTGAGCGGCGTACTGAAGAGCTCCGAATCGGGCGTGATGGCCGATCGCAACGCCCAGTAGAACGGGAAGAGCGCGTAGACGGCGACCGCGAGGATCAACAGCCAGAACGGCACCTTCATCAACACGCGGCCGAGGGGGTTGCGGCGGAGCCGAACCGACCGAGAGACAGGGCGGACCGACCCCGCAGTGGTCTCCGCGGCCGTGCTCATTCCTCGGTCACCCGCACGAAGGTGACGTAGATCACGACGAACAGCGAGATGATCAGGAAGATCGCGACGCTGAGCGCGGCCCCGTAGCCGACGTGACCGTCCTGGGTGATCGTGCTCTGGTCGTAGACCGCCATCGTCTGTGCCCCGAGGCGGTACCCCAACAAGACCTGGAAGACGTCGAAGACGCGGAGCGCGTCAAGCGTGCGAAAGATCAGGACAACGAGGATCGCGGGCCGCAGCAGCGGCAGCGTGATGCGCCAGAACTGCTGCAGCTTGTTCGCCCCGTCGACCGCCGCCGCCTCGTAGAGGTCGTTTGGGATCACCTGCAGCCCGGCCAGAAGCAGCAGCGCGACGAACGGTGTCGTCTTCCAGATGTCGACCGCTGAGACGGCCGCAAGCCGGGTCGAGGGATCGGCAATCCAAGCGTGTGAGTGCGAGATGAGGTGCAGGCGGATACCGAGGTCGTTGATGACTCCGGTGGTGTCGTCGAGCATCCATTGCCACATCTTCGCGGCCACGACCGTTGGGATCGCCCACGGCACGAGCATCACCGCGCGCATCAACCCACGGCCCCGGAACTTCGAGTTCACCACCAACGCGACGATCAACCCGAGCAGGAACTCGAAGGAAACGGTGATCGCCGTGAACTTGATCGTCAGGACGACCGTGTCCCGGAAGGTCGGGTCGTGGATGAGCTGGTGGTAGTTGGCGAAGCCGACCCACTTCGTTGGCTCGAGCCCGCCCAGGAACTCCTGGTTCGTGAAGCTCTGGTAGACGGTCTTGCCGAGCGGATAGATCGCGACGAAGGCGACGACCGCGAGCGCCGGCGCGAGCAGGAGCCAGCCGAGGCGCGTCTGCCGGCGCTGGAGCTTCGTCCTGCGGCGGCGTTTGCGGGGAACCGGTGCGGGCGTGGCTACCGTGCTCATCGCTGGAGGTGAGGGAGGATGACAGGTGCCATCCTCCCTCGTTTATTCAGCGTTACTTCTTCAGGATCTGCTGCAGCTTCGACTTGATCTGAGGCAGGACCTGGCTCGCGGGCGAGCCGGTGAGGATCTGGTTGACGCCCTGGTAGATGACCTTCGACGCCTCGTTGTAGTGCGTCCCGAAGAACTTGGCGGGGCGCGTCACGCGAGGCACGCTCGCGATCGCAGGCTTCAGGTACGGGTTCGCCTTCACGACCGCCTTGTTCTTCGCGACCGACACGATCGTCGGCACGTTGGAGTTGGTGATCGCGTCGAACTTCTCGACCGCGGGGCTCGTCATGTAGCGGACGAACTCGATCGCGGCGCCCTTGTGCTTCGAGAACCTCGAGATGGCGAGCTGCCAGCCGCCGACGGTGCCGACGGAGCCGCCGGACGTGCCGTGCGGGAGCACCGTGACGTTGAACTTGCCCTTTACCTTCGAGCCGGCGCCGGCGCCGATGCCGTACTGGTACGGCCAGTTGCGTGCGAAGGCGGCGTCACCGTTGTCGAACGCGTGCTCGGTCTGGTCCTCCTGGTAGGTCGTCACGCCGTTCGGCGTGACCTTGCCGATCTGGGCGCGCATCGCGTCCAGGATCTGCCGCGCCTTCGTGTTGTCGATCGTGACCTTGCCGCCGTCGATGAAATGGCCGCCGCCTGCGGACGCGACCCACTCGAGCGAATCGCAGGTGAGACCTTCGTAGGCGTTGCCCTGGAAGACGAAGCCTGCGAAGTTCGAGTTCGTCTTCTGCTCGCCGTCCTGGATCTTCTTCGCCATCTTGAAGAGATCCGCCCAGGTCTTCGGCGGGGCGCTGTAGCCGTACTTCTTCAGCAGATCGGTGCGGTAGTAGAGGATCCCGTAGTCGCCGAACCACGGCATCGCCACCAGCTTCCCCTTGATCGTGTCGTTGGCGACGATGCTGGCGATGTGCAGCTTCGACTGCTTGCCGAGCTTCGGCTTCAGGTTGACCAGGTACGGCGCGAACGCGCCCGGCCACACCACGTCGATCATCGCCACGTCGATCGACGACGACTTCGACGAGAACGCCCGCGCGAGCTGCGCGTACGACTGGTCTGACGCGGCCGGGTGCGGCACGACGCTGACCTTGATGCCGGTGTCATGCGTGAACCGCTTGGCCAGCGCCGTGTCGCGGACGTGACCGTTTCCGACCGAGTCACCCACAAAGGTGATCTTCTGGCCGCCGTACTTCTTCCTGATCGCGGCGGCGTTCGGCACCTTCGGCGCTTTGATCGCCGCTGCTGCTTGCGCGTGCGTCGCCTTCTTGCTGCCGGCGGCGGCGACGCTGAGGAAAGCGACGAGCGCGACCGCGCCCACCACTCCCGCGAGGACGAACAGTCTGCGGTGTTTCACTCTCCCACGTCCTTTCTCTAGACCCCTGTAGACCCGAGAACGTTACCTCGTCTTCGACCGGGGGAGCGTTCAGCGCCCGAGCGGCTCGCGGGTCGGCGAGCCGGCAAGCCGCGCCTTCAGGCGCAGGATCGCCTTGGTGTGGAGCTGTGAGACGCGCGACTCGGTGACGCCCAGGACCTCGCCGATCTCGCGCAGCGTCAGCTCCTCGTAGTAGTAGAGCGTGACGACGAGCTTCTCGCGCTCGGGCAGGCGAGCGATCGCCTCGCCGAGCGCCTCCTTGAGCTCGGTTTGCGCCAGCTCGGACTGGGGCTCGGGGCCCTGCGTGTCCTCGATGGTGTCGATCAGGGCGACCTGGTCTCCCCCGCCCCCGGAGGAGATCGTCCACAGCTCGTCGAGGGCTGCGATCGAGGATCGGCCGATCTCGGAGAGGCTGTCATCGAGCTCCTCGGTCGTGACGCCGAGCTTCTCGGCGATCTCCTCGTCGGTCGGTGCGCGGTGCAGCTTGCGCTCGAGCTCCCCGATGGCCCGCTCGATGTCCCGCGCCCGCGAGCGCACCGAGCGCGGCACCCAGTCGAGGGCGCGCAGCTCGTCGATGATCGAGCCCTTGATGCGCGCGATCGCGTAGGTCTCGAACTTGATGTCCCGGCCGGGGTCGAAGCGCTCGATCGCGCCGATCAGTCCCAGTAGCCCGTAGGAGACGAGGTCGTTCTCGTCCACGTGCGCGGGCAGCCCGCTGCCCAGACGGCCCGCGACGTACTTGACGAGCGGCGCGTAGGTGAGGATCAGGCGATCCCGGACGCCCTGATCCTTGCTCTTGCGGTACTCGCGCCAGAGCTGCTGCGTCTCGTCCTGGCCCACGCTCAGAGGATACGGCCTAGATCCGTCGGAAATAGATCCCCGTGGCCTCGACCGGTCATTTCAGACGGACGCACGGGCAAAGCCCGCGCGTCCTGATGGCGGCATCGCAAGCGATGCCTCAGGACCGCGGTTTCCTCAGATTGCGCAGTGCAAGCGTCAGAAGCCAGAGCGCCAGGGCGCCTGCCGCTACAACGAGGACGACGAGGCCGCGATTGCTGTTGACGGCCTCCGCGGCAGCAGCGGCGATGCCCACGAACGCGATCGCGAGGACCAGGAAGAGCGCGCCGAGAGCCGGCCGTGGCGGTGGCGGGGGCATGGCTCGGACTCTAGAAGGGCACGGTTACACTGGCATTCGCAACCCCTTAGGGGCGTAGCTCAATTGGCAGAGCACCGGTCTCCAAAACCGGGGGTTGCAGGTTCGAGTCCTGCCGCCCCTGTCACCTCGAAAGTCCGCCCGCTTACGCGGGCATGACGACTTTCGAGGGGTTCCTGTTTCGATCCCATCGTTGGTGAGCCGCGCCCGCCATGTCGGTCGCGGCGGCCGTTCCGGTCATCGCGCTCATGGTCGGATCGTTCTGGACGTCATACACTCGGGCCTGGCTACGAGGGAGGTCGACAATGGCACAAGTCGCGACGATCGGCGGGGAGCAGCTCGCGTCTCTCGCCACCGGGTTCTCCGGTGTTCTGCTTCAGCCGGAAGACGAGGAATACGAGCGGGCGCGGCGGGTCCATAACGCGCTCGTCGACAAGCGGCCCGTGCTGATCGCGCGCTGCCGGGGCACGGCCGACGTCGTCGGCGCGCTTGACTTCGCCCGCAACGAAGGGCTCGAGGTCTCGGTGCGAGGCGGTGGGCACAACGTGGCTGGAAAGGCGGTCACGGACGGCGGCGTGATGATCGATCTCTCGCTCATGAAGGGCATCCACGTCGATACCGCAGCGCAAACGGCGCGCGCGCAGGGCGGAGTGACCTGGGGCGAGTTCAACCGCGAGACGGCTCTGCACGGGCTTGCCACGACCGGTGGAGTGGTCTCGACGACCGGTATCGCGGGGCTGACGCTCGGCGGTGGGCTCGGCTGGCTGAACGGCCTGCACGGGCTCGCTGTCGACAACCTTCTGTCGGTTGAGCTGGTGACTGCATCCGGCGACGTCCTGACGGTAACGGGTGAGAGCGACCCCGACCTGTTCTGGGCGCTTCGTGGGGGCGGCGGCAACTTCGGCGTCGCAACCTGGTTCGAGTACCGCCTACATCCGCTGCAGGAAGTTCACGGCGGTCTCATAGCTCACCCGTTCGACGCTGCCACGGACGTTCTGCGCTTCTTCCGTGACGCTTCGCCGGAGCTGCCCGACGAGCTGTGGATCGTCGCGGGGCTGGTGCATGCTCCGGACGGGTCCGGTGCCCAGCTGGCCGCCTTGGCCGTCTGCCACTGCGGCCCGGCTGCCCAAGCCGAGCAGGATCTCCGGCCGATGCTCGAGTTCGCCTCACCGGTGATGTCGGAGGTGGGCCCGATGCCCTACCCGGTCGTGAACACCCTCTTCGACGAGGCTTACCCGCCCGGCGTGCTGAACTACTGGAAATCGAGCTTCCTGCCCGAGCTGAGCGACGACGTGATCAACGTGCTCGTCGACCGGTTCGCAGTCGCGCCCTCGCCGATGACCGCAATGGTCATCGAGTACTTCCATGGAGCGGTCTGCCGGGTGGACGTGTCCGATACGGCCGTGCCTCACCGGCAGCCGGGATACAACCTCGGCATCTTCTCCGAGTGGACGGATCCAGCGGCAACGGATGAGAATGTCTCCTGGGCCCGGGAGACCTACACCGCACTCGAGCCGCACTTGGCTCCGCTCCGGTACGTGAACTACCTCGACGAGGACGACGTGGGTGACGCCGTACCGGCGGCCTACGGCCCCAACTACGAGCGGTTGCGAGAGATCAAGCGGAAGTACGACCCGGACAACGTGTTCAGGTTGAACACGAACATCGTCCCGGCGTAGTCTCGCCGCGTGAAGTTGCGCAGCTTTCTCTACAGGTCGGCTCGCACGCTCGGCGACGTTGAGGCGGTTGCCTCTGGTGATCCGAAGCGGATTACTCGACGGGCGAAGAACAAGGTTCTCGGGCGGGCGCTCCGGCTTCTGGCGCACGCTCTGGCGCTGAGGGTCGCGTCCGTTGCGCCACCTACGATCGTGCGGTGGCTGACGGTGAGCGCGAGAGCCCCGAGCAGCGGCGTAACCGGGAGCTGATCGAGCTTCTCAACGAGCTCCGCGTCGCGCTCCCGGGAGTAGGTGCTCTTCGCCTTCCTGCTCGCGATTCCGTTCGCGAACGGGTTCCCGAAGCTGAGCGAGCTCGACTGCGACGTCTCTCCTCATCACGCCGAGCGCGTACCACCGCTTCGTCTTCCGGCAGCACGACAAGGAGCAGCTGCATCGAGATCTCGAACCACCTGACCATCGCCGGGCTCGGCCTGCTCGCGGTCGCGATGACCTGCAGTCTCTTCGTGATCGCCGACTTCCTCTTCGGCTGGGCATTGACCGTGACCGTGACGGCCGTGACGGCGCTCGTCTTCGGCTTCTTCTGGTACGCCGTTCCGCTCTGGCACCGAAGCAGCAGGGACTAGCGGCGAGGGTCGCGTTCCTCGACCATAGCTCCGATCTCGCCGCTCTTCTCGATGACGGCGTGGTCGGCCTCTGCCCGGATGACCTGGTCGGCCGACGACTCATGGCCGGGGACGATGACGAACGTTCGCGGGCTCGCCCGCACCTGCTCGCATTCCTCGCCCGTCAGCAGGACGACCTGGGTGCAACGCTCGTCGTCACACTCGCAGAGGTAGGGGGTGCGCCCGCTGCCGAGCGCGAGCTCGTCGGCCCGCTTCTCCAGCTTCTCGTTCACCTCTCTGAAGGTCGATTCGTTCTCGGCAGCACGCTCGACGGTGCGCACGCACGCTGCCTGCCCCGTACCGGGTTGTGGGAAACGGCTCCAAGCGAGAGAATCGCTGGAAGTGGACGCAGACGAGGGACGGCGGGCGCGAAACGAGGCGATCTTCCGTGAGGTCAACGAGCGGATCGTCGAGCTCGAGACAGGCCTGACGGGCTACAACCGCGACGACTCGCTCCTGATCGGCTTCGTCTGCGAGTGCCCGCGCGAGGACTGCGGCGAGATGCTCGAGGTCACCCGGGGGCAGTACGAGGCGGTGCGAGACCACGGACGGCGGTTCCTCGTGCTCCCGGGCCACGAGGACGGTGATATCGCGCGCGTCGTCGAGAGGCACTCGCACTACCTGGTCATCGAGAAGACCGGCGATGCGGCCGAGGTTGCGGCCGAGCAGGACTCTCGGACCTAAAGAAACTCGCGCCAGCGCCGATTGAGGTTTTAGGAGGGCCGGGGCAACTCCGCACCTCCCTTCCGCGGAGTGCAGGGGCCCTGGACGGGTGCCGCAGCCTTCTGGGGCTCCGGCTCCGGCTCTCCTACTGTTCGAGCTCCATGCTCTCGACGGTGAGTTCGATGCTTTCGATCGCGACCTCGTTGCCCTGGGCTCGGAAGGACGGCCCGCTGTACTTCGTCGGCAATGCATCGCGGAAGGCCCAGCGGGCGACGTCCCGGCCGCTCTGGTCGCGGAGGATGATGACCACGTTGCGGCGGTCGAGGTTGCCGTCGGCGACGTCGCGCCACCACTGGAACAGCGTCCGATCGCCGGCGAAGCCGCGGCGCAGGACGAGCGGGCCGTACTCGACGCGCCCGGGCAGGCGGCGGACGGTGTTCGGCCGCTCGTTGCCTTCGCGGTAGGCAGCGACCTCGATCCGGGCTTCGGGCAGGTCGGCCTCGCGGAAGCCCGCGACGGTGTCCCCGTCGATCTGGACGAGGAAGTTGAAGTTGAGGTAGGGGTCGCGGCGGGCTTCAGGCATCGTCGGGCACTTCCAGGTAGGGGAAGTCGCGGAAGGCGGCGAGGTCGTGGCGGATCGTTCGCCGGCGGCGCGCGTTTTGGTCGGTTCGCCAGGTGACGGTCACCGCGAGCTCGGTCGGCTCCTCGCGGCCGAAGAAGAGCGCCGTCCGGTCGAGGAAGACGCGGATCCGGCGGCGCGGGCCGAGGAACTCGAGGTGGCGGAAGATCTGCAAGCGGTCGATGCGCCGGTCGCCTCCGAGGCCGTGCAGCGGCTCGCCGAAGCGTACGCGGACGTTGTGCGCGGGAAGCTCGCCGAGGTTCTCGAGGGCCAGGAACAGCAGCCCGTGCTCGAGCTCGACGTCGAGGATGACGTCCGCCTCGCGGGGCTGCCGGCGGTGCTCCGTGACGGCTCCGGGCACGGGCTGAGTCTAGTTCCCAGGGTGTCAGACACCCGCACGAAAGTGTGACCGCTTCGTCACGGAACTGTGACTTCCCCTGCTCCTGCGCTCGCCTCGGCGCGACCCCGGTGTCAGACACCGTGACGAAAGACGCACGCTGTAGGCTCAGGTCGTGGCAGTCCTCACGTCGCAGGCCGACCGGACCGACGCGTTCGCGGAGCGCCGCGCACGGATGGAGGAGCTCGTCGCGGAGCTCCACGAGCGCACCGAGCAGGTCGCCCAAGGGGGCGGCGAGAAGGCACTCGAGAAGCACCGCTCCCGCGGCAAGCTGACCGCCCGCGAGCGGATCGACCGCCTCCTCGACCCCGACACTGCCTTCCTCGAGCTCTCCGCCCTGGCCGCGTGGGAGATGTACGACGGCCAGGCCCCCGGAGCCGGGATCGTCACCGGGATCGGCGTGATCGAGGGCCGCGAATGCGTCCTCGTCGCGAACGACGCCACGGTCAAGGGCGGCACGTACTTCCCGATCACGGTCAAGAAGCACCTCCGCGCCCAGGAGATCGCCCAGCAGAACCGCCTGCCCTGCATCTACCTCGTCGACTCCGGCGGCGCGTTCCTGCCGCTCCAGGCCGAGGTCTTCCCCGACCGCGACCACTTCGGCCGGATCTTCTACAACCAGGCCCGGCTCTCGGCCGCCGGAATCCCACAGATCGCAAGCGTGATGGGCTCGTGCACCGCGGGCGGCGCCTACGTCCCGGCGATGAGCGACGAGACGATCATCGTCAAGGGCACCGGCACGATCTTCATCGGCGGCCCGCCGCTCGTGAAGGCGGCGACCGGCCAGGACGTCACCGCCGAGGAGCTCGGCGGCGCCGACGTCCACGCGCGGCTCTCGGGCGTGGCCGACCATTACGCGACCTCCGACGAGCACGCGCTGGCACTCGTCCGCGAGATCGTCCGCAACCTCGATCTGCCGCCGAAGCAGCCGCCCTGGGAGACAGCACGGCCCGAGGAACCCACGGCCGATCCCCAAGAGCTCTACGGCCTCATCCCCGCCGACTACCGCGAGCAGGTCGACCCGCATGAGCTGATCGCGCGCCTGGTCGACGGCTCGCGCTTCCACGAGTTCAAGGCGCTCTACGGCGAGACCCTCGTCTGCGGCTTCGCCCGGATCGAGGGCTATCCGGTCGGAATCCTCGCCAACAACGGCGTGCTCTTCGGCGAGTCGGCCGCGAAGGGCGCGCACTTCGTCGAGCTCGCCTGCAAGCGCCGGGTGCCGCTCGTCTTCCTGCAGAACATCACCGGCTTCATGGTCGGCAAGGAGTACGAGGCGGGCGGCATCGCGCGCGACGGCGCCAAGCTCGTGACCGCCGTCGCCTGC
>WNGE01007380.1_pt1 | contig 14919 bp, 9 predicted proteins | sample 5400651 | NCBI WGS metagenome assembly WNGE01 (sample SAMN13153370, study PRJNA577476) | soil metagenome | isolation source: 60 cm soil or saprolite under grassland replicate 2 | place: USA:California | collected 2016-06-15 | reverse complement strand
GACGATCTCGGCGGCCTTGACTTCGCCGATCTTCGGCACGCGCTTCAACTCCTCCTCCGACGCGTTGAACACCGCGCGGACGGAGCCGAACCGCTCGAGGAGGTTCCGCGCGAGCGTCTCCCCCACGCTCGGAAGCCCTTCGATGAGGAACCGCTGCCGCTGCTCGATCGTCATCGCTTTCGGCTTATGCCGCAACCCGTACTCGGCGGCGCCTTTATCCTGTCGTTTCCAGAGGACGCTGAGGAGGAGCGCCGTTTGCTCCTTGTCCGCCGTCGTGAGGACGGGCACGCGCTCGGCGACTTCGAGGGCGAGGAGCGCTCCGAGGATCGACTGCGGATGCTTGAACGTCGAGATCTCCGCGAGGTCCCCCTCGAGGATCAGCAACGGCTGTGGGTACGCTTCGCGCAGTCGCTGCACTTGCTCGAAGAGGCGCTTCCGCACCAGGGAGTTGAAGAAATCGGAGAGGGCCTTTCGCTCGATCCCGATCGGACCGAGGACATAGTCGCCCGGCGCGATCTTGCGGACCTCGATGGTAACGCCGAGCTCCCGCAACCGCTCCGAGATATCCTCCGGCTCGTTCGAGTCGACGACGAGCGGGATGCGCACGGCCCGCCGAACCGGCGGCGCGACGTAAACGTTCCGGTGGGGCGGTCTCGGCGGTGTTAACTGAACGAAGCCTCCGATGTACCACGCGGACAACTACGACGGAACGCCGGCCCCAGAGGGCGGCGACCTCCCCGGCGGCAACATCCAGTTGCACGTCTTCGGGTAGAGTCCGAAACCGCGTGACCTCGCGAGAAGCGAGGCCACGCACCTCTTCTTTCTTTCCTCCTCCGTCTACTGAGCTCGAGGATTGCGAGCGTTGACCACCCGGCAGTGAGCCTCGATTGTCCTCTCGAGCGGCTCCGTGCTTCAACGCGATTGCGCGGGAAATCTTACGTACACGGATCACGTGGTTGGTTCCACGGGATTCTCCGCGACACGAGCGGATCCTCCTTCAATAGCGGTCTGGAATCGGGCCTTCCCAGGGTTCTTCCGGGTGGTCGTAGAGACAGAAGAAGATCCCATCGGGGTCTTGAATGTAGGCGATGCGATGCCCCTTTCGCCCGATCCACACGTCTTGTTTCATGCGGTCCTGGAACTTCGGAGTCTCTTTCAGTTTCGCGATCCCCCCGGCGAGGTACGGGGCCCAGAACGGACTGTTCTCGGAGTACCAGTTGAGCTCCAACCGCTGCCCAGAGCGCCGGTCTCGGAACAGGACGGTCTCGCCTTCATCGTAGGCGCCTCGGGCGATCTCCTCGAGGTCGAACACTTTGGTGTAGAACGCGATCGACTTATCGAGGTTCGTGACTCGAATCCCGACATTGCCGATCCAGAGATCGGATATGAACCGTAATCAGCGCATGGCCATAAGAAGCCATCTGAAGCGCCAACGCCCGCTCTCCGTCTCGTCATCCCTCCGCCACGGCATCCGCAGAAATCGAGCCGGGCTTGCCGCAATCGCGATTATCGGATCGAGAAACGAGATCGGATCGGCTCCGTAGGTGATTGCGCGGGAAAATCACGGGTACCGATCACATGCGTCCTGTTTGACGGCTAAGCCGCCAACGCACCACCGACGGGTGCAAATGTGGCTATGGCGGTTAGTGGCGGCGGGCTGAACACGTCGCCCTTGCGAGCTTCGTGCGTACACCCCCGCTCTATCAACGTCGTCGACTACGACGGCCATAAGATGCCTCGTCTTGAGGGCGGTTTCCGGCTTAGATGCTTTCAGCCGTTATCCGCGTAGCGCGTGGCTGCTGGGCAATGCCTTGCCAGACAACCCATACACTAGAGGCGCCGATCCCCCGTTCCTCTCGTACTTAAGGGACCTTCCCCTCAGGCATCAAAGCGCTTCCACCAAAAAGCAACAAACCTGTCTCACGACGGTCTGAACCCAGCTCACGATCCCTTTTAATGGGCGAACAACCCCACCCTTGGCAGCTCATGCACCACCAGGATAGGAAGAGCCGACGTCGAAGTAGCAAGCCTCCGGGTCGATAGGAACTCTAGCCGGAGACGACTCAGTTATCCCCGGGGTAACTTTTCTGACATCCATGGCCCCCATAAATGAGGCTCATGGGTTCGCTAGGCCCGAGTTTCCTCTCGTGGACTCTCGTTGGGCAAGTCCACGTCAGGCTAGCTTTTCCCCTTACAGTTCACGGTGGATTTCTGACCCACCTAAGCTAACCTTTGGGCGCCCTTGTTATCTTTTTGAGGGCGTGGCGCCCCACCCAAACTGCCCACCTACCGTTGTTCACCTTGCGGTGTTAGCCGTACGAGTCCAAAAGGGCGGTGTTTCATCGTCCCCTCGGAAGCGACCTAGCGGCCGCCCCTGGTAACGGGTCCCGCCTACTCTACACATTCAAACTCATACGGCAGCGGCAGACTGCAGTAAAGCTCCACGGGGTCTTCGCTTTCAGGTGGAAGGTACTGGACTGTGCGCCAGTACGTCAGTTTCACCGGCCTCCACGCGGGGACAGTAGAGCTCTCGTTGGGCCTTCATGCAAGTCGCCAATTAAGCGACAAGGTATTACGCTCACACTGTTGCTTGCGTGACCTGACTCACGAGGGATTCAGGCGGGCCGCGATTTCTCGCGACCTCCTCACGTCGCCGTGAGGGTCGGACTTTATCTTCACCGCATGCTGGCGGCGATCGGCGTAAAGTCTCTGAGGGTTCCGACCTCTTTCGAGATCGGCCTTCCCTGCGGATTGTCCGCACCTCGAGATTGTTACCGCGATGGGTACTCGAGGATGCTCGGGGTTTCCCGCATATGGCCGATTTTTATTAAGGCTCGCGTATGGAACCTTAAGCAATCTGTTACTTCATGACCTTCCGAACGGAAGGCGGGCCGCGATTTCTCGCGACCTCCTCACGTCGCCATGAGGATCGGACTGTATCATCGTCACTCGCGTGACGTTCGGCGTGCAGTCTCTGAGGGTTCCGATCCGTTGCGGGATCGGCCTTCCCTGCGGATTGTCCGCACCTTGCGATTGTTACCGCGATTGCGGTACGCAAGGATTCTCGGAGGTTCCCGCAAATAGCCGAATTTAGCGACCCCCTTGGTCGAGGGTCATAGTTACCCCCGCCGTTTACTGGTCCTTCGTCCCGTTGAAACGAGCTTTCAGATACCAGCACTGGGCAGGCTTCAGCGGCCGTACACAACCTTTCGATCTGGCGGCCACCTATGTTTTGGTTAAACAGTCGGGGCTCCCTTGTCACTGCGACCAGCCGCTCGCGCGGCTGGCACCCCTTATACCGAAGGTAGGGGGCTAATTTGCCGAATTCCCTCGCGTGGATTTTTGCCGACACGCCTTGGGCTTCTCACCCAGGGGCACCTGTGTCAGTTCTTGGTACGGTCGCACGGATTGACCCCAACGTCCTTTTCACGGGCACCGCGGATGAGCAGAAGGGCTTGCGCCCCTACTCCCGCATTCGTCCCCTTCTCGCCATTACGGCACTCCGGGGACTTCAACGGTTGAATCCTCAGGCAAGAGGACTCCGCCTACCGCGATGCGTCCGACGTTGGGCAGGGATCCGCACGGTGCAGGAATATTAACCTGCTTCCCTTTCGCGTTCTTCGGTTAGGAGAACACTTAGGACCGACTAACCCTCGGCTGACGAGCATTGCCGAGGAACCCTGGCCCCTTCGGCGGTGCGGATTCTCACCGCACTTTGCTGCTACTCCTCCCAGGATACTCATTCGAACGCGGTCCACCGGACCTCACGGCCCGACTTCGACCCGCGCACGACGCCCCCCTACAAGATCACCTTTCGGTGCTCTGCAGTATCGGTGACCGACTTAAGCCCCGTCCCTTTTCGGGGCCCATGATCTCGGCTGGTGAGCTGTTACGCTATCTTTGAATGATGGCTGCTTCTAAGCCCACATCCCAGCTGTCTGAGACCACGAACTCCCTTTGGTATTCGCACTGAGTCGGCACTTAGGGACCTTAACTGCAGGTTGGGCGGTTTCCCTTACGGATGCCAAGATTACCCCAGGCACCCGACTCCCGGCATCTACGGTGACCACGGATTTGGAGTTTGACAGGGCACCGACGGATTTCTCCGCCTAAGCGCCCAATCAGTAGCTCTACCCCATGGCCGACCTCCGCCGAGGTCCAGCTGCGACTGATTTCGGGGGGAACCAGCCATTCCCGGCCTAGATTGGCCTTTCACCCCTATGCCCAGATCATCCGAGTGATTTGCACATCAACACCGGTTCAGCCCTCCACCCGCCTTTCGGCGGGCTTCAGCTTATCCAGGCATAGATCGACCGGCTTCGGGCATCGCACCCACGACTCCTCGCGAGCCCACGACGCGCCTCGCGCCTTGCGGCGTTGCGCGCATGTCGCTTTCGCTTCGGCTTCCCTCGTGTAGAGGTTAACCTCGCCGTGGGTCAGAACTCCCTGGCCCGTTATTCACAACGGATAACACGACGCCGCTCCACCCTTTCGGGCTTCGTCGCTTTCGCGCCGTGTACGTCTGTTACTGTCTGGTTTCAGGCTCTTTTTACCTCCCGTCAAGGGCACTTTTCAGCTTTCACTCACGCTACTAGTGCGCTATCGGTCTCGGGTCGTGTTTAGAGTTGGATGTCTATGCCACCCACCTTCGCGCGCGATATCCGACGCACGCTACTCTGGATCCTCCGAATCACCTTCCCCGCGTACCTCTACGGGGCTGTCACCCTCTTTCGCCTCGGCATTCCACCGGAGTTCGAGTTGGCGGGATAAGGTGTGCCGGAGTCCGAACACCACACCGCCACCGCATTTCTGCGGCGGCTTCGGTTTGCTCTGTACCCTCTTCGATCGCCTTTACTGAGGGCATCCCGATTGGTTTCTTTTCCTCCCCGTACTAGGATGCTTCGATTCCGGGGGTTCCCGTTCCTTTCGGAACAACCTCGCGGTTAGGAGGTCCCATTCGGAGATCGTCGGATCACAGGTTCCTTGCGCCTACCCGACGCATATCGCAGCTTGGCACGTCCTTCGTCGGCGCCCGAGCCGAGCCATTCCCCAGACAGCATGTTAGCCACGGACCTGTCGGCTTAGCACACGTCCAGGATGCATATGATCGGTATCAGCGGACGCTGTGCAAGCGGCGCGCGTGCGCCTCCAGCGGCCTCTACCCCTTCCCCTTCGACGCCCGCGCACGTCGGGGGTGCACATCTCGCCTCCGAACGTAAAACGGGATGCCAATGGCGCAGAGCCCTCTGCTCGGAGACCCGGTTCCTTACGGCGTGTGGATATTTAATCCTTGTCTCGCGGCGGTTCCCTACCGGCCCGAGGAGGCGACGGCGCGTGGGGGGATTGCGGACCGGATATGCCGCGAGACTCCGCGGATTCACCCGGATGGCGTCGACCGATGCGAGCCGAGCCATCGCGTCAGAAAGCCCGCCAACGGGACGTTTCATCGGTTCCGACCCGGCTTTCTTATGCGGGCGTCGGGTCGTCCCGACCGGATACCGCCGATCAACGCCTCGTTCCCACGGGACACGTTTTAAGCGGGTGAAACCGTTAGTCCTCATCTCGCGCGTCACCGGACGCGCGGACCCAAGGGGAGGATCGCGCGCCCGCCCGGTCGATCGTCGGGGATTGGAAGGCGTATCGCTGGGCCGTCGACACTCGCCGCTACCATTTCGATCTCCGCCATCCCCGTCTCCGATGGATGCCGGTGCTGATCGCCTTCACGTTCGTCGGCACGACCGCGACCGCGATCGTCCTGAACGGGGCCTCGCTCTCGCGGGGTCTGAACACCTATCTGCTCGGGCTTCTTGTGGTCGACGGCGGCATGGTGGCCGTCGAGGTCATGGCCTGGCTCATCGGACGGAAACTCTGGCGGGAGGACCGCGATTTCCGGTATGTCGGGATCGTCGTGGGCTTCGCCTCCCTCCCGGTGTGGGGCTCGGTCGAAGCGCTGTGCGTCAGCTGGATGATCCCGGTGCTCTCGGAGTCGAACGTATGCGCGGTGAGCGGCGGGCTTTCGTGGGCTGCGTTCGTGTGGCTCGTGACAATCCCGAATCTTGCGGTCCTCCTTGATTTCCGGCGCTTCCTCGCACGCGGCGCGGAGCGCCCGGGGTGAAGCCGTCGATCGATTGCGCTTACGGCCGCTTCTTCCGCCTGCGGACCGCCCACACGATGACGACGATGGCGAGCAGCACCGCCAGCGTGATTCCGAACGGCAGCGCCCATCCGAGCGGCTCCGAAGGCGGCGTTGCCTGCGTCGCCGCCGTCGCGAAGGAAATCGAGTAATCGCTTGCAAGCGCGTTGCCCGCGACGTCCCTCACGCCGGACGCGTGAACCGTGACCTGGTATGTCGTGCCGCTTGCAATCGCCCCGGACGGCGTGAAGACGAGCGTGTTCCCGTCCCACCAGAACGTCCCCGTCACAGAGGGCGTGATCGAGAACGCGGCCTCGGCGGTCGCATGAACGACCGCCTCGCTGAACGTCACCCGGACGGTCAGGCCAGCCGTGGCGACGCCTGTCGCGCCGTCCATTGGCGCGGATGAGAGGACCGTCGGCCCGACCGTGTCGACGCCCAATTCCACCTCGCCCGTCGTTGGCTTCGTCGCGATGGACTCCAGATTTCCCGCGACATCCCTCCCGACGACCCAGAATCGATATCGGCCGTCGCCTGACGACGGAGTAACGGTGAAGGCGAACGGCGGGGACGTAAGCTCCGCCGCATAGGCGGGCACGGACCAGGTGGTGCCGTCCGCGCTGTAGCTCACGTAGAGGCGGACCGAGGCGACGCCGCTCGTCGCGTCGCTCGCGTCCACGGTCAGGGGAATCGGCAGGATCGACTGCCAGTAGCCGCTTGGACCGGAGAGCTGCGTCGTCGGCGCGACGGAGTCGAAGCCCGCCTCGATCTCCCCCGTTGCCGGTTTGCTCGACAGGGATTCGGAGTTGCCGGCTCCGTCCGTCGCGAGGGCCCAGAATCGATAGAGGCCCTCTCCCTGCGAAGGTGCGTAGTCGAAAGCGAACGGCTCGGCGTCGTCGGAGGCCACGACAGCGGGTGCGGACCACGCCGTCCCGTCCGCACTGAACGCGACGTAGAGGTCGACCGACGCGACGCCGCTGCGGTCGTCGGATGCGCTCGCGTCGAGGTGGAACGGTCCGGACGTCTGCCAATAGCCGGAGAGGGGGCTCAGGCTCGACGTGGGCGAGGTCGTATCTGGAGGTGGGGGCGAGACGAAGACCATGAAGGCGCGACTCGCGAACACCGCGGTCGTCGTCTCGTTGCCCACCGCCGCGGCCTCGAACTCGTACGTTCCGGGTGCCAGGGTCGACGTGAACGAAGGATCGAGGTCGACCCGCCAGGTGCCGGAGCCCACGAGGGAGGCAAATCCCTCCCGGAGCGGCGTGGCGTTGCCCGCCGCCGAGATCCGATACCGGACGGTCGCGTTATCGTACGGCGCGGCGTTCACAGTCGTGGTGAGGTTCACCTGCGCCGCCTCTCCGACGATGACGTCCGGGATTGGCTCGATTGCGAGATCGGGAACCGGATTCGGGAGGAGGTAGTCCCACCGGTCCGCCGGGAACGGATAGGCGTCGAAAGCCGTGACGGTCGCCTGGACGCTGATTGGGTCGACGGAGGTCAGAACGAACGGCCCGTTGCTCACGTAGAAGTGGCCATACGTGCTCCGGAAGTTCTGCAGGTCAGTCCACCGGCTCGCGGCCTCCGTGGGGTCGAAATTCAAACCGGGTGGCAGGTGCGACATGTAGGACGGCAAGTTCGCGTCCATGTCGGCAAGGCACGGGCCTTTCGTCAGGTCGAGCGCGTACTTCTGTTCGTTCTCAGCGGTGACCTCACTCACCCGACAGGTGTCGTCGAACACAGCGCTCAGCGCGAGTTCGCTCGCCGTCCATGGAGTCGACGGGAACGCGGCATTGATCAAGGAGGCGATTGTTGCCGGATCGATGTGCCAGTATTCGTACCAAACTTGGAGGTGGGTCGCATCGACGACGCGGAACCCTCGCAAGCTGTTTCGAAATAGGATCGCGGCGTAGGACGCCGCGTCGAGGTCTTTCGTATAGACGTCCCCGGCGGGATCCGCCCGGCGGAAGACGAGGGCGAGTTCGTACAGGACGTCGTCCATTGTGAAGTTCGATCCGTCGTGCCACTTCCCGAACGTGAACGTGTAGTTGACCAGCGACTTCGCCGTGGTCCCGGCGGGGACAACCTTGAAACCGAGCGTCGAGCTGTCCCACTCTTGGGCGTCCGTCGGGACGTCGATGGAACCCGTTGGGCCGGCGGTCGTCGTCTCGAACTCGGCGCGGACCCCGATGTACTCGCCGGTATGCGGATGAATCGTCAGGGCGGGGTCCGAGAACGTTTGCGCGACGATGTTGTCGTAGAGCCAACCGAATCCCTGCCACGGCTGCCACGGCGATAGCATCTGAATCCGCTGGCCGACTTGAAGGGTTCCTCCGGGCGAGGCGAAGCGGGCGGTCCGTAGGACGAAGGGGCCCCAGAGGCCCGCAGAGACATCCGAGACGAACGCCGTGACCCGGGGCGAGTAGACGAACGTCTCGTCGCCGACAAGCCAGACGCGAACGGAATCGTTCAGGCCGAGCGTCACGGCGGACTCCACCAAAGCCTCCCGCTCGGCCACGCTCGAGTACTGCCCGTTCAGGAGATTTGTGCATGCGGCCTCGAGGTTCGGCGGGGAGCGTACACGGTCCACACGTTGCTCCCTTCCCCACCGCAATAGAAGAAGTCGGGATCCGAGTCGGCCCACGTCTGAATCTGCGTGGGAGCCCATCCTTCCGTGTACAGCATCCAGGCGCCCGTGTCCGGCGGTCCGTTGTACACGATCGAGAAGGCGATTGCACCGGTCTTGTACATCCGGTTCACCGTCAGGCCGAGGCGCTCGACCTGATTCGCAACGTAGTCGCCGATTCGCGTGCGTGCGTCTTCGATTCGGATGACGAAGTTGACGACGATCGGGTTGCCCTGCCAACTCCATGTGCCGTTGAATGTCGCCCCGGATGCGTTGAGGGCGTTGAACACGAGGTCGTGCGCGCGGGTGATGTTGTATCGGGCGTCTCGGTTCAGGTCGCGGAAGAAGAACGGGTCCCGCGCGACTTATGGGCTCGAGTTGTTCCACAGGGCGGCGTGGGTCGTCCCGTACCCGCCGAACAGCTGGTCGTTGATGTACTCCCGGTCGATGAGGTAGTTGAGCGCGTTTCGGACATCCCGCAGCTCGAAGGGGTTGAACACCCCGGGCGCCAGCGTTTGGTCCACGGGAACCGGATTCACGAACAGGTTGTCTTCCTGCCCGTAGACATCGTCCGTCCGGAGGTCGGGGTCACTGTGCGCGGCCGCGATGTCGGCCGCAGTGCGGAGCGGGAACGTATACATGTCCATGTTGCCGTTCTTCAGGTCCAGCAACGCATGCGCTTGATTCGGCTGCTCGAAGAATCGAATCGAATCTACGAAGCCGCCGCTGCTTGGCGAAGGTGCGGTCGCCGACCCGCCTGCCCTCGGCACGACGATGAGCGAAGCCGCAACGAGCAATACCACGACAATCGCGCAGACGATCGAGCGCCGCATCGAGTTCCCTCCTTCCCCGCGGAGACCTCAAGCAGCGCCTCGGTCGCAGCGAGCCTCGCTCGCCGCGGATCCGGGAAGGCCCCCAACCGGGTGGTACCGCGTTCCGATGGCAGGACGGTCGTATATGACTTTCCGCCGTTCTTGGACGGGAGACGAACTCAAGCAGCCGAACCCGCAATCTGGACGATCCGTGCTTTCCCGCGGTCCACGAGGATCTTCGCGATCGTCTTCGGCAGGGTGACGAGGTCCTCCTTCTTCAGCCGGTAGGTCGTGTCGATCCCTGCAAACGGGGGCAGGTCCTCGAGCACATGGACGAGGACGTGGTCCTTCAGACTCGGCGGCGTCGTCGTGCGCCGCGTCTCCTCCGCCCGTACGACCTTCATGCGCGGAGTTTCCGGGGTCGGACCGGCTTTTTCCGTCGGCGGCTCGGGAGGTGGGGCGGCCGGTTCCGAGCCGAACGGCGATCCGCCGAACGACTCGGCGCGGGCTTTTTTCAGCAGGGCGACCATGCTGTCGAACAGCGCCCGGTCTTGCGCGGGGAGGTTCGGGATCTCGACCTCGGCGCCGCTCGCGCGGCTGGAGGCGAGCAGGGCGAGTTTCCGCTCGCGGTACGTGAAGATCTGATCCCTACGCTTCCGCACCTTTCGGAGCTCGTCCTGGAGAAGGAGGGCTTTCGGAGAGTTCGGATTTTTCTGTGCCTCTTTGTTCGCCAATTCGTCGAGTCGGGCGATGTACGCCGCGAGCTTGTCGTAGAAGTCCGCCTCGAGGCTCACGAGCGTCTTCTTGCCGCTCTCCTCGCGGTAGACTTTCGTCACGCGCTCGAAGTTGACGTCCTCTTCGCCCGGCACGCGTCGCACATCCGACCCGGCGTATAAGATGGCGTCGCCGCGCCGCGCAATCCTTATCGGCCGGGCCTTGCTTCTCGGATTCGGCATGCGCGCGGTCGTCGGCCCCCGCGCCTCGGGAGCGTGTTTCTGATGGACTGGGAGCGACTGTACGAGGACCTCCGGCGTGCGGTCGAAGACCTGCAGGAGCGGAGCCGGACCGCGCCGATCATCGTCGAGGGAGAGTACGACCGGCGGTCGTTGCGGGCCCTCGGGGTCGACGGCGACATCCGCCTCGTGAACGAAGGTTCGACGATCTTCGCGCTGTGCGAATCGATCGCCGCGGGCCACCGCCAGGCGATCATCCTGACCGATTGGGACGTGCGAGGGGGCCGCCTCGCCCGGCAGTTGCGGGACGGGCTGAGCGCGAACGGCGTGCGGTATGACGAAGAAATCCGCGCGCGGCTCACGCGGTTGTGCCGAAAGGACATTACCGACGTCGAATCGCTCCATGGATTCGTCGCACGGGTCGAAGAACACGCGAGCGTCGGGCACCGCCAGCGGCCCTCGAAGCGGTGGTACGCGGACCGGGTCCAGCGTCGCGATACCCGCCGACGATCCCAAAAGTGAGAACCATCGTCCGAACCCTTAAATAGGCCCGCTTCCAGTTTGGCACCGGGATAGCGGCCTGCGCCGCGATTCACCGATCCCCCTCATCCGAATCATCCTTTCCTGCCTCCTGGGAACGGGAGGCTGTGGCGCCCTGCGGGGCCGAGATTGTCCGGATAGCGGGACGTAAACCGCGAGCGAGGCCCAAGTCCGGACAGTGCGAGCATGAACATCGATCCGAGTACAACGAAATACCTGATCCAGGCCCGTATGGAGGCCGAAGGGATCGTGGAGAAGCCCGACGTCGTCGGCGCCGTCTTCGGCCAGACCGAGGGGCTTCTGGGAGAGGAACTGGACCTGCGAGACCTGCAGAAGAGCGGACGCATCGGCCGCATCGAGGTCGACGTGCAGAGCAAGAAGGGCCGGAGCGAGGGGACGATCCTCATCCCGTCCTCGCTCGACCAGGTCGAGACGTCGATCTTGGCGGCGGCGCTCGAGACGATCGACCGCGTGGGGCCGTGCAAGGCCTCGATCCGCGTCGACAAGGTCGAGGACGTCCGCGTGTCGAAACGCAACAAGATCATCGAACGCGCGCGGGCGCTGCTGAGCCAGATGGTCGAAGAGTCGAAGACGTCCGGCACGGACCTCTTGGACGAGGTCAAGATGAGCGTCCAGGTCTCCGAGATCGTCTCGTTCGGGGCCGAGCGACTGCCCTCCGGACCGAACGTCGCGGACAGCGACGCGATCATCATCGTCGAGGGACGCCAGGACGTCCTCAATCTGCTCCGCGCGGGCATCAAGAACGCGATCGCGGTCGAGGGGACGAACGTCCCGAAGACGATCCAGGAGCTCTCGAAGGAGCGAGCGCTCACGGCCTTCGTCGACGGAGACCGCGGCGGCGACCTCATCCTCAAGGAACTGTTGCAGGTCGCGGAAGTCGACTTCATCGCGCGCGCGCCGCGCGGCAAGGAGGTCGAGGAGCTCACGCAGAAGCAGATCATGAAGTGCCTGCGGAACAAGATCCCGGCGGACCAGTACGTCGAGATGTACGGCCTTGGCGGCCAGATCTACAAACCGGAATCCGAGTTCCCGGAGCCCCGCCCCGCCGGCGGACCGACGGGACGTTCGGAGGGACGGGCCGAGCCGCGGCCGATCGCCGCAACGCCGATCGAGACGCCGGCGTTCCGAGAGGAGAGCGCCCCCGCCCCGCTCACGCCGACGACGAAAGCGCTCAGCCCGAAGCTCGAGAAGTATCGGGACATGCTCGTCCAGCTCGGCGGTTCCTCGACCGCGCGGCTCCTCGACGATTCGGACGTCGTGTTGTCGGAGGTCCCGGTGCGCGAGCTCGTCGACACCCTCAAGACGAAGAAGAACACCCGCGCCGTCGTCTTCGACGGGATCATCACGCAGCGGATCCTCGACATCGCCTCGGAGATGAACATGCACTCCGTCATCGGCACGAAGATGGGCACGATTACGAAGCAGCCCGCCGGGGTCGAGATCTGGACCCGGAGCGACCTCGCGCCGTAGGCCCCGGGGTGGACCGTATCGCACGGACGAAGTCGCTCGCGGCGGACGAGGGATTCGCCCTCGACGACTTCGACGACACGTCGGAGATCCCGATCCCGGACGATCCGCTGAAGCGGGTGGTGGGCCAGGACGAGGCGGTCGCCCTCGCGCGGATCGCGGCGAACCAACGACGTCACTTCCTGCTCGTCGGGCCGCCGGGCACGGGCAAGTCGATGATCGCCCAGGCGCTCTCCCTCCATCTGCCGTCCGTGACGGAGGAGATCCGCGTCGTCCACAATCCGGAGAACCCGGAGCGGCCCTTTGTCGAGGTGAAGCAGCGGGACGAGGTCGTGCAGGAGCGAAGCCGGCTCGCAGGCGCGGAAGGCGACCTGATCGACCCGAAAGAGGCGCCGATCAACGTCGCCGAGCGGCTCGGCTACAAGTGCGTCCATTGCGGGACGTACTCGTCGCCGACGGACCGGATGTGCCCGAAGTGCGGCCGACCGAAAGCCGCGGCTCAAGGCAACGTCGGCAATCCGTTCGGCGATCTGCTCGGCGGCATCTTCGAGGTCACGTTCGCGCAGATGGGCGGCCGACGCGACAGCAGTTCGGCAAGGAGGAGGTCGTCGTCTACGAGCGGGCGGGCGACATGATCCGCGTGCTCGATCAGAAGGCGCTCGAGAAACGGCGGGAGATGGAGAAGGAGAGCCCGCGCAAGGTCCTCGTGCCGATCGCCCGACGTCCGTTCGTGCTCGCGACCGGGGCAAGCGAGACGGAGCTCCTCGGCGACGTCCGGCACGATCCGTACGGGGGACATCCGCAGCTTGGCACGCAACCGTACGACCGCGTCGTGGCGGGCGCGATCCACGAGGCCCACCAGGGCGTCCTGTTCATCGACGAGTTGCCGCAGCTCGGTCACCTGCAGCGGTTCATCCTGACCGCGATGCAGGAGAAGCGCTTCCCGATCTCCGGCCGCAATCCGCAGTCGGCGGGCGCGAGCGTGAAGGTCGACAGCGTGCCGTGCGACTTCATCTTCGTCGGAGCGTGCAATATCCAGGACCTCCCGCACATCCTCTCGCCCCTGCGGTCGCGGATTACGGGCGCGGGGTACGAGGTCCTCGTCGAGACGACGATGCCCGACACCGGATCGAACCGAGCGAAGCTCGCGCAGTTCGTCGCCCAGGAGATCATGGTCGACAAACGCATCCCGCCTGCGTCGCGCGACGCGGTGCAGGTCGTCGTCGAGGAAGCCCGCCGCCGCGCGAAGTCACTGGATAACAAGGACAAGGCCTTGAGCCTCCGGCTCCGGGAATTGGGCGGCCTCATCCGGTCCGCGGGGGACATCGCGGTGACCGAAGAGGCCAAACGGATCGAGGCGGACCACGTTCGGCGGGCGGTGAAGGTCTCGCGATCGATCGAAGACCAGATCCGCGAGCGATACGGGTCGTATTCGGCCGGCGTCGGGACGGACCTGTCGTCCGCGCAGCGGGAATCCTCTCCGTACCATTACTGGAACGAGCACAAGGCGGACGACGTGCAAGGCTATCAGTAGGCGGGGATCGGCCGACCGCCGCAAGACGCAGTCTCGGCGCCTCGCGCCTTGGCGCCTCGACGGCTCACCCGACGGAGGGCTCGGGCCGATCTCCGTCGTCTCGCGGGTCATCCTCTTCTTCGGGGGAGCGAGAAGACCGCTATCCCGGCGACTTCCCGGTTGGCGGCGCGCCCTCCGGCGCTGGGTTTCCCAGGTGCGCCAGGACGGAAGCTCTCTCGCTCAAGGCCGTCGGATCTCCGGGGCTCAGCTGCAAGCCCTGCTCGTACGCGGCGAGGGCCTCCTGGTAGCGCTGCATTCCCTTCAGGGCACGCCCCTTCTCGTACCAGAAATCGGGATCGTGGGGGACGAGCCCGGTTGCCTGGTCGTAGGCCGAGACGGCGTCGCCATAGCGGCCGAGCTCTCGCAGCAGGCCGCCCTTCTGGGACCACAGATCGACGGATCTCGGTCGCAGCTCAATCGCGCGATCGTAGCAGCCGAGGGCCTCGTCCTGACGCCCGAGCTTCCGCAGCGAGTCGGCCTTCGCGGACCACGAATCCGCGTCCGTGTCGACGAGGTCAATCGCCCGATCGAACGAGGCGACCGCCTCCTCGTACCGCCCGAGCCCGTGCAGGAGATCGCCCCGACCCGCCCAGGAGTCGGCGTCTTCGGGTCGCAGTTCGAGGGCGTGGTCCAGGCAGGCGATTGCCTCCTCCGGCGCTCCAATCTTTGTCATCACGAGGCTCCGGCTGCGCCACACGGGAGGGTAGTCCTTGTCCAAGGCGATCGATCGGTCGAAGCTGTCGATCGCGTCCACGAAGTCCCCGAGGCCGAACGCGGCGAGCCCCCTCTGGTACCAC
>WNGE01012951.1_pt1 | contig 14922 bp, 17 predicted proteins | sample 5400651 | NCBI WGS metagenome assembly WNGE01 (sample SAMN13153370, study PRJNA577476) | soil metagenome | isolation source: 60 cm soil or saprolite under grassland replicate 2 | place: USA:California | collected 2016-06-15 | reverse complement strand
TTGATCACGCCGTGACACGTTCCGACGAAGTCGTCCTGCAGTCCGAAGTCGGTCAGGAACGTAATGAATCGCGCCACGCCACCGCTGAGTCTACGAGCCCTTTCAGGTCGTGCGAGGATGCCTCGGCCACGACGTCGACACCGGCCGTGCGGGCCGTGTTGGTCGTCTGTGGACCGATCGACACAGCCGGTCCGCGGCCGCCCGCACGTGCGTAGGCGCTCGCAGCCGACGGTGACATGAGCACGGCGAGATCCACCGGTGGGAGCTCCTCCGGGACGAGCTCGAGAGTGCGATAGGCGGGCAAGAAGTCGGCCCGGAGCTCGTCGGCGAGGAAGCTCCTCGCGCCCTCGGCACCAACGAACAACGACCGCCGCGGCCGCTCCCCCAAGGCGGCCACCAGCCCTTCCTGCGTGTGCAGGTCCGCGGTGACGTCGGCGGCAAGGCCTTCCTGCTCGAGCGCCGACGCCGTCCCAGGCCCGATCGCCGCCAGCAGCTCGGGCTTACCGGTCATGCGACGGGCCAACTCATGCGCTCCGTTGGGGCTCGTCACGATCACGCAGTCGTAGCCGCGGACGTCGATCGGCTCCTCCGAGAGCCCCTCGATCCGGATCAGTGGCTCCACGACGACGTCGAAGCCGCGCGCGGCGAGGGCGTCGGCAAGCGGCCGCGCCTGGTCGCGCGGCCGCGTCACGAGCACTCTCATGTCACGAACGCCAGCAGCTCGGCGGCCAGCAACGCCGGGTCCTCGCCGGTCCGGCGCTCGATCCAGCTGCCGTCTTCTGCCGCGACCAGCGCGGTGAGCTCGCGGCCGTCGTGATGCGCAGCCACCGGCGCGAGACAGCCGCCGCCGATTGCCGCGACGCAAGCCCGCTCGGCTTCCACGCGGCGCCGCGTCTCGTCGTGGTCGGCGCGCGCCACGAGCTGTTCCTCGCCGACGCGAACCTGCAGCGCGAGTGCGCCTTGCCCGGCTTCTGGGACGATCTCGTTCGGCCGGAACCGGTGGCCGATCTCGCCGGCAAGATCGAGCCTGTCGAGCCCACACGCGGCAAGGACGATGGCGTCGAGACCACGCTCGCGGCGTTTGCGCAGGCGGGTGTCGATGTTCCCGCGCAGCGGCTCGATCGAGAGCGTCGGCTCGAGTGCCAAGAGCTGGGCCTTGCGACGGACCGATGCAGTACCGATGCGCAGGTTCGGCCGTAGCGCCTCGACGCCGCACAGAGCGTCACGTGGATCCTCTCGTTCGAGATACGCGCCGACGGCCAGGCCCTCGGCGTCCGTCGAGGTCATGTCCTTCGCAGAGTGCACGGCCACGTCGACGCGTCCCTCCAGTAGAGCCTCCTCGAGCTCCTTGACGAAGACTCCGCGGGCGCCGATCTCCCCGAACGGACGCGTGCGGTCCCGGTCCCCGACCGTGGTGATCGGAACGAAAGCGATCTCGATCCCGGGCGCACGCAGCTGCGCGGCTGCGCGCTCCGACTGCGTGAGCGCGAGCCTACTGCCGCGGGAGCCGACGCGGATCAGCACGACACCACGCGCGTTTCACCCTCGGCGGACCGGCACATGTTCTGCGGCGGCGGATGCGCACGAATGCCGTCGGAACCTGAACGGGCAACGGACGTCCGATGAGGTTCGCGGTCTTCAGCGCTCGTCCTCGAGACCGAACAGGTGACGCACCGCGTCAGCATAGATCACTCCGTCGGCTGCCGCGGCGGCCTGTTTCATGCGAATTGTCGGTAGATGCAGCAGCTTGTTCAGGACAGCGGCCGTCACGGATTCGGCCGCGCGGCGCTCCGCGCCGCTGAGCTTCGCCCGCTCCAGCTCCGCCGTCCGAATCTCCTCCGCACGCGCGCGTAGGGAGGCGATTGCCGGAACGACGTCGAGCGACGCTTGCCAGTCTCGGAAGCGGTCGGCCTCCTCCGCGACGAGCCACTCAGCCCGCTCGGCCTCACGACGACGCCCGGCCAGCGTCTCCGCGACGACAGCCTCGAGGTCGTCGATGTCGTAGAGGTAGCAGCCGTCCAGTTCGTGGATCGCAGGGTCGAGATCCCGCGGTACCGCGAGGTCGATCAGGAAGAGCGGGCGGCCCTTGCGCGCTGCCAGGGTCCGCTCGACCTGCTCCCGAGTGAGGATCCACCCTGTGGCGGCGGTCGAGGACAACACGACGTCCACGTGCTCGAGCTGCGCCTCGACCTGCGCGAGCGCCAGCGGCTCGCCGCCGAACCGCCTCGTTAGCGCCTCAGCTCGATCCGCGGTGCGATTCGCGACGAACGAAATCGTCGCGCCGCGCGCGACGAGGCTCCGCGCTGCGAGCTCGCCCGCCTCGCCGGCGCCGACCACCAGAGTCGCCCGGCCGTGGAGGTCGCCGAAGACCTGCTCGGCGAGCGCACCTGCGGCGGACGAGACCGACGCAGGGCTCTCCCCGATCGCGGTCTGCGTGCGGGCCCGCTTCCCGGCGTGCAGCGCATGCCGGAAGAGCCGGTCGAGGATCGGTCCGGCCGCCCCGACGTCGTGCGCCGAGCGGACCTGGCCAAGGATCTCCCCTTCCCCCGGCACCATCGAGTCGAGGCCCGCCGCGACACGGAACAGGTGCAGCGCGGCAGCCTCGTCGCGCAGGCGGTAAAGCGCCGGACCGAGTTCCTCCTCGAGGGCGAGCAGCGCCGCCTCGGCCTTGCGCTCGGCCTCGTCACCCGACTCGCTCGCGAGATAGAGCTCCGTGCGGTTGCACGTCGACAGACAGACCGCCTCGCCGCCGTCGCCCGCAAGCGTCCGCGCGAGCTCGGCCGCACGGTGCGCGTCGAGCGCGGCGCGCTCCCGCAGCTCGACAGGCGCCTGGTGATGCGAGATGCCGACGAGCACGATGCTCATGACGCGAAGTGCGTGACCGGGAGAGCCAGCCTGACGACCGCGACAAGAACAAACCCGGCCAGGACGAGGTACGCGGCACGACGGCCTCGCCAGCCGGCGACATGGCGGAGCACGAGGTACCCGCCGTAGACGCCCCAGGTGAGGACGGTCACCGCCATCAGCGCGTCGAAGCCGCCGCCATGGTTCTGGAGGCGGACGATCCCCACCACAATTCCGAGTGTGAGCGCCGGCAGCGCGATTGCGATCGTGCGCGCCGTGACCTCGTCCAGCTTCGCCAGCGCCGGCGCACGCAGGCGCAGGATCGAGCGTTCGCGCCGCTTCAGGCGGCGCTCCTGCCAGAGGTAGAGCGCGGAGAGGCCCGCGGCGAGCGTGAAGCCCGCAAACGCCGCGAGCACGAGCCCGACGTGTAGGACGAGGAAGAGATTCGAGTAGTGGCTGCGGCCGCCGATCCCGGTGCCGCCGCCGACACGCGCGAGCGCGAAGAGGACGACGGCGAGCGGAAGGACCACGAGGCCGAGCAGCCGGTAGCGGGGACGGCAGCCCCAGATCAGATACGCGCCGACGACGAGCCAGACGAAGAGGTTGAGCGAGCCTGCCCACGTCGACCACGGGAAGCCGTCCGCGCGTGCCGCCTGCACTCCGAGCAGCGCGGCCTGGACGAGCCAGCCGATCCGGACACCCCAGGTTGCGAGACGCCCCGGCAAACCAGGATGGCGGGCCTCGCCGAGGTAGGCGACGGCCGCCTCGCCGTACGCGAGCAGCGCGGGCCAGAAAAGCAGCTCAGCCAACGGCCACCGCCTTCCGCTCGGGCTCTTCGGCCTTCCGTCGGCGCGCAAGCTCCGCTAGCTCGGCCGCGTCGCGTTGCAGCCGCTGCAGTTTCAGCGAGATGATGAGGACGTACGCCAGCAGGACGAGGAACACGACGAGGTAGACGGCCGCGACGTACTTCTCCTCCGTGCTCATTGCAACACCTCACGCAATTCGCGTAACCGTGCGTCGAGCCGTTTTCCGGCGAGCTCCACGTGATACAGCGTCGCCGCAAGCGCGAACATCGCGAGACACGCGACGCAGAACGTGAAGAACTGCGAGCCGGCCATGTTCGGACCCCCCTTGTCGAACGCGACCGGGTGGATGAAGCGTTCCGAGAGGCGAATGGCAAGGATGCTCACGGGTATGAGCGCGATCCCGAACAGTGCGTAGACCGCGCTGAGATTCGCCCGCTGTGGCCCATCCGGCACCGAGTAACGCAGCATGAAGTACGCGGAGTAGAAGAGGAAGAGCACGAGGAAGAGCACGAGCTGGTCCTCGCTCCAGACCCACCAGTGACCCCAGCGGTAACGCGCCCAGATCGATCCGGTGACGAGAGTGAGCACACCGAAGATGACGCCGAGATGGATGGCCACGTAGCTCTCGAGGTCTGCGCCCCCGTCTCCCTTCCAGAGGTGGCGCAGCGCCTTCCAGCCACCCCAGCCGAAGCAGGCGTAGGCCGTGAACGCGATCGGCACGTGGAAGTAGAAGATCTTCTGGTTGAGACCGTCCTCGTCGAGAGGCGCGTAGAAGAAGATCAACGCGATCGCTGCCGCCATCAGGGCGACGGCGAGTGTCGCCACCGCGGCGAGGCGGTTATTCGGTGACCACGTACTCAAAGGAAGCCCAGCAAATGATCGCAAAGAGCGCGTCGTAGAGGCCGAGGAAGCCGACGTAGCGACCTGGGTCGTCCGAGACGCTGGCGCCGACTCCGCCGACGACGATCGGGATCGCGAGCGGCAGAAAGAGCAGTGGCAGGAGGAGCTCTCGTGCGCGGCTTGCAGCCGCCATCGCAGCGAGGAACGTTCCGACTGCGGCGATCCCGAGATCCGCGAGCGCAACACCGGCAAGCAGGGCGCCGCCGACGTTCCGGAAGAAAACCGCGAACGCCGGCAGTGCGACGAGCTCTGCGAGCGCCAGGAAGACGCAGACGGAGAGCGCCTTGCCGAGCCAGATCGCGCTCCGGTCGCTCGGGGCGAGCACGAGCCCGTCGATCACGCCCTGCTCCCGCTCCGCGGCGAACGCGCGGGAGAGCCCGAGCAGGGCAGTGAAGAGGAGGGCGACCCAAAGCAAGCCCGTCGCAGCGAGGTCGGACGAGTCCGCCGGGAGCACGAAATGGAAGACGACCAGCGTGGAGACGACGAAGAGCAGCATTGCCGGCAACGTGTCGCGCGCGCGCAGTTCGAGGAGGAGATCTTTGCGCGCCAGCGCACCGACGTCCGCGAGATAGGTCATGCGAGCGCGAGCCTCGCGGACGCGAGCCGCTCGATGCGGGCCGGTTCATGCGTTGCGACGACAAAGGCCGATCGTGCGCGCCGCTCGCTCAGCTCGCGGTCGAGCAGCTCCGCGCCCTCGTCGTCGAGCCCGCTGTACGGTTCGTCCAGGACCAGCAGCTCGGGCTCGTGCAGGAGAGCTCGGCAGAGGGCGAGCCGCTGCAACATCCCGCGCGAATAGGAGCCGGCACGTTCGTGGCGCGCCTCCCAGAGCCCGAAGCGCTCGAGCAGCATCCCGATCCGCTCGCGCCGTTCCGGCACGCGGTAGAGGCGACCGTAGAGCTCGAGGTTCTCATGCGCGGTCAGCTCGCGGTAGACGAGCGGCTCGTGCGCTAGGTAGCCGAGACGCCCGCGTGCGATCGTGAGCTCGAGCTGCCCACCGCTCGGCGCGGCGAGCCCCGCGCAGAGGCGCAACAACGTCGTCTTGCCGGAGCCGTTGGGCCCGGTGATGAGCAGGAAGTCTTCAGACCGTACGTCGAGCGTGACCCCGCGCAGCACGCGCTTGTCCCCGTATCGCTTCTCCAAACCCCGCGCGTGAATCACGAGAGCACCCTAGTGCGCCGCCTCTGACCGCCAACCCACGTGCGCAGGCGCCGCGTCCCTTCGGGACGCGGCGGGGGACTGTCCCCAGACGTGGCGCGCCGGGACATGGGCAGAGGGTTGGTTCGGGACATGGACGTCGTGCCGAGAGTGTGACGGTTTATCCACAGGTGGCGGGATTCGGCCTGGCGTCCCCGTTCGCCTGGCCTAGCTTCCCCCGTGATGGCCCGGGTTCCGCGCTACCTCTTGCCCGACGGGCTCTTTCACGCGACGGCTCGCGGCGCCGGCCGGATCCCGATCTTCCGCGACGCCGATGACCGGTGGTCTTTCCTCGGCCTCCTCGGCAAGGTCGCCGAGGACTTCCGCTGGGACTGCCATACGTGGTGCCTGATGACCAACCACTATCACTTGGTGATCGACGCCACCCGCGAAGACATGTCGAATGGCTTCCACCGCCTCAACGGCCTCCACGCGCAAGGGTTCAACGGCAAGCACCGGCGCTGGGGCCATCTCTTTGGCGAGCGCTTCTGGTGTCGGCCGCTCGACGAGGAGGAGCTCGAGCGCACCTGCATCTACGTCATGGAGAACCCGGTGCGGGCCGGCCTCTGCGACTAACCGTCCGACTGGCACTGGAGCGCCTGCCGGTACGACCTCGGCTAAAACGCCGCCTCGGCCAGCACGAAGGCAAAGAAGACAACGCTGATCACGCCGTTCACGGTGAAGAACGCGGCATCGAGGCGGCGCAGATCGCCCGGCCGCACGAGCGAGTGCTCGTAGCCGAGCAGCACGGCGACGGCGACGACGCCGAGCCAGTACAACCAGCCGAGACCGAGTCCAAGGCCGACCGCGGCGAGCAGCGCAACCGTCGCGACGTGAAGCAACCGCGCGCCCCAGAACGCTCCGCTGACGCCGAAACGCACGGCGACCGAGTGCAGTCCCTGCTCGAGATCCACCTCGCGGTCGAACAACGAATAGAAGAGATCGAAACCGGCGATCCAGACGGCGACCGCCGCACCGAGGGCCCACGCTTCCCACGGGAGCCGGCCGGTGATCGCAATCCACGCCCCCACCGGCGCGAGCCCGTCGACCGCGCCGAGCCAGAGATGGCTCAGCCATGTGAAGCGCTTCAGATACGGGTAGACGACGAACCCGACGAGCGGGATCGGCCAGAGCCAGCGCACGACAGGATCGAGCTGGAAGCACGCAAGGAGATAGACCCCGAACGCGAGCAGGCAGAACGCGACCACCTGCAAACGCGAAAGTACGCCGGACGGCAACTCGCGTGTCTCCGTGCGAGGGTTGCGCGCGTCGATTTCCGCGTCGACGATGCGGTTGAGGCTCATCGCCAGGGAGCGGGCGCCCACCATCGCAAGCGTGATCCAGACGAGATCGTGAGCCGAGGGGACACTCCTCAGACAGAGCAACGCACCGATGTACGCAAACGGCAAGGCGAAGACGGTGTGCTCGATCTTCACGAGCGACGCGAAACGGCGCGGGAGAACGGCGGCCGAGCTCATGTCTGACGGTGTTCCGAGCTGTCACCGGCGATCAGCTCGAGTGCATGGCCGAGCGCCGGCTTGATCAGCTCGAAGCCGTCGCGGCACCCGCCCGGAGAACCGGGCAGGTTCACGATCAGCGTCCGCCCTCGGATGCCCGCCACACCCCGTCCGAGCAGGCCGTGCGGTGTCTGCCGGATCGCATCGGCACGCAGTGCCTCCGCAATTCCCGGGACATGCCGGTCGAGGACCGAGTCAGTCGCCTCCGGCGTGAAGTCTCGCGGGGAGACGCCGGTCCCGCCGGTCGTCAGAATCAGCCGCGCACTCCGCGCAAGTTCACGAATCGCCGCGGCGATCTGCGGCCGCTCGTCGGGGACGACCCGATGCTCGACGTAGTACCGCTCCGCTTCGAGCAACTCGACGAGGACTGCGCCGCTCTCGTCCTCCCGCTCGCCTGCCGCGACGCCGTCGGAGATGGTCACGACGGCTGCGTTCATGCCTGCGCCTTTGTCTTCTCGACGAGCTTCACGTCACTGACGGACATGTCCTTGTCGATCGCCTTCGCCATGTCGTAGACGGTGAGCGCGGCGACGGTGACGGCGGTCAGGGCCTCCATCTCGACTCCCGTCTGCGCCGTCGTCTCGACGGTGCCGGTCACCTCGACCTCGGACTCCCGCACCTCCAGCGACACCTCCACGTGGGACAGCGGAAGCGGGTGACAGAGCGGGATCAGCTCGCTCGTGCGCTTCGCCGCCATGATCCCCGCCACCTGCGCCGTCACGAGCGCATCGCCCTTCGGCAGCTCGCGCAGACGTCGCGCGGTCTCGGCCGCCATCCGCACGGTCGCGCGCGCGACTGCGCGACGGCGCGAGGCAGGCTTGTCGCCGACGTCGACCATGCGTACGTCGCCTGCCTCGCTGAGGTGGCTCAGCTCGGTCATGCGCTTGTCGATCCTAGTGTCCCTAACACCGTCGCGCTCGTTGACCAGCGGGGCCTCCTTCGCGACGAGGTTCATGCCATCGAAGATCGCGTTCACGAGCAGGACGTCGAACTGCTTGTACGCGGCGACCGACATCGTGAAGTTGTCGGCGATCTGGACGTCGATCGGAGTCCAGCCGTTCTCCTGGAAGCGGTCGTTCACCCGCCGCGCCTCGCGTTCGATCGCGGCCAGGTACTCGGCGTACTCCGGGATCTCCTGGCGGGACGGGTCGAGCAGCGCGAGCATCGCGATCCGGCGACGCATCTCCGGGTGTGCGTCGAGATAGAGCTCGAAGGCGCGAAAGCCGCGCACGATGTTCTTGGACGGGTCCGTACGGTCGACACGGACGATGAGCTTCTCGGGACGACGTGCCACGATCTCGCGTTCGGCGACGAGGACCGCCTCGCTGCCGGCCAGCTCGACGAACTCGTCGGGATCGACGGAGATCGGAGCCGTCACGGTCCTCTGCGTCACGTCTTCGCCCAGCAGTTCACGCGTGCTGTAGATGAAGTTCCGGCGCCAGCGCTCCGTATGGAAGCCGACGAGATCGTTGGCGATCAGCCCATCGTGAATCGCGCAGCGCATCGCGCGCGGGCAGACGCGCCAGGAGTCCGGCTGCGGCCATGGAACGTGGACGAAGTGCATCAGCGTTGCGTCTGGGCGCTGTTCGCGGACCGCTCGCGGCGCAAGGTACAGGTGGTAGTCATGGAAGAAGACCGCGGCGTCCGCGCTCCGCTCGAGCTCCGCGACGACTGCCTGCGCGAACCGCGCATTGACGGCCGCATACCCCTCCTCCCACGCGCGGTGAAAAGCGTGGTCCAGCTTGGGCGTGTACGCAAGCTCCCAGAGGGAGTGGTGCACAAACCAGAGCATCGGGTTCGCGACGACGTTGTAGAACCAGTCGTACTCCTGCTCGTCGTGTGCAACGAGTTGCAGCCGGTACGGGGAGCCCTCGGCAGCCTCCTCGTCGATCGGTTCGCCGGCGACCACCCGATCCTCGTCCGTGATCGCGCTCGCGATCCACGTCACGTCGTGGTGGCGGATGAGGCTCCGCAGAGCCGTGACGAGGCCGCCCCCGCCGCGAGCGGCGGTGCGGTTCCCATCCAGGTCCCGTCCGAAGGAGACGGGCCCCCGGTTGGAGACGACGATCAGCTTCCGGCGCACGGGCGGGAAGGGTATCCCGACCGGCCGAGACCGAAACTCAGGCGGCGACCACCACGGCCACGTCCGCGCCTGACGTGTCGTTGCCGAGCAGTTGATTGAAGAGCACGAGCCAGTCGCGCAGGAGGCGCGGGGTGAGGAAGTTGCGGCGGACAAACTCCTTGCCCCGCAGCGCACGCTGACGCGCCTCGGCCGGATCGCGCAGGATCTCGATGCACGCCTCCGCGCATTCGGTCGACGAGTCGACGAGCCAGCCGGTCTCGCCGTCCTGGATCTGCGCAACGATCCCGCCCACTCGCCCGGCAACCGTCGGGCGCGTCTTCCACAGCGCTTCGGTGACGGTGAGCCCGAACCCCTCCTTGATCGACTTCTGTACGACGGCCCGGGAATGCACCTGGAATGCGTTGACCTCGACGGAGCCGACGTTGTTGAGGTTCGAGAGGATGTAGATGTCGGGATCGCCGGCGGCGTATGCGACCGTCTGGTTGTAGAAGTCCCAACCCTCGGGATCGTCGTGCGCCATCGAGCCGACGAGCGCGAGCTGCACTTCTGGGAAACGCTCCTTGACGATGCGATACGCGTCGATGACGCCGAGCGGGTCCTTCCAGGGATCGAAGCGGGAGACCTGGGCCAGCATCGGACGCTCGACGTCGATCCCGAACTGATCGACGATGTAGGCGGCGTCCTCGGGCGAGAGCGCCATGTTCTTCGGCGCCAGCGGGTCGATCGCCGGGGGCCAGATGTAGCAAGGCGGAAGCCCTTCGGCCTTGGGAACGTATTCGCGCATGTGGAAGATCGCGGCGTCGTAGCGCCGGATCGACGGCAGCACGAAATCGAAGACGTCCTGGTTCGGGGTCGAGAAGTCGATGTGGCCGCGCCAGATCCAGTGCGCGTTCGAATCCGGGAAGTAGTCGATCATCCCGACGGGCTGCGGGTCGTGGACGACGACGAAGTCGTAGTCGTCCTCGAACTCCTGGGCGTTCAGCTCCTGGTAGCGCGTGAAGATCTCCTTCTGCTCGGGGCCCAGGCCCTGCGGGTTGCCCTGCAGCGCGTTGTGGATCGTCTTCGTGACGTTGTAGAACTCCTCGGCGCCGCGGATGATCCGCCACTCCACCTCGAGACCGGCGTCCTGCATCAGCGGGATGAGCGTGTAGTTGATCTCGGCCACGCCGCCGCCGAAGGCGGTCGCAGACAGATGGAGGACGCGCTTGCCGGCCAGAGGCTCGGCGAGCCGCCGGATCTCGTCCATCAGTCCTCGCGTCGCGATCGTCGCGTAGTCCGCGAGCGACTTGTGTCCGGCGTTGACGAGTTGGAGCATGGTCTAGGCGCTCTCGTACAGCGAACGGCCGCGCAGCATACAGCCCGGGTGGGCTAGCTCAACGCTTTCTCGAAGCGGAGCCGGGATCCTTTCCCGTCCGGCTGTTTGCCGATCTCGACCTCGTCCGCGATCGCGCGGATGATCGCGATGCCAAGTCCGCCCTCGGACAGGTCGTCCGGCGCCCCTTTTGCGTCGGCCGGATCGAACCCACCGCCCTCGTCGGTCACCTCGATCACAAGCCGGTCAGGCAGGAGCTCGTAGGAGATCTCAACGAGACCGCCGCTGTTCTCTGCATAGGCATGACGGACGGAGTTCGAGGCGGCCTCGGTGATGGCGAGCTTGAGATCGGCGAGCAGCTCGTCAGACAGTTGCCGCACGAGTGCGATGCCAGTGAGTGCGAGCCGGCAGAGGGTGATGTATTCGGCACGCGCCGGAATCGTGAGGCGGACGGTCGCGCCGCTGCCGTTGGTGCTCGGTTTGATCACTGGGTCGCCGCCATCCTTGGAGCTTTGCCAAAGAAAAGCGAAACTAAACTACCTAAACCTACCGAGAGCTCCGGCAGAACCCTCCAGGCGCCTCTTATGCCCGGTCGGCAGCGATCTAATCCGAGGGCAGCTGGCGCTCGGCCAGCGTGACCGCGACCTTCTTGCGCTGCCCGTTGCGGACGATCGTGAACACCGCAACGTCATTCGGCTTCAAGGCGGACGAGACGATCCGGACGACGTCGTCCGCGCCCCGGACCGGGGTGCCGTTGATCTCGACGATCACATCACCACCGGCCGTGAGATTCTGCACGCCTAGGACGTTCACCTCACGATTACCCCCGTGGAGGCCCGCAGCGGCGCCAGGGCTGCCCGGCTTGACGTCGACGATCAGTGCTCCGTGCCCGACCTTGTAGCCCAGCGCGCGAGACAGGGAGGGCGTCATGTTGTCAGTGGTGATCCCGACGTAGGCATAGGTGACGTGTCCCTTGGAGATCAGCTGCTGGACCGAGCGCTTCGCAGCGTCGATCGGCACGGCAAAGCCGACGCCACTGTCGTTGCCCGTGCCGCTGGCGCTCCGAATCTGGGCATTGATGCCGACCACTCGGCCGCGAGCGTCGAACAGCGGCCCGCCGGAGTTGCCATGGGTGATCGGCGCGTCCGTCTGGATCGCATCGACGACCTTGTACGTCCGCACGGTGATCGCATCGATCGAACGATGGATCGCGGACACGACGCCCACCGCGAGTGAGTTCTCGTTGCCGAGCGGACTGCCGATCGCTGCCACGGGCTGGCCCACGACCACCGCGGCCGACTCGCCCAGCGGCACCGGTGTGAGCCGGTGGGCCTTCGTGCTGATCCGGATCAAGCCGACGTCGTCGTACAGATCCCAGCCGACGATCTTCGCCTCGACGCGGTCGCCGTCCGCGAACTCGACATAGAGGTGCGCAGCGGCGGACACGCGCGCGCCCTCGCCCGCGTTCGTGATCACGTGCGAGTTCGTCAGCACGTAGCCCCTCCCGGAGATGACGAAGCCGGATCCCTGTGAGATCTCGGTGTCCTGCGAGGCCGGATCGCCGAAGTACGCGAAAATCGTGACGACACCCGGCGAGCGCTCCGCGAAAATGCGCTGCGGATCGAAGCCCTTGCCGGGCAGAGGACCGACGTTCGAGGTCGCGGAGGCGGGGAGCGCTGCCGGCGCGGCGGTCTGCGCCCTGACGACCACCGTATGCGTGCCTCCGTCGAACCAGCCGGCACCCTTGCCGATGCCTAACGCAGCGCCGCCGCCGAGAACGGCGGCGACGAGAGTTACGGCGGCTAGAGACCCGGCCCGCATCAAGTCACTGTAGCGAGGGCTCTGCGAGCCGCTCGTTTTCCCGTGAAATCGCCGTTGTGGACCTGTCAGTCGGCAGAACCAGGGCAAAAATCGTCCGGCCGGGAATGGCGTGGAGCTCGATCGACCCACTCATCAGCTCCGCCAGCTCGCTGGCGATGGCGAGCCCGAGCCCACTCCCTGAGGCCACTGAGCCCTCGAGCCGGTAGAAGCGCTCGAAAACGTGACCGACGTGCTCGGCGGGGATGCCGGGGCCCTCGTCCTCGACGGTCAACAACGCCGAACCGTTTCGCCTGGCGGTCCTGATCCGCACCGGCGTCCCCGGCGGCGTATGGACGAGCGCGTTCTCGACCAGGATCCGTCCGATCTGCAGCGCCCGCTCCTCGTCACCCAGGGCCGGGGTCTCCTGCACGTCTTCCACTACGAGGGCATGTCCATTCGAGCGAGCGACCGCCCGGAACTCCTCCACGAGGATCTCAGCCAGCATGGCGAGATCGACGTGCTCCTGTTCGACGGTGAGCCGGCCGGCATCCAACCTCGAGAGGTCGAGCAGATCCGTGGCGAGCTTCGTCAGGCGAGCCACCTGCTCCCGCATCGTCACCATGAACTCACCCTGGGTTTTCGGATCGAGCTCCTCGTCGGCCATCAGCTCGAGGAAGCCGGCCAGGGAAAAGAGCGGTGTGCGGAGCTCGTGCGACGCGTTGGCGATGAACTCTCGCCGGGCGTGCTCCAGCTGGGCCAGTCGTTGGCGCATGCGCTCGAAGGCGACGGCCAGCTGACCGAGTTCGTCCTTACCGGTGTCCACGACCGGCTCACCGAAGTCGCCACCCGCAATGCGGTCGGCCGCTCGCTCGAGCCTGCGGATCCGCCGCGCGAAGACGGAGGCGGCCAAATAGCCGACCAGCAGCGACGCGGCGAGCGCGATCAGACCCGCGATGACCAGGCGCCGCCTGACGAGATGGATGCTCTGGAGCGAGTCGTGGAGCGGGGCCCGGAGCAGCACGACCGGGCCGCCGAAGAGCGGGTAGGCCACCTCTGCGTAGCGCTCTCCGCCCGACCTGACCGTGCCGCTGACCAGGCGCGGGTAAGCCGCGAACGCCCGAGGCACGAGCCGGTCGTCCTCGACGTCCGCAGACGTGACCGGGCTCGAATCGGCATAGACGGTCAGCTTGGGCGGCGTCCAGTCCAGGACGGTGAAGTAGATGACACGCGCGTCCGCGCTGTCGGAGGCGGCCTGGATGGTGTCGTCCAGCGTGAAGCTGGAGCTGTTCAGCAGCTGAGAGCCGATCGAGGGGGCCGCCTCGCGGAGCTGGTTGAGCTTGGCGTTGATCAGGTTCTGCTCCAGCGAGGGGACGACGATCAAGTCGACCAGGAGGAGGGCACCGGCAACCACGATTGCGAGACCGAGCCCAAGCCGGGCGCCGACGCTGCGGAGCGGATTCATCGGTCGCGGAAGCGGTATCCGACGCCGCGCACGGTCAGGATGTATTCGGGGTCGGCCGGATCCTGCTCGAGCTTCTCCCGCAGGTGCCGCACGTGGACGTCGATCGTCCGCGGCTCCCGGTAGTCCGCCGCCCCCCACAACGACTCGAGCAGCATCCGCCGGCTGTAGACCCGGCCTGGATGCGCGGCGAGGGACCGCAGCAGCTCGAACTCCACGTACGTGAGCCGGACCGGGCGGTCCCCAACCTCGACAGAGCGCCGTGCCAGGTCGATCCGTAGCCCGTCCGCGGTGATCACGTCCGGCTCGACACCGGGCTGCCGCGACACCGCTGCACGGCGGAGGAGAGCCCGAACGCGGCTGCGGAACTCCCGGATCGAGAAGGGTTTGGTGATGTAGTCGTCCGCGCCGAGCTCCAGCCCGACGACCTTGTCGAGCTCGTCGTCGCGGGCCGTGAGCATGATGATCGGCACCTCGCTCTCCGCCCGAAGCCGCTTGCAGACCTCGAGCCCGTCCAGCTTCGGCAGCATCACGTCGAGAACGACCAGGTCGACGTGCTCTTCGGCGAACCGCTGCAACGCCTCCTCGCCGTCCCGGGCCTGCAGCACCCGGAAACCCTCGCGCTCGAGCGGGTACGCGAGCAGCTTTTGGACGGAGTCCTCGTCGTCGACGAGGAGGATTGTGGAGGAGTCGGGCATGTCGGCTCGGCTTTCGGCTGCCTGCCGGCGTCAAGCTGGTGCCAGGTGATACTCGACCTACTATAGCCCTGGATGGTCACCGTTCCGCCCAGGACCCAGCGTCGCCGGGCGCGTCCTGGCTCGGTGGAGCGGCCGGTCAACGGGCGGCTCTACAGGGGGACGTGGCTGCTGGTCGGGCTGCCGTTGCTCGTCGCCGCCTTCAGCGTTGCTCGGCCGGCGCCGCTGCTCCGGGCCTTCCCGCCCGAGTTCGACGGGGCAACGACGAAGCAGCTTGCCGACGACTTCGTGACCGAGATTCCGGATCGATCA
>WNGE01005352.1_pt1 | contig 14922 bp, 14 predicted proteins | sample 5400651 | NCBI WGS metagenome assembly WNGE01 (sample SAMN13153370, study PRJNA577476) | soil metagenome | isolation source: 60 cm soil or saprolite under grassland replicate 2 | place: USA:California | collected 2016-06-15 | reverse complement strand
TTGCACTCGTAGATCTGCACACCGGTGGTGGCCTCTGTCTCAAGCGATAACACTTCGATCGCCGGGGTCCTTAGATTTTCGGGTATCAAAGGAATCGTCCCGAACCTAGACGTTGCGCAACCCGCGACGAGCGCGACGAATAACATCTGCGTCATTGCTATTACATCGTGCCTTTTCATCTGGTCCTCTTGAACGCTAGAGATTTGATCATGGTCATGCTTAACGAGGGTCCGTGATTTAGCTGGGACGGAAACAACAAACCATCCGCCCAACAGGCATATTTTTGAAATATCGCGTCGTCAATGCCAGAAATGTCGGCCTCGGTCTCCAGCTCGATCCTTGTGATGGAAAACCCTTCGCCAACCTTTTCCGGTTTCCTTTTTCGATTTGCTGCTGTTGTTTTGGTGGTTTCAATTTTGACCGATTTTGAGCTACTGGGCTGTGTAACCGCCATCAACTGGCAAAATCTGTCCGGTTATGAACGATGCGCCGTCGGAACAGAGCCAGACGACGGTGCTGGCAATCTCTTCCGGCTGGCCGACGCGTCCAACGGGGATCGCGCCTTCCAGCGCCTGCTTTACTTCAGGGGCCGTCGCAAAGTCACGAAACATGCGCGTCTCAATCGGCCCGGGCGCGACGGCATTGACTCGAACGTTTTGTTTGGCGTATTCCAGCGCCACCGATTTGGTCAGCCCGTTGACGGCGTGTTTGCTAGCAACGTAGACCGGAACTGTGGCAAAGCCGATCACCCCCGCCACGGAAGAGTTATTGACGATGGCACCGCCGCCGGTCCTCAGCATCGCCGGAATCTCGTGCTGTAGCGACAGCCAAACGCCTTTGACATTGATGTCCATGATTTGATCGTAGGTTTCTTCGGTTTGTTCGGGCAGTGGCGTCAGCGCCTGCTCGACACCGGCGTTGTTGAAGGCAAAATCAAGCCGGCCGAATGTCGCCAGCGTCTGTGCGATCATCGCTTTGACATCGCTCGCTTTCGTGACGTCGGTTTTGACGAAGATCGCTTCACCGCGTAAGGCTTTGATCTCGGCGATGACCTCATGGCCTTCCTTCTCGCGGCGTCCACTGACGACGACTTTCGCGCCCTGTTTGGCAAACTCGATTGCGGCGGCACGGCCAATACCGGCATTGCCGCCAGTGATCAATGCGACTTTTCCTGCAAACTGACTCATGGACTGCTCCTTCCTCGAATTTCTTAGATCATTGTTGATGGCGGCGGTTGGTGATCTTGCCACCGCGCGCTTTGTCTATCGTTTGATTACCACGGCAGCGATTCGCCCAGGTGGAAGTAACCGCTGGTCGGTCCATCGTCTGGGAGCGTTGCCAATTTGCGCGTTGGTCTTACCGCGTTCGCTCATCACGTGGTGCTCTGTGAACACACGGAGTCTTTTTCTATTTCTGGACTTGCTGCCCAGATTTTCGACATGACCCAAGACACCAGCACTAACCAAACGAAAGTTGTACCGACAAAGATCCTTACAGCATAGTGAAGCCCCATTGCGTCCTGGACGAAAAACTGGCGTATGGCCGCCATTATTCTGGTGAATCCGATAACGTCACCGTTTAATTTGGGTGTCGCGGTAGATCTGTCACGCGCATGGCACATAAGATCTTGTTGGCACTGCAACCAGATAGTGAACGCATCGAACCGATATCTCTCCGTTTATGTGAATTCCGCATTGAGTATTTGCTCTGCGATGCGTTGATTAATTACAGGTTCTGGCCTCCATCGAGAGTCGTACCCGCGTGCAGCGGTGGTGCGGCTACGCGATAGCAATACTCGCTTTCAGCCAACGGGTTCGTTGCGCGTTTCGAATTGCACGAGGGAAGCGGAGCAACGCATGTGCCAGAACAGATCGTGTACGGAAAGTCTAAAAGTACGCGGATCAGTAGCGTCTCATATGTTGCAGGTTTGGTTTCGGACGGGTTGTGACGGATAACCGGTGCCTACTTATCGGCAAGTGTCGAAATGTCGGCTTTGGTCGGACGAGCAATAGCCAGTCTTTTTATCCGGGCTTGAAGGTCGTCCGCGAAGAATCGACTCCGGTCATTCCTAGTGAGATGGAAAGACTCGTCAGTGAGCTTCTGCGCGATCGTCACGCTTTTCAAAAAAAATCAGCGACCAATGTATGATTGCAAGGCTTGGCCCTGCAATTGCTCCCTTGATTGGGTTCTAAGAAGGACCACCGAAAGGAGTTTCACAACTGAACTCGGTGATGTCACACCCCTCGGAGCGCCAAGTTGCTGTTTCCGCAACCAAGCTTGATCAACAATCGCTGGATCGCGAACGAATCCGGCAAGACCTTTGTAACCATCGACCCTGCTACTGGCGCAGAAATCTGCCAAGTTTCCGAAGCCGACGCTGCGACCTTATACACTGAAGTGAAGACGGTCACTTCGAAACTCTTCGAAGATATCACGCGAATTGCGTCTCCGATTCGCGCAAGACAAAAGCTCGGCGCCATGGTGCGCGCCGGAACGACTCGAGAAGCAAGCTTTGAATCAGGAGAAATGATGAAAAAAGCGATTGTGGTCGCGATCACGTTCGCGCTGATGTTTTTTCTACGAACGGAGTCAGTTCGCGGGCAAGCTTTAGAGGAGAGGGAGCAAGCTGAGATAGCTAAGGCACTTCCGCAATCTGAGTCCCGGGAAAAAACATCGGTTGCCAGCGAGGGCGACACCCTGCCGATAGCGACAGGAGTCGAGTCGGGTAACGATGGGTTGAATCAGGGATCAGAAGTTATTGATCTGGCGCAGAATCTCGGTGAAGAAAAAGCTCCGGCGGAAACCAAAGAAGATGGCGTCCTCGACGAAACAGTTGGTGAGTGGGACCCCTGGGAGCCCTTCAACGAAAAAACGTTTTGGTTCAATCGCCAAGTCGACCGTTTCGTACTGAAGCCGGTGGCCAAAGGGTATAACGCGGCCTTGCCCGATCTCATTCGCGGAGGAATCGCCAATATGTTCGACAATCTCGATGTGACCCGACGTTTCGTTAACAACATTTTGCAGCTCAAGTTCGCTGGCGCAGGACGCGAATTGGCGAGGTTTGCCATTAACAGCACTGCTGGCATAGCGGGTTTTTTCGATGTCGCAGGTACCGCACTGGGTATCGGAAAAAGTGACCGGGACACCGGACAAACTTTAGGCATCTACGGCATCGGCAACGGGCCCTATCTTGTGCTGCCGTTGTTGCCACCGCTGACGGTTAGGGATTTTTTCGGTTTCGTTGCTGACCAAGCGATGTATCCTCTTGATTACTTTATCCCTATCGGCGCGTCTATCGGCATGAGCGTAACCGAGGAGATCAGTGATCGTGCGGCAACTATCGATCGGTTTCAAGGCGTCGAGGAAACGGTCGTAGACCTCTATGGTTCAGTCCGTAATGCCTATTTTCAACGGCGAGCAGCTGATTTGAAAAAGTAACACGAACCTGTCGTTAGGTTGCCAGCAATAAATCTTTTCGAGAGCCGACAGATGGAAGGTAAGGGCAGATTCCTGATGAAGCGTAACTTTGGCCCATCAGGATATTTGAACAGTGGCACCCTCTGCAGAAGTTTTGTTATATTCAATCGCAAACAGGGTTAAAGCATGCGCCTGTTGCTTGTCGAAGACGATCACATACTCGGCTCCTCTCTGACCAAAGCGCTGGAGAAACATGCCTACGGCGTGGACTGGCTGCAAGACGGCGAGTCGGCTCTGGCCGCGCTGTCGGATTGCGATTTTGCCGCGGCAATACTGGACATCAACCTGCCGAAAATGAACGGCCTGGATGTGCTTAAAGCGACGCGGCGGAAGAAAAACATGATTCCTATTCTTGTGCTGACAGCTCGAGATACCTCCCTTCAAAGAGTGGAGGGCTTGGACAGCGGAGCCGACGATTATCTCGTGAAGCCATTTGATCTGGATGAATTGCTCGCGCGGCTGCGCGCGTTGATTCGCCGCAGCCAAGGACGGGTCGAAACCGTGCTCAAATGTCGGAATGTAGAGATCGATCCCGCCGCCACCGTGGTAAGAAAATCGGGCAAGCAAGTCGTGATGACCGCGAAAGAATATCGCGTGCTCAAGCTGCTCATGGAGCGCGCCGGCAAGTATGTCACCAAAAGCGACATCGAGTATGCCCTCTACAGCGCGGAAAACGTCGCTGAGAGCAATACGACTGAAGTCGCCATCTACTCGCTGCGAAAAAAATTAGGCAGCGAGTTCATCAAATCCATTCGCGGCGTCGGCTATATGATCGAGGCATGAAAAACGGCACGCTCAGCCGCAAGCTTTTTTTGCGCATTGCGCCCACCATTCTAGTCACGATAGCGGTTATCGGGCTATTTGCTTACCGGAGCGCGAAACGGGAGATCAACAGCGTCTATGACGCGCAACTCATTAATGACGCCAGCGTGCTATGGGCTTTGGTGGAAGATGAGTTCCGTGAAGCCGGTTCAGACAAAACCAAAAAACTCCCAAGCATCGATCTAGACTTCAATGATCAGCATGCCGCCAGCAAAGAGGCCGATGAGTATGCCGATGCGCGAATGTTTCGGATATGGAAATCAGGCAAGGACGTGATGTTTTCGGATACCGCCTTGCCTGAAACCATCTCCCAGCAAAGCGCTGGCTTTTCGGAGGTCGAATACAACCATGAGAGATGGAGAATCTACTCACAGGCGGTGCCAAGTACCGCCATTTCAATTGAAGTGGGGGAAAAGAAATCGCTGCGAGATAAACTGGTTTTCAACATCCTGCTGCAATTGTCCTTTTCCCTGTTGATACTGGTTCCGGCCGTCGGATTACTGATATGGCTGGGAATCAAAAGCGGCCTGGGAACTATTCGAAGCCTTGTTCGGGCGATACGTAGCCGTTCACCGGATGATCTCTCGAGCATTCCAGTCGAAGATTTGCCCCGTGATCTTTCACCTTTGGGGCAATCGATCAATCAGCTACTATCCAAGCTGGAACATTCTTTAACGGCGGAAAGGCGCTTTTCCGATCACGCCGCCCATCAGCTTCGGACGCCTCTCGCGGGGCTTAAATTGCAGTTGCAAATGTTGGCCAAAGAGGATGGCGAGAGCGAGCGAATGGCGCTCATCGGCGATCTGACACGAAGCACTAACAGGGCAACTCATCTGGTTGAGCAGCTGCTGCGGGCCGCGCGGGTCAGCCATCAGCCCGTGAACCTGAAAGCCGTTCCGCTTTATCACGCCACTGCCGCGGTCATTGCCGAAATGGCCAACGTCGCAGCGGAAAGGCAGTTAGATATTTCTCTAGAAGGTCATGAGGAAGTCCGGGTGCGCGCGGACGAACTGTTGATGAAGCTCATGATCAGCAATTTGCTAGACAATGCCATCAAGTACACCCCCGATTCAGGCAAAATAAGGATCAACGTGCTCCCACAAGACGGCATGTGCTGCCTCAGCATCAGCGACACCGGGCCGGGGATTTCCGAAAGCGAACGTGAAGCGGTGTTCCACCGCTTTTACCGCGCGGATAATGCGGTTACCGACGGCGCGGGACTGGGGCTCGCCATCGTCGGCGATATTATCGATCGCATGTCGGGGAAAATAACCCTGAAAACCCCGGAAAACGGGCAAGGGTTACGCGTCGAAGTTTTACTGCCCAAAGCCTAATCCTGCAATTTCAGTTTCGCATCATCGTCGCATAATTTTCCACTCAGCCACGGATGATAGGATCATTCATCGTGTGACATTTGCCGTGTCATTCTGCCGTTTGACCACACGTCTACACCACGCCCTTCGATAGGAATGATTTTCGGTGTGGATATTCGATGGCGTACGTTTTGCTCATGCAAACCTTGGCCGAATGATCAGCCACGTGTTCGGACTGAGAAAAAATGACTGCGAACCGGAGGAGGGATATCAACGAGGAGTGATTCATGCAGGTATTCTGCGATTTTGACGGAACGATATCAGTTCAAGACGCCACCGATTTTATCTTAGCCCGCTTTGCCGATCCCGAGTGGCAGGACATTGAAGAACAATGGAAACAAGGCGCTATCGGTTCGGCTGAATGCATGCAGCGCCAGGTGGCGCTGATCAGCGCAAGCCAGCATCAACTGGATGCCGCGCTCGACGCCATTGAAATTGATCCATCGTTTACGGCATTCGCGGACTTCTGCCGCTCACGGCGAATCGCTCTAACAGTCATTAGCGATGGTGTCGATTATTTCATCCATCGCATTCTCGCTCGCCACCGCCTTCCACCGCTGCCGGTCATCGCAAACCAGCTCACGATACACGGACACAACAGCGCCAAGCGCTATCGCTTGGCTTTGCCTTTTAGCCAAGCGACCTGTGAATCCGCCGCCGGTATGTGCAAATGCCGCTGCGTGCGCGCGGCTACCGGGACGCGAGTGTATATAGGCGATGGCCGCTCCGATTTCTGCGTCGCTAACAAACCTGAGCTCGTATTCGCCAAAGGAACCCTCGCGGAATTCTGCGAACGACGATCCATCGCGTTCCTGCCGTACCGGCAATTCGACGATGTCGCGCAAGCTTTAAAAAAGCGACAGTGCCCGCGCTTCTACGTGGCCCACGAGAAAGCCCAACTCGCGCCTTTGTCCAAATCTTAAAGAAAGAACATTTATGGAAAGCAATCTTGCCGTCCACCAAAACCACGTCTCTGGATCGGTTCAGACTTCTGAAACCCAGTTACGCGCGTTGGAGAAAGCGTATTGTTCCTACGGTGACACCGTGCATTACATGGAGCCGCCGAAGTTTTTCACCGCTTGTGAAGGTTCGTATCTCTACGATGCTAAAGGCACGCCGTTCCTGGATCTGCAAATGTGGTACTCCGCGGTCAGTTTCGGCTACCGCAATCCGCGGTTGAACGCTGCCGCCCATCGCCAGCTGGATACGCTGCCGCAAGTGGCTTCGCAGTATCTGCACCGTGAAAAAGTGGAGCTCGCCGCGCGCGTCGCACAAGATGCCGAGCGCAAGTTCGGCTTGAAAGGCCGCGTTCATTTCAATGTCGGCGGTTCTCAGGCCGTTGAGGACTCGCTTAAACTGGTGCGAAACTATGCCGGCGGCAAGAGCCTGATGTTTGCCTTTGAAGGCGGCTATCACGGCCGGACGTTAGGCGCGTCAGCGATTACTTCCAGCTATCGTTACCGAAGGCGCTATGGGCATTTTGGCGATCGCGCGCAGTTCATCGAGTATCCTTATCACTTCCGCGGCCCCAAGGGCATGAGCAAGGAGGAATACGGCCACTACTGTGTGCAAAAATTTGCTCGCCTGTTTGAGAGTGAATACAACGGCGTGTGGGACCCAAAAACCAAGCGATGCGAGTACGCCGCGTTTTACGTTGAGCCGATTCAGGGCACGGGCGGTTATGTGATTCCGCCGAAGAACTTTTTCCTCGAGCTAAAAAAAGTGCTCGATGAGCGGGGCATCTTGCTGGTGGTGGATGAAATCCAGATGGGGTTCTATCGCACCGGCAAACTATGGAGCATCGAGCATTTCGGTGTGAAGCCGGACGTGCTGGTATTTGGCAAGGCACTCACCAATGGGTTAAATCCGCTTTCCGGCATCTGGGCTCGTGAGGAGCTGATCAACCCCGGTATATTTCCGCCAGGATCCACACACTCGACCTTCGCCAGCAATCCGATGGGCGCGGCAGTTGCCCTCGAAACCATGAAGATGCTGGAAGAGGGGGATTTTGAAACCAGCGTCGCGGCAAAAGGCGCGTATTTCCTGGAAGGACTGAAAGAGCTGCAAAGGCGCCATAGAATCATCGGCGATGTGGACGGGCTTGGCCTCGCGCTGCGCGCTGAGATCTGTAAACAAGACGGTTACACCCCCGACAAGACAACGATGGACTGGATCGCGGAGCAAGGCATGAAGGGTGATCTAAAAGTGGCGGGCAAAAAATATGGCCTCGTGCTGGATATCGGCGGTTATCACAAAAACGTCATCACGCTTGCGCCGAGCTTGCTGATCACGAAGGAAGAAACTGATTTGGCGCTCAACTTGCTCGACCAACTCTTTACACGGGCAAAAAAGCAATAGGTTAGTCCATGCGGGTCTCTCTGCTCCACCTCGACGATGCGCTTGAAGCGCAGCCGGATTTTATCCGCGCCTGCAAAAATGCGAACGCCGAACTGATATGGGTCGCACAAGACGCAAGCGCCATACGCCTGTGGGGAAAACACCAAGAGCTCGACGATTTTCGTGAGGTGCTCGTAAAGCAATTAACCGGCGACCAAGCAGAGCCGCGCCTTACGTTCATGGGTTCGGGGGATTTCCATCATATTACTGCGTTCCTGGTGGCGTTCGTCCTAGAAAATCAATCCACGCCCATTACCATCATCCATTTTGATAATCACCCGGATTGGGTGAAGTTTAAAAACGGCATGCACTGCGGGTCGTGGATCAACCGCGCGCTGAAGCATCCTAAAGTCGAGAAGATCATCACGCTCGGCGTATGCAGCCGTGATCTCAAGCGCCCTGAATGGAAAGGCGCCAACCTGACGCTGCTTTCGCAAGGGCTGCTCGAACTCTACCCGTACCATCATGCGCCCAGTCGCGTGAAACGGGATTACGGTTCCGGCGCGAGCTTTGAACAAAAAGGCGGCGCTCTGCACTGGAAAACCATACGCCGCATGGGTGAGCAAAATTTTATCGAGCATCTGCTTTCTCGCATCAAAACCAAATCGGTTTACCTGACGATTGATAAGGATGTGCTTTCCAGGGAAGACGCGGTTACCAACTGGGACCAGGGCTGCATGCGAATGCCTTACCTGCTCTCCCTGGTCAAGGAAATCGGCAAGCGCCACGCTGTTATCGGCGCCGATGTGACCGGTGATTACTCGACGCCTCGCTATTCCGGTGACCTGTGGACACGCCTTTGCAAACGCGCCGAAATTTTTATCGATCAGCCGCGCGGCAAGCCTGATCAGGCTCACGCGGTGAACATTAACAGCGCCGCCAATCATGCGCTTCTAGAAGTGCTGTCGGAGCTCATGGCATGAGCACAGGGCTGACGAGATCGATGGCATGGCTGATCGGCTTTTGCGTGTTTGCAGAAGCCGCGCGGGAAGTGTGCTTCAAGCAGGCTGCGAATCATACCCCTTTGCTCAAGGCCATGATGAAGCCAATGACCTGGCTCGGGATTGTTTTCTGGGGCATAGAGCTTGTGGTCTGGACCCTGGTGCTCGAGCACGTGCCCTTGAGCATTGCGTTCCCGTTGATGGCACTTACCTATATCACCATCGTGCTGGCCGGGGCTTTGATATTGAAGGAACCGGTAAACATTCGCCACGCCGTTGGAGCGTGTCTCATTACAGCGGGCGTGGCGTGCGTAGGAGCGACAGGACTATGAATAACGAGCAAACAGTATCGCGCATATTTGCGCACAGCCACATAGACATTATCCCTGTGCTGGCAGCGGTGGCACATCTGGCGTTTGATATCTATTTGATCGTCGGTTTTGCAAGCAGGCCTATTTGGATTTCTGCCTTGCTCGGCTGCATCTATGCAGTATCGATCTCGTGGAATATCAACGGAGTGTCACACAACTTCATCCACACGCCTTATTTCAATCCGCGCTGGATGAATTACGCCTTCAGCCTGCTGGAATCCATCGCCATCGGTTTTTCGCAGACCTATTACCACTGGATTCATATGCGTCATCATACCGGCAACAGCGACCGGCAGAACCAGCAAGGCGATACCATCGATTGGCTTTCCATTTACCGTCACGGCAAGAACGGTAAGCCGGAGAGCGTGTGGGGCTATACATTCCTAAGTTTTTTCCGCGACAGTATGGGCGATGTGCACAAAGCGATTGCCAAGCACCGCCCATTCGACGCGCAATGGGGGAAATTCGAGCTTTGGCTTTTTATCGCGTTTGTCGCGGCCGCGTTTGCGTATGATTGGCGAGCGGCGCTGTTCTTTGTGCCGTTTTACTATTTCGGCAACTGCCTATCGTCACTGAATGGCTACTACGAGCATCTCAACGCCAACCCCGATGCGCCGATGGCATGGGGCGTGAGCAGCTATAATAAATTTTATAATTGGCTGTGGTTCGGCAACGGCTATCACGCTGAGCACCATTACCGTCCGCGCCTACACTGGACGAAGATGCGCCAGTTCCATGAGCAGATAAGAGACGAACAAAAAACGGCGGGCGTTCACACCATCAGCACCTGTCACGCGTTGGGGTTTTTGGCGAAGGAAAATCGCACAACGGCGGTCGCATGAAGATTGCCGATAAACTTCATTCCCGCCCGTCGCGTGCTGTGAGGAAGGCGTTACCTGCTGTCGTCAGTGCATGGAGAGACAAAAACTCAATCAATGGACGCCTGCGTTCATGCGCACAAAATATATGACACATAACGAAACGGACGCACTGCCTCGGATGAAGGTACCCGGTGCTGCCGAAACAGATCTATTCATGCCGGCAAAATCGAGGTCCTTGGCTTATTTGATTCACGGCGTTACAGGCACGCCGGCGGAGATGAAATACGTCGGTCGAAAATTATGGCAAAGCGGATATGACGTATATCTCCCGACACTTCCGGGCCACTGCGCCAAGGTTCGAGACCTGTTGCGCTCGAATGAGCAAGATTGGGTAGAGCACGTCGTGAAACAGTTATCTTTTTTAAGAACGCGTTATACCCATGTCTTTGCGGCGGGTTTGAGCGCCGGCGCGCTCCTAGCTCTGAAAGCTTCAACGCACGTCCGGCTCGACGGTATCGGAGTTTTTTCGCCCACTTTTTTCTACGATGGCTGGAACGTGCCGCGAACCAAGGCTCTACTAGATATGGCGATCGGGTGGTTTCCACGGCCGCTTCACTATGTCTTCTTTCATTTCGACGGCTTTCCCTACGGCATAAAACATCCGGCTCTACAGGCGCGACTTCGGGCTGCTTATAACCCCATGAATCGGCTCCTGAATGCGTTTCGAAAAAGACCTCGGCACTATTCTTCAGAAGCTCTAGGTTACCCGGTTTTTTTCTTGAAGACACTAGCGGATCTGGATCGTCTCTACGCTGTGGTAGCGGCAGATCTGCCGAAGATCATCGCGCCGACGTTGGTATTACAAGCTTCCGAGGACGATTTCACCAGTGTGAGAAATTCCGAATTTGTGCTTAGCCAGATCGCGTCAGCCGAAAAAAAGCTCGTTTTGCTCGACGACAGCTACCACGTCATCACAGTGGATAGGCAGCGTGATGTCGTCGCTCAAGAACTGCAAGAGTTCATAGCCGCTCATACGAACCGAGGACCGGCGACGGATCTTTCGGTTGTATAACGATGGGGTTAACGGGATGTCCACGCCAACAGTCGTTATTACTGGCCTAGGTGTCGTTTCCTCGATTGGCTTGGGGAAGGAGGCATTCTGGCGAGCACTTCTCGCCGGACAATCCGGCATCAAGCGAATACGGAGTTTCGACGCTTCGCTCTACGCGTGCCAAATTGCCGGGGAGATATTGGATTTCCCCGCCGAGGAGTTTTTTCCATTTGGCGCGAGCGCAAGATTTTCCCGTGCCTCACAACTGGCGCTGGTGGCTTCGCAAATGGCGCTGGAAGACGCACATCTGGACTGCAAGTGTTGCGAAAGCGATCGCGTCGGCACCGTAATTGGGACAGGCCTGGGCGGGGCCGAAGTTTATGAGAATCAACTCCGAAGACTGATAGAAACCAACAATCCGCGACGTGTTCATCCCTGGTCGGTGCCGTTAATCATGGCGAACGCGCCGGCCGCCGAAATCGCGATTCGCTATGGGCTTAAAGGACCTAACATGACCATCTCTACCGCCTGCTCCTCTGGTGCTCATGCCATCGGATACGGGCTGGATCTTATCCGTTCAGGGAGAGTGGACATAATGATGGCCGGTGGCACAGAGGCCTGCATTGTCCCCGGCGTCGTTGCCGGGTTTAACGCGCTTCGTGCCCTTTCAGTGTGCAACAACGAGCCTGAACGAGCGAGCAGACCTTTTGATAAAACACGTGACGGCTTCGCTATGGGCGAGGGTGCCGGAGTTTTGATTTTGGAAACACTGGAATCCGCCAAACAAAGGGACGTCCGTATCTATGCCGAAGTTGCGGGCTACGCCGCGGCTTGCGAGGCCTGTCATATCGTTCATCCGGAAACCACCGGCACTGAAGAAGCTCGTGTGATGGAGCTTGCGCTCGAGGACGCAGGAATTCCTGCCGGTCAGGTGGATTACATCAATACCCACGGAACGTCGACGGTGTTGAATGATCTTACGGAAACCAATGCGATTAAAAAGCTATTCGGGCCGCACGCGTACCGGATTTCACTCAATTCCACGAAATCAATGATAGGCCACACGATCGGCCCGGCCGGCGCGGTCGAAGCCATTGTTTGTGCGCTAACGCTCCACCATAAGGTTCTTCATCCAACGATCAACTATGAAAATCCTGATCCGGATTGTGATTTGGACTACACGCCGAATCATGCCAGCGAGAAGGACGTTCACGTCGCGCTCTCCAATTCCTTTGGCTTTGGCAGCAATAACGCGTGCTTGGTCATGAAAGCGCTTTCCTAACGAGCGGAGGCTAATCTGATGACAGGTGAGTCAATTGAGGCGCGCATCATTGCCGGACTAGCAAAAATAAAGAAAACCAAACCTGAAACCATCCAAACGCAAGCCAGATTGATCGAAGATCTGGCGATCGACTCGTTGGACACCCTTGATCTGATTTTTCAGCTGGAGGAAGAATTCCACATTGAGATTCCTGAGGAACATCAGATGCAGTTTTCCACGGTGCAAGACGTGATTACTTATCTCCATGAGAGGGTCGGTCAAACAATTGCCCGCTCAGCTTGAGCCAATCACCGCCTTAACCGCTGATTTCTTTCAGAGGAACAATGCCTGAGTTTCGTGTCATAAATTCGTTGCGTGATATTGAAAAGCAGCAATGGGATGTTTGTTTTCCCGGCGCAGTGGAAGACTACAATTACCTGCTGGCGATTGAAGAATCGGCGCTTGAGGGTTTTTCATTCCGCTATTTGACGGCGTGGAACGGCAGCGTGCTACAGTCGGCAACCCCGATGTTCCTCACCAATTACAGCTTGGACACCACCCTGCAGGGAGCGGGCAAAAAGCTGATCCACGGCATCAACAACGCGCTTCCGAAATTGTTGACTCTTAGACTCGCTTGTCTTGGTTCGCCATGTACGGAGCACGGCGCTATCGGATTTCATCCCCAACTAGACGAACAAGAAAAGCGCGCGCTGATTGCTGATCTGCTCGTTTGCTTTGAGACCTATGCGGAATCACAATCGTGCCGCTTGCTCGGTATCAAGGATATTCCGGAGCCGTTTCAACGGCGCTTCGGCAAACAGTTCCAAGCCGCGAGATTCGGCACCGTGCCGGGAATGCCGACCGCGTGGTTGAATATCGATTTTGCATCGATCGATGAATATCTGAGCCGGCTCTCTTCGAGCACGCGCAAAGACATGCGCCGCAAGTTGCGCTCATCGGATCGTCTGCGGCTTGAATATAAAACCAATGTCGACGATGTCTTGCCTGAAATAATGACTCTCTATCATGACACGAGAAATCGCAGTGAATGGCAGTTTGAAGAACTGACGCCGGGTTATTTTCAAGGCGTTCTCGCTCGTATGCCGGAACGGTCTTTCTGCACCTTGTATTATGCCGGCAATCACTTGCTGGCAGCCAACTTGTTGATTCACGATGAGCACACCCTGATCGACAAGTTTTTTTGCATGAACGGCGAATACGGGCGCCCCTATAATCTTTACTTCCTGAGCTGGTTCACCAACATCCGCTTTTGCTTGGAGCGCGGCCTGATGCGCTACCAGAGCGGACAGGCGTACTATGAAAACAAGCTGCGTCTCGGCAGCCGGCTCACGCGCAACACCATCTATTTCAAGCATCGCAATGTGCTAGCGCAAGGGTTGCTTCGGTTTGCCGCTCCGTTGCTCAGCGCAGATGAGACATTGAAAAAGTCTGCGTAAAAAAATGGCCTTCTATTCTCTATGGATCGGTCTGCCTGTGCTGTCCGCCTTATTTCAGGCAAGCACTAAAATGCTGGCCGCTGAAATGCGGCATACGCCTTTCAGCTGGAGTTGGCTCGTGCAAGCCACGCATTCGCCTTGGGCCGTAGTAGTCCTGTTGAGCGAGCTGTTGAGTTTTGTTCTTTGGCTGAATGTTTTGACAAATGTGCCCTTGAGCAAGGCCTTCCCGATTACCGCCGTTGCGTATATTGCTATAGAGCTAATGAGTTGGACGTTATTCAAAGAACCGGTCATGCCGTTGCAGATTATCGGCAGCGCGCTTATTCTTGCGGGTGTCTGGTTTGTAAGCATCGCATCCGACCACGATATATGAGGCCTATTGTAAGAGAAAATGCACGACGCCGGTGTCTTGCCTTATTTGCCTAACTATTTGTCGGTGACTTCGTTGACTTAATCAATTAAGGCAAGCCTGACATCGGTCACCGCACTACAAATGTTGCAGCTTTATTTCGGACGGATTGTGACGACGACTTCCTGACGACTTATCGACGGGTGTTGCTATGTCGACTTTACCTGGGACGAGCGATGCCTAGTTTTTTTATCCCGGCTTGAAGAGTTGTGCGGTTCATCCCGAGTCGAACGGCGGCATCTATGAGCCGCCAATGATCCAATTCATGTCCTTGGAAAGGGTGAGGGTCAGGATCCGGAGTTTCAGAAAAAATATCTAAAGCTTCGTCGGCGCAGAACCGGCCCCGGTCATGCCGAATCAGATGGAAAGACCCGTCAGGGACCTCCTGAAATCGTCGAGGTTTTCAAAAGCATCAGCGACGAATGTATGATGCAAGACCTGACGCTGTAATTTGACCCTCGTGAAAAATCTGTTGATCAAAGGCCAGTCAATACCAGCTTTTCACGCCAACGGTGGCTCTCAATCAGTGCATGCGCCTTGTT
>WNGE01015527.1_pt1 | contig 14923 bp, 15 predicted proteins | sample 5400651 | NCBI WGS metagenome assembly WNGE01 (sample SAMN13153370, study PRJNA577476) | soil metagenome | isolation source: 60 cm soil or saprolite under grassland replicate 2 | place: USA:California | collected 2016-06-15 | reverse complement strand
ACCAATGAGCGTAGTGTGTCATCGGACGTCGATACAGCGCGACGTGCTTGTGCTCCTGGCACGGGGTTTCTCGTGGCCGGATCGTGGTCGACCCCGGAAATGAAAATAGAATTATCGCTGAAATTAACGCGGGAAGCATTACCCCTAACGCCGATAGCCGCATCGGCGAGATCATATGATTTGGTCAGCTGGGCTTGGAGAACATGGGAGGAACTGCCGATTGTCCCGACGGAGCGAACAACTACCTTCGCTGAGAGCGGCCCAAGGACAGTGGGAGAAAGAAACGAAACGGAGAAGTCGCCAGAAGCAAAATTTTTCGTCTGGTTTACCGGAGCGGGAGGAAAGCTCGCAGTTTGGGCGATTTCGTCCTTACTCCATTCTACCCCGGCCACCGAAACATAGAATGCTTCTGTGCCGCCTCGAAGATTCGCCAATACTCGGTAATCATTTTGCAGCATCACGCGGATGCCGATGCCGACGGCCAATAAAACCGCCAGGATCGCCAAGGAACTGAAAAGAACCATGCCTCGCTGGTTCTGTAGCAGCTCGCCGCCGTGTTCCATCCTCTCCTCGCTAGTTACGAAACTCGATTCCGCCCGAAATAACAGACGCTAGAGTGTCAGTAGCTCTCGGGTCGGGATTCTTCACTCGAACGGTAAAGCTGATTTTGACTCGCTTGATTGCATCTGGAGCGGGTGTGTTACCGAGGTCTGTACCATTAGCATCATAGTAACTGAACACTTTCCCCACCATTGTAGGTACGACGTTGGCAACCAGGCAATCGCCATTGCGCCGGATTATGTTGGGACCCGGGCATGTCGAGGTCGGTCCGGCCAACTCATAGTGAATATTTTCCCGTGGATCGTTGTCGGCGCAATTGCCGTTACCATTCAGATCCATTTGGACATGAATCATGCTGGCGCTGGCCGCGTACACGCGGTTGCAAACCGTATCGGCATCGTTGTTCGGGTCATCCACACTGCCAACCTCTGAGGGCACACTGCCACTTCCCCACGAGCCTGCATTCTTAAGATCACGAATCATGATATCCAACGCGCCGCGCGCATCTTCGAGCGTTGCGGTTTTCGCCTCGATGGCGAGAGAACGGTAGAGTTCGGCACGAAAATAACCATAGAGAGCGGTGATCAGCACCGATCCAATTAACAACGCCACCAGTTGCTCGATCAATGTAGCGCCGCGATCATCGTACAGCCGAGTCACGGTCGTTCACCTTCGAAAATAAGCGTTGAGAGAATTACTTGATGACTTTCGTGATCTTGCCACGAAACGGTCACATCAATCTGCTTGAGGTTAGTTCCGAGAAATGAGGGAGCGATTCGCCAACAACGGTCGAACGGCCCCGGTGTGGCGCCGGTTACCGAGATTCCATGATCGCCGCCGCTTGGGCAAAGGTCGCCCTCTGTCAGAGTCCGTTGTGCTTGCAACTCTTCAATCTTGTCTTGAGCCAAATGGATCGCCATTGTCGAATGACTGCTTATCGTTTGCCGTCGAATCATATTGGCGCTGCTTAGTGAATATCCCACGACTACCAAGACGACAATGCTCATGGAAACCAGGAGCTCGTTGAAAGTGAAGCCCGCTTGTTTTCCTCGATTAATTTGGGTGCCGACGGCCATGTCAACAATCCTCTGCGCAGTTGTTAGGCATGCAAATCCTGACTCTGCCCGTCTGGCTTACGACGACTTGCCTACAGGTGCCATTGGCGTTGCGAAGCCGCACCCTATTTCCGCTCGCGGTACCCCGCGGCGAAAACGAGATCGTGCCCTGCTCCGTGATGGTCGTTCCCTCCGCCAGCGGCTTGGTCACCAGAGTCTTAGAATCTCGCTGAATCGTGTAGCCGCTCGCTCCTTGCGTATACGCGAACTGAAAGCCAATGTTTTCCGCGGCGGCGCGCATCTTGATGCTGTGGAGTTCGGATTGAACCTGTCGCGTCGCGTTGTTCAACGCGTAGTTTGGCAGCAGGCTGTTCCAGTTCGGCAAAGCAATCGCAGCAGCGATGCCCATCACGGCCATGACGACGATCAGTTCGATCATCGAAAAACCATTACCGCGCAGGAGAATCCTCATGCCCCCTCCAAGACTCGCGGACAATACTGCCGACGACTCCGATATGTCAAGAGTGGACAAATCGACCAATAGAGCGAAGAAAAAACTTTGGCGAAACTTTAAGCCAGTGTTAGAATAGGGTTATATTCGGCTAGGAGTCCTGATGCGCAAAGGGTTGATATACGGAGTGGTTTTTGCCGCTTGCAGCACGGGGCTCGGGGGTGCCGACGCCGCCTACGTTATCAAACTCAAGAACGGCAACGAGTTTATCACCGGGCGTTATTGGCAGGCAGGGCAGCAATTATTTTTCGACAGCTATGACGGTGTTTTCGGCATTGACCGCAGTTTCGTCTTGAAAATTGAAAAGACGGATAAGGCTGTTAGATTGGCTACCGCCGCTCACAATCCATCGGATAAATCTGAAGCAATTTCTAAGGAGAGCGGCAATGATGTAACTAAAGAAGCGCCAGCCGCTGAGACAAAAGCGCCAGCCAAGAAAGATGAAAACGACCCCGTTTACAAAGAATTTGACGCTGTTAAAGCCCAGTCCGGCGAATTGACCACCATGTTAACCGACGAATTGGACGACTACCTGAAGAAAGTCGTCGCATTGATCTCGAAAATCCAAAGCGAGCGAAAAGTCAATCAGTATCTGCGCGAGTACAGCGAGTTGAGTGCGATGGCCAATGCCGCCGAGGCGGCGCTTAAATCGCGCCGTTAAAAAGTCTGTTTCCAGCTCAAGACTTTTAGCGGCGCCTGGGCTGTGGCGTTTTTAACGTAGCAGCTGTTATACGTGATGTTGTTAGACCCATTGAGGGAAATATCTGTCACCGTCGAAGTACCACTCAAAAGTTGTCCTGCGATATTGACCGCATTAGGCCCGCCGCCGCCATTCAAACGTACCGCCCCGGTGGCTAGGATGATACCGTTCCAATTAAAGCCGCCGTCCAATTCCAGGTCACCATCCACAAGCAGAATACCCCAGCCCGTAACGTTACTTAGATTGAGCCCGTTCACGTTATTTGGGCTGCTGGTGTTCGAATAAACGATTTGATAGTTGGTCGAGCTGCCATAGGTCTCGTTATGCGTGTCAGAGGTAAGCGTCACATTGGCCGAGGCTTTTAGCTTACTAATTATACCGGCAATATCAAGGTCGAGAGTTCCGTTCTCAGTCGGCGTGGCAGGATTACCGGTAAGAGTTGGGGTTCCGTTGGGATCCCAATCTCCCTTCGCGTAGATCGTCCCAAGGTTCGTGCCGCCATTACACGCGTCATTGCCGGAGACGGTTAAGCTGCTACCATTGCCTGTCACGTCACCCTTGGTGTAAATGGTCGCGGGACTGGATACCATGGGGAATACTTCGACTACCGTCCGCACGATGGCTCTGGAATTGTTCGGTCCCGTCGCGATCGAGGTAAGAAGCGCTCGCTTATTTGCGTCCGTAGTGCTCAACCAGCCATTGGAATCATTGCTATCGTTGGTTAAATACACGAGGTAAGAGACGGTCGAACTACCGACGGTCATACTGGCGCTGCTTGTGTTACCGGTTATAACGTTAAGATCATCCGTGGTTGACAAAGGGTCATTCAATTGGCCGTTTGACCCCACGCGGGCAGCCAACTCCTCGCTGAACGACGCGGTGTTTGCGCTTGTCATATTTGCTTGCCTGAGGATTTCCCGGGCCCGTTCCACACCCGCCATCGCTACCTGCAGAGCCATTTGATTCGTCCTGAAGTTGCCGCCGACTTTAACATTAGTCGAAGCGACCAAGAACGCAGTCGCTCCGACTAAGATCAAGGCTGCCAACAGCGTGAGGGCCGCGATTAGAATAAAACCATTTTGGTTCTTCAATGTTCCGCTGTGTATGCGGTTTCTCAAAGTTTGGAAGAATTTCATGCCTAGGTACTCCTCGTTACAGGGGTAGATTTGGCGGCGTAATATGGGCGCTCAATTGATACGTACGGTAGCCGCCGTTGCTCGTAAAGCTCGGGTCTGGTTTTGCTGTTCTCGCCGTGATGTTAATCGTTATCGTTCTGACTGACGTGTTCGTAGTCGTTGACGCGCCATTGGCGTCCGAATACGCAAACGTGAACGCGGTAATGTTGTCGGCAAGGATGGCGCTTGACCCGCTATTGTTAAGGGTTCTGGTGATTAGGCCGGTGGAACTATCGAACGTATAACTAATGTCGTCCGTCGTCCCGTCCGTTTCAACGCCGGTAGAATCCAGATCGAGCTTTATCCGTAATGTCGTCGATGTCGAAGTCTGAATACCGTTAAATGTCCCGGCTGCAGGTTTATATCCCGCCATCTGGATTTCGCGGAGCATTAAATCCAACGCGCCGCGGACGTTTTGCTGCATCTGAGCGATCTGTTCCTCGGCGTTGTTCTGTCTCGTTTGCGCCGTGAAAGTACCTGCGACTCCGGCGATCACCACCAAGCCGATTGCCATGGATATCAATAGCTCTATGAGCGTGAAGCCGGCCGTTTTCTTGTGTTTCAAGAGGGGCATTCCAATTCCGATCATGAAGCTGCCATGATCGTTACTAACGAAACTGACTTCGTCCCCACTGCGCCTTCGGACCAACTCACGGCAACGGTGAGAGTCTTAATGTTTGTTACTGAGGTATCGATCGTTAAGGTACGCGAGAAGGATACGCCGCCAGAAGTAACGGTCGCAGTTCCCGCGACGCAACTATTCGATCCGCCCGCAGGCACTGCTCCCGCGCTTGAGTAACCCACTCGGCGATTTTCCTCTAAGCACGTCTGAGCGATCGCTGTAGCGGACGTCATGTTTTTACTCGCTAGGTTTCCGCGCACAACTCCAGTCGTTAACGCAGCCGTGCCCAACAAACCGATCGTAAGAAGAACGATGGTGATAAAGATCTCGATCAGTGTGAAACCTTCCTGGTTCCCGGCAGTTCTCAATGCTGGGGCAATAGGCAATCGAATCGGCATCAGCTGATACTCGCGGTTCCGGTAATTCTGAGCGTGACCGTCTTGCTCCCGCCGGAATTGGTTAGTGTAATCGTCGGTGCAACGTCGGCGGTACCCCTGGAGGAAAACGTGATGGTGGACGCCGAAGACGCTAATGTCACATCGGAATACTCGGTTTGAATGTTAACTGTTTTGGTCGTTGAGCCAGTTATCAACATCGTTTGATTGCTCGGAAAGGTCACCACGTACGAACTGTTATCATTGACAGCCTTGGACCGCGCCCACATTAACTCACTGTAAATTTGACGCGCGGCGCCATTGAGACGGTTCATCGGCCGAAACGAGTTGAATTGTGGAACCGCGATCGCCGCAAGGATCGAAAAAACACCCACCGCAACCAGGATCTCGCCGAGACTGAAACCGCGGCAATCCGTTAAAATTTGTCTGCAACAACGAACTGACATAGTCTGATTGAACTTTCTCATCTCTCAGGCTTCCTGCAATCCTACTAGCTATAAACGGGTTACGGTCTACGAGGCAGAAATTAGTGCAATTCGCGCACCAAACGACCGGCCTCAAGGCGATGGCATGAATGTCACGATTTGACATGATCCGGGACGGAAACCTCCTAGAAGTTTGCCCGAATAAAACCGTTACCTTGCCAAAGCGCGCAAAGGTAACGAAATTTGTCGGAGATACCCTAGTGTCCTTGGCCAATAGTTCGTTAGATAATTCGTTCCGTTCTTTGCCATCATACTGGCGAAAGCCGGTAACCAGAGTCTTTGAAATTCCTGGATTCCGGGTCGCGCCAGCTTCAGCCTGAGGCTGATCAGCCTCTGGCGGAATCGCGGCCAGCTTGCCCGGAATGACGATCGAACTATGCAAAGAACTTCTGGGTCACCACAGTAGCGGGGTCAATTGGGAGAGACGTAAAATTGAATGAGATCTTCGCCGAAGAAAATAAACAAGAGAGCTCCAGAGCAAAGGAACGGGGCGAATGGTAAAGCCAGCCTGCGGCCTGCACCAGTCGCCACCATGCACGCGATTCCGACGACTGAACCGACCAAAGACGCAAAGAATAGAGTGATCGGGATCGACGGCCAACCGAGAAACGCACCGATCATGGCCAGCAATTTGATGTCGCCCCCGCCCATTCCTTCCACGCCTGTAACTTTCTCATAGATCCACGCTGTTGCGAGCAAAAAACCACCACCGGCGAGTATGCCGAGCACCGAACTGACCGGCGATGGAACGATAGGTGACTCGCCGCTAACGAGAAAATATCCGGCGACCGATAGCGCGAGTCCTACGATGATCCCGGGCAAACTGATTACGTCAGGCACGATCCGGACATCCAGATCGATGAAAGAAATCACGATCAGCGCGCCGACGAATGCAAAACTCACTAAGAAACTATATCCGAAACCGAACCGGTCGAATAACGCCACGGCCAGCGACAAAATAGCGCGGCGAAATGCGCTCGCTGCAAGCCCGGCACCGCGCGCGCAAAATCAAGTAACTGATCAACGGAATGTTGTCGTAAAAAGCAATCGCCGCTTTGCACTTTGGACAATGAGACGGCGGCGAAACAATCGAAGCACCATTGGGAATTCTTAATATACATACGTTCAAGAAACTGCCGACTATCGCGCCGAACAGGAATACTGGAATTACGCCCTCAATCACTAATCAGCTCCTGATTAAAAAAAATCATTAAAAAAATCGCTTCGGTGTCATTTCGGCTTCCTCAATCTCTTAAAACGAACTGCATGCCGCATCGATCACGGCTTCTCGGGACTCACTAGCCTCGACCCAAAAAAATTTCCGCTAGTGCGGCGAAGCCGCATAAGAATTTCTTTTGACCGCAGCGCGCGTCGAGCTACAGCCAAGAACATCAAACCACCTGGAATTCGCGACATCCTCATGCACCCTTCGAGCCAATAACTCTCCTGAAGCGCGGCAAAAAATCGCCGCGGCGTCAGCGCAAGCGTAGGACCAATATCGGCCGCAATTATCGGACGACTTCTCTTAGACCCCCAATCCAAAGAGTGCGCAAAACCGCGCAATGCTTTTGTCTGTGCCAGAGTTGGGCGAAGAATGAGTTGAGCAAGTCTTTCAACGGCTCGATCGCGGAGCAAACCTGAATCAACTTCATGATCGCCGTTCGCTCTTACGAACGATAGCGCATAATCCAGAATCCCCGTCTGGACTAGCCGCTGCTCGTCGGACAGGTCAGTTTCCATCTCGTCTAGAACCGGCCTGATTCCACCGTCGGTTTCTTCATAGCTCAGCGTAGCGCCATGGGGCGCGGCGGCCGCAAGTTCGAAGATTTCGAGGCAATGGCCGATCGCATGTTCCGGACCAACCGGTGTCTTCTGATCGAAAAATCGCCCCGGCATGTACAAGCTTCGCGACGAAACAAGATAGTCCTCGTGTCGATACCGTCACTCAGCGGGGTTGAGTCCGAAGGCGCTGATACATTCGGCAAGCGTTGCGTTACGGTCGCGATACAAGGCCAAATGTAATTCCCGTTGGCTCAGTTCACGAATGGCTGGCAGACTGGTCGCGAGCCGGCTGACGAAAAGATAATGATGGCGCATCGGTGGCAAACATTTCACCTGATGAAGATGCCCTGTCAATATTTCATGCAGCTCGCGAAACAGCAGGCCTTCGCGGGCCAGATAATAAATATCGGCAGCGCCGACGCGATGCGACTCCTCGATCACGTCGACTACGAATAACGTAAAGGCTGGTCCGAGGATGTCCCTGCCGATTTGGTAAAGTTCAGATTCTTCGTTTCGGTGTGAATTCAAAATCGGCAGTGCAGCTGCCCTTTTCGGCGCAACCTTATGGAATTTCGCCTGCACCATGTCGATTTGTGTCGATTCACGGGATAGCCGGCGACGGCGACGCAACCGCCCGATATCGAAAAGAAACACCGCAGGTATACCGGCCTTGACCGCGCCACGGATATCACTTTCATAAGTATCGCCAATATGAATCAAACGCGCTGCAATGATCGCTTCGGCGCTGAGGATCGTTTGAAAGAGCCGCCCAGAATATTTCCCCAGTAGGTGTTCAGAAGAAGCGTAGATCGCATCGATCCATCGATCGATCCCTAGTTGGGCGAAAATCACTTGGAGATGACCTGGTTCAAGATAGGTATCACTGGTGACGATGATTCGTTTCCCCTGAGACCTCAAATTTTGCAGTAGGTCTTTCACGCCCTCGACCACACGCAAATGGTCGACCTCGATTTTGAGTTCATGCTCAAGCAGTGTGGCAGTTTCGATCTCGGCAACTTCGCTTCCAAACAAACGAAACAGCACTTCGTAAATGACTTCAGACAGCTTGCATTCGGTATCCCACCCACGACTTTGTGCAATACGCCTTTGCCGGTGTTCACTTTCATCGCGCAGATACAAAAAGAGATCGGCAGTCAGAGGATAACCGCGCTCGGCATACAACTGGGCCGCGTAGTTCGCCGCCAAGCGTTTCAGATAGTCCGGCGGCTCAACCGTACGGTAAAGCAGCGTGTTAAAGACATCGAAACTGACCACATCCGCACTGGTGCATAGCGTTGCGATGTCTGGAAGCTTTCGAATCGTCCGCACCCCGTCGGCAAGGGTATCTTTTGCCCACGCTGACGCTCTTAGAACATGGCGGAAACAATACGGTGCGGTCACTGCAATGCGCGCGCGCCATCCTGTTTCTCGGCCAGCCAAATCGCGCTGCCGGCAGGCTTCGAGGTATCGACAGCGCAGGAGCGAAGCATTGAACTCAGCCTCGGAGATCCGTGGCGAATTTAGATCGACAGGAGGTTTATCCCGTATGAATCGGTCACGTGGGAATATAGCGCTGCCTCCAGATGAAATGGCAGACTCTGTGGGGTAGGGATTAGCCGCTTGCTTCATAGAGAAATAGTCTTGCCTTAACGCTCTGCCATGAGCTGGCTTAATAGACGACCCGTCTTTCGAAACCCGGGTACTGCTCTGAGCAATCGCAAAAATTTGAACCAGCGATCTTGGCACAAACTATGGATTTGCCCGCGCAAGTCGGCAAGCGTATTTTCCGCCTCATGAAGTCGCTTTCGGTCCCCCTCCCAAAGCCGGTAGGTCGCGTCCAATTCGTACTGTAGGCGCGACATAGGGGACACCGCGAAAGATGACAAATGGGAATGAATCTGGCGGAAATCTAGCTGGCCTGTTATCGGCCGTGCTTCCGTCTTGATTGATCCCTCGACAGCAGGCGTCGCGGCTGCTCGACGGATCACTTCTGCTAGTCGGGCCGAGCCATCGCCGAGCTCAAGCTCGTCGCGCAGGTTGGCTTCTTGAAGCGCAAGCTTTTCCGGCGGCGGGAACAATAACTCTTGAATCACTCCCTCGATATGTTCCGCTCCGCGAATCTCCCAGGCCGTCTGCACATATTGCGGTACCGCGCGATAGTCGATCTGCGCAGTGGGGATGCCTAAAAGCATAGCTTCCAACAAGACTGTCGAAGTAAAGGATACGACCCCGCTTGCGGTTTCTAACACTTCGGTCGTGGCGCCGGCGAGCGATGGTTCAACAGACAGCTCGACGGCTAACTCCGGCGCGATACGCCATACCGGCTGCAACTCGCTGTGCTGTTCGAACCAATCTTTGAGATCCCGGAGCGCGGCCCGGACATAAACTTTATGGCCAGTGTTGTGACCAAAGGTTTTTGCTGTGGCCACGACGAGACGTTGCGGCTGGTCATGCTCGACAACCCGCCGCCGCTTGATCGCATCCAAACGTGGCAAGCCGACCACGTGAATTTTATCCGCCAATCCAAGCGCCGCTAGAATTCTTGCCGGATGCTGTCCAATGACGCACACGTCGCTGGCAATCAATGGCTGAAGAACCGTCCCTTCGGGCTTGACGAAGCCCCAGTTTTGCCAAAGATACGCCCACTCGACAACACCGTCCATGACATAAACAACCGGAATACCACGGCGGCGCGCTTCGATGGCCGAATGGCGCAGATCCACACTCCACTCGCGGCTCAGCAAAACAACATCCGGTGCAGGTGCTGTCGGAAATTGCGGCCGACTCGGGTCGATGAAAAGCGGCTCGACGCCTAGGATTTCGAAAGCACGACCGCACATTTGCCCTTCATGCTCGCGGTTACCTAGAACAGTGATCTGCAGCTTCTTCGCGTTCGCCAAGGACGCCGCTCCGCTTTCGATCAAAGTCTCGCTCATCACGATTTACGCCGACAAACGGCTATCTAGCATTCCGCCAACAACACTTTCTCTTTCCATGTCTCAACAATTTCCGTTGGTTGATCATGATTGAAGGGCGTGTCCGACCCGGAGTATTGGTCATAGATCCACACACTCAAACTGTGATCCAAGAACACTGAGAAATCATCCCCGATCGTATTCTTTATCAGTGGAACGGCAGCCTGACGTCGGATAACCAAGGCACCTACCACCGGAGCCAAAAACGTTCTGGTCTTCTAACCATTAGTCGCGAGTCAAGGTGGTGTTTCACTCGATTTCTGAAGTCACCCGAACTCAGAAGTTCTTCAGAGGGGCAAGCAATCGTAGAGCTCTTTCGCCCGAGGAAACCAATAGCCCATGGCCAGACCTCGGCCGCACCACGTATGACTGCAACGACCTCCAACCCGCAACGAAGAAAAAGATTCCGGAGCGCAGTCTCGTGAAAATAGCAGACATGAGCGATGTGAAAGAAATCTTTTCCTGACCAGCGATCCGATAAGAGATCGGGCACCTCGACGTAAATGAACCCGTTCTCCGATAACCGCGATACAGCGCGTTCTAAAACGTCTACGGGACTCAAAACATGTTCCAGAACGTGGATCATTGTGACCAAGTCGAAGGACCCCGGGAGATCTCCGACACTTAGCGAATCCCAAGGCCGTTTTTCTATGCGAAGCCCATGACGTCTAAAACAATACTCAGCAGCATCCACGGATGGTTCGACACCATTGCAGCGCGAATTAGGATATCGTGACCTGAACTCAGCGAGCATCGCTCCTTGTCCACACCCAACGTCCAAATAATTCTTAGGGGAGCTCGTTAAGAACGGCTGAATCGTATTCCATATCTGACTCGATCGCTCGGCGCACTGATCTCGGATGTACATATCGTCGAGGTTCGCGAATCGTGAGCCAATGTATAAAGGCCAAAAATGATCTCGGTAAAATTCCTCGAACCAGGCATCAATTGGCCGTGGTGACACGATAGCCATGGCGCAACGTTGACACATCACAATACGCAAGCCTAGATCATGTCGATCAGAGCTGACGATGGTGGACATCTCGGATCCACCGCACAATGGACAATCAATGTCCACCTTAGTTGCCCGCTGGAAACTCGTGCGCAACGTCTCTAAATAGTTTGATCCGTTCTCCGTGGTCTCAACGCTGTTGAAGGTACTCATGAAGCTAAAGAAATGTCTTTGCCCATATGCTCCGATGATCCGTTATAAATCATTTCCCAGTCATGCTTGAACAGAACGGCGTGGCATACTCCATACCCGAATGTATCCACGGGTGGGCCCGTTACTTTGAATGATACTGCATTAGTCACTGCATGAAGGAAATCCTGCACTTCAGGGCCATACAGATTAAGTCGCAGGCTGTAACTGCCCACAAGCAAGGGCAAGGCACGCATCGAAAACCGTACGACCGTTTCCGGCGGGATAATATCGAAGCTGAATCCGGCGTGCGGGGAGGAAAACGCTCCAAGCGTTCCTAGGGTTGGGGTCATAACGTGCACAATCAAGCGCGCGTCGGTAACTTTTTTGGTCGCAGATAGCGTAATCTCGGCGATTAGATCCTCACCCGTAGTATAACTATTCCGGCGGAACCCTTGCGAGTCAATGAGATCCACTCGTGCGATCCAAGCAGGGGCCTCAGGCAACCGTTGGTCCGCGAGCACTCCCTGATTTAACAGAAGGTCTTCATAAGTCGCTATTCCGCTCGATACATCGCCTTCGTAGATTTTCATTCCCGTGTCCATGACCATCACTCGGTCGCATACGCGGTTGATATCGATCATATTATGTGAGACCACGACGATGGTCTTGCCAGCGTTCTTGATATCAAGCAGATGTTGAAAGCATTTCATACGAAAAGCTGTGTCTCCGACGGCCAACAGTTCATCGATCAAGAAAATATCCGGGTTGAGCTGCGCTGCGACCGCAAAACCCAGGCGCACATACATACCTGAGCTATAGGTTTGCACCGGCGCGTCGATGGCGTCGTGGAGTTCGGCGAAGTCGACGATCTCGTCGAACTTTGCATCGATCTGTTGTTTGGAAAATCCTAGGACGGCGCCGTTGATGTAGATATTCTCGCGGCCGGTAAGCACCGGACTAAAGCCGGCGCCGAGCTCGATCAGCGCGCCGACTCGGCCGCGCATGGTGATCCGCCCTCGATCGGGGCGGATGAGCCCGTTGAGCATCTTGAGAAGCGTACTCTTGCCCGCGCCATTGTGACCAATCAAGCCGATACATTCGCCTGCTCTCAACTCGAAGGAAACATCGTCGACCGCCAGAAACTCAGCATGGCGTAATTTTAGATCATCACCACGCTGCCGGGCAGCGAGCTCTGCCGCGAGATCCGTCAACCCGTACCAAAGCGCATAGCGCAAACGCCGGCAAAACTTCTTCGATACTCGCTCGACTTGAACTACCGCGGTATCACTCATGGTCATGCCGCGATCCGTTCGATAAGAATTGGTAGCGCCAAACGATACACTAACCAGCCAGCCATAAGCGCCACAGCAGTCGTCCCGCATACGAACAGAAATCCCCCGAAATATTGCGGTGTGCCGGAGAAGAGCCATGCGCGGGCGGTATCGAGCAACGGACTGACAGGATTGAGAAGCATCGATAACGACCCCGACCATGATTGAGCCGCCGGATAGATCACTGGGGTGAGAAACATCCAAAGATTAAGCACGAATGGCAAGGCCTGCCCCACATCGTGGTAGAGCAATGCGATTGGTGTGAGCAGTAACCCAATTGCCAACCCTAGTGCAGCCAAGGCGATGACGCCCACGAACATTCCGAGCACACTCCACGTAAGCGGCACACCAAACAAAACGAGCAGAATGAACATCAAAATCGCACGGATCAAAAATCCGAAGATCACCTCGCCAAGGCCAGCGATGATGAGCGCCTCGCGCGGGAAATTCACTTTGGTCAGTAAGGAAAACGACTGCTGCACCATCCGCAGTGGCGCGTTTAATGCATCGGTAAACACCTGCCAAAGGATCAATCCAGCAAATACGAATACAACATACGACACGTTCGTCGGTCCGATCGTGAAGTAACCGACCCGGTGCAGGTAGACAAATACCGAAGTAGTCATGATCGGCGGTAGAAACGCCCATAGATATCCGAGCAGGGTTTGGCGATATTTAGAACTCAGGTTTCGCACAAACAGCCGCCATGCCAGTTCCTTGGAAGCGGAAATATCCCGCAGCATATCGCGCATCAGACGCAGTGGATCTGCCAAGGGTGAGATAGGCGTATAGACTGTGACGAGACTTTTCATGCTAGGGTCGATCCAATGATATCTCAGGTTCTTACAATTGAAACATTATTCTACTGGCCTTCACCCATGTCTTCAACAGAAATGTGCTGAAACACCATGACGTCGCTCATTTCCACAACTGATTTCAATCAATAAAGTTATCGGCGGAACCGGACGAATCAGCCAGCAATAGCCCGGTGAAGCCAGTGATATGTGATTCAGCGCGAATTGACGGTCTGATTTGCCGAGAAGGGACTAGGTTAGCAGGAGCAATATCATCGGCCGATGCCTATTTAGACTGACCTACCAACTGGTGATAGACCGCCAGATGATTCTTTAGAAAAATTTCATGGGTATAGTATTTTAGGACCTTTTCCCTTCCGGCCGGCCCCCACCGTAGCGATCGTTTTTCCTTCAAAGCAAGCCGAAAGCCCCGAACTACGTCATCGACATCCCCCTTGGCAGCCAAGTAGCCGGTGCTCAAGTGCTCGACAACCTCAGGGATGCCCCCGGTAGCATAACCAACCATCGGAGTCTCAGTTGCCATTGTCTCAAGGATTGTTAGCGGCATGTTGTCATCCAACGGACAAAACAGAAAAACATCGGCAGCAGCGAAATACTGGACCTTCGTCCTGTCATCTCGAAGATATCCGGTCTCAAAGACTTCGATACCACCTAACATCTGTCTTGCGTCATCTGCCATTTTGCCGACTACCAATACGAAGGGGTCGATTTCAGAGTGTAGCTTTTTCAGTGCCTGAACGGCATGAATCGTGCCCTTGCGTTTGTCGCTAATATCCCCGGCGGACAGCAGCACGATCGGTTTTTCCGTCACCAACCCCAGCGATTGCCTGACTTTGGCTTTGTCTAGCGGTAGGCAGACCGACGTATCGATGCCATAGGGAATAACTGTGAGGCGCTTGAACGGGATACCAGAACTGCGCGCAGTGTTCGCCATCCACTCGCAAGGCGCGACCACATGAATACTGACATCACGAAAAGTTTTTTGTTTGATTCTGAGCATCCGTCGAGTGAAATCGATCCCCCGGGAGCGATTCAGCGGCCAAAGATCCATCTGTGGGCAAGCGCCACAACCGCTTCGGAATTTCCGGCACTCCATTGGAAAGATGCACCCACCGGTAAAGGCGGCATAATCGTGAAAAGTCCACACAGTGTGCAAGCGCTTTGCGATCAGGCGAACGGTCAAGGGCGAAATCGCAGACGACAAGTCGTGGAAATGAACCAAATCATAGTCCATCGGCCCCTGAGTCAAGCGAAGCACGAAATACTCCCAGGGAATGATTTCTTGCCACCCAAACCGTTGGGTGACGTTGTGAGCGAGGCGCACTAGCTTTCGCAGCCGTCGTCCCCCATAAACCGACTTCATGTACGGCTT
>WNGE01012573.1_pt1 | contig 14923 bp, 11 predicted proteins | sample 5400651 | NCBI WGS metagenome assembly WNGE01 (sample SAMN13153370, study PRJNA577476) | soil metagenome | isolation source: 60 cm soil or saprolite under grassland replicate 2 | place: USA:California | collected 2016-06-15 | reverse complement strand
CTGATCGCGTGTACCAGCCTTCGCGTGGAAGGTGAGCCGTGATCCCAGAAGACCTCAAGCAGAAGAAGCTCGCCCATGCGCGAAGCGTGGCGGCCGAATTCACCGACGATCCCGGCGTCCTGGGCGTCTATCTCAGTGGCAGCCTGCAGGCGGGCCTCGGCTCCTCCGCGAGCGACGTCGACCTCTTCGTCGTCGGCGAGACGGAGCCGGACGGCGCGGAGGCGCGGCAGTTCCTGTCGGGCGACCTGCGCGTGGACGTGGAGTTCCGGCGGCCCGCGCAGATCGAGGCCATGATGTCGGCGCTCGGCAGCTACACCGTCTCCCGCGAGGACCAGAGCCAGCACCGCCTCGACAGGTCGCTGCTGGACGACGCGGTCAGGCTGAAGATCGGCGCGGACCTCAAGCGCCATCTCCTGCTGGAGCAGGCGCGCACGCGCATCGACGACACGACCCTGCGCCGCGTGCTGATCGGCACCTACCTGGACGAGGTTCGCAACGCGCAGGAGGACGCCGTCGGCGTGCTGCGCGACCGCGACTTCCAGTCGGCCTGGCTCTCCTCCTTCCAGTTGCTCATGGCGGCCTTCCAGGCGTTTCTGGCCGGCTGCGGGGAGCTGTACATCGGTGGCAAGTGGACGTGGCAGAAGCTCTCCCGCGTGGCCGAGCGCGATGAGCTGCCGCTCCGGCTCTTCAGGACGGTCCTCCTGGGCGAGGGTCTCGGGCCCGAGGAATCCGAGAGCCTGGTCAAAGACCGGGTCCATCTCGCCCAGGCACTGGCGGTGGCCGCGGTGACCCGCGGGTGGGACGCGCCGTCCGCGGCGAGCTGGACCGCCTGGCGCCTCGGCTCCACGGGCGTCCACCGGCGCCTGGAGTACTCGGCCTTCCGCTACGGTCAGGAGCTGCTGCTCGAGGACAGCCAGGACTTCAGCGTGCGGCTGTCGGTCCCCGGAATGGAGCTGTTCGGCTACTGCGACAGCCGCGACCGCCGAGCGGTCGTGGCCGACATGGCACGGCGCCTGGACCCGGCCGAGGACCAGTCCCCCGCGGTCGAGCAATATCTCGACATGCTGATCAAGCTCAAGGTCGTGACGCCGGAATGACCGGCGACGGACCGGTGGAGGCCGGCGGGGCGGTCGTCGAGGCCGGCGGGGCGGCTGGCGGGGCGGTCGTCGAGGTGCTGCACGGCCACCGGGTGGAGGACCCCTACCGCTGGCTCGAGGATTCCGGCTCGGACGAGGTCGCGGAATGGTCGCGGCGACAGGACCACCTGGCCCGGCAGTACCTGGACGGGCTCCCGGACCGCGCGGAGCTGCGGCGCCAGCTCGAGGCCTTCGGGTCCCCGGGGTTCGTGGGGGTGCCGCTGGTCCGCGGCGACCGCGCCTTCTACCTGCGCCGCAGGCCGGGCGAGGAACGGATGGCGCTCGCCGTCCGCGAGGCGGACGGGAGCGAGTACGCGCTCGTCGACCCCAACGCCGGAGCCGAGGGCGGCTTCAAGATCGGGTCCTGGCAGCCGTCGCTGGACGGCGGTCTGCTCGCCTACCAGTCGTCGCGGGGTGGGCGCGAGGAATCGTCACTGGTCGTCATCGACGCGGACTCGCGGGAGCTCGTGGACGGCCCGGTCGACCGGGTCGTATCGGCGGCGGTCGCCTGGCTGCCCGACGGCACCGCCTACTACTACGTCCGCCGGCTGCCGCCCGAGGCCGTGCCCAGGGGCGAGGAGCAGTTCCACCACCGTGTCTGGCGGCACACCGTCGGGACCCGCCCGGAGCAGGACGAGCTGGTCTTCGGCGAAGGGCGCGGAATGACCGATTACTACACCGTCGCCCTGTCGCGCGACGGCCGGTGGCTGATCATCCTCGTCGCGCCGGGGACCGCCGTCCGCAACGACCTGTACGTACTGAACGTGGAAGATGGCCGCGTCCTGCCCGTCGTGGAAGGCGAGGACGCGCGGAGCAGCGCGGTGATCGACCGTCGCGGCAGGCTGTTCGTCCTCACCACCCTGCAAGCTCCCCGGGGGCGGCTGGTCACCGCCCCGACCGAGCGTCCCGGCCCGGAGCACTGGACAGAGCTGGTCGGCGAGGGCGAGCCGGTGCTGCGGGGCTTCACCCTCACCGACGACGCCATCGTGCTCAATGCCTCCCGCCACGCGGTGAGCGAGATCTCCGTGCTGTCGCTGGACGGCAGGCCGCGCCAGCGCGTGGGGCTGCCCGGGCTGGGCGACTGCACGGGTCCGACCTCCCGCCCGCAGGGGGGCGACGACGTCTGGTTCGGCTACAGGGACTTCTGGACCCCGTCCCGGGTCTACCGCCTCCGCGTCGGCTCCGAGGACCTGCACCTGTGGGCCGAGCAGGGCGCCGGCCGCACGGTCGGGGACGTCACGGCCGAGCAGGTGACCTGCGCGTCCCGTGACGGCACGCCGGTCAGGATGTTCCTGCTGCGCCGGGCCGACCTGGAGCTGGACGGCCGGCGGCCGGCGGTGCTGGTGGGCTATGGGGGCTTCGGCGTCGGGATGCAGCCGTCCTATGACCCCGTCGCGAACGTCTGGGTCGCCGCCGGCGGCGTGTACGCCGTCGCCAATGTGCGAGGGGGCAACGAGGAGGGGCGGGCGTGGCACGACGCCGGACGGCGGCAGCACAAGCAGAAGAGCTTCGACGATTTCATCGCCGCGGCCGAGTGGCTGTGCCGCAACCGGGTCACCAGTCCCGAGCACCTGGCCATCAGCGGCATCTCCAACGGGGGGCTGCTGGTCGGGGCGGCGCTGACGCAGCGTCCCGAGCTGTTCTCCGCGGCGCACTGTGGGGCGCCACTGCTGGATATGGTCCGCTACGAGCAGTTCGGGCTGGGAAGGCTGTGGACCGAGGAGTACGGGCGCGCGGCAGACCCGGAGGAGCTCGGCTGGCTGCTCGCCTACTCGCCGTACCACCGCGTCCGGCCGGGCACGAGCTACCCGGCCGTCCTGCTCACGACCTTCGAGAACGACGCCCGCGTCCATCCCATGCACGCCCGCAAGCTCTGCGCCGTGCTCCAGCGGGCGAGCACCTCCGGACGCCCCGTCCTCCTGCGACATCAGGCCGCGGCCGGGCACCTCTTCGAATCCATGACCAGCAGCCTGGAGATCGAGACGGACGTGCTGACGTTCATGGCGGCCAACACCGGGCTGCGGCCCAGCCGACGATGACCCCGGGCCAGCCGGCCCTGGCGGCCAGGCTCGGCATCGACGCCGTCCTGGCGGCGTTCCGCGTGCACCTGCGGGTCGCGGCGATCACCCCGCTCGCCATGGTGTTCGCGCTCCTGACCCCGCTGGTCTACGGGATCATCGTGGCGTCGGGGAGCGGACGGCCCGGCATCGCGGTGATCGTCGGCACAGGGCTCGCCGGCATGATCGGCACGATCATCCCCCAGTCGGTCATCACCATCCTGCAGGAGCGCACCTGGCTGACCCTCGAGCAGGTCGCGCTGAGCCAGGTCGGCACGGCGACCATCCTGGTCGGGCGGCTGCTCGCCATGACAGCCCACGCGCTTGCCGGTCTTCCGGTGGCGTGGCTCGTCATCGTGCTGCTCTTCGGCCCGGTGCACGTTCCCTCGCCAGGCCAGGTCCTGGCCTCGATCGCCGTGAGCGCCGGCGGGTTCCTGGCCGTCAGCCTGCTCATCGTGGGGCTGCTGGCCAGGCGGCGCTACTACGCCGGCATGCCCAACGGCCTGCTCCCGCTGCTGCTGCTGCTCAGCGGCGTCTTCGTCCCCGCCTCGGCGCTTCCCTGGTGGCTCGCCCTGCCGAGCCGGCTGCTCGCCCCCACCTGGGCCATGGAGGGCCTGCGCCGGCTGGAGGCCGGTCGGCAGGCGTGGCCCGATATCGGGATCGGCGCGGCCGTGAGCGTGGTCACCATCGCCCTCGGGGTCCTGTACCTGCGGCGATTGGACCACCACATGCGAACCTCCCCGGAGGCGTACCTGCGATGAGCCTGCCCCGCCGCCTGCTCGAGTCCGCGTGGCTGTCGTACCGCGCGCTCTTCACGTGGCTCAACCCGTGGGGCTACGTCTCCAGCCGGATCGTCATGCCGGTCATGCTGACCCTCCTGTTCGGAGCGCTCGGGCGGTTCACCGGCACGGGCACCTCCCGTCCCGCGATCGGCGGGCCGCTCCTGGCGGTCGCCCTCGCCGGGCTCTACGGGATGACGCTGGCCGTCGCCAACGAGCGCAACTTCGGCACGCTCGAGATCAGGGCGGCCACGCCCGAGAGCTTCCTGGAGGGCCTGGTCGGCAAGGCGATCCCCCACGTCCTCGACGGCCTGCTGAACGGGCTTTTGACGATGGTCGTCGCCGCGGTCGTCCTCGGCGTCCACGTCCCCGCGGCGGCCGTGGGCCCGCTGGTGGCCGCGGGCCTCGCGGTCGCCTTCTCCTCCGCGTCGCTCGGCGTCCTGGCCGCGGCGTTCTCGGTCCGGACCCGGGACACCTTCACCGCCCCGAACGTCTTCGAGCTGGTGCTCACGCTGCTCGGCGGCGTGTTCATCGCCCCGGCGCGGCTTCCCCTCCACCTCGGCGCCGCCTCGGCCGTGCTGCCGTTGCGGCACGGGGTCCAGGCGGCCTTGGCGGCGCTGGCCGGCCACGGGATGGCCTGGCAGTCGCTCGCCACCGAGCTGGCGGTCGGGTTCGGCTGGGGCCTGGCGGGCTACGCGTTCCTGCGGTGGATGCTGTTCGACGCCCGGCGGCGCGCGACCCTCCAGGTGACCTGACAGGTGACCTGACACCGGCGGGAGAGGCGAACGGCCCCCGCGGGGGGCCGGCGGGGGCCATTCGCGCCTTTTGTCCTGGGCACGTCGGCGGTGCTCGCCCAGGACGGAAGTACCGGGTCGAACGATTCTAAACCCCGGCTCCTCACCGCGTACGGGACGGACGGCCGGCGGTGAGCTCCAGGACTGCGTGACTTGCGCGTCGCACCGTCCGGACGGCGACCCCGGCACGACGAAACCAGGCTGTGCAGCGCTGCTCGAGGCTGGCGTGCACGACCACGAGGACCGGCCCGGCCGGTGCTCGGGCGGCGAGGCCCTCCACGAGCAGCGCGGCGTTGCGCCGCTGCGAATGGGTCGGGAGGTTGCAGACCGTCAAGGGCGTCGCTGGGCAGCCGCGCGGGTCGTCTTCGAGGAACAGCTCGACGCGGGCGCCGGCCGCGTCGGCGTTGCGACGGGCAAGGTGGAGCGCGACCGCGTCGACGTCGCTGGCCACCGCCTCAGCGGCGTGCCCGCCGGCCACGAGCGAGGCGGCGAGCGCGCCACAGCCCGTGCCGATGTCGGCGACCCGGGGGACGGGCGCATAGTCCAACGCGGCCTCGAACAGCAGCGAGGTCCCCTCGTCGACCCGCTTGCCGCCGAAGACGCCCCACCCGGCGGCGAAGGTGAGGCCGACGCCGCCCAGCGAGGCCGGGACGGCGGCGGGCTGCGGTGCGGCACCGGCCTCCGGGACCTTGCCGCGCATCCACACCTGCCGCTTGCGCTGCTCGACGTCGAGCTGCCAGCCGCGCCGCTCGAGTATGCGCCTGACCCCGGTGGCGCCGCCCTTGGCTGCCGAGCGCCAGACGGCGGTCGAGGCGGCCGGCTCGCCGAGCCGGGCGCACACCATCCACTCCAGCAGCTCGGCGAAGGCGTACCCGCGCCACGTCGGCGGCGCGACCAGGACCTCACGGGCCGGGACCGGGCGGCCCGCGCCGCCGAGCAGCTCGTGGAAGGGCGTCGCGCGGCGGCCCTGTCCCCGCGCCGCACGCAGCTCGGAGAGGGTCAGCGCGACGGCCCGGTCGCCTTCCCCGAGCAGCGCCACGTCGCCGACGACCCAGGCGCTCACCGCGGCGCCCTGGCCCCGACCAGGGCGGCCAGCTCGGCCCGGCTGGAGACGCCGAGCTTGGCATAGGCGCGGCCCAGGTAGTTGTCGACCGTGCGGACCGACAGGTCGAGCCGGCCCGCGATCTCCCGGCTGGAGGTCCCGGCGGCGGCCAGCACGGCCACCTCCCGCTCCCGGGCGGTGAGGGCCGAGGCCAGCGCGCCCGGCGCGAGGCCAGGGGTGCGGGCGCCCTGGCAGGCGGCGGCCACGGTGGCAGCCCGCTCCGCGGAGGCGTTGGCCCTGGCGTCGCGGCCGGCGGCCCGGTGGGCGCGGGCGGCGGCGGCCGCCGTCTCGGCGGCCAGCAGCAGCGCGCCGAGGTCCTCGAAGGCGGCCGCGACCTGGTCCAGGGCCGCCCCGTCCCCGGCGGCCAGAGCGGCGGCCGAGGTGGCCAGCACCGGGGCGAGCCGCCCCTCGACCAGGCCGGCGAGCTCCTCGAGGCGCCCCCGGACCGCGGCGGGAGCCCCCAGCCGGGCCACGTCGTGCAGGGCCACCGCTTCGAATGTGAACTGCCCGGAGCCCCTGGCCATCTCGGCCGCCTGCCTGGCCAGCCGGTCGGCGCGGGTCAGCTCGCCGGCGCCGGCCGCCGCCCAGGCCCGGTCCAGCTCCACCCAGGCGTCGAAGAGCCGGTTGGCGTTGCCCTCGCGCGCGTCGGCCCGGTCGAGCCAGGCGGCCGCCGCGGCCTGGTCGCCGCGGACCGCGGCGATGCTGGCCAGCTCGGCAAGGCAGCAGCGCATGAACCGGTAGGGGTCCTGCTCGTCGAGCAGCGCGACCGCCTCCCGGAACGACGCCTCGGCGGTGGCGACCTGGCCCTGGGCCTTGGCGACCAGGCCCCGGAAGCCGGCCCAGCCCCCGGTCCGCTCCGGCGAGCGGGCGGCGACCGCGGCCTGGTAGCCGGCTTCCGCGACCGCCCTGGCCTCGGCGAGCCGCCCGGCCCCCAGCAGGAGCTGGCAGCGGGCCAGGTCGAGCTGGGTCTCGCCCCAGGGCAGCTCCTGCGGGTGCGCCCTGGCCACGGCCAGCCCTCGCTCGGCCACGGCGAGCGCCTCGGCGAGCCGGCCGAGCGACCCCAGGGCGGGCACGGCCGCGGTGGAGGCCCAGACGACCGCCTGGGCGGACGCCCCGGGCCGGTCGAGGACCCGGCCGGCGACCAGCGCGGCCTCCCGCAGGCGCCCGTCGAACAGCAGGATCCACGCCAGCATGGCGACCGCCTCGTCGCCGCCCTCCTCGGCCAGCGCGGCCTGGTGCAGGACCTCCTCGGCCTCCGCGGTCCGCTCCAGCCCCCAGTAGAGGTTCCCGGCCCGGATGCTCGCCCAGCGCGCCCGCTCGGCGCCATCGCCCTGGGCCGACGGCTGGCCGTCCATGACCGCGACCGCCTCGGCGTGCCGGCCCCGCCGCTCCAGCGTCACCGCCAGGAGCCGGACGGCGGGCGGGCCGCCGCCCCCGTCCACGGCGGCGCGGGCCAGCCGCTCGGTCAGCTCGTGGTCGAAGCGGGCGGCGGCCTGCCCGGCTGCCTCCAGCAGCAGGGCCGGGCGGGTGGCCACGCCGGCTTCGAGCTGCCAGGCCCCGACCCGCAGGAGGTCGTCCCGCCGTCGCAGCGCGCCGGCGCCGAACACGGCGGCCAGCCGCTCGGCGACCGCCCGGGCCCGGCTCACCGGCAGCCTGGCCCGGAGCACCTCGCCGTACAGCGGGTGCGCCAGGCGGGCGAGCACGCGGCGGCCGGACCGCTCCAGCGCGAGCAGGGCGCCCCGCTCGGCCGCCTCGACCGCGTCCTGGTCGATCAGCCGCCCGAGCACGGCGACGGGAAGGGGCTCGCCCCAGGCGACCAGCTCCACCGCGGTCCTGGCCCGCTCGCCGAGGGTGCCCAGGCGGGACTCGACCAGCTCGGCCAGCCGGGTGGCGCCGGCCAGCTCGCCCTTCCAGCGCCACACCCCGTCGACCTGCCGCAGGGCCCCGGTCTCCAGCCCGCCCAGGACCAGCTCCCGCAGGTACAGCGGGTTGCCCTCGCTCACCCGCAGCACCTCCTGCCCGGTCACGCCGTCGACCGGCCCGTCGAGGGCGCGGCCGAGCAGCTCGGCGGTGGCCTGCGGCGTCAGCGCCGGCAGATCGAGGCGGCGGGCCAGGCCGTCCTTCCAGAGGGCGACGACCGAGTCGGGCGCCGGCACGCCGGACCGCACGGTGGCGAGCACCACGGCCAGGCCGCGGAGCGCGAGCAGGTGAACCAGCGCGGCGGAGGCGTCGTCGAGCAGGTGGGCGTCGTCGACCGCGAGGACCAGGGGCCGCCCGCCGCCCCGGTCGGCGAGCAGGGCGGCGGCCCGGCGGAGGGTGTCGAGCCGGTCGTCGCCGAGGCGCTCGGCCGGTGGCAGCAGGTGGGAGACGGCCCCGAACGGGATCGAGGCGGCCGCCCGGGTCGCGGCCACCCACTCGGCGTCCTGCCCGGCCGCCACGGCCCGGGCCAGGGCCTCCCTGGCGAGCCTGCTCTTGCCGACCCCGGCGGCACCGGCGAGAGCTCGACCCGGCGGCCGACCAGCGGCCACGAGACATCCACGCGGTGATCCTATACCGGCGGCCCCGCCCGTAGAGTAGCCGGCTACTCACGACAGGAGGCGGTCTTCCCGATACCGTCGGGCCGAGGAACCATGGCAACCGCTCGTGGTCTCGGTTCGTCGGGACAGGCCGCACCGCTGGGCCTGCCCGCCCCGCGCCCGAGGCGGTCACCCGGGGGGCCGCGCCGGGCGGCGGGGGGGTCGCCGCCCGGTACCGGCCCTGCCCTCTTCCGCTCACGTTTAAGGAGCATTCAGGGTGAACGAAGTGGTCAAGTGAGTCGGGATGCGCGGCGGAGCAGTGCGGCCATCTCGTCGGCGGGGCGGTCGGCGGTCACCGGGATCACCACCGGGTGCGCGCCTGCGCGACGGTAGGCGGCGAGGCGGCCGGCAAGCCCTGGCGGGCGGACGTACAGCGCGCCGATCATCTCCTCCGGCAGGGTGGCCGGCGCGTCGCGGAGACGGCCCTCGGCGCCGAGGGCGGCCACGCGCTCCACGGCCTCCGTGAACCCGAGGCGGGAGAAGTGCCGGGCATACGGCGCGGCCATGACGTAGGCGACGAGGTCCCGCCGCGCCCGCGGCTCCGCGTCGTCGCCGTCGAGCACCCAGACATTGGCCAGCAGCAGCTTCCCCTCGCGCGGCGACGGCAGCGCCTCCGGGGGCGTGAGGTTCACGATCGCGCCCGCGGTCGCCTCGAACGCCAGCTCCACCATGCGCGGGCCCAGCGCGCCCAGAAGGACGCGGACCGTCTCGCCTGGCGGCGACGCCAGCGCGAACGATCCCCGCCGCTCGCCGTCCAGGAGCGCCCGCAGCCGCCGCAGCCGCTCGCGCGTGCCGGCGACGGTCGGGTCGTGCCGCTGGCCGTGCCAGCCGGTCACGATCTGCCGGGAGGACGTGCCGACACCGAGCAGGAACGGCGCGCCCGCGAGCTGTGCCGCGGTGGTCGCCGCCATCGCCAGCGCCGCCTCGGAGCGACCCGAGCGGGACGATCGCCGTGCCCGTCCGCACCCCCGGGCGCCGGGCGGCCAGCGCCGCGGTCAGCGACAGCCCGGACGCGGCGCTCACCTCCGTCACCAGCACCGGGCTGAATCCCTGGCCGGCGGCCTGGGCCAGAGGTCGACCGCCCCCCCTGCGTCGACCGCCAGCCCGCCCGACAGCGCGAACCCGGCGGCGGCGCGCGGGGACCACGCGGACGCGGACGCGGCCGGCGGCGGAGGCGACCCTGGGGCCGTCACCGGTCGACGCGCGCCGGGTCCGAGCGCGCGCCCCGGGCCGGCCCGGCAGGCCAGCAGATGACCTCGGCCGGTGGCGGGTCCGCGTACAGGGCGTCCACCAGGGCCGAGCGGTGGTGCAGGACCGCACGCTGGTTCACATAGCCCTTGTCGGTGATCTCGCCGCTGTCGAGCGAGGGCGGCGCCTCGACCAGCAGCAGCCGCACGACCTGCCGCGACGACCCGGCGCCCCGGTTGAGCCAGGCGAGCGCCGCCGCGTAGTCGCCGTCGTGGCCCGCCAGCACCGCGTCCTGCAGCAGGCCCTCGGCCGCCGACAGCAGCGCCACGCGCAGCGTGCCGACGCTCACCCACGTGCCCGTCGACAGCTTGAAATCCTCGGCGATGCGGCCGTCGAAGCGCAGGCCCGACTCGGGCGAGGACGCGTCGAGCAGCCGGACCGCGTCGCCCGTGCGGTAGAAGCCTTCGTCGTCGAACGCCGCGGCGGTCAGGTCGGGCCGCCAGTAGTAGCCCGGCGTGACATTCGGGCCCTTCACCCGGATCTCGGTCTCGTCCCCCACCGGCACGAGCTTGATCTCCACGTTGAGGTTGTGGTTGCCGCCGAAGGTGTGGCTCCACGGCAGCCAGTCGAGCAGGACCGGCGGCTCGTGCGCGAGGAACGGCCACACCTGGCGCACCATCTGCTGGTTGGCGCACAGCATGCGGTTGGTGTTGAGGACGCCCTTGGGACGCCCGGTCGAGCCGGAGGTGAACAGGATCTTGATGACCGTGTCCGGGGTCTGCTCGGCGTAGCGCCGCTCGAGCTCGGGGGTGGGGCTGGCGCGGGTGAGCTCGCTGAACGCGGTGGCGCTGCGGCCCGCGACGGTGCCGCTCGACGTGACCACCTCGGCGGCCGCGCCACCGGCGTCGACCGCGGCCGCGAACGCGTCGCCGTCGCCGGCGAAGACCAGGCCCGGGTCCGCGAGCTCGACGATCTCGCGCAGTTTCGCGTGGTCGCGGCTCTGCAGCGAGTAGGCCACGCTGACCTGGACGACCGGGACCCCGGCGGTGTGCGCGCCGAGCACGAGCAGCAGGTGGTCGATCGAGTTGCCGGACAGGATCATCACGGGACGCTCGCCCAGCTTGCGGTCGAGCAGGCTCTGTCCCACCGCGTCGGCCGCGGCCCGCGCCCCGGCCCAGGTGACCGTCTGCCAGCCGTCGCCCTCCCGCTCGGCGGCGAGCACGCGCTCCGGGCGGGTGGCCGCCGATGCGCGGAACATCGCCGCGACGCTCGTCCAGTAGGCCGGCAGCGCCGTCCCGGACGAGAGCAGCACGCAGCCGTCCGCGCGCCGGCGCAGGGCGTCACCGGGTCACCCCCTCTGTGCGCCTGCCGCTCAGGTGAGCCGCACGTACTCGAAGTCGACGGGTTGCCTGTTGATGCCGGTGGACGGTGGCGCGATCCAGGAGGCGAACTTGCCCCGCTCGTAGACGGGCCGCATCAGCGACGCCACCTTGAGCCGGTCCTCCTGGGTCGGCAGCCAGCCGTCGGCCTGCCGGTTCCAGGTCGCCTCGTCCACGACCCGGCCCTCCGGGGTGACGTGGGCGCCGGCGTACACGCCGACCCTGCGGTTGAACCCCTCGTGCGGCAGCGCCAGCCGCTGCGGCAGCCCGGCCGCCTCCAGCAGGCCGTTCCAGCGCTTGACCCCCCTGGCGCAGTCCGCGACGTACTCGTCGCGCAGGTCGAGGTTGAGCGCGCCGAGCGCTGCCACCTGGTCGGTCACCAGCCCGCCCTCGCGCGGCCGCTGCAGGCTGGCGCTCGCGTCCACCAGGTGGTGGTCGTCGCGGCGGCGCGTCTCCTGCCAGCGGCCCTTGAGCCCGCTTGTGAAGTAGTTGGCGGCGTTGGTGCTGACCTCGGAGCCGAACAGGTCCATCGAGACCGAGAAGTGGAAGTTCAGGTAGCGCTGGAGGACGTCCAGCGGGATGCCGCCGTGCGGGTACACCTCGGCGGTGTCGTGCTCCTTCATCAGCTCCGCGGTCCGCTGCACCGTGCGGTCGACACCGGTGGTGCCGACGAACATGTGGTGCGCCTCCTCCTTGAGCATGAACTCGCAGGTGCGGGCGAGCGGGTCGAAGGCGCTCTCCTTCAGCGTGCCGAGCTGGAACTTGCCGTCGCGGTCGGTGAAGTAGGTGAACAGGAAGAACGACAGCCAGTCCGGCGTGCGCTCGTTGAAGGCGCCGAGGATGCGCGGGGAGTCGACGTCGCCGCTGTTGCGCTGCAGCAGCAGCTCGGCCTCCTCGCGGCCGTCCCGGCCGAAGTAGCCGTGCAGCAGGTAGACCATCGCCCACAGGTGCCGGCCCTCCTCGACGTTGACCTGGAACAGGTTGCGCAGGTCGTACAGGCTCGGCGCGGTCCTGCCGAGGTGGCGCTGCTGCTCGACACTGGCCGGCTCGGTGTCGCCCTGGACGACGATGAGCCGCCGCAGGACCGAGCGGTACTCGCCCGGCACGCTCTGCCACACAGGCTCGCCCTTGTGCTGGCCGTGGCTGACGACCCGGTCCGGGTCCGGCTCGGCCAGGAAGATGCCCCAGCGGTAGTCGGGCATGCGGACGTAGTCGAAGTGGGCCCAGCCCTCCCGCCCGACCGCGACCGCGGTGCGCAGGTAGATCTCGTTCTCCTGGAACACGGTCGGGCCGAGCTCGCGCCACCAGGTCAGGAAGTTCGGCTGCCACGACTCGAGCGCCCGCTGCAGGCGCCGGTCGGTGGCCAGGTCGACGTTGTTGGGGATGCGCTCCGAGTAGTCGATCCTGCTCCCGGGGATCGCTGCCATGTCGGGTCACACTCGCTTCCGGTCGAAGACGGCACGCTGCCCGGTCCCGTAGCGGCGCAGCGCGCCCTGGGGACCGGCGGCGTTGGGTCGCTGGAAGATCCAGTTCTGCCAGGCCGACAGGCGCGCGAAGATCTTCGTCTCCAGCGTCTCCGGCCCGGCGAACCGGTGGCTGGCCTCCATCCCGGTGAGCGCGTCGGGGTTGAACGAGGCGCGCTCCTCGAGCGCGAGGCGCAGCTCGTCGTCCCAGTCGAGGTCATCGGGGGTGAAGGTGACGAGCCCCGCGCTGGCGGCCTCCGCCGCGGTCATCGGGGTGCCGGCCAGCCGCTGCGCGGCGGCCAGCGCGTCGTCGCGCCCGTGGAACCGGCTCTGCAGCCGCGTGAGCCCGTTGCCCATCGGCAGCGGGCCGAGATTCATCCCGGTAAGCGTCAGGGTGGCCGGGGCGAGCCCGCGCTCCTCGTCCTCCTCGCGCAGGCCGTCGAGCATGTAGCTGCGGTCGGCGGCGAGCGCCAGCTCGGCGAGGGTGCCCGCGAAGCAGCTCCCCGGCTCGACGACCGCGAACAGGCTGCGGGCGGAGTAGTCCAGCCGCTTCAGGGTCCGCGCGAGGCAGCCGACGACCTCCCCGACCAGCCAGTCGTCGGGGTGGGCGAGCAGGAGCTCGTCGAGCGCGGCCACCGTGCCCGGGTCGCCCCGGGTGCGCAGCAGCCACGTGCCGATCTCCAGCTCGTTGGTGCGCAGCCGCAGGACCAGGTCGTCGAGCTCCCGCGCGAAGGCGAGCGGCCAGAAGCCGGCGCCCTGCTCGTGGGCCTCGGCGACGCCGGCCGGGACCTCGACCGCCTCGGGGCCGTGCACCGTGATCGTGGCTGCGCCGCCGTCCCGGTCGATCGTGCAGGTGACGTGCGCATAGCGCAGCGCGTCGGCGTCCACCTCGCGTGCCAGCGGGGTCAGCTCGACGCCCGCGGCGCCGGCCGGGCGGTCGCTGCGGGCGAGCGCCTCGGCGACGCGGGCCGCCACCGCCTCGTCGAGCCGCCGCGGCGGGACGGCATCGTCGACCAGCCCCCACTCGACCGCGGTCCGGCCGCGCACGCCCTCGGCCTTGGTCGCCAGGACGTCGGCGAGGTCGCGGCGGACGTGGCGCTTGTCCACCAGGCGGGTCAGCCCGCCGGTGCCGGGCAGCACGCCGAGCAGCGACACCTCCGGCAGCGACACCGCGGCGGAGCCGTCGTCGACCAGCACGATCTCGTCGCAGGCCAGTGCGAGCTCGTAGCCCCCGCCGGCGGTCGGCCCGTTGAGCGCGGCGATCCAGGTCTGGCCGGAACGGGCGGAGGCGTCCTCGATCTCCAGGAGCGCCTCGTTGCTGAACTTGCAGAAGTTCACCTTCCACGGGTTCACGACCACCGCGCGCACCTGCGGGTGCTCGAGGCGCAGCCGCTGGACGGCGTCGTGCAGCTCGATGTCGACGCCGAGGTCGTAGCTGTTGAGCTTCAGCTCGTAGCCCGGCACGATCCCGCCGTCCGGGTCCACGTCAAGGACCAGCCGGGCGAGCTGTCCGTCCACCTCGAGCCGCCAGTGGCGGTACCGGTCGGGGCTCGTATCGAAATCGACCACGGGGACGGGGACGGTCGTCATGGCTGCCTCCGGTTCGGTTCCGGCGGAGGGACGACGCTGACAGTCTACAGACGGCGGAACGGGCCCACAGTCCACGGCCGCCGCGTGCCGCTGTTCAAGGACGCGGCGAGGCGGTCGGGGGTGTCGGCATCAGGAAAGCTGCGGTACGACCTCGGTGGCCAGGCGCTCCATCTGCTCGGCCGCGTCGAAGAGCGGGTTGAGCAGGAGCAGTTCGGCGCCCGCCTCTGTCACCTCGCGCAGACCGTGCACACAGGCAATCGGTGGGCCGGAGACGGCGACGGGTGTCAGGTCCTTGAGCCCGAAGTACCCGTAGAGACGGTCCAAGGCGGCGGCCACCCGTTGTCGCGCGCGGTCGGCGTCGTCGTCGACCGCGATGTAGACGCGTTTGGCGATCCGGAAGCCGGCGGCATCCCGTCCCTGCTGCTCGAGCGCGTCCCGAACGACCCGAACCTGGTCGGCGAACTGTGCGGTCGTCGACGACCCGGCGCCGAAGAAGCCGTCGCCGTGCCTGACCGCGCGCCGCAGCGCGGCCGGGTGGCTGCCGCCGAACCAGATCGGCGGGCCCGGCTTCTGGAACTGAGGGACGGAGATCGCAAACCGCATGCGTTCACGCTAGCACCCTGCGCGGACGTGGATGCGCCGGGTGTCCCCGCCGGAGCGCGTGCAGCCGGCCCGGCGGCGCGGTCGCGGTCGGGCGGCGCCTCCTACGGGGCCACCCACGTCGTGTCGCACGGCCGGCACCACCAGAGCCGCTCGGAGACGGCGCGGAGCCCTCCGTCCAGCGGCTTGAACAGCATGGCGGGCTGGTCGCAGAAGAAGCACTCCGGACCTGTCTCGTGCGCCTGGATCCAGCCGACGG
>WNGE01005430.1_pt1 | contig 14923 bp, 17 predicted proteins | sample 5400651 | NCBI WGS metagenome assembly WNGE01 (sample SAMN13153370, study PRJNA577476) | soil metagenome | isolation source: 60 cm soil or saprolite under grassland replicate 2 | place: USA:California | collected 2016-06-15 | reverse complement strand
GTCGACCGGCAGCGTGGCTGCGAGCTCGAGGGCACGGTCGACCTCGGCCTGCGACGTCGAGTGGTTGAGGATGCACAGCCGCAACACGAAACGGCCTCGCATCCGTCCTGTTGAGAGAAAGGCGTCGCCCTGGCGTTCAATCTCCTCGGCGAGACTTGCGTTGATCCCCTCGAGAACCGCCTCGTCGTCGACTCCACTCGGATGGCGCCGGAAGGTGACGACACCGAGTGAGGCGGGCGACATCAGCTCCAGATCGGAGGAAGCGACGATCTCGCCCTGCGCGTGGAGCGCGAGGTCGAGGCAGTTGTCGATCGCGGCGCGGAATGCGGGGACGCCAAAGTACCGCAGAGAGATCCATAGCTTGAGGGCCCGGCAGCTGCGGGTGAGCTGCAGGCCGAGGTCGGAGAAGTTCACCTCCTGGTCGACGGCTTCGACGTCCGTGAGGTAGTCGGGCGAGATCGCGAATCCCCGGCGGAGGGCCGAGCCGTCGCGGACCATCAGCGCGCCAACCTCAATCGGCTGGTACAGCGCCACTTGTGGGGGTCGAGCGTGATGGAGTCGGCGAGCTCCATCCCTGCGAGCGCCTGGCGGCCTCGCTCGCTGAGGCAGGCAAACGCACCGTATGCGCCGTCCACGTGGAGCCAGATCCGGTACTCGCGGCAGATCTCTGCCAGCTCGTGAAACGGGTCGATCGCGCCGGCCGCCGTCGTACCGGCGTTCGCGACGACGATCAGTGGTTTTCGGCTGCCGGCCTGGTCGGCGGCAATTGCGCTGCGGAGGGCGTCCGGGCGGACGCGCGCGCGCTCATCAGTCGGGATGATTCGCACCTGGTCGGGCCGGAACCCGAGCGCTCGCGCTGCGCGCGCAAGGGACGAATGTGTCTGGTCGGACATGTAGACGGCCGCCTGCTCGTCCATTGCTCCAATGCGCGCCTCGCGTGCGCATGCGAGCGCCGTCAGGTTCGAGGCCGACCCGCCGGACACCAGCACGCCCGCAGCGCCCTCCGGGTAGCCGATCCATTGGCGAAACCAGTCGAGCACCACGAGCTCCAACGCGCTCGGACCGGAGGCACCCAGCCACCAGCATGTATCGACGTTGAGCGCGCTTCCGATCAAGTCCCCGAGCGCGCCCGGCCACGTTCCCTCGCCCGGGATGAATGCCAGATACCCCGGATGGCTTATGCGTCCGACGAATGGGAGCACATCACGCTCCAATCCCTCGAGGATCTCGTCAAACCCCACCGGAGCCTCGGGTGGGGCCATCGCCAGCCGCTCGCGCAACTCCTCCGGGGTCGCCGAGCGCACCACCGGCCCCGCAGATCCCGTGATCCGATCGACGAGCAGGTCGATCGTGCGATAGCCCAGCCGGCGCATGGTGTCTGCATCGAGAGCAAGCGGAGAGCCTTCGCCGAGCGCCATCGTGCGAGCGACTGTACAACGGTTCGTCGACCCTCTTTTATGCGTTGAGCCCGCGATGTCGGCGACGGCGGCGCTCACCTCGAACGCCGAGCACGACCTGCTGGTCGGCAACTCGAGGAGCGCCATCTCCGGCCTCGCCCAAGCGTGGCAGTCAGCACTACACGACTTAGAATTAGAGTCCTCCGATGCTGTTTCAGCCGGAAGCGCACGAGGTGCTCACGCGAGCGCGCGCGTTCGCGATGCACGCCGCAGGTCAGGTGGAACACAGCCGCTCGGACTACGGGCGCGGCCGCTACACGCTCTGGACGGGCGACCTCGGCACAGCCCTCTACCTCGCCGACTGCACCGTCGGTGGAGGGACGCTACCCCTCCCGTAGGTCGATCATCGGTCGCGTGTGCCAGTTCGCGTCGCCGAGCCGTCAGTAAGCTCGGTTGCCGCGAGTGTGGACGACGCGAGCTTCATACCCGATCTCGAGGCGTGGGATCCATGGCGTCCGGACGAGGTCGCTGCGGCACTTGGGGCGCTGCATGTGCCGTGGGCAATTGCCGGCGGCCGGGCGATCGATCTCCACCTGCAAAGCGAAACACGGCCGCACGACGACATCGAGATCGTGGTTTCTCGCGATGACATGGAGGTCGTGGCCGGTTGCCTCGTTGAACTCGACTGGTTCGCGGTAGATGACGGGCGGGCGTGGCCGCTCGCCGATGCGCCGGCGGAGCTTCACCAGACGTGGGGTCGCGACCGTTCCCAGCATCACTGGCGGCTCGATGTATTCCGGGAGAACTGGGACGGAGATGATTGGGTCTACCGGCGCGATCCGCGGATCCGACGACCACTCTCGGAAGCGATCGAATTCGGCGCCGGGCGGATTCCATACCTCGCCCCTGAGATCGTCCTTCTCTTCAAGGCGAAGGCGCCGCGAGAGAAGGACGAGGCGGATCTCGGGCTGACGCTACCTACGCTCACGCCGGAACGGATCGAGTGGCTGCGAAACGCTCTTGGGGTCGTTCACCCGATGCAGGAGTGGACCGCGCGCCTCAACACCGTGCTCTGAACAGAGATCTGGAGGCCGACAGTCACAGTCCCGTGAGGCTACTTCAGCCGCTGTAGAACTCCGCGGGGTGTCTCCGGACGTAGCGCAGAAGCGGGCCGCGCAGCTCGCCGTCGCGCCATTGCGCGTCGAGGAGGTCGAGGGAACGTTTGCCGCAGTAGTCGGGGCAGCCGATTGCTTTGCGCTGTGAAGTGAGGTCGTCCAGAACGCCGCCGGGGAAGAGCTCTTGCCGAGCACGTAGAACGAGCCCAGCCCAATGGTGCGCACCGATCGAGTTGGCATCGCGAACGGCTTCCTCCACAAATCCTCCGCGGAGATTCCAGAACACCTGGTAGAGGCCTCCGTTGCCGATCTCATCATCGACGAAGAACAGCGTGTAGAGCATGCGCTGTCCAGGCGTTGCGGTACCGAGGATGTCCGCGGGATCGTTTGCCCGGTTGCGCTCAAGGGCGCTCAGCATCCTGTCGTAGGTGTGATCGAGCACGTGCCGGTCGCCCTTTGGCACGAGGTAGCCGTGCGTAGCCACCGAACTGCCACCGCGGCTGACGGCAAGCATCGCAAGGACAACAACAAGAATCGTGCGACCAGCTTCTCTCATATCTCGTCAGTGTCGGCACCAAGGCGTGCGTACTCAAGCCTCCCAAAGCCGTAGCGCACGTGGTCTGCAGAAGGAGCATCGCCTGGGCCAGTGGCGCGGAATGTCGCCTGAGCGGGTCAGACCAAGTGGCGCGGGCGTGCAAGGATCTTCACGTGGCCGACGCAAGGGTCCAAGTTCGTCCCGCGCGTGACGAAGACCGGCGTCAGATGGCGATTGTGTTCGCCTCGGTCGCCGAGGAGCGGGATGGGATTGCCACGGAGCCGCCTGTCGACATCGAGGCGCGTGCTGCGAGCTGGATGCTCGACGGGACGTTCGTGGCCGTCCTCGGCACCGAGATCGTGGCGTTTGGGGGCGTCGACCCCAGTTCGCACGGGTACGGCGAGATCAACATGGCGGTCGCGCACGAGTGGCGTGGACGTGGCGTGGGCTCGTCCCTCATGGAGGCGGCGATCGAATGGGCGCGTGAACGCGGGCTGCACAAGCTGAGCCTGAGCGTCTGGCCGCACAACGCCGCGGCGATCGCCCTTTATCGCAAGTACGGCTTTGTCGAGGAGGGGCACCGGGTCAAGCAGATCCGACGCCAGAGCGGCGAGCTATGGGACGTCGTGGACATGGGGTTGCTGCTCTGATCGGATCAAGGCTGCGTCGCGTGCGCGAGTTCGAGAATGACCTCCGATCGTCGCGCGGGTCAGCGACGAACTGCGAACAACTGCCACGCACCGGGTATGCCCTTGAGCGGCTGCTTTCCTCTGTCGGCGATTCGATCTCGGAGCCGGCGACGAGGTCTTTGACCGGTCCGTCACCCCGCACGTCCGTTTCCTCGACGCGTCCGTCAGCGTGGCGCATGATCATGCGGCAGACAGCCAGAACAGCAAGATCCTACGCGGAGCCTACCCGAGGGTACCAACGTAGAACGCACTCCTTCGACCGAGCACTCATGTGTGCCGCATTCGCGAACGGCGCATTGCTTCGTCTGGCGGGGACGGGCACCGCGTCCGCGGAGCTGTCGCAGCCATCGGCGTTCACAGCCGGCGTCACAACCGCAATCAGATAGAACTCCGGAAATTGTGTAACCGTTAGCGCTTACTCGGACGAATCGACGAGTACAAGGACGCTTGGGGGAGCCGGGCTGCGATGGAGTTTCTCGTGAGGATCGACGTCGATCTGCCCGCAGACGTTACCGAGCCGCTGCGGCGCGAGCTGCTCGAGGCCGAGGCGGAGCGAGGACGCGAGCTCCTCGCGAGCGGCGCTCTCCGCCGGATCTGGCGCGTGCCCGGCAGACGGGCCAACGTCTCGCTCTACGAGGCCCCCGACGCAACCGAGCTCCACGCGCTCCTCACGTCGCTGCCCCTGTGGCCCTGGATGGACGTCCACGTAGAGGCGCTCGCTACGCATCCGCTCGAAGCGCCGTGACTGGGCTCAACGCGTGACGTAGGCGCTGAAGCGGGTCGCGAAGCGGCCTCCAGGCTCGAGCTCGATCGCCTCGCCGGACGCGAGCGCATCCTCGAGGTTCAGCCGGCTCGTCCACGGCTCGACGCCGAGCGCATACGACCCCGTCAACGGGGGCGCATCCGCGCCTCCGTAGGCCTGCCAGAGGATGACCCATGCGAGCTCGGCGGGCTCCCATTCGAGCCGGAAGGTCAGGCCGAGGCGCGGATTCGTAACGGCGAGCCACGTCGCCTCGAGGTCGCCGACGTAGATGTCGTCGTGGCTCCTGCGTTCCGGGCCCGGGATCTCCCGCAGATCCGTCGTGCCGCCCTCACGCAGCAGGGCGTTCGGCCACGCCTCCCGCTGCCCCGGGCGCAGCGCCGCCGTCTCCGGCTCCCAGAGCTCCGGGCGGGTCACGATCGTCCGCGCCGGAAGGTCGAGCCGGCAGCCGTCCTCGAGGAGCGGTGCGCCGAGCACGCAGTGCTGCCCCCACACGAAATGCGCGGGCTCGTCGCCCACGTTCGTCGCGACGCTTTCGATCTCGAGCTGAGCGCGCCCGTCCTCGACACGCAGAGTCCGCTCGAGCTCGAAGGATGTCGCGCGACAGCGGGTCGTGAACCGCACCGCAGCTCGGCCGTCACCGCCGTCGGAGACGACCTCGTGCTCCCAAGGCAGCGTCGCCACCTCGCCGTGAAACGGGATGCGCCGCCCGCGATACGAGCACGACTCGTTCACGCTCGGAAAGAGCTCCTGCCACCCGCCGGCGTAGTTCCACATGAACTCGTCGTCGCCGCTGCCCTCGAGCGGGGGCGCGCCCGGCGGCCGGAGCCCCCACGGCCCCTTGAAGAGCAGGTCGACATCCGACTCGCGGTGGACGAGCCGGTGGATCTCGGCGCCCTTGTCCGGCAGCACGACGACGTGCAGCGCGTCGCTCTCGAGCCCGACGCTCGGCCAGCCTGTCTCCTTGCCGAAGGAGACGCTAGCCATCCGACGGTATCGACTCGAGGATGTACCAGTTCGCCGTCAGCCCGCAGTCCACGGTGAGGTCGATCCCGGTGATTGCCGACGCATCGTCCGAGGCGAGGAACGCGCACGCGGCTGCAATCTCCTCGGGGCGGACAAGCCTGCGCAGCGGCACACGGTCGAATCGCGTCTGCAGGTAGTCCATCGTCCCGGGCGGAACACCCACCTCCGTCATCTCCGTGTGGGTGAACCCGGGGCTGACGCAGTTCACGCGCACGCCGTGCGGACCGAGCTCGAGCGCCATCGTCCTGCTCAGTCCGAGCAGGCCCGCTTTCGAGGCGTTGTAGCTCGCGTACGGGCCGTCGCCGCCCGAGGCGTCGATCGAGGCGATGTGGACGATCGCGCCGCCGCCGCTCGCCACCTGGGCGCGTGCGATCCGCTGCGCCATCAGGAACGCGCCGCGCAAGTTCGTCGCGAGGACTCGGTCCCAACCGTCGTCCTCGATCTCGAGGAACGCTCGCTCCTCCGCGATGCCGGCGTTGTTGACGAGCACGTCGATCTGCTTCCAGCGCTGCAGGGCAGCGGCCACGGCGTCGTCCACTGCGACCGCGTGGCTCACGTCGGCCGGGTGCACCCACGCGCTGCCGCCCGCTGCGGCGATCTCCTGCGCGGCCTGGTCGAGCGGCTCGGGGCGGCGACCGATCAGCATGACGTCGGCGCCCTCGGCGGCAAACCGGTCGGCGATCGCGCGACCGATCCCCTGGCCTGCGCCGGTGACGACGACGTTCCGTCCTTCGAAGCGGCGGGTCGACACGGCTCTCCTTTCGTCTATTTGACAGCGCCCGCGACGATGCCGCGAACGAGATGGCGCTGGAAGATCAGGTAGGCGGCGATCACAGGCAGCGACGTGATCAGCAGCCCGGCCATCAATGCGGGATAGTCGGCGGTGAAGCGGCCCTGCAGCTGGAGCACGCCGACGGTGAGCGTCTTCACGTTGTCGGTCTGGAGCAGGAGAAGCGCGAACAGGAACTCGTTCCAGGCCCAGAGCACGTTGAAGATGACGAGGGTCGCGATCGCCGGTTTCGCCAGGGGCAGGAGGATCCGCTGGAAGGTGCGATGGATGCCCGCTCCGTCGATCCGCGCTGCTTCGATCAGCTCGTCGGGCACGGACTTGAAGAAGGCCGTCATGAGGTAGACGTTGAACGGGAGATTCAACGCCGTGTAGAGCAGGATCACGCCCAAGTAGGTGTCCAGCAAGCCGAGTTGCACGAGCTCGACGTAGATCGGAACCATCAGGAGCAGGGGAGGGATGGCGAGCCACGCGAGCACGAAGAGGTAGACCGCTCCGGACAGGCGCCAGCGCAGCTTTGAGAACGCGTAGCCCGCGAGCGTTGCGCAGGCTACGGAGAGCGCGACGGTCGAGAAGGTGATGATCGCGGAGTTGCGGAAGTACACGCCGATGTTCGCGCTCGTCCACGCACGCTCGAACGCGCCGAACGAGAAGGTCGTCGGCAGTCCGATCCTCGAGTTCGCCCAGTCGGCTTCGGTGCGGAACGCGGTCGCCGCCATGAAGAGGAGCGGCAGGACCGCCGAGACGCAGAACAGGCCGATCGCGACGACGAGCGGCCATGAATGCCGGCGCGACCTCCATCGCCGCGTGTGCGCCGGGATCCTCGCTACGGCGGTCTCGGCCACGCTCAGCGCGCCTCGCGGGTGAGGATGCGGATCTGCAGCAAGCCGATTGCAAGGACGATCCCCACGAGCATCACGCCGATCGCCGCCGCGTAGCCCATGTTTTGATTCGTGAACGCCTGCTGGTAGATGTAGAACTCCGACACGTAGGTGTCCGTGCCTGGACCGCCGTTCGTGATCGTGTAGATGTACGTGAACATGAACGCGAACGCGGTGATGGTGTTCACGACGAGCACGATCTCGAGCACGCGCCGCAGGTTCGGCACGATCACCGAGAAGAGGATGTGCAGCCAGCCTGCGCCGTCGATCCGGGCAGCCTCCTCCAACGACGGGTCGACGGCGCTCATCCCGGCGAGGTAGAGCAGCACGTTGTAACCGAAGTTCGTCCAGACGACGACGAGCAGGATGAGCGGGATCGAGGTGCCCGCGCTTCCGAGCCACTCGTGCTGGAGGCTGCCGAGCCCGACTGCGGCCAGCGCCTGATTCAGCGGGCCGTCGAGCTGCAGCACCGTCGACGTGAGGATGCCGATGACGACGGCCGCGTAGACGGCCGGCAGGAAGATCGTCGCGCGGAAGAGTCGCCAGCCCGGGACGCGGCGGTGGATCACGTATGCGACCACGAGGGGAAGGACGAGCTGGATCGGGACGGACAGAGCGAAGACGGCGTTGTTCTTCAGCGCGTTCAGGAAGATCGGGTCTTGCCACAACACCCGGAAGTTGTGCAGTCCGACCCACTGCGCGGGCGCGATCCCGTCCCAGCGCGTGAACGCGTGGTAGAGGATGCTCCCGAAGGGATACGCCACGAACATGCTCACGAGCACGACCGCGGGTGCGGCGTAGAGGAGGCCCCAGAGCCACTGCGGGCTGTGGGACCTCCTCGGGCCGCTCGGTGCCTGAAGGGAGCTCAGGGGTTCAGTGTCTTGAGTCCGCTGTCGACGTTCTGCATTGCCTTGAGCGGCGTGATCTTGCCTGAGAACGCGGCCTGGAGCTGCTGGTAGTACAGCAGGGCCACCTTCAAGGGCACGATGCTGTCGAGCAGCGGCACCGTCGGATGCGCCGCGATCCGGAGGAAGGTCTTCGTCAGCGGGTCCTTGATCCCCGCCATGGCGACGGTGTTCGTGGGAAGCGCCCCAACGAGCGTTGCGAGATTCGAGGCGCCCTGGGTGTCGACGGCCATCTTGATGAACTCCCAAGCCCCGGTCTTGTTCTTCGCGTTCTTCGGGATCACCCAGTTGTGGAAGGAGTTGGCAGCGGTGCGACCGGGATGCGGTCCCGACTGGGGCAGCGGCGCAAGCGCGAGGTCCTTGCCCAGCGCCTGCTCGAACGCCTTGATCACGAACGGGAACATCTGCACCATCGCGGCCTTGCCGGAGGTGAAGTAGGTGTTCGCGTCGTTGTTCTCGTGCGTCGACGCGTCGGCGTTCACACAACCCTGTTGCTTGAACTTTGCAAGCTGCTCGAGCGGCTTCACGAGCTTCGGATCGGCGTACTTCATCTTTTGCGCGTCGATCTTCGCGATGTCGCCGGGCGCCATGTACGACGCGTAGTCATAGGTGACCCAGTTGTCGGTCGAGTAGCCGTCCCGGTCGCCGTACGCGAGCGGGATGATCCCCTTCGCCTTGAACTTCTTGCACGCGGCCAGAAGCTGCGCATACGTCTTCGGTGGGGCCGCAACGCCGGCCTTGCGGAATAACGCTTTGTTGTAGAAGAGCCCGTAGGTGCCCTGGTCGTTGGGGATCCCGTAGATATCTCCCTTGCCGTTCTTGCAGTTGAGGCCGAGGCAGGAGAGATCCCAGGCCGTCTGGCTCTTGTAGAAGCCCGACGTCTGGTCGACGAAGCTGTTGAGCTTCTCGAGCGAGCTGAGCATGTACGGCGTCGTGTAACCCCCCGAGTAGACGAGCATCGCGTCCGGAACTCGCTTCGACGCGAACGCTGCCGCGATCTGCGCCGTGAACTGGGCGTTGTTGATCGGCGTGAGGACGAAGGTCACCTTCGACCCGGGGTTCGCCTTCTCGTAGCGCGCTTTGATCCCGTCCAGCCACTTGCGGTACGTTGACCCCGGCGTCGAGCCGGCGTACGTCCCGCTGAGCCATACCGTGAGCGAGCCGCCTTTCGCGGTCTTCTCGGTCGCCCCGCTCCCCGCCTGTGCGGCGAAGGCGGCGCCTGCGACGAGCAGGGCCGCACAGACGAGCATGGCGAGGCCTCGCCTCGAGCTCTTCATCGTGTCTCCTCTCGTTCCAAGCGGTTCGACCCTCCGCTATCCCGCAGGAATCGCGGTCAGGGCGCCGTCGATTGTGTGCACTGCACCCGTGATGTAGGCCGCGTCGTCCGAGCTCAGGAACACGACGAGCTTGCCCACCTCGCTCGGCAGACCCAGCCGATGGGCCGGCACGGTCTCGAGGATGCGCGGCTCGTCGACCGCGCCACGCGCGGCGTCCTTGTCCCACATCGGCGTGCGCAGCACGCCGGGCGCGATCGCGTTCACACGCACCCCGTGCGGCGCCCACTCGCCCGCCGCGACCTTCGTCATCATCAGGACAGCGGCCTTCGGTGCGCAGTAGCTCATCCGCCCGGGGTTCGGGGAGAAACCGCGGATCGACGAGATGTTCACGACCGAGCCGGACTTCTGAGGAATCATGATCCTCGCGGCCGCGCGCATGCAGTAGAAGACGCCCGTCTGCATGACGGCAATCGAGTCGTGCCAGTCCTCGTCGGTGACGTCCTGGGTGTGCGGCCCGACACGGCTGATTCCTGCGTTGTTGACCACGATGTCGAGGCGCCCGAAGTCGCGCACCACGGCTTCGAACGTGTCGTCGACCTGTTGCCGCTCCGCCACGTCCGCCGGATAGGCCCGCGCCTCGACACCCGCGCTCGCGAGCTCTTCCGCGGCGACCTGCGCCGAGTCCGCGTCCACCTCGAGCACCGCGATCCCGGCCCCTGCGTCGGCGAGCTCCTGTGCGATTCCGCGGCCGAGGCCGGCGCCGGCGCCGGTCACGATCGCGACTCTCCCGTCGAGCACACCCATCTGGCGATCCTCGCTTCCTGTGGCCGTCGAGTCAAGATGACGATTGTCGATTCAAGATGCTGATACAGCTGCTCGCAGCTCGGTGCCGCCGCCGCGCTCTGCCGCTGCTTGCCGCGTCGCCTCGACGACGAGGTCGATCAACTCCTGCCGGCGCCGGTGGAACCGCTCGACCGGCGCCGAGATCGAGTACGCGGCCACCGGGAAGCCGCTCTCGAGCAGCGGTGCCGCAATGCACGCGACGCCCTCTCGGAACTCCTCCTCGTCGACCGCGAAGCCGCGCAGGCGCGTCCGCTCGAGCTCGAGCCGGAGCTCGCTCGGCTCGACGATCGTCCGCGGGGTGACGCCGGCGAGCGGATTCTCGAGCAGGTACGCCTCGCGCAGCGAGTCCGGCGCGAACGCGAGCAGCACCTTCCCCGACGCTCGTGCGTGGCCCGAGCCGACGAAGCCGATGTGGACGCCGGAGACCCGTACCGCGTTCCGGCCCTCGACGGAGGCCAGGACCGCGAGCCGGTTCTGACGCCAGCACCCGACATAGGCCGTCTCGCCCGATGCATCCGCCAGCTGGCGCAGGGGGCCGACGAGGTAGTCCGGCGGTGTGAACTGCCGCATGTACGCGTCGGTGATGGCGGCGAGCGCCGGGCCGAGCTGGTACCCCCGCCCGGAGTCCTTCGTCAGCAGGCCCTCGCCCACGAGCGTCCCGAGCAGGTGGTACGCCGTCGGCAGGGCGAGGCCGAGGGCGGTGGCGATCTCCTTTGCCGAGCGGCTCTCCTGCTGCTCGCCGAGATGGACGAGGATGCGCGACGCGCGGGAGACCGACCGGATGACGGTCATTCCGTGGCGGCCTCCCGAAGCGCACCGACGATGCGGTCGACGGAAGGTAGCCATGCGTCCTCGAGCGAGCCCGCGTAGGGAATCGGCGTCTCGTCGCCGCTCACGAGGCGGGGCCGCATGTCGAGCGACTCCCAGGCCTGCTCGACGACCGCGGCGACGACCGTCGCGCCCCAGCTCCCGCCCGCCGGGCACTCCTGCACGCAGACGAGGCGCCCGGTCTTTGCGACGCTTCCGACGATCGTCTCGAGGTCGAGCGGGACGAGCGTGCGCGGGTCGATGATCTCGACGTCGATGCCCTCCGTGGCGAGCACCTCGGCGGCTGCGACCGACCGGTGACGCATCAGCTGGGTTGCGACGACCGTGATGTCGGACCCCGTGCGCACCACGTCGGCGCGGCCGAGCTCGACCAGGCCGTCGTCGGTGCCGCCGTCGGGCACCGGGCCGCGGTTCGGGTAGAGCTGCTTGTGCTCGAACACGAGCACCGGGTTGTCGTCGCGAATCGCGGCCTTGAGCAGCCCGTACGCGTCGGCCGGCGTGCCCGGGACGCAGATCTTCAGGCCCGGCACGTTGAGGAACCAGTTCTCCACGGCCTGCGAGTGCTGCGCCGCGAAACCGACGCCGCCTCCGTTGGCCATCCTGATCGTCACGGGCACGGTGGTCTGGCCGCCGGTCATGTACCGGTACTTCGCGAGCTGGTTCGCGATCTGATCGAAGCAGACGCCCGCGAAGTCCGCGAACATGATCTCGGCGACAGGTCGCAGACCCGTGACCGAGGCTCCGAGCGCGCAGCCGACGATCGCCTGCTCCGAGATCGGCGTGTCGCGGACGCGGCGAGGCCCGAACCGGTCGAAGAGACCGGCAGTCGCCTGGAACACACCGCCCGCGGCGCCCACGTCCTCGCCGAGCAAGAGGACGCGATCGTCTCGCTCGAGCTCCTCCGCGAGCGCTCGGGTGACGCCCTCCCGAAACGTGAGCTCGCTCATGCAAACACGTCTTCGAAGCGTTGCTCGGCATCGGGCTCGCTCCATGCGAGTGCGCGCTCCGACGCCTCCCGGACGACGGCCTCGGCGCGCTCGCCCACCTCGGCGAGTTCTGCGCTCGAAGCGACGCCTGCCTCCGTCAGGAGCCGCTCGAAGCGCGTGATCGGATCACGCGCGAGCCACTCCTCGAGCTCGCCCGGCGGCCGGTAGGCCCCGGCATCCGTGCGCGAGTGCCCCTTCTGCCGGTAGGTGAGCGCCTCGACCATCGTCGGGCCCTCGCCGTCGCGCGCGCGGGCAGCGGCTGCGGCGATCGCCTCGCGCACGGCGAGCACGTCGTTCCCATCGACGCGCTCCGCGGTCATCGCATAGGAGGCAGCGCGGTCCACGAGACGCTCGACCGGCGTCGTGCTCGCGAGCGGCGAGTACTCGCCGTAGAGGTTGTTCTCGCAGACGAAGATCACGGGCAGCTTCCAGACCGCCGCGAGGTTCAGTGCCTCGTGGAAGGCGCCGATGTTCGTCGTGCCGTCGCCGAAGAAGGCGATGGTCACCGCGCCGGTCCCGAGATGCTGCGCGCTGAGCGCTGCGCCTGTGGCGAAGGGGAGATGCGCACCGACGATCGCGAACGAGCCGAGCGCGCCGACGGAGAAGTCGGTGAGATGCATCGAGCCGCCCTTCCCGCCGCAGAGGCCCTCGGCCTTGCCGAGGATCTCTGCCATCGATCGGTCGAGCGGCGCGCCCATCGCGAGCACCGCCCCGTGGCCGCGGTACGTACACGTCATCGTGTCCCCTACGCGCAGCGCGGAGCATGCTCCGACAGAGACCGCTTCCTGTCCCTGGCAAAGGTGGGTGCTGCCGCGGACGAGGTTGAGCATGAAGAGGCGCATCACCTCGTCCTCGAAGAAGCGGATCTCGAGCATCCGCCGGTGGAGGTCGAGGAGGAGCGCCCGATCGCCCGGGAGAACCGCCGTGCCTACCGGCTCGTGCCCACCGTCGTTTTCATCATCTGAAATCACGATTTGCTTATTGAGAAAGAGGCGCCTGAGTATGACATACTCCGGCCCGTTCGCATGGCTCAACGTTCGGCCGAAGGAGTCGGGATGACCAACGCGACGGCGCGCCCGCCGCACCGGCGCGAACGCCTCTGCGGGTGGATGCAGGCCGAAGACGTGACGTGCGCAGTGCTCTTCGGGGCGGACCATGTCGCGCACATGACGGGCTACGCGCGCTACTTCGGCGGGCCGTCGGCGGTCGTCGTCGGCGCCGAGGGCGATTGCGTGCTCGTCGTCATGCAGGACGAGGCGCCGGTCGCCCGCAGCTTGGCTTCGGCCGACGAGGTGATGGGCTTCGGCGAGCGCGGCTTCGGCATCGACCTCGACCCCGTCAAAGGCCTCGTCGCGGCGGTGGCGGCGCTTCCCGCCGTTGCGAGTGCGCAGCGCCTCGGGATCGCCTCGGAGCTCGCGGGTGCCGACGTGCGGCTCGGCGCATCGCTCAACTCGACTCTCGTCGACGCCGGCGAGGCGCTGCGACGCATCCGGCTCGTCAAGGACTGGGACGAGCTCGAGAAGATCGGCGCCTCGTACGAGCTCTGCTGGCTCGGCCAGCAGGCCGTCGCCGACGGCGCCCTGCCCGGGACGAGCGAGATCGAGCTCTTCACTGCCGCGCAGACTGCCGCCCAGATCGCCTCGGGCGGCCCGATCGAGTTCGTCTGCGATCTGCTCTCCGGGCCCAACACCGCGGACGTCTGCTGTCCGATCCACGTCGCCGGGAAGCGCATCGTCGAGGCGGGCGACGTCGTGATTGCGGACGTCGTCGTGCGCTCGAACGGGTACTGGGGCGACTCCGCCGAGACGCACGCCGTCGGCGCGAGCGAGGACGGCGCGGAGGCCCGCGTGCTGCTGCTGGACGTGCTGGAAGAGGCGCGCACGATGCTCGTGCCCGGCGCGAGAGGCTCGAGCGTCTTCGAGCACGTGCACACGCGGATCGTCGAGGCGCTGCCGGAGGGCGAGCTCCCGCACCACGGCGGTCACGGGCTCGGCCTCGGGCCGTTCGAGGACCCGCACCTGATCCCGTCCGACGACACGCAGTTCGAGTCGTGGATGGTGATCGCCGTCGAGCCCGGCGTCTACTTCCCCGGGCGCTACGGCGCCCGCGTGGAGAATGTGTTCGTCGTCACACCCGACGGCGGCGTCGAGCTCCGCCGGCTCCTCGCGGAAGCGCGATGACGGTCAGCGGGCTCCATCACACCTGCTACACCGTCTCGAGCCTCGACCGCTCGCTCGCCTTCTACCGCGACGCTCTCGGCTGCGAGGTGCTTGCGACGCAGGAGAAAGAGGGCGGCTACCTCGCGGCGATCGTCGGCTACCCGGACGCGCACGTGCGCATGGCGCACCTCCGCGTACCGGGCAGCGAACACGTGATCGAGTTGTTCCAGTACCTCGCACCCCAGGGTGACCACGCCGACGTCGAGCCCCGAAACGTCGGAGCGTCGCACCTCTGCTTCCTCGTCGACGACCTGCCCGGTTTCTACGAGCGCTTGCGGGAGCATGGTGTCGCGTCGTTCGTGAGCCCGCCGGTGGAGGTCGACACCGGCATCAACCGCGGCGGGTACGCGCTCTACGTCCGCGATCCCGACGGCATCATGGTCGAGCTGTTCCAGCCGCCCGCGGGGAGGACATGACGCGAGCCCAGCTCTCGCACGCGGCGCTCACGATCGCATCGGTCTCGCCGAGGTACGCGTCGGGAGCGAGCACTTCTTCGAGCGGCGGCAGGGCGGCGAGCACGTCGTGAACGAGTGTCTTTCGCAGAGCCTGGGCGAGCGAGAGGCCTTCCGAGCGCGCGAGAGCCGACGCCTCGTAGACGGCGGCGTGCGCCTCGGCGCGGCCGAGCACCTCGCCGACGGCCATCATCGCCGCCTCGGCCATGATCGTCCCGCCGTC
>WNGE01006856.1_pt1 | contig 14924 bp, 15 predicted proteins | sample 5400651 | NCBI WGS metagenome assembly WNGE01 (sample SAMN13153370, study PRJNA577476) | soil metagenome | isolation source: 60 cm soil or saprolite under grassland replicate 2 | place: USA:California | collected 2016-06-15 | reverse complement strand
CGTTCACGTACGCGGGAGCGCCGCGGACCACGCCGATCGGGCGGGGCCAATGACCGACCACGTCTTCGGTGAGAACACCCGACACGCGGGAGGCATCCGGCTTCTTCCAAAAGCCGGCGAAGGATTCGACCGTCCAGCGGCGGCCCTGCTCGGCAGGAATTGTGCTTGCGGAGCCCGGAAACGAATAGAGGACGGACTCGCGTCCGCCCTCTGATTGGCTCTCCCGGATTGCGCGTCCGCTCCGCGCGCGCTCCATCCGGGCTACGGCGCTTACGGCGCCTCAATGCGCGGTCAGGCCCGGAGGCTCCTCCTCGACCGGTTGCGCCGGGGCCGCCTCCGCTTCGGGCGCGGGCTTGACCTGAGTCTCATCCCAGACGATCGGCTCGGGCTTGCGGGTGAGCGCGTGCACGAGCACCTCGTCCATGCGCGAGACCGGAATGATCTCGAGCCCGCTCTTCACGCTGTCGGAGATCTCGACCAGATCCTTGGCGTTCTCCTCGGGGATCAGCACGGTCTTGATGCCGCCGCGCAGTGCCGCCAGCAGCTTCTCCTTGAGCCCTCCGATCGGCAGCACGCGGCCGCGCAAGGTGATCTCCCCCGTCATCGCCACGTCGCGGCGCGCCGGAATGCCGGCCATGACCGAGACGATCGCAGTCACCATGGCGACGCCCGCCGAGGGCCCGTCCTTCGGGGTCGCGCCCTCCGGCACGTGCACGTGGATGTCGCGGCGATCGAACAGCGGGGGCTCGATGCCGAAATCGACCGCGCGCGAGCGCACGTAGGACGCCGCCGCCGAGATCGATTCCTTCATCACGTCGCGCAGATTGCCCGTCACCGTCATCTTGCCCTTGCCGGGCATCATCACGCTTTCGATGGTGAGCAGCTCGCCGCCGACGTCGGTCCAGGCGAGCCCGGTGACGACGCCGACCTGGTCGCTCAACTCGATCTCGCCGTAGCGGAACTTCGGTACGCCGAGGTAGTCGGCAAGGTTGGCGGCGCTCACCTTGATCGACTTCTTCTTGGAGATGATCAGCTCCTTGACCGCCTTGCGGATCAGGGTCGAGAGCTCGCGCTCGAGATTGCGCACGCCCGCTTCCCGCGTGTAGCGGCGGATCATGGTGAGCAGCGCTTCGTCGTCGAGTGCCCACTCCTTTGCACTCACCCCGTGTTTGGTGAGGGCTTTCGGGACCAGGTGCCGGCGCGCGATATGCACCTTCTCGTCCTCGGTATAGCCGGCGATACGGATGATCTCCATGCGGTCCATCAGCGGCGGCGGAATGTTGAGCGTGTTCGCCGTCGTGATGAACATCACGTGCGAGAGATCGTAATCGACCTCGAGGTAATGGTCGTTGAAGGTGTGGTTCTGCTCCGGATCCAGCACTTCGAGCAGGGCCGAGGACGGATCGCCGCGAAAATCGGCGCCCATCTTGTCGACTTCGTCGAGCAGGAACAGCGGATTGCTGGACTTGGCCTTGCGCATCGACTGGATGATCTTTCCGGGCATCGAGCCGATGTAGGTGCGGCGATGACCGCGGATCTCGGCCTCGTCGCGCACGCCGCCGAGCGACACGCGCACGAAGTCGCGCCCCGTGGCCCGCGCGATCGACCTGCCGAGCGAGGTCAGATACTCGACGATGCGCTCCTTGACCTTCTCCAGACCGAAATGGTCGTTGTCGAGGATCTCCTGGGCGTGGATGAGATCCTTCTTGATCTTGGTCCTCTTGTTCCACGGGATCGACAGCAGCCAGTCGAGATAGTTGCGCACGACGGTGGCTTCCGCCGACATCGGCGACATCTGCCGCAGCTTCTTGAGCTCGTGCGTTGCCTTCTCGCGCGCCTCCTTGGAGAGCTTGATCTTCTTGATCTTGTCCTCGAGCTCGGCGAGCTCGTCGCGGCCTTCCTCGTCGCCGAGCTCCTTCTGGATCGCCTTCATCTGCTCGTTGAGGTAGTACTCGCGCTGGGTCTTCTCCATCTGGCGCTTGACGCGCGTGCGGATGCGCTTCTCGACCTGCAGCACCGAGATCTCGCTCTCCATCAGGCCGAGAACCTTCTCCAGCCGCTCGCTGATCGAGGCGGTCTCCAGGATGCCCTGCTTGTCGGCGATCTTCACCGCGAGATGCGAGGCGACCGTGTCGGCGATGCGGCCGTAGTCGTCGATCTGCTGCACGACGCCGACGACCTCGGGCGAGACCTTCTTGTTGAGCTTCACATAGCCTTCGAACTCGGTCACCACCGAGCGGGCGAGCGCCTCGGCCTCGACGCGTTCGCCGGTCGCATCCTGGAACGTGGTCGCGTCGGCCTCGTAATACTCGGCACGGTCGGTGTATTTGAGGATCTTCGCGCGCTCGACGCCCTCGACCAGCACCTTCACGGTGCCGTCGGGCAATTTCAGCAGCTGCAGCACGCTCGCCAGCGTGCCGACCTCAAAGATGGAATCGGTGGACGGATCGTCGTCGGAGGCGTTCTTCTGCGTCGCCAGCAGGATGAAGGTATCGCTGCGCATCACCTCTTCGAGCGCGCGGATCGACTTCTCCCGGCCGACGAACAGCGGCACGATCATGTGCGGGAACACCACGATGTCGCGTAGCGGCAGCACCGGATAAGCCCGGATCTCGCCGGGGTTCAGGGGCGGGCGGGGTTTTGTCGTGGACATGGCCCGAATTTCCTTGTTTTTGCCCCTCCGCCGGGACCCGCGAGGCGCGATCGCAGCGGAGTGCGATGAGACGGCAGGGAGGACGGAAAGTCAGCTCAAAGCGCCGCTGGCGAGTACGATCCCCTGCTCGGAATCGGTCGTACGTTGTCCGTTCGTACGCTATACGTGGGCCTGCCCCCGGGGGGTGTCAAGTAAGGCGCCCGAAGGCGGCTGTCCCCCGGGAAAGCCGGATCTCGACCGGCATGTTCCGGCCGATCGGCCGATTTCGCTACGCTCGATCCGGGCTAGGGGATGCTCGCTACGACGCGCTTGCCCCCGCGTCGCCGACGCGGTCGGCATAGATGTACAGCGGCCGCGCGGTGCCCTCGACCACTTCCTTGGAGATCACCACCTCCTCGACCCCCTCGAGGCTCGGCAGATCGAACATCGTGTCGAGCAGGATGCCCTCCATGATCGAGCGCAGCCCCCGCGCGCCGGTCTTGCGGTCGATCGCCTTCCGCGAGATCGCGGCGAGCGCCTCGTCGGCGAGCGTGAGGTCGACGCTCTCCATCTCGAACAGCCGCTGGTATTGCTTGACGAGCGCGTTCTTCGGCTCGGTGAGGATGCGCTTGAGCGCCGCCTCGTCGAGATCCTCGAGCGTCGCGACCACTGGCAGCCGGCCGACGAACTCCGGAATCAGCCCGTACTTGAGCAGGTCCTCCGGCTCGACGTCGCGGAAGATCTGGCCGGTGCGGCGGTCCTCCGGCGCGATCACTTTGGCGCCGAAGCCGATGGAAGCCGAGCGCCCGCGCGCCGAGATGATCTTCTCGAGCCCGCCGAACGCGCCCCCGCATACGAACAGGATGTTGGTAGTGTCGACCTGCAGGAATTCCTGCTGCGGGTGCTTGCGGCCGCCCTGCGGGGGCACCGAGGCGATGGTGCCCTCCATGATCTTCAAGAGCGCCTGCTGCACGCCCTCGCCGGACACGTCGCGGGTGATCGAGGGGTTGTCGGACTTGCGCGAGATCTTGTCGATCTCGTCGATATAGACGATGCCGCGCTGGGCGCGCTCGACGTTGTAATCGGCCGATTGCAACAGCTTGAGGATGATGTTCTCGACGTCCTCGCCGACGTAGCCGGCCTCGGTGAGCGTGGTGGCGTCCGCCATGGTGAACGGCACGTCGAGGATGCGGGCGAGCGTCTGCGCCAAGAGCGTCTTGCCGGAGCCGGTCGGGCCGATCAGCAGGATGTTGGATTTCGCCAGCTCGACGTCGTTGTGCTTGGTCTGGTGGTTGAGCCGCTTGTAGTGATTGTGCACGGCGACCGAGAGCACCTTCTTGGCGTGGTCCTGGCCGATGACGTAGTCGTCGAGAACTTTGCGGATCTCCTTGGGGGTCGGGATGCCGTCGCGCGACTTCACTAGCGAGGACTTGTTCTCCTCGCGGATGATGTCCATGCACAGCTCGACGCATTCGTCGCAGATGAAGACGGTCGGCCCGGCGATGAGCTTGCGGACCTCGTGCTGGCTCTTGCCGCAGAACGAGCAATAAAGCGTGTTCTTGGAGTCTCCGCCGACCTTGCTCATCCTTGCTCTCCGTCGACCCGCGCCGGCCTTGCGCCCCTTATGCCCCCGCCCCGCTAAGAAACCGTAGCACCGACCGTGGAATTCCCTGCCGTCTCCCGACCTGCCGCCGCCCGGCCGCCGGCCTGCCCCCGGAGGATAGCGGAACAGGGTAGCGCGTCGTCAATCAAGAATTGCTTAACGATAAATGCCCGGCCGCCACAAGCGTTTCCGCACGCCTCCCCCTCACGGCTTGGGGACGGCCTCCTCCACCGGTCGCTTGGCGATGACTTGATCGACCAGCCCGAAATCCCTGGCCATTTCCGCGGTCAGGAAGGTGTCGCGCTCCAGCGCGTCCTCCACCTTTTTCAGCGATTGTCCGGTATGCTTCACGTAGATTTCATTGAGCCGCTTCTTGAGATTCAGGATTTCCTGGGCGTGCAGCATGATGTCGGTCGCCTGACCCTGGAAGCCCCCGGAGGGCTGGTGGATCATGATTCGGGCGTTGGGGAGCGCAAAGCGCAGATCCTTGGCTCCCGCCGCGAGCAGCAGCGAGCCCATCGAAGCCGCCTGTCCCACGCATAGCGTCGACACCGGCGGGCGCACGAACTGCATGGTGTCGTAGATCGCCAGTCCCGACGTGACCACCCCGCCGGGCGAGTTGATGTACATGTTGATCTCTTTCTTCGGGTTGTCGGCCTCGAGAAAGAGCAGCTGTGCGACGACCAGCGTCGACACGTTGTCCTCGACCGCGCCGGTAATGAAGACGATCCGCTCCTTGAGCAGGCGCGAATAGATATCGTAGGCGCGCTCGCCCCGGTTGGTCTGCTCGACCACCATGGGCACGAGATAATTCATATAGATATCGACCGGGTCTCTCATGTGCAAATCTCCGCCCCGGCATGGCCGGGCCGCCGGATCGCCGGCGCGAATCATCGTCTAGCATAGCGGCGCAATCGCGCCCCGTAACGAACCCCGCCCGGCCGCGGAATGCGCGCTCACGCCGCGGCGGGCTCGTCGTCCTCGTTATAGAGCTCTTCGCGCGAGACCGTCTTTTCGGCGACCTTGGCGAGCTCGAGCAGGAAATCGACGACCTTTTCCTCGTAGATCGGGGCACGCAAGCTCGCCACCGCGTTCGGGTTCTTGCGGTAGTAATCCCAGATCTGCTGCTCCTGGCCGGGAAACTGGCGGGCACGGTCGACGATGGCTCGCGTCAGCTCCTCCTCGCTCACCTTGATATCGTTCTTCTCGCCGATTTCCGCAATGACGAGACCGAGCCGCACCCGTCGCTCGGCGATCTTGCCGTATTCGTCCCGAGCGGCTTCCTCCGTCGTGTTCTCGTCCGCGAACGTCCGCCCCTGGCCCTCCAGGTCGGCGAGCAGAGTACGCCAGACATTGGCGAACTCCTGTTCGACGAGACTCGGCGGCAGGTCGAACTTGTAGCGGGCATCGAGCGCATCGAGCAGCCCGCGCTTGAGCCGCCGCCGCGTAACTTCGGCGTGCTCGCGGCTCAGCCGATCCTTCACCGCCTCTTTCAATTTGGCCAACGATTCCATGCCGAGCGATTTCGCGAATTCATCGTCCACGGTCACCGTGCCGGGGGCCTCGACGGACTTCGCGGTCACCTGGAACGAAGCCGCCTTGCCGGCGAGATTGGCCGAGAGATAGTTTTGCGGGAAACTGGCGTTCACGGTGCGAGTCTCGCCGCGTTCGATCCCGACCAATTGCTCCTCGAATCCCGGGATGAAGCTCTTGGAACCGATGACGACCGCGACGTCGTCCGCGGTCCCACCCTCGAACGGCTCGCCGTCGATCGTTCCGGTGAACGAGATGATGACCTTGTCGCCCTGTTCGGCCTTGGCGCCCTCGCCCTTTGCGGCGAATGGCCGGTTTTGCTCGGCGATCTTCTCGACCGCCTCCGCAACTTCCTGATCGCCGACTTCGGCCGTGAGCTTCTCGAGCTGGATGTCCTTGAAATCCCCGAGCTCGATCCGCGGCAGGATCTCCAGCGCCACCGAATAGGCGAGATCCGTCTTGCCGGCCATCATTTCGGCGACGTCGCCTTCGGCTTCCGGCATGATCACCCTGGGATCCATGGCGAGCTTGAAGCCGTGCTCGGCAATGATCGAGGTGTTGGCTTCCCGCACCGCCGCCTCGATGGCTTCGGCCAGCACGGCGCGGCCGTACATGCGCCGCAGATGCTCGATCGGCACCTTGCCCGGCCGGAAGCCGTTGATTCGGACCCGGTCCTTGAGATCGACCAGACGCTCGTTGACCTTGGCATCGAGATCGGCGACGGGGACCACCACCCGGTATTCGCGCTTCAAGCCTTCAGAAACAGTTTGCGTGACCTGCATGTCGGATCTCTATTCGTGTTCGCCCCGGCAGATGCCGCCGACGCGAGGCGCCTCGCAACGCTTGCCCGGAGTGGCCGGGCGTGGTGCGGGCGGAGGGCCTCGAACCCCCACGACTTTCGTCACGGGAACCTAAATCCCGCGCGTCTACCAATTCCGCCACGCCCGCAAGGGCATCTCTCAGCGAGCGGGCCGGACGGACGGATCGGGCCCGAACCCGCCTCGACCTATCCGGCGATGTCCTGCGGCCCAAGCGATTCCCGCCACTCCGCCTGCGCGGCGGGATCGGTTTGCACACCCGTCCGCGGGCGGCGCACCTCTAGCATGCTCGCATCGGCGCGCGCCACAAAAATAGGGCAGGCGCGCGAGCCGCGCCAGCCACTTGACCAGCCACTTGAATCGTCGGCCGCCGCTGCAGCGAGCCGCCGCTCCGGCCCTCGCAGACGGCTCACGCTTTGGCAGCGGCGAGCGTCGAGAACAGCGTGCGATAGACCTGCGGCAAGGCCTCGGGAAGGTCTTCCGAAATCAGCCCAGGCCCGACGGCATTGCCCGCCTCCCCATGGAGCCAGACCGCCGCGCAGGCGGCTTCGAACCCGGGCATGCCTTGCGCCAGCAGACCCGCGATCATGCCGGAGAGCACGTCACCGCTGCCGGCAGTGGCCAGCCAGGGCGGGGCGTTGTCGGTAATCGCAGCACGCCCGTCGGGGGCGGCGATCACCGTGTCGGGACCTTTGAGCACCACGATCGTATTGCTGATGCGGGCTGCGGCACGGGCCGCGTCGAGCTTCGATGCGGCGTCGATCACAGCGGGCTCCTCTTTGAAGACCCTGCCGAACTCGCCCTGGTGGGGGGTCATGACGGTAGCGGAGCGGTCCGCAGTTGCGGCCCAGAGCGCCGCCGGGTCGTCCGCAAAGCTGGTGAGCGCGTCGGCGTCGAGCACCACCGCCCGCTTTCCTGTCAGCGCGGCCGCCACGAGTTCTCGCGTCGCCGCACCGACGCCGCCTCCGGGCCCCAGCACCACCGCATTGAGGCGGCGATCCTCCAACATGGCCGCGAGCTCGGCCGCCCCATCGACCGGACGAACCATCACGGCGACGTTGGCGGCCCCATGGACGGCAACGGCGTCCCGCGGCGAAGCGATGGTGACGAGTCCTGCTCCGGCTCGCAGCGCTCCTCGCGCGGCAAGCCGCGCCGCCCCCGTGCGCGCGAGCCCTCCGGACACCACCACCGCGTGACCGCGCGCATATTTGTGAGCATCGATCTGCGGAACCGGAAAGACCGAATTCCACAGCTCGGACGCATTGGCAAAGGTGCGCGGCCGAATACGCGACAGCACTTCGGGCTTGATGCCGATATCGGCGAGTCGCACCTTGCCGCAACACAGCCGTCCCGGAAGCAGCAGGTGCCCGGGCTTGCGGCGGAAGAACGTCACCGTTTCGGTCGCCTCGATCGCCGTCCCCAGCCGCGCCCCGGTCGAGCCGTTGATCCCGCTCGGCAGGTCGACTGCCAGGATCGGCGCCGCGCAGGCGTTCATGGCTCCGATCATCTCCAGAGCCGCGCCTTCGACCGGACGAGCGAGCCCGGCGCCGAAGATGGCGTCGATGATGACGCCGGCGTCCGCAAGTCCCCCTGGCGCCGCCGGCTCGATGCCGCCGGCGAAACGCCGGGCCGCCTCGGCCGCATCGCCGCGCAGGCGGTCCTTGCCGCCGAGGCTCAGCAGTCGCACCCGAAATCCGCGTTCGGCGAGCAGGCGCGCGGCCACAAATCCGTCCCCGCCGTTGTTGCCGGGGCCTGCCACCACCACGATCGAGGTGCCGAGCGGCTGGCGCAGCGCAACGGCATCAGCAATCGCACGCCCCGCATGCTCCATGAGATCGACCCCGGTCGCCCCGGCGGCGATCGTGAGCCGGTCCGCTTCGGCCATTTCCTCGTTGCTCAGGAGCTCGATCATCGCCGGCTGAAAGTTGAACAGGCCCAGCCTAGCACGGCGGCAATTCGTCGCCGGGAGCGGGGAGCGGGAAATCGCCGGCATCGGCACGCGGTGCTTCGCCCAGGAATTCATCAAATTGCCTACTTGCTAGGCATTGCTTCGCCGCCAAGCGGCACCAAAGCCGCCGGAACTGCCCTCAACCCGCTGAGATGGATGCTTTTTTCCCGACTTTTGGCCCCTTGGCACAGGAACTGCTAACCGTTGCGCGGCGATCCACAGGGGCAATACGCCTCGAGCGATCCAGGGACGAGGCGAATGAAAAAAGTCGAGGCCATCATCAAACCATTCAAACTCGACGAGGTGAAGGAAGCGCTGCAGGAAGTGGGGCTTCAGGGCATCACGGTCACGGAAGCCAAGGGCTTCGGCCGGCAAAAGGGGCACACCGAGCTTTACCGCGGGGCGGAATACGTCGTGGATTTTCTGCCCAAGGTGAAGATCGAGATTGTGCTCGGCGACGACATGGTCGAAAAGGCCATCGAGGCGATCCGTCGGGCCGCACAGACCGGGCGGATCGGGGATGGGAAGATCTTCGTATCCACCATCGAGGAAGCGATCCGGATCCGCACCGGCGAATCCGGCCTGGATGCGATCTGATCCGATTCGAGCCTTTTGGGTTTTTCAAGAAGGGAAGCGTGCGATGACGACGGTCAAAGATGTCCTGAAGCTGATCAAGGACAACGACGTGAAATACTGCGATTTCCGTTTCACCGACCCGCGCGGAAAGTGGCAGCACGTCACCGTGGATATTTCCACGGTGGAGGAGGACACGTTTGCGGAAGGCATCATGTTCGACGGCTCCTCGATCGCGGGCTGGAAGGCGATCCACGAGTCCGACATGACCTTGATGCCGGACCCGACGTCGGCCTCGATCGATCCGTTCTACGCGGAGACGACGCTGGTGCTGGTCTGCGACACGCTCGAGCCGATGACCGGCGAGCCGTATAACCGCGATCCGCGCAGCATCGCCCGCAAGGCCGAGGGCCTCGTCAAGTCGATGGGAGTGGGCGACACGGTCTTTTTCGGCCCGGAGGCCGAGTTCTTCGTGTTCGACGACGTGCGCTACAAGGCCGATGCCTACAACACCGGCTTCCGGCTGGATTCGGTCGAGCTGCCGAGCAACACGGACACCGAGTACGAGGGCGGCAATCTCGGCCACCACATCGGCACCAAGAAGGGCTATTTCCCGGTGCCGCCGCTGGATTCCGCCCAGGACATGCGCTCGGAGATGCTCGGCGCCATGGCCCGCATGGGCTGCAAGGTCGAGAAGCACCACCACGAGGTCGGCTCCGCCCAGCATGAGCTGGGCTTCCAGTTCGCCCCGATGGTGCGCATGGCCGACCAGATGCAGATCTACAAATACTGCGTCCACCAGGTCGCCAACATCTACGGCAAGACCGCGACCTTCATGCCGAAGCCGGTCTACGGCGACAACGGCTCCGGCATGCACTGCCACCAGTCGATCTGGAAGGGCGGCAAGCCGACGTTCGCGGGCAACAAATACGCGGATCTCTCCGACACCGCCCTGCAGTACATCGCCGGCATCCTCAAGCACGCGCGCACGATCAACGCCTTCACCAATCCGACCACGAACTCCTATAAAAGGCTGGTGCCGGGATTCGAGGCGCCCGTGCTGCTGGCCTATTCGGTGCGCAACCGGTCGGCCGGATGCCGCATTCCGCTCGCCTCCTCGCCGAAGGGCAAGCGCGTCGAGGTGCGCTATCCCGATCCGCTCGCCAATCCGTATCTCGCTTTTGCGGCGATGCTGATGGCGGGGCTCGACGGCATCAAAAATAAGCTCGATCCCGGCCCGGCGATCGACAAGGACCTCTACGATCTGCCGCCGCGCGAGCTCAAGAAGATCCCCACGGTGTGCGGGTCGCTGCGCGAGGCACTCGGCTACCTCGACAAGGATCGCGAGTTCCTGAAAGCAGGCGGGGTGTTCGACGACGATTTCATCGAGATGTACATCGAGCTCAAGATGCAGGAAGTGATCCGCTTAGAGCACACGCCGCATCCGGTCGAGTTCGAGATGTATTACTCGGCGTGAGTTCCTCCCGACGTCGCACGGCGACGGGCTTGCGGGGCGCTGCGGCGCCCCGTTTTTTTCGGCGGATGGAATCAGAGCAGCAGCAGCGCCCAGGCGACCCCGGCGGCCAGCACCGTGAGCGCCGGGATGTAGAGGCGGATGCGGCGGGGTCGCGGGGGCGGCAGCAGGCCCTGCTCGCGCCGAGAGCGGATCACCGCGGCTTCGAACTCGTCGGCGGATGCGAACGCGCATCCGAGCGCCAGTCCGGCGCGCTGCGTTGCCCGCTTGAGGGCGATGAAGTCCGCCTCGACCTCGCCTGCAGTTCGATATCGCATCATGCGCGATTCTAGCGCGCCGGGAGTAAAGGATCGGTTAGCCAAACGAAGACTCGTGTCCCGGGCGGCGCAGCACAAGCGGGCGCTGCCGAACCGGGATCGGGTTTTCCGAGAGTAGATGGGCCCGGATCTGCGGCGCGCCGCAACGGGATCCCCGCTGCGCAAGCGCAACGGGGTGCCCCTCGCGCGCTACGCCGCGTCCGGGCAACGTCCAACTCAGAACGAAGCGACGAGGCTCCCCAACCCCATCGCACGCGCAAGCGCCATGGCGTCGCGCTTCTGGCCTTCATCCAGCGTCATCAGCAGCGGGTACGCGACGGAGGCGAGCCGCTGCACTTTTGCCTGTTCGACCGTGGCCGCCCTGCCCTCGCCCCAGAGCGATTTGTGCGACAGCTCGCGCGCCATCTCCCGCAGCGCGGCCTCGATCGGCGGCCAATATTGCTCCTGCAGTCGCGTCAACCGCAGCGCGGCCTTCATGCGATGGATCTTGCCATCCGTCAGCACGGAGCCGGAGTGGACCGCCGGACGAAATTTCGTCGCCGTTCGCTGCTGCGCCGAAGCCGGAGCGATCGCCGAGAACGCGATGACGCCTGCAAGCGCCGCCTTCCATAGGTTCTTCTTCACTATTGTCCTCACTTACAGAACGCTGCTGTTTGTTGGGAGAGCGCGCTGCATAACCAAACGGTCGCGCGATGACAACCCGGCGGCGGCGTGCGCCCGGAAAACTCCATGCCTTCGCGCGATTTGCGCCGCAGCAATGACACATTCGCGCCGCAATCCGGCGAATCCGCGGGCAATCGAAGGCCCGTGTCCGCGTCCGGGGAACGAAAACCGGGTCAGCGCTTCGAGAACTGGAACGAGCGGCGGGCCTTGGCGCGCCCGTATTTCTTGCGCTCGACCACGCGCGAGTCGCGGGTGAGAAAGCCGTTGCTCTTGAGCACCGGCCGCAGGTCCGGCTCGTAATGCATCAGCGCCTTGGAGATGCCGTGGCGCACCGCTCCGGCCTGACCGGAGAGCCCGCCGCCGGAGACCGTGCAGACGATGTCGTACTGGCCCTGACGATTGGCGGCGACCAGCGGCTGCTGGATCAGCATGCGCAGCACCGGCCGCGCGAAGAAGATCTCGACCGCCTTTTCGTTCACGGTGACGCGGCCGGCGCCGGGCTTGATCCAGACGCGGGCGACGGCGTTCTTGCGCTTGCCGGTCGCATAGGCGCGGCCCTGGCCGTCGAGCTTCTGCACGTATTTCGGCGCTTCCGGCGTGGCAGGCTTCAGCGTGGAGAGCTGGTCGAGCGACTGCATGGTTTCGGCCATGGTCATGCGCTCCTGAGGTTCTTGCGATTCATCGCGCCGATATCGAGCGCCTCCGGCTGCTGCGCGGCATGGGGATGATCGGATCCCTTGTAGACGCGCAGATTTCCGAGCTGACGGCGCCCCAGCGGCCCGCGCGGCAACATGCGCTCGACCGCCTTCTCGACGATACGCTCCGGAAACCTGCCCTCGAGCACGAATTTCGCGGTGCGCGCCTTGATCCCGCCGATGTGGCCGGTGTGGTGGTGATAGATCTTCTTGTCGAGCTTGCGGCCCGTCAGCACCACCTTTTCCGCATTGACGATGATGACGTTGTCGCCGCAATCGACATGGGGCGTATAGGTGGGCTTGTGCTTGCCGCGCAACCGCAGCGCTACGATCGAGGCGAGCCGGCCGACGACGAGGCCCTTGGCGTCGATCAGCACCCATTTCTTCTCGACCTCGGCTGGTTTGGCCGAATAGGTCTTCATCTCGCTGGGTCCCAAATTCCGGTGGAATGCGCCAACCTGGCGCAAGCGGGCTTCTATAGAACGCGGGGAGCGCCGTCAATGCACTCGCCCGCAAAATAGTTCTTCGAAAACAATGAGCTACTGTTTTGGTGTTATTTTACCGCAAGCCGGATCGGCGGAATCGAATAGGTCGAAATCGCATGCGCGGCAAGCTCGCCCTCACCGTCCGAGCGGATCGAAATCTCGCCGACGGCGAGGCGCTTGCCGAGCTTGAGCAGCCGGCATTCCGCATCGAGCGCGCGTTGCGTCCGGGTTTCTTCAGAAAATTGATGCTCAGATTGGTCGTCACCGCGAGCGGCACCCATCCGATCGAGGCGAGCACGGCCACATACATGGCGGCGTCCGCCAGGATCATCATGGTCGTGCCCGAGATCGTTCCGCCCGGGCGCAGCGATTTCGGCCGGAAGGCGTATCGCAGCTGTGCCATGCCGTGCGCGATCTGCACGATGGAAAGGCTGCTCTCGGGATGGAAGGCTTCGGGGAACTCGGCTGCCAGCCGCCGCTTGAGCTCATCGATGGCGATGGCGGACTCCGGCACGTCAATCCCCCTCGTTGCGTCCGGATCCCGCCTCGCTTGACTTTCCGTGGCCGGACGCCACCTTCCGATACAATGGTATCGCGTTCCCGGAAAGGCTCAGGGTCCCTGCCATGAACGCGCCGGCTCCGGCACTGCGCAATGCGCCCGCGCTTTTGCGCGAGAACCGCGACGGCATCGCGTGTCTCACCATGAATCGCCCCGAGCAGCGCAACACGCTGTCCGAGGCGATGCTGGCGGCTTTTGCCGAGACGTTGGCGGACATCGCCGCCGATCGCGCCGTACGCGCGGTGGTGCTGGCGGCCAACGGCCCGGTCTTTTGCGCCGGCCACGATCTCAAGGAGCTCACCGCTCGCCGGTCGGACGCCGACGGCGGCAAGCGCTACTTCGAGCACATCATGGAGACCTGCAGCAGCGTCATGCAGGCGATCGTCGGCTTGCCGCAGCCGGTCATTGGCGCCGTCCAAGGGCTTGCAACGGCGGCCGGTTGCCAGCTCGTCGCGACATGCGATCTTGCGGTTGCTTCGGCGGAAGCGAAATTCTGCACACCCGGCGTCAATATCGGGCTGTTCTGCTCCACCCCGATGGTCGCCCTGTCGCGCAACGTCGCGGCAAAGCATGCCATGGAGATGCTGCTGACCGGCGGCATGATCCCCGCCGAGGAGGCGCAACGGATCGGCCTTATCAATCGCGTCGTCGAGCCGGGAAGCGAAACCGAAGCTGCGCTCGCGCTCGCCCTCTATCGTCAACGCGAGATGTCGCTCGCCGAGGCCTATCGGTATGCTTCGCAGGTGATGGCCGAGAACATGATGACGCGCGACGCCGAGGAAGGCATTTGCGCCGTGCTCGACAAGCGCGCCCCGCATTGGGAGGACTGCTGATGGCAAACCTTTGGCGCCCAGGCGCGACCAAACGTGCGATCTTGGCCGGCGTCGCATGGGGCCTGCCGATGGCGGCGTTGCTCGCGGCACTCGATGCTTGGGGCTGCGGCGTGCTGTGCTTGACCGACGCAGCGGTCACGCTGGTTATGGCGATCGTCGGCGGAATTCTTACCATCGGCGTATTCGCCGGATTATTCGGGGGAACGGCGTCCGGCCCGAGAAGCCGGCAAAACCTCACCCAGGAAGGCAACTCATGGCTCGCAAGCTCATCTTGATCGTCGCACTGATCGGCGCTGCGTCCTCGACGGCATTTGCGCAATACCGGGGCAGCCAGTCGGAACAGGCCGCGTGCCGCCGTGACGCGGTGCATTTCTGCCGCGGGATTTCCGACGACCGCCAGGTAGAGAGCTGCCTCGTCGCGCATCGGCATCAGGTCAGCGCGCGTTGCCGCCGCGTATTACAAAGCCACGGCCGTTAGCGCCGTGGTGTTTCATTTGCGAGAACGAACGGCGGAGCAAGGCTCCGCCGTTAAAACATGCATCGGACGATGAACCACGACGGCTATCCGGACGGATATATCCGCGGCATTCTCAACACGGTGAAATCCATCGCCATGATCGGCATTTCGCCAAAAGAGAGCCGGCCCAGCTATTTCGCTTTCAAGTACCTGCTGGAGCGCGGGTACAACATGATTCCGGTCAATCCCGGCCAGGCCGGCAAGCAGATTCTCGGCCGGAAAGTCCATGCGCGGCTGACCGACATTCCCGAGCCGGTGGACATGGTCGATGTCT
>WNGE01008885.1_pt1 | contig 14928 bp, 14 predicted proteins | sample 5400651 | NCBI WGS metagenome assembly WNGE01 (sample SAMN13153370, study PRJNA577476) | soil metagenome | isolation source: 60 cm soil or saprolite under grassland replicate 2 | place: USA:California | collected 2016-06-15 | reverse complement strand
CAGGGGCAACAGGGACAGGGGCAGGGTCAAGGCCAGGGACACGGTGGTTCAGGTGGTAGTAACGGAGCAGGCAAGAATCAGGGCAAAAATGAGCAGGTCACGATTCCTGGACAAACAAGCGCAGGCTCCAGCACCCAGAGTGCTGATAACAATACAGGCGTTGTTCAGCAAGGCAACTCTGTTCCCTACTCACAAGTCGTCGAGCAATACAACCAGATGGCACACGATGCAATCGACAATAGCAACGTCAATCCCAGCCTGAAAGATCTTGTTCACAACTACTTTAACTCACTAGAAGGACAATAAGGTACATGACAAATACAAGCGATAATACATCTCCTGGCGTGAAGGCACCTGACGAGGAAATTCCCTTGCAGAATGGACACGATTCTGCGCTCCACGAAGAGGGACCCGGCGAGAGCGATATTGCGACATTTATGGATGTTGCTCAGCGATTGGAAAAAGAACTTTGCTCCATCGTGGTTGGTCAAGAGCGCGTTATCCGAGAATTGTTGCTAGCCATGTTTGCTGGTGGTCATGTGCTGCTGGAGGGTGTACCGGGACTGGGCAAAACGCTGCTCGTACGTACTTTATCGGATGCATTAACGCTCAAATTTGCACGTATTCAATTCACGCCAGACCTGATGCCTGCTGATATCGTTGGTACCACAATGGTCAGCGACCAGACCGATACCGGTACAGGGAGCAAACGTATCTTTAGCTTCCAGCCGGGCCCCATCTTTGCCAATATTGTACTGGCCGATGAGGTCAACCGCGCCACTCCCAAGACCCAGTCAGCGTTGCTTGAGGGTATGCAAGAACGTACAGTTAGCGTAGGAGACCGCACCCGTCCACTCCCACAACCATTCTTCGTACTCGCCACACAGAATCCGCTTGAAATGGAGGGAACCTACCCATTACCCGAAGCCCAGCTTGACCGCTTCCTGCTCAAGATTATGGTCAACTTTCCTAAAGCCTCCGATCTGCTGCGCATCATCGACACCACCGTAGGTACACAATCGCTGCGTGCCCAGGCAATCGCCTCCGGCGAAGAACTGCTGCAACTGATCGACATCGCTCGCGCAGTTCCCGTAGCTACACATATCAAAGAATTCGCAGTACGACTGCTCCTTGCAACCCATCCCGATCAGGAGGATGCACCAGAAAGAGTACGCCAATACGTTCGCTACGGAGCCAGCCCTCGCGGACTCCAGGCGCTCATCACCACCTCTAAAGTTAGAGCGTTGCTCGAAGGTCGTTATAATGTATCTCTAGAGGACCTGCGTGCCGTCGCCTATCCAGTGCTTCGCCACCGCATTGTGCTCAATTTCGATGGGCTGGCGGATAATATCACACCAGAAAGCTTGATCGATACGATTATCGAAGAGGTTGAGGCGGCATAATGGCAGACAACGGCGAAAAGTTGCGCTTTCCATTGGACGCTCAGACGTTGCAGCGCCTGGATACACTGGCGCTTATTACACGCAGACCCATGGCAACAGGGCGGCCTGGACGCAGACGCTCCCCCATGGCAGGCTCGTCGATGGAGTTTTCAGACTTCCGTCGTTATACGCCTGGAGACGATTTTCGCCGCATTGACTGGCGCGCTTATGCACGATTAGAGCGACTCTTCCTGCGCGTCTTCGAGGCCGAAGAAAACATTACTGTGACCATTCTCGTCGATTGCTCTGCTTCGATGTATTATGGCACACCTGGTAAAGCTGATCTCGCGATCTCGCTGGCGGCGGCGCTGGCGTACGTATCCCTGAAGTGCGAAGATAGCGTTATTGTCGGGGCGCTCACCGATCGGTTGGTATCTTATCGTAAGGGAAGTGGTGGCAAGAACGCAATATGGAACATTGGCGATTTCTTGACACGTTTGCCACGCTCCGGCAGCACCGATCTGAACAGATCGCTGTATGATCTTGGACGCGTGGTGAACGGTCCAGGACTGACAATTATTCTTTCAGACTTCCTGGCTCCAGGTGGCTATCAGACAGGAGTGAGAGCAGTACGCCAGTTGCGACAGGAGGTGGCAATGTTGCAAATTCTGTCACCTGACGAGATCAATCCCGATATCCAGGGCGACTGGCAACTACGTGATAGCGAGGGTGCAGGAACCGTGGACGTGAGCATCTCTTCCGACATACTGCACGCTTATCAGCAACGGCTGGCGGAATTTATGCAAGACATAGCGGAATTTGCACATACACATATGGCAACCTACACGCTTATTCCCAGTGATATGGCAATCATTGATATTGTACAGCGTCTACTGCGGCAAATTGAGCTGGTTCGCTAGCCTGGTAAGGATGGATGGATGAATCTACTTGTTCCGGCGGCTCTTGCTTTTGCCCTCATCATTCCCATTATACTCTTACTCTATTTTATGCGACCGAAACGCCAGGAGCGCACGGTTGCCAGCACATTATTATGGCAGCAGGCTTTGCAGGATATGCAGGCCAGCCGTCCCTGGCAGCGTCTGCGTATGACGCCACTTTTGCTCTTGCAGCTCCTGGCCGCCGTCATTATTGTACTCGTCCTGGCGCGACCCGCAGTCTTTGCCAGCAGTTCTATCAGCGGCGATACCATCATTATCCTACAGGCATCGGCGAGTATGCAGGCGACCGATGTCACACCCAACAGATTTGAGGATGCTCGCAGCGAAATTGCAGATATTATTGATAATCTTGGTCCTACGGATCGCCTCTCGCTGATCACGATGGCACGCACGCCTCAGGTGCTCATTGCGGACTCGAATGACAAAACGCTACTGACAGCCGCCTTGCAGCGTGCCAGGGTGACGAACCAGGATGCAGACCTCGAACAGGCACTTTCGCTGGCAAATTCGCTGGTAGCCGGGCGTACGAATATGCAGGTGTTAGTCGTTGGCGATGGCCATGTCAGCAATACAGACAAAGCTATGCTTGTACCCTTCTCCGTACGTTACTTGCGCATTGGCACTGATGCTCCCAATGTGGCGCTATTGACACTCTCTTCGCGCACAATAAGCGGCAGGCTGGTCGCTTTTGCCCAGGTGGCAAACTACAGTTCACAGCAACGCGCGATCCCGGTTGAGCTCTACGCTGATCGTCATCTTGTTAGCGTCCAGACAATCACATTGGCACCACAGGAAACAGGAGCAGTGCAGTGGAATGCGCTCGCGCCGACTACCCGTTTCCTGCATGCGAAGATTGATTCGCAGGATGCAATGACCATCGATCATGAAGCATGGGCTGTCGTCGGAGGGTCGCAGAAAGGTCGTGCGCTGCTGGTCACGAAAGGCAATATGTTCCTGCGCGCGGCTCTTGCGCTGCAACCAGACGTCGATCTGTCGGAGACGACGCCTGCGCAATATGTGAATACAGGTGGTTATGATCTGACGATCTTCGATAATTTTGTACCGCCCAGCCTGCCTGATGGTGCACTCTTCTTTGTGAACCCGCCGCCAGGATCGTATATCTTCGGTACGGCGGGGCAGCCGATCCACGTGAGTCGTGTCGGTCCGGGCGACGACAAGCTCAATCTGCTCGACTCGGTTGATCTGAGCAGCATTCACACTTTGCAAACCAGCCACCCGCTAAAACCAGCATCATGGGAGCAGTCTATCATCACGGCTCCTGAAACGCCGCTCCTGATCGCAGGCGAAACCAATAACAGGCGTGTCGCTGTACTTGGTTTTGATTTGCATGATAGCGATCTGGGCCTACAACCTTCCTTCCCGATCCTGATCCATAACCTTACGGACTGGTTCTTACCGCAGCCAGTGCCAGGAGATGGACAGGTTGTAGCAGGCAACCCGGTCACTATCCAGGCATGGCCCGGCGCTGATCAGATCGTCATTACCAGTCCTGATCAGCAGGGAACAACGGTTGGGCCTCCTTTTCCTGTGCTTCCATATAATAGAACCAATCAGATAGGAGTCTATCAGGTAACACAGCGCGTTCACGGGCAGCAGCTACACGGCGCATTTACTGTCAATCTATTCGATCCAACACAGTCAAAGCTTGCACCGACTAAATCACTGTCTGTCCTACAAAGTAGCGACTATACGCCCAATGGAAACAGAGTATCACGACAATTACGTGAGATCTGGCCGTGGATCGCGTCGATACTATTGCTGATACTATGTGCTGAATGGTGGATCTTCAGTCGTGGCTATCGCTTGCAAAAACCTCCTGCGCTACAACGGCAGGGTCGAGAAATAGCGGGGACGCGCAAAATACAGGGAGGATCGTCGCTCAGAGCAAAGAATAGTTTTGCCGCAAACATACAGGATACCTTGCAGGAACGTTATGCGCTTGCCAGAAAACAGTTCTTGAAAGCAACGAAAAAGACCAGGGGTCGGCTCATGAAAATGACCCGTAAACCGCGACAAACCAGACAACCAGATAGGCGCTAGAAAAGGGGAAAACCGTGTTATCGTTTGAGCAGCCATTTATACTCTTGCTCTTACTACCAATCGTCCTCCTGGTGTACTTCACCTGGAGGCATATGTCTCTGCCCTTTTCTGCTCCACAGCGGCGTCTCATTCTGGCCTGTCGCCTGGCACTTTTTACCCTGGTTATCTTCGCATTAGCGGGCGCTGCCTGGAGACTGCCCATCACAAAGCAGGCAACTATCTTTGTAGGCGATCTTTCAGACAGTACATCGGCGCAACGTCCTTTCATCGAGCAATGGATTAACTCGGCCATTCAGCATAAACGTAATGAGGACCAGGTAGGCATCGTCGCCGTGGGGCGCAATGCGCTGGTAGAGCAATCGGTCAAGTCGCAGATCGACTTCGCGCACTTCGAGTCTACCCCTGATACTAACTACACCGATTTATCAGCGGGGCTACGTCTGGCCGCGGCCATCATGCCAGCTGATACGCAGAAGCACATTGTGTTACTGACCGATGGACAACAAAATCTGGGTGATGCGCTGCAAGAGGCCCAGTTGCTGCAACAAGAAGGCATTCGCCTGGATGTCGTGCCTATTCCCAGCGCGACGGGTCCAGATGCACGTGTGGATAATCTGGAAGCGCCTTCCCAATTGCATACAAACGAACATTTCACCATGCACGTACAGGTCTACAGCAGCGCCCGACAAACAGGTGCCTTGCGTATCTTCCTTGACCAGAGCGTCATCATACAACAGGCAATTCCTTTGCTGGCTGGAGAACAGGATCTCAGCTTCACTCTGTCCGCGCCTCCACCGGGTTTCCATACCTATCGCGTAACCCTGGATGCACCACAAGACTCGATCTTGCAAAACGATGAGGCAAGCGCATTTGTCAATGTACTTGGTCCTCCACAGGTCCTGCTCATTGAGGGAACACGTGGTAACGGGGTCAATATCGCTAATGCACTGAAAGCGACAAAGATCAACGTCGTCGTCGGTACTCCCAATGACGTACCGATCTCGCTGGAAGGACTGGCACCTTATAGTTCAGTCATATTAGTCGATGTACCCGCTGTCGATCTGGGTAATGCACGTATGCAGACGTTGCAGTCCTTTGTACGCGACCTGGGGCGTGGTCTGGTGGTTAGTGGCGGTCAGAACAGCTATGGATTGGGCAACTATTCCGGTACACCCTTAGAAGAAACGCTGCCGGTAACAATGGATATCCCGCAACACAAGGATACGCCGAACATCGCGGTTGTACTCATTATCGAGAGTCTGGAGGCACCGCTACCGGTCAATATCTCCAAAGAAGCTGCGAAGGGCGTGATCAATCTGCTCACACCGAACGACCAGGTTGGAATTTCAGCCGGCTATGGCTCCCTTGCCATAGCAATGCAGCATGTTACCGATAAAGCCGCCATCAACAAAGCGATTGATGGCATGGACCCGACGGACCCCGGTAGCTACAATCCTGATCTGATCAATGCAGAACAGGTGCTCCAGAAAACGAATGCCAAGATCAAGCATGTTATTCTGCTCGGTGATGGTGATGCCTTTGATAACTACGCGCCACAGGTGACAAAGATGGCCAGGGAAAATATCACCGTTTCCACCGTCGCCACGAATTCGGCAGACTACCAGGAACTGGGAACAATGATCAACATAGCGACCTGGGGCAAAGGTCGTTTCTACCGCGCCGACGATCCCAGCATCGTTCCACAAGTATTGCTGAAAGAGACCGAGCGCGCCGCACGGCGTACTATCATTAATGAGCCATTTACGCCCGCTGTCGTAGGGACGCCTCCGATCCTTTCAGGGCTCAAAGGGTTCCCAGAGTTGGATGGCTATGTCTCTACAACGCCAAAACCAGCCGCGCAGGTGGTACTTGTCAGCCATCGCGACGACCCGGTACTGGCGGTGTGGCAATACGGTCTTGGGCGTGTTGCGGCCTGGACGAGCGATGCTTTAGGATTGTGGACCTCGCACTGGCTACAATGGAACCAGGCGGCACAATGGTGGGCGAACCTGGTAACCTGGACGCTCCCGGCAGCAGATAGCAGTATGAATATCAGCGGGAAGGTCATCAATGGTAGCGGGCAGATCACCGTAGACCTACCTGCGACGACCACAGGGGGTCAACAACAGGTACAGGCACATATCATTGCTCCCGATCGCTCTCAGCAGACAATCGATCTGCAACCAACTGCACCGCAAGAGTGGCAGGGAAGTTTCTCTGCATCTCCCGTCGGAGTTTATGTCTTCCAGGTAACCTGGCAGGGCATTACTGGCAACGGAGCACCCAGCAAGCTAACAGCGACAACGGGCATGGTTGTTCCCTACTCACCTGAATTTCGCACACGAGGCACAGATATGCCTTTCCTCCAACTGCTGGCTCAGGATGGTGGTGGCGCATTACTCGGTCCCAACGATAGCACAAAAGCATTTACACAAAATCTGCTTCCGGTCACGGAAGCACTTCCTATCACCTTCCTGCTACTTGTGCTGGCAGCGTTGCTATTGCCCATCGATATTGCAGCGCGGCGGCTCTCCAGCCTGGAATTTCTCGTTGTCGGATGGCGCTGGCTCACTGCTCATCTCAGCCCGGACAGCAGGACCCGATTTGCGACTGCAACCGAAAGTCACAGAGAGAGCCATATCGGAACAACATTGGGCAGCGTACGCACACAGCGCCAGGAACGGCGCAAGCGCGCCCGGCCGCTCAGACCCATGCCAGTTAGCAAAGAACCAGCCCGCACAAAAGCGGAGAAAGTGCCAGTCGCAGCGGCGTCAGCTCAGCCCGAGCCAAAAGAGCTGACCATGACTGAACGTCTGCTGGAGGCCAAACGCAAGCGTATGCAGACAGAAGATCAGCAAGAGGAATAGCCAGGAGTTGTGCATGAGCATTGATACACCAGTTATCACGCGCTTATTATTTGTACGCCATGGGCAGACAAATATGAGTGTCGATGATACTTTTTGTGGAGTTACCGAGATCCCACTTACTCCCCTGGGACATAGACAGGCACAGGCTCTGGCGGTGCGATTAAGCAGTGAGCACATCGATGCCTTGTATTGTAGTCCACAGCAACGCACACTTGAAACTGCCGCACCCATTGCAGCCGCGCTCGGATTAGAGATCCACCAGCAGAGCGCATTGCGCGAGATAGACTTTGGTCTGTGGGAAACCCGTTCCCACGCCGAACTTCTCAAAGAGCATCCCGATCTCGTAAATGGCTGGGATAAAGGCCTATGGATGGGCAATCCTCCTGGTGGCGAGACACGGCAGGCGGTTATTGCACGCGTTGTGCCCTGTATCATCGAACTATTGAGTAAGCATGCAGGGAAAACAATTCTAGTTGTCTCCCATAGAACCACGCTACGCTTATTAACCGGGCATATGCTCGATATGGCGCTCTCCAGTAGCCGTCGTATGCAGGTCAGCGCGGCGAGCCTGACAGAGCTACAGGTGACAGGTGACCAGGTACAAATGATATTTTTCAATGATACAAGCCATCTGGCAGCGCTGCAATAACATGGATTGCAAGGATTGCGAAAGGAGCATACGATGTTGTTGCTTGAACTACGAACCGAAGTAGCCCGCTATGCGCGAAAAATGTACGAAAGTCAGCTCGTGCGCGCGACGCAGGGGAACTTGAGCGCACGCGACCCGGAAAGTGGGCTGATCTGTATAACGCCTGGTGGAGGCGACTACCAGACGCTTACAGCTGAGGACATCGTCGTCGTCGATGAGAATGGTAACGTCGTCGAGGGCAAATGGCGTCCTTCCAGCGAGACTCCACTGCATACGCTCATCCTATGTCGCCGTCGAGATATCAATAGTGTGATGCATACTCATTCGATCTATGCTTCGGCCTGCGGCGTCGTCTATCAGCCTGTACCGATGATCTTACAAGAGTCGGCTGCCTGCATGGGCGGCGATGTACCTGTTGCGCCCTACATGATGTCTGGTACACAGGAGTTTGCTGAACTGGTCGCGAAAACGCTTGGGAATGGTTCCGCCGTCATCTGGGGCAATCATGGTGCGATGGTAGTTGGAGTCAACCTGGCGCTGACATTCTCGACCGCCCATGCACTGGAGGATAGCGCCAGAATTTACAGCATTGCCAGACAACTCGGCAATCCCGTAACACTGCCACCTGAAGAGGTTGTGAAACTGCACGAGTTCTGGGTCCAGAATTATGGACAAAAAGTAGTCGGACAGGATTTATCCATAAGTTCGTAGTATTCTATACAAAAGAATGATCACGACTCTCCTGGTCTGAGAGCCTGGCGGCGGTGCCAGTTCTCGGCAAAGAGGTTGAAGAAGACCTTCTGGCGGGGATGAGCCTGGGCAGCTTCTTCGTCGAATTTTACGCCAAGTCCTGGTCCTTGTGGCAGGGCAAAGTAACCATCGACGACTTCGGGATTACCGGGAGCGACGGATTTGACCCAGTCATCGGAGAAGTCGTTGAAGTGTTCCTGGATTTTGAAGTTGGGCGTAGAGGCGGCGAAGTGCAGCGCAGCGGCGGTCGAGACCGGGCCACCCACATTGTGTGGGGCCACGAGGACGTAGTAATTCTCAGCCCAGGCCGCCAGCTTTTTGATCTCCAGAATGCCACCGGAGTGCGTGATATCGGGCTGGATAAAGTCGGCGGCTTGCAGTTCGAAGAGTTCACGATACTCGTAGCGCGTGTGAATGCGTTCACCAGTGGCAATAGGAATAGTAATCTTCTCGGAAGCTTTTTTGAGCGCGGAGAGATTCTCGGGCGGAACGGGTTCTTCGATCCAGGAGGGTTTGAAGCGCTCCAGTTCGCGCGCCATTTCAATAGCAGTGGCGGGATTAAAGCGACCATGCATCTCGATGAGGATCTCCACTTCAGGACCTACGGCGTCGCGCACAGCTTCAACCAGTTCGATGACACGTATCTTTTCGAGCGGATCGAGTTCGTAGAAGCCTGAACCAAACGGGTCGAATTTGAGAGCACGGTAGCTTTTCGCTATGACGCGTTTGGCCGCGGCGTGAAACTCTACGGGCGTGCGCTCGACGGTGTACCAACCATTAGCATAGGCTTTGATGCGATTGCGCACAGCGCCGCCCAGGAGCCTATAGACGGGCTGACCAAGCGCCTGACCAACAATGTCCCAGCAGGCAATTTCGAGCGTAGCAATGGCCGACATAGCAATCTCGCCCGCACGTGCGAAGTCGTTGCGATACATGCGCTGGACGAGATCCTCGATATTGAAGGGATCATGGCCCAGGACGTGATTGGGGACGGCTTCAGAGAAATAGCCGAGCAAAGCATCAGTGTGATTGAGCATACGAACTTCACCGATACCAGAGAGACCTTCGTCGGTCAAGACACGCACAAAGGTAAGATTACGCCATGGAGTACCTACGACGTATGTTTTGACATCACTAATCTTCATAATTGAGCCTCTCACCCTATTTTGATGAAGATAGCAACAACAATAGCCAGAGTCAGTACCACGCCAAATTGCAGGTGCAACATCGCAGTTCGCTTGATGCCGATAATGAAGGCTTTGCGATCGACAGCACCCAGAACGGAGCGTACGTTGCTAAAGGCCAGCGGGAAGGTGAGCCAGACGGCCAGGCTAAATAGGGGCAGGAGGCCGAAGATAACAAAGAGTGTTACGGCGACATAACTCCCTATGAGTAGGAAGGCGTGGAAACGCTGCCCGAATTTGAGGCCAAAGCGTACAGGCAAGGTCTTTTTGTTGACGGCCAGGTCGTCCTGGTAATCGCGCACATTGTTCATGTTCAGGATAGCAGTGACCAGGAAACCAATCGGGACACTGGCAGCGAAAGCAGGCCATGACCAGTGCGGGATCTGCACATAATAGGAGCCCCAGGTCATCAAGAAACCCATAGCAATATAGACCAGGATATCACCCAGGCCACGACTGGCAAACTTGAACGGCTTAGCGCTATAGAAGTAGGCGATGATCATACCCGCCAGCCCAAACAGGATAATGACGGGGCCAATAGTGAAAATGAGGTACAGGCCCAACAAAGCCGCAATGACAAAACAGCCAATGCCACCACCAAAAACCTGAAACGAACCAGCATGGTCCAATCCATAACGATAATCAAAGTATTCGTTAAAGTAGTTCGTACCAATCTGCAAGAACAGGCACGAAAAGAACGTTGCCAGGAAAGGAACTATATGAAAAACGCCTGCATAGGCCGCAATGGACGTACCTACGATCACCGGACTAACGGTAGCCGTAAGCGAAAACGGGCGGCTCGTCTTGAGCCATACCTTCCAGGCAGGTGTTTGTGCGACCTGTGCAGTGGATGTTTGTATATCACTCATAATAAATAGCCTCTCTGTATAGCATCTATGACAAACCAGCGGGGAGATCAATTAAACAGCGGATGCACTGATGCATTTGTTAGAATGCACAACTCGCTTCCTGTTGATAGATGCCGATACGCCATAGCTATATTCTCATTTCATTAGAAATAGTAAGACGTTCCCAGGGAAATGTCAAAGAGACTTCTGCCCACACTGCGTGCGGAGCGAAAAGCGAGCCGTTGGAACAGACTCTCGCAAGAGCAGCCATCATGAGGGTGACGCTTCTCCCCTGCGGATCTCGCGTGATCTGCGCATGATCATTGATAAGCCCGCAGCTCCCATAGCCTTATCTATAGAAACTGCGGGTCTATCTGCTAGATCCCTACAGGAGTGATATCAGCACATATAGCTATGCTGATGGATTGTTAAAGCCATCGTAGGGAGTGCCAAGGTAAGGAAAGGTTGTTTCAAAAGGAATTTTAGTGTTGGTCGGGTCCACGCCGTCAGTGACCGCTGACGCGGCGGCATCAGGGGCGAAGCTTTTGTCAACCAGGGAAAAGGTCACACCAGCAAGGGCGCGCAATTCGATGGTGAATACGTCGTCGGTGACGCGACGACCATTCGGGAAGCCAGCGAGGTCTCCACCCAGGATGCCGAGCAAGCTGGGTTTGCTGGCAGGCGGAATAGCCATGTTCAGGCGCAACATGTCGGCTTGCGTCTTGCCAGTGAAATTCTGAAATTCGGGAATGATGCCCGATGGCAAGCCTGTGAGTAAGATGGCAACAAGATCCGCACGAGCCGCTTTGAGGGCCGCCAGTTTAGGAAACACACCGGGATAGAGCGTGGGAAGCAAGCTCGGGATCTCCGGATGCTGTACATACTGGGCGAACTGGTGGTCATCTTTGGGCGATTGTCTGTTCCATACATCCTTCTTGCCCAGAGGGACGATAACTTCATTGAACAGAGGATTGGCAAGACGCGAGACCTGCACCCATGGACCGGCAGAAGTGCTGCTACCATCGTTGTTAAGGACACTCCCCTTACGTCGGCTCGCTGAGGCCCAGACACCGATGACTGAGCGGGGGTCCGACGTATTAGTAGGATTGGAGCCATCGCGGGTCAGGTATTTCTTGGGAACCTGAATCGCGATGCTGTGTACGTTGAGTCCTTTAGTGCCATCAACGCCTGGGGCTGCGGGCCTGGGGATCGCGAATAAGTTCTGGAATGGACGCAGGTCAAGCAGATCGAAAACACTGCCCAGGTCGACATAGAAGCCTTCGGCGCGTTGTCCGGCGAATACTGTTTCGCCGCCGGGTAGATGATGAATAGCTTCCTTTGCCAGAGAAGCATAGTTGGGCGTAGAGTTCGGACCAATATTGCAGGGTGGAGATGCCAGTTTGCTTGCCAGGACGGTTCCGTGGCCGTTCTTAGACACCTTTGTCACAGAATAGAACTGGCGTCGGTTCCAGTTCGGGCTATCGATTGCAGTGATCTGGCCGGTATTGTATAGGAACGTATTGGGATTACGCAGTTCTGTCTGGAAACTGAACTGGTAAGTGATATCGGCAACAGCATCCCCATTGTTGTCGATATGGATCTCATACAAGACATCGTCGCCAAACTCATAGAAGTTGGGGCCACCGGCTGGCTCCTGCAAAGGGACGTAGTTAGCAATCAGAGTAACAGTGTCTGACCGATCTGGACTGACGAATGCGTAGACATCAGTATTATCAGCTACGGGATCTTTAGAAATTTCGGGAGCTTCACGATGAGATGACATAAACAAACCTCACAGATGTATACATAACAACAATGACATGCCTCTCTTTGTTTAGCGCGCGAGTTTCAAGAGGCGCATAACGAACTCGGGGTCACGGTAAATGATTTCGCGCGAGCCAACCAGGAGAGAGACCTCACCTGTAGCAATATCGCGCACATGGGCCATCAAGGGTTCGAAAACCGCAGCAGCAGTAGATAACTCTGGTGCGACGGTTTCGGGAGACGACTCGGCAACGGTTGACAGGGCAGGTACAACGGCCAGAGCGCCTAGAGTAGCAGCGCTGACAGAGGTATCCCTGAAAAACTTGCGTCGTGTCAGTTTTGCCATCTTTCCTCCTCTCATGAGGTAGTCTGGATGATTAGATCGAGCCTGGGGTGATAGTATCGCAGTTTGTATGCGCAAGCGGCACCAGTGGCTGATCTTCACAACGGATGATAGTGGGAGTTTCTAATGAACTCCTCACCATTGCATACGCTGATGAGGCAACTATGGATCAGTTCCTGAAAAGATGGTCAGGAAAAGCAGTTAGAACCGATCCTCATTGCAACGGTTTCGCCGACGCTTCACCGTAGAACTGCTGTCCACAGTTGAAACAGTAGCGGAAGTAGGTGGGACAGCGTGCACCACAGTGAGCGCAGGTCAGGCCTTGCTCTTGCTCTGTGAGCAAGGCTGTTGCTTCTGCCGGGACTGGCGGAGTCAAAGGTTCCTCTACTGCCTGGTGCTGACTAAGCACCCGGATGGTCTCGGTGCGTACCCGCTCCAGTTGGATACCTAGACCTTTTAAGACGCCTGCAGCAATGCCCTCCCCTTCGCGGATAAGACCTAAGAGGAGGTGCTCTGTCCCAATAAAGTGATGATTGAGATGCTTCGCTTCGTCTACAGCAAGCTCAATTACCTTCTTCGAGCGTGGAGTTAATCCAACCTGACCCAGTACAATACGATCGCCACGCCCAATGATCGCTTCAATGGTGCTACGTACCTGATTCAAATCGACTTCCAGATTGCTGAGGACTTGAGCAGCAACGCCCTCCCCTTCGCGCAGGAGCCCTAGAAGCAGATGCTCTGTCCCGATATAGTTGTGTTGGAAACGCTGCGCTTCTTCCCGTGCCAATTCCAGAGCGGTGCGTGCCCGTTTCGTGAAACGGTCGAAGCGGCCTACAACATCCGCCGGAGTCGTTTGTTTTCCTGTGAGCGCATTGCGTATAAACAGCGCAACCTGGTCGAGAGGAGAGTTTGAGCTGGTTTCCGGCACTCCTGTCGGCTGGGCAGGGATACGTTGACGTTGAAGATAATCCTGAAGGTCAGAGGGTGCAAAGCGATAGTCAGCACCAATGCGATAGGCGGAGAGGTCACCCTTGTTGACCAGACGACGGATCGTCACCGGATCAACATGCAGAATCTCAGCGACTTCCTCTGAAGTCATGAGATGTTCCATAATAGCTTGCTCCTTTGTACTATATAATACTATGAACTACTAAGAGGACCAAAAGTGATTATAAAAGACTATATATTACTTTTAGCAAAAATGCAAGGGGAAGAATGCTCTGAGTACAATGATAATGACAGTCTGGAGAGCAGTTGTGAGGTAATAGATTGTGAGCAAGTATCAGATTTTAGTTTTATCTTGCCATCTTCAGAATTCAGCGAGGTAGTTCGTTTGTCGCAAAGTCTTTCATGGTCGTTTTATCAGGCCAAATTGTTCGAGGTCTGAGAGCAGGCGCTGAACTTCGCGTAAGGGATGGTTGGTCAGGCGGACGATGTCGTTGAGAGAACGTTGTCCGTCGAGCAAAAGAAATACATGGCGATGCAGGCGCGATAAGCCAACGCGCTGGATGTAGGCGAGCGCGTCGGGAACGTCGAGCAAGCGGTACGGTACTGATGGCAAGGGTTGAGTTGTAGGAACGCGTGGAGCAACCGCGGGTTCAGGAACCGAATTTTGCGTGTAGAGTTGGAAGATAGTGTTTGTTTGAGGTGTGGAAGCGGGGGTGGAAGACGATATGTTGGATGTTATAGTGGGCGTGGACGGTACTTGCGGCAAGGAGTTTCCGACTGATTGTGCTGCTGCAGCGACAGGTTGAATACTTTTTTGGATGAGTTGTGTTATAAGAGCAAGCGGCGAGGTCGGAGTTCTCTCCTGAACAGGTGGTGGCGCTGGTTGTGATACGACGATTTCAGAGGGAAATTTGGCGATAAAGACATAACGGCAACTACCCCAGGTTGTTAGCCATTCAAAAGCATCGTTCCCGCTGCGTGTCCCCGCTGTTGCCTCTACGGGCTGTCCATAAAGAAACGTTATGCTTCCCGTTTCGCGTACGCCGCCTTTAGCTCGTTCCACATTGAGTATGCCCGTTTGTTGCATGGACTCAATGTCCTGCAAAGTGGTCTCCAGGCGATCCGTTCGCTCCCGTTGATCGTTCTCTGTCATCTCAGTGCCTCTCTGTTCTT
>WNGE01006649.1_pt1 | contig 14928 bp, 8 predicted proteins | sample 5400651 | NCBI WGS metagenome assembly WNGE01 (sample SAMN13153370, study PRJNA577476) | soil metagenome | isolation source: 60 cm soil or saprolite under grassland replicate 2 | place: USA:California | collected 2016-06-15 | reverse complement strand
GATCTCCATGTCGGAGTCGACGGCAGCATTTCCGTGTATGAAGGGCACGAGATTGCGCATCAAGTAAAAAGGGCAATCCAGCAAAGCGATTCACGTATTGCCGATGTGCTCGTCCACATCGAGCCTGCCCGCTGAATCTGTAGCCACCGGCCTGTGGCCGGTTGAGTAACGAAACGAGATAACGTCGACGGCTCACAGAGCCGTGGCTACATCGACAATTGCGCTCGCCAAAGTTTCTCGAGCGCGCGCGATCCTTTTCGCGAACTGAATCAGGCGTGGAACACGCTTCGGACGCGTCAAGAAAAACGCTGCCAGCTTCACGAGATTGGTTCGCTGGTTCACAACGTCGAACAGAATATTCGACGGGGCCGGGAAAGGTTCACTTGGCGTGTCGCTGATTGCGCGAAGCGAAAGCAGCGGAATCCCGTGCTCGGCGCAGGCCCGCGCAATGAATTCTGTCTCCATATCAACAGCGGCCGCGCCTGTGGTCTGCGCGATCTTTGTTCGCTCCTCGGTGGAGTCGATCATCAACGGCACTGTCACAAGATCGGCAGTGTGGATCGGTAGAGTTGAAAAGGCTGAGTATGCTTCGGTTAGTTGAACGGTCGAGAAATTTGCCGCGATCAAGAGATCGCCGGCCTGTAATCGATCGTTAAGGGCGCCTGCAAAACCGGCGCTGATCAAATAGCTGAACTCTCGATCCCGAAGAAAGTTTGCCATCCGCTCCCGGCAGACCTTTTCTCCGACGCCGGTATGGAGAACCTCAATCGCGCGGTTATCGATTTCGCCGTGGATCAGCCTGACGCCGTTGCGATTGCTTCTGGTTTGTTTGTGGAGACGACGCAGGAATCCAGAGCTTTCCGCCGGCAAAGCGAACGTGACCGCAATCATCGCATCAATTGGCTTTGTAACAATTTCGGCGATCAATGTTGCTCGGTCGGCGACTCGGCAATTTGCACAACGAAGTTCTTTTTTTCCGCTGTAGCCGGGGTCGTTGATCCCGGAGTGGCCAGGCTCGCTGACCCCGCTGACGTCCCGGCGATTGAAGCAATCGTAGTACGAAATTCCGATTCGCGATTCGATGGAAGATCGACAAGCACGCCGATGCGATGTTTATCTGGAAATCCTTTCATCGCAGAACCGCCCAGCCTGCCAGCTACAGCAACAACGTCGTCGGCCACAGTCTCCAGCCGCCCCGGCGCGGCCGAAATTGTGATCTCGCTTACACCCAATGATGGCAGAGGCGTGAGCGCCACTCTGGCAGCCTGCTCGAGCGATCTCGTTATTTGCTGCCGCGTTTGCGCTTCAAGCCGGGACCGATTTGGGTTCTTGCTCTCATGTCGCGCAATTAACCAGAGACCGATGCCGACATTAACAGCCATGAGAATGATAAACGCCGCGCCCACGCGGAGCGCCATTTTGCGACCTTGCTCCGTTACATCCGCCTGAATCGGCAACAGAACTTCGCGAGAATCGCCGCCCATGGCTGTGTGAATCCGGCGCGCGACCGCCAGCTCGCGTTGCAATTGCCGGTCCGAGATCAATTGCTCTTCGAGCGCTGCGCGTTCGGCCGCGGGCAATCTGCCGTCGAGATAATCGAAGAGTTTATCGGGATTCATCGTCGGTGCCCGGCAAAGCGTGACGCCAGACGGGTTGACGCGCAACGCCGAAGTAGGCAGGCAAACAGTAAAGCGAACAGAGCCTTTTCCTCTTTGCTCTTTGTTAGGGTGGAAATACAGTCGCTCTGGTGGCCGAAGACCGTCAGGCAGAGGTGCAGACGCACCGACGCGGGTGGCGCCGTGCAGCGACGGCGCTTGCTGCATGCGTGGCGCTTCTCGCAATTTTTCATCGTCCAATTCTATTAGCAATCGGCCGGCAGGTTGTATTGCGTTACGCCGCCCGAGAACACTTGAAGGCCGATTTTCGTCTCGAAGGCAATCCTTTTAGCAATCTAACCGTTCGGAATCTCCACGCGTTTGCCGTTGGACCTACAAAAATTGAATCGATCGATATCGACTATCTGTACGTTGATTACAGTCTGTTTAGACTCGCGCGACACGGTCTCTCCCATTTACTCGATAATGTGGAAGCGCGTTCGGCGCGCATTGTTTTAAATCCGTCCAAGGCTCCGCGGAGGCCGCCCCCGCCAAAAGTTGAATTGACGAAACTGTTTCCGGAACGAATCCGACTGGCGGACGCAACGCTCATCATTAGAGAGCAGCCGCACGATTTGGTGGCCGAGCATGTCGACGTTGATCTAAATCCACGCAGTCCGGGCGAAGTGCGGATCGAGAACTTGCAGCTGCCCGCCGGGGACAGCTGGTCCAAAATTTCAGGAAAAACCTCTTACACGAATAAAAACCTAGTCGTTCGCGATCTGGTTCTGAGCGATCAGGAGCAAATTCATCTTCTGAATGTCGATGCTTCGCATATCGACGCCCACACTCTGGCGATCGTTCTCACTTGCGCCATCGGTGGTGGCGAATTGTCGGCGTCGGCCACATTAACAGAAACACAATCTTCGCTGGATACGAAGATACATGTGGCTGCTGAAAAGGTGGCGGCGGAGTCGCTGAACAAATTTTTGATTTTCCCGGCCGGCTCTCTCTCTGGAGAAATCGAGCGCCTCGCTCTCGATGGAACGGGCGTGATGGATGTGCCGCGCACTTGGAGCGGAACGATGTCGCTGCAGATCAGCGATGTGCATCGGCCGGAAATCGATTTCAATAGCGGCGTTGTTGAAGTGTCTGCAGAACAGGGCAGAGCGACTTTACGGTCAGCCGACATCGTTCAGGACAAAAACGAATTTCACCTTCACGGGACAATCGAACTGCCTTCGGCCATCAAGGATTTTGGTCGTACGCCAGCGACACTGGAAATTGCGGGTACGGCGCTTGATCTGCAGCAGCTGACCGCGGGAACGCCGGTGCGATTGACCGGCTCGGCCCTTTTCAACGGCAAGATCGACATCGTCGATGCGAAGATAAACGCAAATCTTGGGGTGACTGCGAGCGCGGTCGGGTTTCCAGAGGGAACAGTTGAGAAACTCAACGCCACGCTTCGCGCGTCCAAGATAATTGCTGCGCCCAAGAGTCTGCCGGGATCGCCGATCCCGGCTACAGCGGGCACAGCGACAACAGCAGGAAAGCCGTGGTTTGCAGATCTTCACACCGCAATGGAGTTCGGTTTAAGCAACATACACTACCGGGATTACGTTATTGATTCAGCAGAAGGATCACTTAATGGGAGTGACGATATCCTGGGGCTCGACCGGTTGAATCTGCGGCGAAATCAGAACGAACTAAATGTTCGCGGCCGATACTGGCTTCCGAAGGAGGTTGGCAAATTTTCTTCACAGCCCGCGGAGCTGGATGTTGCCTTGAATGCGCCCGAAGCCGGCGACTTCTGGGTTTCAGATTCCCCCAACAGATTGAGCGGGCCATTGCAAATGGCGGCGCAGATCACGTGGAAACAAGAGGCTGCCAACGGACAAGTGTCGATTTCTGGGTCGAACCTCGGGATGCGGGACTTGGTTTTCCGGCAACTAAACACGCAGTGTTCGATTTCGAACAACGTAATCTACCTGAACGATTGCAGCGCGATTCTGAACGACACTGATTTCTTTAATGCAACTGGGACTCTAAACCTGCGACGGCCCTATCATTATAGCGGCAAGGTTTCCGCGCGTGTCGCGAATTTGTCGTCGCTTCGGCCACTGCTCAGTGTTTCCGGCAATCAAAATGAGCTGGCGGGCTCATTCGCTTTGGATTGGGAAGGGAACGGCAATGCGCAAACATTCAAGAATTCAGGGAAACTGAAGTTCGTTCTGGAGAAGGGCCGTTACGGCGATTTGCAATCGCTTCAAGCGAATATCGATGCGTTGTATTCGCCCGACGGCCTCGATGTGCCGATTATCTTTTTCGCGACCGGCAACATGGATTTTCAGGCAATCGCACAGGCAAAAGGCGAAACGCTCGAGATTAGCAAGATTCAACTTGACCAGGGCAAGGCAAGATTCGCGGCGGGGTATATTTCCATCCCGTTGGTGTGGAGAAATCTCGGGACCAACGCTCCCGTGTTCCCGTCTAATGGCAAAGTCCTCGCGAACTTTCAATCGGAGAACATCGACATAAAAAGATTCTTTAAAGACGTCGGAGCCGAGCCGATGGCGGCCGGGATCGCGAATATTAAGCTCGATGCGCAGGGAACAATTGCCGACTTAAGCGCGCGGCTTGACGTTCAGATGCGCGACTTGCGAAGCGAGCAATTCCCAAAACTGGAGCCGGCAACGTTTGATCTCGCCGCACAAGTTACACACGATCAACTGGCCCTTTCGGGAAAGCTGCAACAGACCAGGATTCAACCGCTGGAATTGACCGCAAACATGCCTTTTGACATACCGAAAATTGCGCGTGCGCGAAAATTGCCCGACGAAACGCCAATCACGGGGAAAGCCCGGCTGCCGCGCAGCTCGGTGAATTTTGTTCGACAATTCATGCCCGACGTTCAACAACTCGATGGCGATCTTGGGCTCGATGTCGATGTGCGGGGAACGATTGGACAACCTGTGTTGAGCGGCTCCGGCGACATAACGATTAATGTGGCGCGGACCACCAATGTGACGTTGCCTGCGCTCAATAATTTCAAAGCCCGGATCAATTTTGCGGGCGACGCGCTAACGATTCAACAATTCGGCGGAGAACTTTCCGGCGGGAAGTTCACGGTAAGTGGCGGCGTCAAGTTCCCAAGATTGACAGAGCCGATGATGGATCTGCAGTTAAAGGCGGATAGTGCGCTTGTCGCGCGAAACGACACACTGACGGCGCGCGCGGATGCAGATATTAAAGTAACGGGACCGTTTGCGAGCGCAAACGTCGCCGGGAACGTCGCGATGACGAACAGTCAGTTTTTGAAAAACATAGACCTCATTCCCATCGGTTTGCCGGGCCGGCCTGCGCCGGAGCCACCGTCTTCGCGGCCGGATTTTTCTTTCCCGCTGCCGCCCTTCCGCGATTGGAAATTTGATGTAGCAATTAAAACTAAAGATCCCGTGCTCATTCGCGGCAACCTGGCAACCGGCGGGGCGATCAGCGATCTGAAGTTGACCGGCACCGGGCTGCATCCGGAGTTGCAAGGGATGGTGCGTCTGGAAAATGTGGAAGCGACATTACCATTTAGCCGACTGCAAGTGTCCCAAGGCTTTCTCTATTTTGATCCGAGCGATTCGATGAACCCGCGGATTGATCTGCAGGGAACGTCTGTTATCCGCGATTACACGGTACGCGTCTATGTTTATGGGACTTTGCTGGCACCCGAGGCTATTTTTACAAGCGAGCCACCGCTGGCACAGGAAGAAATCATTTCTTTGATCGCCACTGGCGCCACTAGATCAGAATTATCCGGCCGCGGCAATGTTCTGGCCGGACGCGCCGGCATGTTGCTGGTGCAACAACTTTACAGGAAAATTTTCAAGAAAGGTGAGCCGACCCAGAGTAACACATTTTTTAATCGTCTCGACCTGGACGTGGGCACGGTCGATCCTCGGACCGGCCAGCAGCAGGCCAGCGCGCGATTCAAGATCAACGACCAGTTTGTGCTTGTTGGCGATGTCGGACTCGGAGGCGAGTATCGCGGGATGCTAAAATATCTGATTCGCTTTCGCTAAGATGCGCCACAGGGTGATTTTTTGTCTCGGAAGCGTGGCCCTTGCAATTGAAGTCGCAGCGCAGAGCGCGGTGGACGTTACGCGACCCGAAGAAAGGCAAAAAGCCCACCAGGCGGTCGTAAAAGAACAGGAAAAACGCGCGAAACAAACGAGCATCATTGAATTTCGCGGTGAGCAGGCCTTCAAGGAAAAGGAACTGCGTACCGCTTTAAAAGAGGAAATCACCACCATCGAGGATTTTGGGTTAAGTCCGGCACGTGCGGACGACCTCGCGTTTTTTCTCGAAGTTTTTTACCGCAAACATGGCTACGCCGACATCAACGTGCACTACGCTATCGAATCGCAGAACCGGTTGCGTCTCGATATTACGGAGGGTCCGCGGTTTACGCTGCGGACTATCCTCTTCGATGGAAATGTGCGCGAGCCAACTGACAAGCTTTTTGAGTATGCGGTTGGGCCGACGCGGGAGCGCTATTCAAAGCTGGAGAAAAACTTGCCCTTTGTTGCGACTGATATGCAGGAGGGAGCCAACTTGGTGCGCCGGTTGTATGTCGCCGAGGGTTTTCTGGACGTCGTAGTTGATCCGCCGCGTTACACCTTTCACCGGCAAAGCAGTGACGTGGACGTGGTCGTCCCAATTCACGAAGGACGACAATATTTCTTCGGCAGTGTCTCGTTTAGCGGACATACGATTTACGATGCCGCAACGCTACGCGGGCAGATGCTTGATCTCCTGCAGCGGCCTTATACCGACGCGCGTATAGCCGATATTCCGCGGCGTCTCCAGGCATATTTCAAGGCGCGCGGTTATTACGATGTCAAAGTTGTGGCCACCGGCGCACCGGAGGAAGCAGTCAATGGTCGAGTGCCGGTGCAGATCACCATCGCTGCTGGACCGGTTTACCATTTTGACGGAGTGACGGTCAGCGGTCTTAGCCGGCTGCATCCCAGTTATGTCACCAAACGCTTCAATAGATTGAACGGCAAGACTTATAGCCCGGACGTTCTCGACGAAAGATTTCGCACGCTGATGCGCACCGGGCTTTTCAATGTCCTTCAGATCAAACCAGTCCCCGTCGATGGACATCTCCTGCGGCTGGATATTTCGGCAGAAGAGGCCAAGAGTAAGGAATTCGGTTTTTCCATCGGATACGGCACGTTCGAGGGCGGCATCTTCGGCGTGCAGTACCGAGATCGCGATCTTTTTGGTTATGGCCGGCCGATGACCACATCGGTCGAGGTCTCGCAGCGCAGTTATAAGGGCGAGATTTTGTATGAAGATCCGTTTTTTTTTGATACGGATTTTGCCTTCAGAGCCCGCCTGGCTGCCTTCACTTTCGATTTCGATGGTTACTCAAAGTTCGAATTGGGCGGACGATTCGAACTGACTCGGAAGCTTACAAAATACGACGAGGCTGGCCTGATCTTCGCGGTTCGTCATGTGAAGATAACCAGCGATGGCATCAAGTCGGAGTTCCTCGGTTCGACCGATTATTTGGTGAACACACTGGGATTGACGAACACGCTTGATATGCGGGAGAGCCCGTACGTGACGCCGCGCGGATTTCTCGTCAGTAATACGCTGGATTTGGCTTCGAACGCGTTCGGAAGTGACATCGAATTTATCCGCGGCACGATGCGGGTGGGCTACTACCTGCCCTTTGGACCGAAAGTGCTCACGCCGGGTGTGGTGGAAGATCAACCGGGTACTCCCTTACAGCGTTGGTTCCAGCAGTCCTTGATCGCATTCGGCGCGCGTGGGGGCATTATTCATTCACTCACCGTGAGTGGTCCCGCCGAAGCGACCGCGATTCCCATCGACGAACGCTTCTTCAATGGCGGCGCAGACAGCGTGCGAAGTTTTGGCGAACGCGAACTTGGGCCGCACGATAACAAAGGACATCCCATCGGCGGCGAATTTTTTACGGTATTCAACATCGAATACAATTTCCCGATTCTCGGAGAATTGCAGGGCGCGGTTTTCACCGATGCGGGCAACCTCCTGCCGACATCAGAAGAACTCGGTCTAAACGATCTCCGCTATGCCATCGGCGCCGGATTGCGTTACAAACTTCCGATCGGTCCGATCCGTCTCGATTACGGAGTCAACCCTGATCCGCGCCCCGATGAAGATTTCGGCGCGTTCCATTTCAGCTTTGGATTTGCTTTTTGAACTGTAGCCGCTTCGCTGCTTGCCACGCCGTAGCACCGCGAAGGCGGGTGCGCGACGCGAAGGTGTTAAACATCCGCGCGTCGCGCCGCCCACAGGGCGGCGGCTACAGAAACCACGGTGCCGTATTCCGCGAATGAAAGATCGACAACCACTTGGCGACGTTCCGGCGGAGGAATTCCGCAAGCAGTTACACAAACTCGCGGATTGGATCGCCGATTATCGGGAGAAGCTTGGGTCGTTGCGCGTTGCACCTAACGATAAGCCGGGCGCAATTCTGGCGGCGCTCCCGGCGCAACCACCCGAGGACGGCGAACCATTCGAGAAAATCCTCGCCGATGTCGATCGTCTCATTGTTCCGGGAATGGTGCATTGGGGGCATCCGATGTTTCTTGGTTACTTCGGCTGGACGACGACTGCGTCCGGAATTCTCGGCGAGATCATTACCGCGCCGCTGAACGTGAACGCGATGACCTGGCGCACATCGCCAGCCGCGACGGAACTTGAAACGCTGGTCATCGATTGGCTTCGGCAGTGGATACAGTTGCCGAAGGAATTCGACGGCGTGGTTTACGATACCGCGTCGGTCGGCGTGATGCACGCGCTCGCGGTAGCGCGCGAAGAGGCTGCGCCGTCCGTGCGCAAACACGGGCTGATCGGCGTGGGCGCGCCGGTCTTTCGCATTTATGCTTCCGAGCAAGCGCACAGCTCGGCGGAAAAGGCCGCGATTGCACTCGGGCTCGGCGAAGAAAACGTGCAACGCGTTCCGGTTGACGCACTCCTCTGCATGGACGTGCGCGCATTGCGTGAGATGATCGCGCATGATGTTCGCGAAAAATTCACACCACTGGCGGTGGTTGCGACCGTCGGCACAACATCGACGGCGAGCGTCGATCCCGTTCCCGAGATCGCGAAAGTTTGCCGCGAAAACAAGATGTGGCTACACATCGACGGCGCGTATGGCGCTGGCTTCGCCATTCTGCTGGAATACAAATCGCTCACTGCTGGTTGGAACGAAGCCGATTCGATTGTTGTGAATCCGCACAAAACCCTTTTCGTTCCGCTGGATTTCAGCGTCCTTTACGTGCGCGATCTCGAGCGCTTGCGGCGCGTCTTCACACTCGTGCCGGAATATTTGCGCGGCGACACGGTCGAAGCGCAGAAGAATTACATGGATTACGGCATCCAACTTGGCCGCAGATTTCGCGCCCTGAAAGCATGGATGATTTTCCGCAGCTTCGGCCGTGAAGGAATGGCCGCGCGCCTTCGCGAATGTGTGCGCCTGGCGAAACTTTTTGCCGATTGGATCAAGATCGACAAGCGCTTCGAGCTCGCCGCGCCGGTAAGCATGGGCGTAGTTTGTTTCCGCTTTATCCCGCAACTGCGGGATGAAAATAAGATCGACAACTTCAACAGCGAGATCGTGGAGCGAATCAATGCATCGGGGCGCGCTTATCTTACGCAAACGAAATTGCGCGGTCGCATCGTCATGCGGATCGGTCTGGGCAACGTGCTCACAACGGAACAGCACTTGCGTGCGGCGTGGGAGATGATTCGCGAGACAGCGAAAGCCTTGTAGCCGCTCGCCGCGGCGAGCGCGGCGACGACATTGCATATATCCGGCGCACCGCGCCGTCCGGAGGTCGACGGCTACAGATTTGCGGCTGAGGACAGCCGCCACTACAATTTATTCCGTTATGATGAAGTTACTGCGCAAGCATCGCCACTGGCTGATGATTGTGATCGCCATTCTCGCGATTCCGTTCGTCTTCTATTTCGTGCAACGGCCGGATTACGGCGCGATGCGCTCCGATCAATTTGCTCGCATTTATGATCGCAACGTTTCGATGCTGGAAGCCCAGCAAACGGTGCGGTTATTCAGCTTGGCGCAGGCTCTTGGCATGTCTGATCTTGTACAAAATCTGGTGCCGGGTGCCAACCAAGACCAGAACGACAAACAGAAACAGAACCAGGTTTACGTTCAATTCATTTTGAATTTGCTGGTCCTGCGTCACGAAGCGGCCCGGCTCGGCATTCGTCCAGATCCCTCCGAGATCGCTAATGTCGTGCGCACATTGGCGGTTTTTCAGGGCGAGGCGGGCTTCGACATGAAGAAATTCAGCGATTTTGTCCAGAACGCATTGGCACCGAATGGTCTTAACGAGGAACACATCGAGCAACTGGTTCGCGATGAGCTTTGTTTGAATCAAATTAAACAACTCCTGGCTGCCGGCGTCTCAGTCCCACAAGCAGAGATCGACGCGGATTACGCACGGGGTCACGACAAATTGTATGTGAGCCTGATTCGGCTGCGGCCTGCCGATTTTGCCAAGGATATTCAAGTCAGCGATGAGGATGCGCAAAAGTATTATGAAGCGCACAAGGCTGAGCTCAAAAGCGATGAGAAACGCAAGGTCGAGTTTGTCAGTCTGGCTTTAACTGACGAGCAAAAGAAATTGACTGGCAAAGAGCGTATCGAGACCTTGCAGGAGCTTTCCGATCGCGCTAACGATTTCACCCAGGCACTCTTGGAAAAAGGCGCGGATTTCACGCGGGCAGCTGCGAAATTTCAGTTGCCGGTCCGGACAACCGGTGAATTCACCGCAACAGCGCCAGATCCGCAGTTGAATGTCGATCCGCAACTTGGCGCCGCTGCGTTTAAGCTATCGATGCAGGAGCCGAACAGCGATCCAATCCAGGTGGCGGACGGGTTTTATATTTTGCATCTCGCCGGGATTGTCGAGGCGCGTCCACTTACAATTGAAGAGGCGAAACCGAAGATCGTGGATGCCATCAAAAGCTCTCGATCACGCGAGCTGATGTCAACGAAAGGCGCGGAGATCGTTCAGCAGCTGCGCGAAGCGACCAGATCTGGCCAGCCGCTCGAAGCTGCGATTCAAAAGGCGGGAGTAAAGGTGGAGAAGGTTCCACCTTTTTCCCTGTTTGACGAATCAACGGAGGCCAAAGACAAAGACCTAAAGCAGGAGCAGGCCGATCTTACGGCGGTAAAAAATGCCGTAGCATACTTGAATGCGGGCGAGATCAGCGACTTTCTCCCCGCGGACAACACTGGACTCGTCGCTGTGTTGGAGAAGCGCGAGCCGTCGGCGGATGCAAACGATCGCGGGAAGAAAGCCGCGTTTGAAAAGCGGCTCTTAGGAAGCAAAGAACAAATTGTTTTTTACGAATGGCTGCGTGAACGGCAGCAGGCGGCCAACGTGCAATTTGCAAAAGGCTAGGCCGGCGTGGATACGCTCGACGAAATCTTTGACGACGCGAACGGCGATCTCGCCGTCGGCGATTTGGAAAGTGCAGTGGAGAAATACCGGCGTTGTGTTCAGATCGCCCCGGATTTTTTCGACGGCTGGCACGCCCTTGGCATGGCTCTGATGAAACTGGGGCGTTTTCCGGAAGCAATCGAAGCGGGGAAAAAAGCGGTGGAACTTCGGCCTAACGACCAGATCGGTTGGACAAGTCTCTCGCTGTTCTACAATCGCGCCGGCAACATTAAGGAAGCGGAAGCCGCTGGCGCGAAAGCGAAGGTTCTTTCCTGGGGCGGGAAAGTGGCTAAGGAGTGACACGTTGTAGAGAGGAGAGAGATTCCTCGACTTCGCTCGGGATGACAAGAATGCGGGGCGGGAAGATCGCTCGCGAATAAATTCGCGCGGTCATCCTGAGCGAAGCGAAGCACCTCCCACAAGATCGAGCGTCACACAAATGTTCTCTAGCGTCACCACCACGTTTGACTCTGAGATTCCTCGCTCGATCGGAATGACAAATCGCGGGGGCGGAAAGATTGTGAAAGAATGAACGTCGATGTTGTTATGGCGTTGACGATGCCGTAGGTGACGGGGTTCGCAGCGGCGTCGGTCGTGGACTGACGGCCGGGATTGTCAATCCGCTAGGCGTTCCGTATGAGCGCGGCGTAATGTCACGGCCATCGTATCTTCGAATGAGGTCAGTCGCCTGTCTAAACTCCCCCGGATGTTCTTTCTCGATAGCGTCCAATCGTTGTCCAATGAACTCAACGGGAATGGCGGGTGTGGCTGAGCTCAACGCGCGCCGATACGCCAGCGCCGCTTCAAAAAAGCGTTTCGCTCGCTCGGCATTTTGACCTTCGCGCCAGTAAAGGAAGGAGGTGTAATCCTGGCCGATCAAGCTCTGGCCCGGCCCAGCAATACTGGAGCTGATCTCTCTCGCTGCCGAAATGGTGCGACTGAGCAATTCGAAATCGTGACGCGCGACAGCGGCCGCGCGCATGCGCATGAGGTAATCTTCGACAGTTTCGCCAGTTTTTGGCGGGTCGGTCTGTTCAACTCCAAGAATTCGCGGCAGGACTAGCAGCAACAGTTCGGCGCGCAAACGCGTAACGATCTGGTTGGTGTCGCCGGTTTGCCAATATGTCGGCGGCAGCGTGGTCGCCACTCCCTCCTTGAACGCGAGGTACGCCTTACATACCGCCTCGAGCCCGTTAACTAGATTCGATAGCGCTTGTGATTTATAAGCCGGGCGCGATTTCAGTTGCGTCAGTGCCTTGGGAAGATCGTCGAGTGAATGGATACTTTGCAGAATGCGCGCGGCGTAGTTGTCCGCCTGCGTTCTATCCTGCCCTTCCAGCCAACGCGCCCGCGCCAGAATCTCCGAGCGCGGGATATCGAGCGGACTTTGCTCGGTTTGTGCCAGATCGGTCAGAATTCTGATCCCGTTATCAAATTTTTCGCCTTCAACGGCCCAGAGATAATTCTGCCATTGCCGCAGAAAACGTGCAGCGTCATACAGGCGGTTCGCGCCGCTTTCTCGCTTGGGGTTGCCCGACCGGAAGCGCGCAGGAGCGGCAGCAAGGCGGTGTAATTCAATCAATGACGCGTCGAGGTCTGAAGCTTTGCGCGCTTTGAGGACAACGTCGCTCGCGCGAAGGCGGTGTAATTCAATCAATGACGCGTCGAGGTCTGAAGCTTTGCGCGCTTTGAGGACAACGTCGCTCGCGCGACGCAATGCGTCGGCTGTTTCCTTATCTTCTTCAGCGGCGCATGCCGCAATTACGGCAGCGAAATACAACCAAGAGATGATCAGTCGTGCCGATAACCTCATCACAGCCCGGCTGTGCCCCGCAGTTTTGCCCTGATGAGCCACGGTCGAGCTGTTGATCGTGCGTTGTCCATTCACCAAATATTAACGCGTTTGTCCGGCGGACGGACCATCGGACAATCCGCCGGCAAATTAAAAGCCTTCGCGAACTCAGACATGTTCGATATCGGACCGTTGCACCGGTAACGGGTCGGCGAATGCGGATCCGTATTGAGGCGCAGCCGTAAATCTTGCTCGCGCTGATTGGCACGCCAAACCTGGGCCCACCCCAGGAAGAAGCGCTGCTCTGGCATGAGCCCGTCGATTTTTTGCTCACGCGCCTGCGGGTTTTTCTCAAGCGCTTTTTGCAGCGCGGCATACGCCAGTTTCACACCGCCAATGTCCGCGATATTTTCGCCTTGAGTCATTTCGCCATTGATGTGCACGCCCGGTATCGGCTCGTATTCCGAGTACTGCTGCACTACTGCCTGGGAACGGTCTTTGAATTTCGCGGCTGACTCTGGCGACCACCAATCGCGTAAGTTCCCGGATGCATCGAATTGCCGGCCTTGATCGTCAAAGCCATGCGTCATTTCGTGGCCAATCACAGCGCCCATTCCACCATAATTTACGGCATCATCGGCTTTCGGTTCGAAGAACGGTGGCTGCAATATCCCAGCCGGAAAAACAATTTCGTTCATGTTCGCGTTGTAATACGCGTTCACTGTCGGCGGCGTCATTCCCCATTCCGTGCGGTCCACCGGTTTGCCGATTTTCTTGAGTTCGCGATTCACCTCGAAATTCGCGGCTCGCATGGTGTTGAGAACGTATGGTCCTCTGTCGATCTTCAGGAGCGAGTAATCGCGCCACTTATCGGGATAACCGATCTTGACATTCATCGCGGCGAGTTTTTTGAGCGCTTCCTGCTTCGTCGGCTCATCCATCCAGTCGAGCGTTTTAATTCGATCGGCCAACGCGGCTTTGAGATTGTTAATCATTTCCAGGGCGCGCGCTTTCGCTTCCGGCGGGAAATAATCAGCTACATAAAGCTTGCCTAGCGCGTCCCCCAAACCTTCATCGGTGGAAGCGACCACGCGCTTCCAGCGCGGTTTGATTTGTTTCGTGCCTCTAAGAACGCCTTCCTTGAAAGTGAAATCTTCGTTCACAAAATCGTCCGACAGGTCCTCTGCCGCGGCATTGATCAAATGCCAGCGCAGATAAGTCTTCCAGTCCTCAATGGACGCGCTGGTAAAGGCTGCGTTGGCTGCTTTGAAGAACTCGGGCTGGCCTACGTTGATGTCGCCGGGCTCCGCCAGATTGATCGCCACGAAATAGTCGGCCCAATTCCAGTCCGGCGTTAGCTTTTGCAGATCGGCCTGCGACATTTTGTTGTAGTTCTTCTGCGGATCGCGCAACTCCACACGCGTGCGCGACGCCTTGGCAAGAGACGTTTCGAAAGCCATGATCTTCTTTGCGTCACCGGTGGCTTTGCTTGCAGGCTCGCCGAGCAACGTGAGCATTTTAGTGACATGCTCAACGTATGCAGCGCGCTTCTTTTTCGAATCCTCGTCGGTCTTGGTGTAGTAATCGCGATCTGGTAGCCCGAGGCCGCCTTGCGCCGCCTGCGCAATTTCGCGCGTGCTGTCCTTCTCATCCTGACCCGAGCCAAATTCAAAAAAAGCGCCGACGCCGGTTGTGTGCAGATGCGCGACTGCCTTGAGTACATCGGCACGATTTTTGATTGCATCGATGCGTTTCAGCTCCTCTTCGAGCGGTCTGATTCGCTCGGCGCCAATTGTTTTCTCGTCCATACCGCTCGCGTAGTAATCACCGACTTTCTGGACTTCTGGCGCTGTCTTCGCGTCGACGTGCGTGTTCGCGGCCTTATCCGCGATCTTATGCAGCGCGTCGTTATTCTTTTCGGTCAGCTCGTCGAAGCTTCCCCAGCGCGAATATTCAGGTGGCACTGGGTTGCCCTTCAGCCAGCCGCCATTGGCATAAAGATAGAAATCATCCTGCGGCTTCA
>WNGE01011573.1_pt1 | contig 14941 bp, 21 predicted proteins | sample 5400651 | NCBI WGS metagenome assembly WNGE01 (sample SAMN13153370, study PRJNA577476) | soil metagenome | isolation source: 60 cm soil or saprolite under grassland replicate 2 | place: USA:California | collected 2016-06-15 | reverse complement strand
CTCGTCACCTCCGACCGGGCGCTCCGCGTGGCGGCGGGTGCGGAACACGTGACAGGCGGCGGCCGCTTCCTGCGCGGGCTCGAGGATTGAGCGGGCGCGCGCGATCGGCCGCAGCGGGTGCGCTCGCGGCGACCGCCTGGGGCGTGGCCGAGCCGCTCGACCAGCGGTTGCTGCGCTGCGACTACTCGGACATCGCGCTGCTCGGAAAGGCGGTCACGCGCGGGCACTGGCGCGCGGCGGGCTTCGCGATCCACGCCGTCAACGGGGCGGTCTTCGGCCTCGTCTTCCACGAGCTCCGCGGACGGCTGCGGACGAGCCCGCGCAAGCTCGCGCTCGGGCTCGCGCTCACCGAGCACGCCGCCCTGTACCCGCTCTGTTACCTCGTCGATCGCCGCCACCCGGCGCGCGGCGAGCCCGGCATTCCGCCGCTCCTCACCAACCCGCGGGCCTACCTCCAGGCGACCTGGCGACACGCCCTCTTCGGCGTGGTTCTCGGCCGGCTCGCGTAACGACGGCTCGGAGGGCGTGGAAGAGAAATCGTCCGCATTTTGCGAACTGTCGTCTGTCGTCGTCTTGCGCTCGGGCGCACCCGCCCGTAGGGTCACGCCTGCACCGAGCAAGGGACGCGAGTAGGTCGAAGCTGTCTCTGAAGGCACTACGCGGAAGCGGAAGGTCAGCGGAGGCGGTGGACGAAAGCGCACCCGGCTCGGTGAACTTTTTTGCGGGCCGTCAGCCTCCGGTTGCGGAGAAGTGCTGGTAGTCGGGAGAGCCCGCCCAACGCCCGCCCCACGACCAGCCGACCGCGGCGAACGCGCGCACGAGCAGCCCGCCGCGCACCGCCATGCCGGGTCTCACCTTCGCGCGGTCCAGGTACGCGTGCCCCGCGCGCGGATGCACTCGTCCGCCCTCGAGGTAGGGGTTCTCGACCGGGTCGACGTCGATCGCCTCGCCGTACGCGTGCGCCGACCAGCGGCGCGGGCCCGGCGCGATCGCGTAGCGGCAGTTGAAGGCGCTCGTGTTGTCGGCCGCGAGGGACCGCTCGTCGTTCGCGCGATAGGCGTCGATCGGTCGCATCCGCCGGATCGGGAAGCGGGCGGCGTAGAGCCGCGCGAAGACCCGCGTGACGTCCGCGACGGCGTCGAGACCGTATGCGTGAACGGCGGCGCCCGGAGGGCGAGCAACGCGAGCAAGACCAGCCTCATCGGCACGTAGTCTGAAGGCCCGATGAGGTGGGTTGCGCTTCCGGCATGTCTCGCGCTCTGCGCGGCGGGCGCCGCGGCAGGCGAGCAGGCGCGGGTCGCGGGCTGCCCGCCGACTCTGGCAAACCGGCTCGCATCGACCGGGTCGGCGAGACAGCTCGTGACCGTCGTCGCCCGCCGCCGGAGCTCGATGCGCGGGACGCTTCGCACGTGGCGGCGCTCGGGCGGGTGCTGGCTCGCCGTCAGCGGGCCCTGGGCGGCGTGGCTCGGCCGGCGAGGCGTCTCCACCCACAAGCGCGAGGGCGACCGCACGACGCCGGCCGGCGCGTTCGGCCTGGGACGGGTGATGTACGGCCTCGCACCGAACCCCGGTGTCCGCTACGCCTACCACCGCATCGTCTGCGGCGACTGGTGGGTCGAGGACCCGGCCTCGCCCTGGTACAACCGCTTCCGCCACGTCCGCTGCGGCTCGGCACCGCCGTTTCGCGTCACGAGCGAGGACCTCTCGCGCTCGCCGACGGCCTACCGGCACTTCGCGTTCGTCCGCTACAACGCCGACCCGGTCGTCCCCGGCCGCGGCTCCGGGATCTTCCTCCACGCGAGCACCGGTAGGGCGACCCTCGGCTGCATCAGCCTCCCGCTGGCCCAGCTCGTCGCCGTCCTCCGCTGGCTGAGACCGGCGAGCGAACCGCTGATCGTGATCGGCGCGGCCGGAGAGATTCGCCGCTTCTAGTCCGGTCCGTCCTCCGTCTCAGGGATGAGACGCAGAGCGGAAGATCCGTCTCCGAGGTGAGGCGGAAACCTCCTTCCGCCCGATGCCTTCGCTCATGCGGGTCCGTACCGTGAGGCCATGAACACATCACGCTCAGATTCCTACGTGGTCGAGGTCGAGGGCCTGACGAAGCGCTTCGGGGCGAGGGTCGCGGTGAACGACGTCGCGCTCCGGATCCCGCGCGGGTCGGCCTTCGGCTACCTCGGCCCGAACGGCGCCGGCAAGACGACGCTGATCCGAATGCTGCTCGGCCTCACCCGGCCGACCGCCGGCTCGATGCGGTTGCTCGGGCTGCCCATGCCGAACGGCCGGGCCGCCGCGCTCGCGCGGGTCGGCGCGATCGTCGAGGAGCCTCGCTTCCACCGGTATTTGACCGGCCGCGAGAACCTCTCGATCGTGGCCGCCGCCCGCGAGCCCGAAGCGCACCGACGCATCGACGGCGCCCTCGACCGCGTCGGCCTCGCCGCCCGCGCCGACGAGCGCGCCGGCGCGTATTCGCTCGGGATGCGGCAGCGCCTCGGCGTCGCCCGCTGCCTGCTGGCGAACCCGGAGCTGCTGATCCTCGACGAGCCGATGAACGGGCTCGACCCGGCGGGCATGGAGGACTTCCGCCTGATGATCCGCGGGCTGGTGGACGAGGGGCGCACCGTCGTCCTCTCCTCGCACCTGCTGGACGAGGTCGAGAAGACCTGCGACGCGATCGCGATCGTCGACCGCGGCCGCGTCGTCGTTCAGGGGCCGATCGACACGCTGACCGGAGACGCCCCGACGGTGCTCGTCGCGACCAGCGACGACCTGCGGGCGCAGGCACTCCTCTCGGGCGCCGACATCGAGCCCGTCGACGGCGGCCTGCGCGTCGGGATCGAGGACGAGCGGTCGATCGCCGCGATCAACCGCCGCCTCGTCGAGGCCGGCGTCGACGTCCACCGCCTGGAGCCGGAGCGCGTCTCGCTCGAGCGCCGATTCCTCGAGATCACGTCCAGACTGGAGGCCGCAGCATGACCGCTCTCTCGCTCTCTCTCCCCGGCCCGCGACTCATCCGCGCCGAGCTCCTGAAGCTGCGCAAGCGCCGCGGCTTGCTGGCGATCGTCGCGGCGGCGACCCTCGGCGCGAGCCTCGTCGCGTACGGGATCCTCGCCATCCTTCACGCCGCGAATCCCGTGCATCACGGCCCGGCCGGCGGGGTGCTGAACCTCGGGCACGGGCTGTTCGTGCTCGCCCTCCTCGGAACCGTGGCGGCGACGCTCGTCGGCGCGACCGCGGGCGCCGGCGACCTCAGCTCGGGCGTCTTCCGCGAGCTCGCCGTCACGGGACGCTCTCGCTCTGCGCTGTTCCTGGCCCGGATCCCCGGCGGTCTCGCCTTCCTCCTCTCCTTCGTCGCGGTCGCCTATGGGCTCGCCGCCCTGGCGACCGTCGTCTTCGCCGGCTACCGCACCGTGCCGTCGGCGGCCCTGCTCGCCGGAAGCGGCGCCTGGCTCCTCCTCACCTGTGCCTTCTGGTTCGCGCTCGCGCTCGGTCTCGCGTCGCTGGTCGGCTCGCGCTCGACCGTGATCGGCGTCCTGCTCGCCTTCCAGCTCGCGGTCACGCCGATCCTCGCCTCGATTCCCGTGCTCGGGCTCGGGCGCGAGCTCCTCCCGTCGGTGTCGCTCACGAGGCTCGCGCCGCACGCCGTGCGCGAGCTCGCGGCCGGCGGAAGCGTCGTGCCGACCTCCCTTGGCACGGCCGAGCTCGTTGTGGCGGTCTGGGTCCTCGCGCTCCTTGCGCTGGGCGAGTGGCGGACGGTCACGCGCTCCGCCTGAGGGACGATCCCCGGGTCGTCCTCGGGGACGAGGCGCCGCGCGCACGTTCGGAGTACCTTCGAGCCGTGAAGAGACTCTGGCCGCTCGCGCGGCGCTACTGGTTCGACGCCGCCCTTCTGGCGGGGCTCGGCGTCGCTCTCGCGGAGGTGACCGTCCGCCAGGGCGAGAAGGACGGCCCAGGCGGCCCTCTCTGGTTCGACATCCTTGGCGTCGTCGCGATCATGGTGCCGCTGTTCGCGCGCCGCCGGTTCCCGTTCGCTGCGCCCGCTGCGGTCGGACTCGCCTTCGCCGTCGGTTCCTTCGGCGACGGCAGCCTCGTCCATCTGCTACTGCCGGTCCTGGCCGGCTTCCCGGCGGTCTTCCTGATCGCGATGGTGCGGGAGCCCTCGCGGGCGGCCGCGGGCCTCGCGCTCACCGTCGGGCTCGTCATGGTCGTCGGGCACAACGACCCCAGGGGCAGCGTCGGGAACAGCATCTTCGTCAGCGTCGTCCTCGCCATCGTCTGGACGATCGCGTTCGGAGTCGGCCGCACGTACGTGGCCGCCGACGCGGCGAAGGAGCGGGCCGAGCGCGCCGAGCGGGAGCGCGAGGTACGGGCGGAGGCGGCGGTTGCGGAAGAACGCGCGCGGATCGCGCGGGAGCTGCACGACGTCGTCGGCCACAGCGTCAGCGTGATGACCGTGCAGGCCTCCGCGGTGCGCCGGCTGCTGAAGCCGGAGCAGGAGCGCGAGCGCGAGGCGCTGCTGGTGGTCGAGCGGACGGGGCGCGAGGCCCTGGCGGAGATGCGGCGCATGATGGGCGTCCTCCGCAGGCCCGAGGAGGCGCCCGCGCTCGCGCCGCAGCCGAGCCTGGAGCACGTGGAGAAGCTCGTCGAGCAGGCCCGCGAGGCCGGCCTGCCGGTCGAGCTGCGGGTCGAGGGAGACGCGGTCGAGCTTCCGGCCGGCGTCGACCTGACCGCGTACCGGCTGGTCCAGGAGGGCCTCACGAACGCGCTCAAGCACGCGCACGCCCGGCGCGCGGAGGTGCTCGTCCGCTACGGCGACGGGCAGATCGAGGTCGCCGTGAGCGACGACGGCCGGGGGCTCGGCACCGGCGACGGCGGCGGGCACGGCCTCGTCGGGATGCGCGAACGCGTGTCGGTCTACGGCGGCGCTGGAGGCGGGGCCCCGGCCCGAGGGCGGCTACCGGCTGCGCGCCAGGCTCCCGGCGGCGCCCGCGTGAGCCTCGGCGTCCTGATCGTCGACGACCAGGCGCTCGTTCGCGCCGGCTTTCGCATGATCCTCGAGGCCGAAGAGGACATCGAGGTCGTGGGCGAGGCGGCGGACGGGCGGCAGGCAGTGGCCGAGGCCCGGCGCCTGAAGCCGGACGTGATCCTGATGGACGTCCGCATGCCGGAGGTGGACGGGATCGAGGCGACGCGCGTCCTGCTCGACGCCGACGCCACCTCGACCAAGGTCGTGATGCTGACGACCTTCGACATGGACGAGTACGTCTACGACGCGCTCCGGGCGGGCGCCAGCGGCTTCCTGCTCAAGGACGTGCCGCCCGAGCAGCTCGTCGCCGGGATCCGCTCGGTTGCGAGCGGAGACGCGCTGCTCGCGCCGTCGGTGACGCGGCGGGTGATCGAGGAGTTCGTGCGCCGCCCGCCCGCCTCGGTGCGCACGCTCCCGCCTCAGGTGGACGAGCTGACCGCACGTGAGCTCGAGGTGCTGAAGCTGATCGCCCGCGGTCTCTCGAACGCGGAGATCGCCAAGGAGCTCTACGTCAGCGAGACGACCGTGAAGTCACCGGCGAGCGCGTCACGTTCCTCGCCACCTCCCAGGACACCGACGGCGAGGCGGTCGTGCTCGAGACCGTCGTCCAGCCGCACGGGTTCGTCGCGGCGGCGCATGTCCATCCGTTCCAGAGCGAGCGCTTCGCCGTCGCCGCGGGAGCGCTCGGCCTGAAGGCCGGCGGCGAGAAGCTCTTGCTCGGGCCCGGCGAGGTCGCCACCGTCGAGCCCGGCACCCCGCACCGCTTCTGGAACGCAGGCGAGGAGCCGGTCCGCTTCGTCTGCGAAGTGCGGCCGGCGCTCCAGTTCGAGTCGCTGCTCGAGACGATGTTCGCGCTCGCTGCCAACGGCAAGACGAACCGGAAGGGAATGCCGAATCCGCTTCGGCTCGCCGTGATCGCGAAGGCCCACTTCGACACCGTGCGGCTCCCGTTCCCGCCGGCGTGGTTGCAGAAGGCCGGCCTCGCCCTCGGCGCTCCGCTCGGGCGGCTCTTCGGCTACGGCCCGACTCACACCCCCGAGCCGGGCGCGCCGGCCGCGGCGACGGCCTAGAGAGACGATGAAGAAGCGCTTCTACTTCACGCTGCTCGTCCTGGCCCTGATCCTGCTCGCCCTGCCGGGCTTCGCGGCCAAGGCGGCCAGGAGGCTGGCCCGCCCGGTGTCCGTTCGCCCCGCGTCCGCCTAGCCGGAACTGCCGCGCCCCGCATCTCCGGGCGGGGCGCCGCCGTCGGTGAGAGCCTCGTCGATCGCTCGCTCGAGGCCCAGCCGGCGTCCCTCCTCCCACGCCTCGTCCGCCACCTCGGGGCCCAGCTCCTCCCGCGCCTGACCCAGGTAGCGCTCGTGGAGCGCGCTCCAGAACTGCATCCCCGAGAGGTCGATCCCGAGCGCGTCGAGCTCGGCCTGCGCGGAACCGGCGAGCCGGAGCGCGCGCTGTGGCTGCGACAGGCCCGCGGAGGCCATCGCTACGCCCTGGAGCTCGACCGCCGTCTCGGAGCGGTCGCGCAGCTCGACCGCCAGCTCGAGTGAGCGGCGATACCGCTCCTCCGCCGCGTCGCAGTCGCCGCGAATCAGCGCGCAGTCGGCGAGGAAGTGGACGGCGAAGTGCTCGGAGCGCAGGTCGCCGAGCTGCTGCGAGAGCTCGAGCGATTCCTGCGCGAGCCGCTCGACCGGGTCGAGCTCGCCGATGCTGACGAGCACCTGGAGCAAGCCGATCTGCGCACGATTGACGAGGAACGGGTCGCCGACCGACCGCTGCAGCTCGAGGCTCTCCTCCATGCACGCGCGCACGGCCGGGTCGTCGGCCGGGTAGAAGTACCCCCAGCCGAGCAGTACCCCCAGCCGAGCTCCTGGAGCGCGAGCGCCGCGTTCTGCTCGCGCCCGAGCTCGCGCCAGATCGAGACCGCCTCCTCGATCAGCGGCCGTGCCTCCCGGAGGTCGCCCGCCCAGGCGGCCAGCTCTCCGGCTCCGGTGAGTGCACGGGCGCGCACCTCGTCCCGCTCCGAGGTCCCGGCGAGCGCCTCCGCCAGCCGTGTGCGCCCCTCGGCGAACTGCGAGTGGACGTGCCAGAACCAGCCGAGCGCGCCGGCGAGCCTGAGACGGCGGCGCGGGTCGGCCTCGCCGAGCCAGCCCGAACGGCGTCTTCGTCTCCTTCGGCGAGCCGCTCGAGCGCGTACTCCCGGATCGTCTCGAGCATCCCGAAGCGCTCCCCTTCCCGCTGGACGAGGCTCTTGGCGACGAGCGAGGCGAGCGTGTCCAGCTCGGCGCCGCAGACCTCTTCGGCCGCCTCGAGCGTGAAGCCGCCGGCGAAGACGCCGAGCCGCGCCGAAGAGCTCTTTCTCGCGGTCGTCGAGGAGGTCGTGGCTCCAGGCGAGCGTGTCGCGCAGCGTCTGCTGCCGCGCGGGAAGGTCGCGTGCGCCGCCGGTCAGAAGCTTCAGGCGCTCGCCGAGCCGCTTCAGCATCGCTTCGGGCGAGAGCAGCGGGATCCGCGCCGCCGTCAGCTCGAGCGCGAGCGGCAGCCCGTCGAGGCGTACGCCACCGCGGGTGCGTTCTCCGTCGTCACCTCGAAGCTCGGTTGCACCGCCTGCGCCCGCTCGGCGAAGAGCGCCACCGCCTCGTACCGGTAGAGGAGCGAGAGCTCCGGCAGCCGGCGCGGGTCGGGAAGCTCGAGCGGCGGGACGGGATACACGTGCTCCGCCTCCACGCGCAGCGCCTCCCGGCTCGTCGGCGAGCACCTTCACCTGCGGCGCCTCCGCCAGCACCTCCGCGACCTCCGGCGCCGCCGAGACGACCTGCTCGACGTTGTCGACCACCAGTAGGAGCCTCTTCGTGGCCAGGTAGGCGGGGAGCGACTGGCCGCCCGCCTCGCTTACTCCCAGGGTGTGCGCGATCGTCGGCACCACGACCTCGGGATCGGTAATCGCCGCGAGCGCGACGAAGAAGACGCCGTTCGGGCACTCGTCCACCAGCTCCGCGCCGGCCTGGAGCGCGAGCCTGGTCTTGCCCGCGCCCCCCGGCCCGGTGAGCGTCACCAGGCGCACGCCGTCCCGCCGCAGGAGCTCGTCGATCTCGGCCACCTCCCGCTCGCGGCCGACGAGGGGCGTCGCCTGGACCGGGAGGTTGGTCGGCCGGTTGTCGAGCGTCCGCAGCGGCGGAAAGTCGCCGGGCAGGGCCGGATCGACGAGCTGGAAGAGATGCTGCGGCTCGGTCAGGTCCTTCAGTCGGTGGTCGCCGAGGTCGCGGAGCCCGATGCCGATGTCCTCGTCCTCGAGCAGATCGCGCGTCGTGTGCGAGACGAGCACCTGGCCGCCGTGGCCGGCGGAGCAGATGCGCGCGCCGCGGTGGACGCCGACGCCTACGTAGCCCTCCCGGGTCGCCGCCACCTCGCAGGTGTGGATGCCGATCCGCACGCGCAGCGCACGACCCTCGGGCCAGTCGTGCCCGGCGAGCGAGCGGTGTGAGTCACCCGCGGCCCGAACGGCGTCCTGCGCCCGGTTGAAGGCGACGAAGAAGGCATCGCCCTGCGTGTCCACCTCGTAGCCGTCGTGCCGCGCGAACGCCTCGCGCATGAGCCGGCGGTGATCGTCGAGCGCGGCCCCGTACCGCTCGGCCCCGAGCTCGCGCAGGAGGCCGGTCGATCCCTCGATGTCGCTGAACAGGAAGGTGACCGTCCCGGTCGGCTGCTCCACCATCCGCGAAGCCTACGAGCCGCGGAGCCTTGGTTGGAACCCGCTACCCGAAGCTCGCGTAGAGCCTCGAAGTTCGGAAACGAGCGAGAGAGGAGCCATGAACGGAATCGGCAGATCGAACAACCTCGCCGCCCGGATGGGGCGCTGGAGCGCCCGCCACCGCAAGATCGCGATCTTCGGCTGGCTGGCCTTCGTGGCGGTCGCCTTCGTGCTGGGCGGCCTCGTCGGCACCAAGAAGCTCACGGACGCGGACACACAGGCCGGCGAGTCGGGCCGGGCGGCGAGGATCTATGCGCAAGGCGGGCTCGACCGGGGCGACCCGGAGCGTCCTCGTCCAGAGCGCGACGCACACGAAGGACGGCCACTCCGCCCTGGTCCAAGCTTCGGCGGGGGCGCCGCCGAGATCGAGAGGATCCTCGCGGCCGTGCAGACCGCTGCCCGAGGTCACCCCGGCTTCTACGTGGGCGAGTTCGGCGACGCCAGTGCGACCAAGGCGTTCGACGACACCCAGGGGAACGACTCCAGGCGGGCCGAGTACCTCTCGATCCCGCTGACGCTGGCGATCCTGCTGGTTGCGTTCGGAGCGCTCGTCGCCACGGGCATCCCACTGCTTCTCGCATTGACCTCCGTGTTCGGAGCCCTCGGCCTGCTCGCTCTCCCGAGCCACGATCTGGCCCGCGGACGACGCGGCGAACTCCGTCATCCTGCTGATCGGGCTCGCGGTCCGGGTCGACTACTCGCTCTTCTACATCCGGCGCGAGCGAGAGGAACATGCACGCGGCAATGACTCCGAGGCGGCGCTCGAGGCGGCAGCGGCGACCTCGGGCAGGGCCGTTCTCCTCTCGGGTGACGTCCCGATTGCGATGGCCGGGATGTTCCTGACCGGAAACAAGGTCTTCACCTCGATCGCCGTCGGCACGATGCTGGTCGTCGCCATCTCGGTCGCAGGCTCGCTGACGGTTCTGCCCGCGGTCCTGTCGAAGCTGGGTGGCCGGGTCGAGAAGGGCCGTCTCCCGCTTCTCGGCCGGCGACGTCGGAACGGCGAATCGCGCCTCCTCGGGCCGGTGATCGACGGCCTCCGGCGTCCCGTGGTCTCGATCGTTCTCGCGGGCGGGGTGCTGCTCGCGCTCGCCCTGCCCGCGTTCGGGCTGCACACCAACGACGCCGGCGAGACGGGGCTGCCGCGGCAGCTCCCGATCGCGGAGGCGTACGCGCGGATCCAGCACGCGTTTCCGGGCGGGGGCCAGCCGGCTTACGTCGTCGTCAAGGCGCGTGACGTGAACGCGCCCCCGGTCCGGCAGGCCGTTGCAGAGCTCCGCCGACGGGCTCTCGCCACAGGCGAGATGAAGAACCCACCGACGCGCGCTCCGAGCACGCGCTCGCCACGCTCCGGAAACGGCTCCTGCCGGCGACGATCGGCCGCCTCCCGGGAGTCGAGGTCGGCGTGACGGGCCTGACCGCCTCGTCCAAGGACTTCAACGACCTGCTCGAGAGCCGCCTGCCGATCGTGTTCGCGTTCGTGCTCGGCCTGGCCTTCCTGCTCCTGCTCGCGGCCTTCCGCTCGATCGTCGTCCCGCTGAAGGCGATCGTGCACAACCTGCTCTCGGTCGGAGCGGCGTACGGCCTGCTCGTCGCCGTGTTCCAGTGAGGCTGGGGCGAATCCGTCCTCCACTTCAAGTCCACCTACGGAATCACGCTGTGGCTGCCCCTCTTCCTCTTCGTCGTCCTCTTCGGCCTCTCGACGGACTACCACGTCTTCATCCTCACGCGTGCGGGAGGCCGTCGATCGAGGCCTGAAGACCGAAGCCGCGGTCGCGCACGGGATCAAGACCACGGCGGGCACGGTCACGAGCGCGGCGGTCGTGATGGTCGCCGTGTTCGCGATCTTCGCGACCCTCTCGCAGATCGAGCTGAAGCAGCTCGGAGTCGGCCTGGGGGCGGCGATCCTGATCGATGCCACCCTCGTCCGCGCGGTGCTGCTCCCGGCGACGATGACGCTGCTCGGTGATCGGAACTGGTACCTGCCGCGCTGGCTCGACGACGCGCCTCGAGCTCGGTTCCCTCCGGGTCGATCGCCCGCTCCATCGGCGGGAAGCTTCTCAAGATCGAGCCGAGCGCACCGCCCTCACGATCGCGCCGTGCATCCCGTCGGCGACCTCGTGCGTGAACTCGACCGAGACGTCCTCGAACCCGGCCGCGAGCAAGCCCTGCTCGTACTCACCCTGCGAGAGCGCGCCGGCGATGCAGCCGACGTAGCTGCCCCGTTCGGCCCGCTCCGCAGGCGAGAGCCGGTCCTCGGCGACGACGTCCGAGATGCCGATCCGCCCGCCCGGTTTCACGACGCGGCCCAGCTCCGTGAGCACCGCCGGCTTGTCCACCGCCAGGTTGATCACGCAGTTCGAGATCACCACGTCCACCGACGCGGCCGGCAGCGGCACCTGCTCGATCACGCCCTTGAGGAAGATCGCGTTCGAGATCCCTGCCTCCCCGGCGGTGCGCCGCGCCAGCGCGAGCATCTCCTCGGTCATGTCGAGCCCGTAGGCGATCCCGGCCGGCCCGACCCGCTTGGCGGAGAGGATCACGTCGATGCCGCCGCCCGAGCCGAGATCGAGCACGACCTCGCCCTCGCGCAGACCCGCGACGGCGGTCGGATTGCCGCAGCCGAGCGAGGCCAGCACCGCTGCCTCCGGCAGCTCGCCGCGCTCGTCGACGCTGTAGAGCGCCTCGCCGAAATCCGCCTCGGCAACGCCGTCGCCGTTGCAGCACTCCTCGCCGCAGCAATCCGTATCGCAGCCGCACGGGCGGCCCTCTTCGACTGCCCGGGCCGACTCCGCGTACCGCTGCCGGACCTGCTCGCGCAGCTCCTCCGCGCTCTGCATGGTCATGCCTTCACCTCCGTGAGCTCGACGAGGGCGGAGAGCCGCTCGAGCGCCTCTCCGGAGAGCGAGTAGTAGGCCCACCTACCGCGCTGCTGGCGCTCGAGCAGGCCGGCCTGGGTCAGCCGCTTCAGGTGGTGGCTGACGGTCGGCTGCGCAAGCCCGAGCGTGGGCTCGAACTCGCACGCGCAGACCGGCTCACCTTGGCGGGCCAGCACGTTCACGATCTTCACCCGGGCCGGATCGCCGAGCGCCCGGAACAGGTCCGCCGTCGCCTCGGCATCATCGTCGGAGAGCGCCGGGTCGGCAAGCGGCGCGCAGCACGCGATCGGTCTTAGTGTCCCGTCTCCCTTCATATCGACACACATGAATATATCGACGATCTTCGATATGTCAAGGTTGACGGGTGCGACCCTCGTGGGGTATCCGAGGGAGAAGGAGATGCCGGAGCGGGCAGCAAGTCACGCAAAGGTTGGAGCTTCACCGGATCACGAGCCGGAGAAGCTGAATCGCGCCGCCTTCAGCGCAACCATCCACTGCCTCACGTTCGCCATTGCCTCACCGCTGATCGCCCGCCGGTCGGCGAGCAGGCGGACGAGCTGATGGGCGCGGTGGGCAGGATGCTCTCGCGCTAGGCGCGTTTGCCCTTCAGTCGAGGCCAGGAATGCGGCGAGGGTGCGCAGCCGCGGGGCTCAGGCAGCTGCGTCGATCATTCGCGCGGCAACGGCCACGATTGGATCCGAGTCACCGATGAACGGGAGCCAGTCCACGTGGGTCGCGACCAGCGCGTAGATGTCCTTCGGATCCGACAGCGACGGCGCCTCACCGCGCAGGTCGAGAGCTCGAGCATGTCCGTCGCCGACGGAAACGAGGTAGACGCCGCGGTCGCGGCAGGCCACGACCGCCAACTGCTCCCGATCCATGTCGTGGGCGACCTGGGCCGCGAAGATCGCCTTTCTCTCGGCCGTCTGGTGCCTTACCTCTTCGGGCGATCGCGCGCTCAGCTCTTGCCGTAGCTGCCCGTCCTTCTCGAGAGCGCCCCGTCGCGCCTCGCTTACGCGCCTCCGGAGCTGATCTCGTTCCGTCTCGTTCACAAGACCGTGCCGTCGGGTTCCGCCTGCGCCTTGCGCGCGGCCGCCGCCTCGCGCTTCTTCGCAAGCTTCCGTTCTCGGCGCTCCTTGACCGCCTGCTCTCGCGCCCTCTTCGCCATCGTCGTCTGCTTCTTTGAGCTCGAACTCATGGGCCCTTCCCTTCTGTCGACTCGACTACCGGCCGCCCCGGCGCCGAATGCGGGCGCGCCTCGCGGCGACCTCGGGAACGAAAGCGACGTCCTCGGCCTGGCGGCCGCCCTCGCTCTCGGCGACTTCGAACGTGACGACGGTCTGCGCGCAGCGTCCCTTCGGTCTCGCCCCGCCGGCGAAACCCTCGCCGAGGACGGACAGTCTTTCGCCCTCTTCGGTCAGGATGAAGCCGAAGTCCTCGGCCTCGTTGAACCAGAGCATCGTTCCTTGCATCGGCTGCCGTCCTTTCGCCGAAGGTCACGAAGAGGTGCGCGCGCCGGGTCGCGGCGCGCGCGCCTCTCCACCTAAACGGTCAGCTGAATGACGTTCTTCGCCTCGGGTCCCTTGTCGCCCTCGGCAGCATCGAACTCGACCTTCGCGCCCTCGGCGAGTGACTTGTAGCCGTCACCCGCGATCGCGCTGTGGTGGACAAAGAAATCCTTGCCCTGATCCTCGGGGGTGATGAACCCGTACCCCTTGGAGTCGTTGAACCACTTCACTGTTCCTGTCGCCATAGAAAAAACACCTCCTCTACCACTCATGAACGGTAGATGGGAGGCGCTATGTGCCGACCAGTACTCGCTCTGTAGTCGAACACAGCGTAGCAGTCGGATAGATCGACCTGCGTACGGCGGCGGCCCGCTCGTCGAGCGGGCCGCCGAAGATGGAAAGAAGGCCTTGCCTTACTGGCGAACGAACAGCGTCACGCCGCCCGCTTCTTTGTTGAAGTTCGGCCCGCCCTGGACGGCGAGGCGAACGCCCTCGTGGTAGCTGTGCGGCACCTTTACCCCCGGCAGCGCGCAGGTGATTCGCAGAACGCCCCTCTTCCCGTTGGAGAGTTGCACGCGGATCAGCGCCTTACCCCCAGTCGCCCCTGGGGTCACGGCGGGGTTCGTGCCGAAGGCCTTGAAGCTCAACAGCTTGACCGCGGTCCACGTCCCCGAGCCGACGCTTGTGTTCGTGCTGCTGTAGGTGCCCGTGCCGGTGACCGATTTCGGATGCACGCTCAGCGTCCCCGTGCCAGCGATCGACACGGTGTCGCCGTTCGACGCGCGGGCGATGTCGGGGCAGGGATTCGGAACCGGGAGGCTGCAGAGCTGGAATCCGCCCGGCGCCGCCGAGTTGGCGCCCGCCAGGTACTCGTAGGTCGCCGCCTTCTTGTTCGGTTTCGGGCTGTTCTTCGCTCCCGCTCCAGCGACAGAGACCGCGCATGCGAGAAGCAGCGCAAAGGACGTCGCGAGGTAGCGCTTCATAGTCCAACCTCCCTGTGAGATTGCCGCATTTGTACGTGGAAGACGATCCCGCGCCGGCCAGGGGCTTGCGGCGTGCTTTTCGCGGCGGAAAGGCCGAAGAGCGCGCTGCCCAGCGTCAGTGGAGGAGGGGGTATGAAGCCGACTCGAGCGCGTCGATCAGCGCGGCTGCGGCACGATTCGGAGGTAGGGCCGCGCCGCCTTCCAACCGTCTGGATAGCTCTCCCTGGCTTCGTCGTCCGAGACCGAGCCGGCGATGATCACATCCTCGCCCTGCTGCCAGTTGACCGGCGTCGCAACCGTGTGGTTGGCGGTCAGCTGCAGCGAGTCGATCACCCGCAACACCTCGTCGAAGTTGCGGCCCGTCGTCATCGGGTAGACGAGGACGAGCTTGATCTTCTTGTCCGGTCCGACGACGAAGACATTGCGGACCGTCTGGTTGTCCGCCGGCGTGCGTTCGGCAGGGTCGCCTTCGGTGCTGGCGGCGAGCATTCCGTAGAGCTTCGAGACGTTGAAGTCGGCGTCGCCGATGATCGGGTAGTTGGGAGCCTCTCCCTGCGTCTCCGCGATGTCGTTCGCCCAATCGGAGTGCTTGTCGACCGGGTCCACGGAGAGCCCGACGATCTTGACGTTCCTGCGGTCGAACTCGGGCTTGATCTTCGCCATGTAGCCGAGCTCCGTCGTGCAGACCGGGGTGAAGTCCTTCGGGTGAGAGAACAGCACCGCCCACGAGTCGCCGATCCAGTCATGAAAGCGGATGCGGCCTTCCGTCGTCTCCGCCTCGAAATCCGGTGCCGTGTCGCCAATCT